>ERZ773042.2342-NODE-2342-length-10387-cov-24.306911_pt1 | contig 10387 bp, 9 predicted proteins | sample MGYA00511664_ERZ773042 | MGnify/ENA primary metagenome ERZ773042 (study PRJEB29015, sample SAMEA2737984) | human oral metagenome | biome: human oral; feature: human-associated habitat; material: dental | place: China | collected 2036 ... | reverse complement strand
GGAGGAACATAGTGACCACCCGCGTTGGCATCAACGGCTTCGGCCGCATCGGCCGCAACTTCTTCCGCGCCTTCCTCGAGCAGGGTGCGGACCTCGAGATCGTCGCCGTCAACGACCTGACCGACAACAAGACCCTTGCCCACCTTCTGAAGTACGACTCGATCCTGGGCCGCTTCGGCGGGGAGGTCTCCTTCGACGACGATGGCATCATCGTCAACGGCAAGCACATCAAGGTGCTCGCCGAGCGCAACCCCGCCGACCTGCCCTGGGGCGAGCTCGGCGTCGAGGTCGTCGTCGAGTCCACCGGCTTCTTCACCGACGGCGAGAAGGCCAAGGCGCACATCGACGCCGGCGCCAAGAAGGTCGTCATCTCCGCTCCCGCGAAGAACGTCGACGGCACGTTCGTCATGGGCGTCAACGAGGGCGACTACGACAACGCCACGATGAACATCGTGTCCAACGCCTCGTGCACCACCAACTGCCTCGCCCCCCTGGCCAAGGTCCTCCACGAGAACTTCGGCATCGAGCGCGGCATCATGACGACCATCCACTCCTACACGGGCGACCAGCGCGTCCTCGACGCCCCCCACAAGGACCTGCGCCGCGCCCGCGCCGCCGCCCTCAACATGATCCCCACCAAGACCGGCGCCGCCCAGGCCGTGGCCCTGGTCCTGCCGGCCCTCAAGGGCAAGTTCGACGGCCTCGCCGTCCGCGTGCCCACCCCCACCGGCTCCCTGACCGACCTCACCTTCGTCGCCGAGAAGGAGGTCTCCGTCGAGGCCGTCAAGGCCGCCGTCAAGGCCGCCGCCGAGGGTGAGCTCAAGGGCGTTCTCGAGTACACCGAGGACCCGATCGTCTCCACCGACATCGTGGGCAACCCGCACACCTCGATCTTCGACGCCACCGAGACCAAGGTCATCGGCAACCTCGTCAAGGTCCTGTCCTGGTACGACAACGAGTGGGGCTACTCGAACGCCCTGGTCCGCCTGACCGCCCTGGTCGGCTCCAAGCTCGCCTGATCCGGGCAGTCCCGGTTCCACGATGAGCTGACGGAAGACGCCCGTGCACGCGACGCACGGGCGTCTTCCGCACTCGCCCCACCCACACCCCAACGAAAGGCTGGTTCCATGAGGACCATCGACACCCTCGGCGACCTGCGCGGCAAGCGGGTCCTCGTCCGCTCGGACTTCAACGTCCCCCTCAAGGACGGCGCCATCACCGACGACGGCCGCATCCGCGCCGCGCTGCCCACCCTGAAGACCCTCGCCGACGCCGGCGCGAAGGTGGTCGTCCTGGCCCACCTCGGCCGCCCCAAGGGCAAGGTCGACCCCGCGTTCTCCCTGGCCCCCGTCGCCGCCCGCCTCGCGGAGCTGTCCGGCTTGAAGGTCACCCTGGCCTCGGACACCGTCGGGGACTCCGCGCGCCAGACCGTGGCCTCCCTGGGCGAGGGCGAGGTCGCCCTGCTCGAGAACGTCCGCTTCGACGCGCGCGAGACCTCCAAGGTCGACGCCGAGCGCGAGGAGCTGGCCCGCGAGTACGCCAAGCTCGGCGACGCCTTCGTCTCCGACGGGTTCGGCGTGGTCCACCGCAAGCAGGCCTCCGTCTACGACATCGCCAAGCTGGTGCCCTCCGCCGCGGGCCTGCTGGTCCTCAAGGAGATCGAGTCCCTGTCCAAGGTCACCGAGGACCCCGAGCGCCCCTACGGCGTCGTGCTCGGCGGCTCCAAGGTCTCCGACAAGCTCGGCGTCATCGCGAACCTGCTGAAGAAGGCCGACCTGCTGCTCATCGGCGGCGGCATGGTCTTCACCTTCCTGGCCGCCAAGGGCTACTCCGTGGGCAAGTCCCTGCTGGAGGAGGACCAGATCGACACCGTCAAGGGCTACATCGCCGAGGCCGCCGAGCGCGGCGTGGACCTGGTGCTGCCCGTCGACGTGGTCGTCGCCCCCGAGTTCGCCGCCGACTCCCCGGCGACGGTCGTCGGCGTCGACGCGATCCCCGCCGACCAGATGGGCCTGGACATCGGCCCCGAGTCCGGCAGGCTCTTCGCCGACAAACTGGCGGCCGCCAAGACGGTCGCGTGGAACGGCCCGATGGGCGTCTTCGAGTTCGAGGCGTTCTCCGCCGGCACCCGCGCGGTCGCCGAGGCCCTGTCGAAGGGCACCATGTTCTCCGTCATCGGCGGCGGGGACTCCGCCGCGGCCGTGCGCCTGCTCGGCTTCGACGAATCCACCTTCTCCCACATCTCCACCGGCGGCGGCGCCTCCCTCGAGCTCCTTGAGGGCAAGGTCCTGCCCGGCATCGCAGTTCTGGAGGACTGAAAATGGCACGCACCCCCCTCATGGCGGGCAACTGGAAGATGAACCTCGACCACCTCGAGGCCAACCACCTCGTCCAGGGCCTGGCGATGGAATTGTCCGACCGCGACCACGACTACTCCAAGTGCGAGGTCGTCGTCATCCCGCCGTTCACGGACCTGCGCACGGTCCAGACCGTGGTCGACGCCGACAAGCTCGGCGTCAAGTACGGCGCGCAGGACGTCTCCGTGCACGACAACGGCGCCTACACCGGCGAGATCTCCACCGCGATGCTCAACAAACTGGGCTGCTCCTACGTGGTGGCGGGCCACTCCGAGCGGCGCGAGTACCACTCGGAGTCCGACGAGCTGGTCGGCCAGAAGGCGCGCAAGGCCTTCGACGCGGGCATGACCCCGATCCTGTGCTGCGGCGAGGCCTTGGAAATCCGCAAGGCCGGCACCTACGTCGACTTCGTGCTCGCCCAGATCCGCGCAGCCCTCAAGGGCTGGGACGGCGCCGACGTGGCGAAGACCGTCATCGCCTACGAGCCCATCTGGGCCATCGGCACCGGTGAGACAGCCTCCGCCGCGGACGCCCAGGAGGTGTGCGGGGCGATCCGCGCCGCACTGCGCGAGGACTACGGCGACTCGGTCGCCGACGCCACCCGCATCCTCTACGGCGGCTCCGCCAAGCCGGGCAACATCAAGGAGCTCATGGCCCAGCCCGACATCGACGGCGGCCTGGTGGGCGGGGCGTCCCTGAAGGCGGACTCCTTCGCCCAGATGGCGACCTTCTACGCCTGAGCGGGGCGGGGCCCGCTGTCGGCCCCGCCGCGCTGGCGCGGGGGCCTCCGGTGCGCCGGTTGGCCCCCGCGCCGTTCTTCGCTAGACTGAAGCCCGGTTCCTGCAGTCCGCCGAGCGGATCATCGAGAAAACGGAAACATAGTGAGCATCCTCAACAACGTCCTCATCGTGATGATCTTCATCACGAGCGCCCTGCTGACCCTGACCGTCCTCATGCACAAGGGGCAGGGCGGCGGCCTTTCCGACATGTTCGGCGGGGGCATCTCGTCAACCGCCGGCTCCTCGGGCGTCGCCGAGCGCAACCTCAACCGCATCACCCTGGGGGTGCTGCTCGTGTGGGTCGTGTGCATCATCGGCTACGCCCTGCTCACGAAGTTCGCCGCATGACCCATTGAGACCGTCCCGGTCCGCGCCGCCCTCGCCCCCGAGGGCGGTTTTTCCATCCACTTAACGAGAGCGAGATCCCCCGATGGACGCCATAGCAGCATGGGTGCCCACCGCCTTCTGGGCGGCCGTCTTCCTGTGGTCCTACCACAGGGAGCCCCGGCAGTTCAGGAACGCGTTCTTCTTCCTCTTCCTCGTGATCACGGCACTGTTCACGGTGGCGGTCATGTCCCAGGACATGTGGGTCATCCTGCCCATCGGGCTCCTCGTCGTGTTCAGCCCCTTCGCGTTCATCGCGTTCCTCTTCGCGAACGCCTGGGTCGTCGCGCGCCGCGAGGGCGTGAGCCTGGCGACGCTGCTCCCCCTGCTCTTCGGCGTGGCCGTGGCCGGCTGGTTCGCGGCGTTGCCTCTGTCGGTGGGCCTCCACGCCCCCGAGTGGGTCCTCGGCGCCGCGATGCTGCTGACCGCGTGGGGAGCGTGGTTCTTCATGTCCTTCACGGCCCTGCTGCTCTACTCGACCTTCTACCGCTTGCTGCCGCGCAAGCGCGTCTACGACTACATCATCATCCACGGCGCCGGGCTCAACGGCGAGGAGCCGACGCCGCTGCTGCGCGGGCGCATTGAAACGGCGATCAGGCTGTGGGACCAGCAGGGCCGCAGGGCCGTCCTGGTGCCATCGGGGGGCCAGGGCCCCGACGAGGTGGTGTCCGAGGCGGAGGCCATGCACCGGTTCCTCAGGACCAATGGGGTGGGGGAGGAGTCCATCCTCGACGAGGACCGTTCGACGACCACCATGGAGAACCTGGTGTTCGCGAAGCAGCTCATCGAGGAGAGGCAGCGGGGCTTCCCCTACCGCTGCGCGATGGTGACCAGCGACTACCACGTCTTCCGCACAGCCACCTACGCGCGGGCAGCGGGCATCCGGGGCGACGGCGTGGGCGCGAAGACCGCGTTCTACTACTTCCCGACCGCGTTCATCCGCGAGTTCATCGCCTTCACCCGCAAGCACTGGTTGCCCTACGCCCTCATCGCCGCCCTCATGCTGATCCCGGTCATCCACCGGGGCCTCATCGCCTTCGGGCACGAGATGGGGCTGTTCTAGGGTCCCCCGTACTCAGGGGTCCGCCCGCGCCGGGCGCGGTTCAGCGCACGAGGCGGGCGGCGGGCCCGTCCAGGTACACGCGCGCGGCGGGGGACAGGACAGCGCCCACCGGGTAGTCCTCAACGGGGGCGCCCCCCAGGGCGGCGGCGATGGCCCCGGCCTTCGCCGCCCCCGGCGCCGCCAGCCAGAGACCGCGGCACGAGCGCATGACGGCCATGGAGACGGTGATGCGCTGCGGCGGGGGCTTGGGGGAATCGGGAACGCGCACAACGGGTCCGGGCGAGTCCAGTGCCCGGTGGTGGGGGAAGAGCGAGCAGATGTGCCCGTCGGGCCCCATCCCGATCAACGCGGTGTCGAAGGAGCGCGCGCCCATGAGGCGCTCCCACGTGCGGGCGAAAGCCGCCGCCGCCTCCTCCAGGCCGTCGGCCCCGTACTGGTCCGCGGTCGGCATGCGCACCAACTCCACCCCAGGGCAGTGCCTGAGGAAACCGGTCCACGCCTCGTCGTCGTTGCGCAGGGGGTCGCCCGCGGCGACGTAGCGCTCGTCCACCATCCACACGCGCACCCGCGACCAGTCGACCGCGCTGGGGCCGACGAGGCCGGGCAGCAGGCGCTGCGTGACGAACCCGCCCGACAGGCCCACGTCGACGCGGCGGCCGGCGGGGGCGCGGAGCACCAGGCGGGACAGGTCCTCGAGGAAACGGGGCCCCAGGACGGAGGCGATGCCCGCCTCGGACGGGGCGACCACCAGTTCGGCGACCTCCCTCATGTCACTGCTCCGCGCCCAAGGGGATGAGGGGGACCTCCTGGGTGAGCAGGCGCCCGTAGTAGGCGTCCGGGTCCAGGCGCCGCAGCTCCTCCATGAGGCAGTCCTGCACGGAGCGGCGCGGCAGGCTCGCGGGCGCGTCGTCGAGGCCGGGGCGCGCCAGGCGCGCCACCGACGAGGACGCGGGCCTCGACAGGGACACCTCGGTGCCGTCGTCGAAGAGGAAACTGACCTGTGTCACGGTCCGCGCCTCCGGGTCGGTCTCGCGGCTCACGGGGACGCCCAACTGGTGGTGCAGCCACGCGGCCACCAGGTAGCTGGAGGGGTGCGTGGCGTGGCCGCGCACCAGGACGGAGGCGGGCAGGCGGTCGAAGTCCTCCGCGATGGCGGCCAGCAGCGCCCTCCACAGGGTCACGCCCGCCCACCCCAGGTCGGTGTCGCCCGGCGTGTAGACGCCGGACAGGGCGCGCAGGGCCGCCATCGGGCACGCGGTGGCGCGCGAGTCCGTGATCCTGCGGGTCGCGATGCGCCCCAGGGGGTGCTCGCCCGGGTTGGCGGGGGGATCCACCGGCCAGTAGGTGACGACGGGCGTGTCCGGCTGCAGCAGTGGCATCACCAGGGAGTCGATGCTCGTGGCGGCCTCGCCGCGCGGCTCCAGGATGACGATGTCGGACAGGCCCGCGGAGTCGCCCACGCGGATCTGCGCGTTGAGCAGCGCTTCGGATCCGGTCGCGGGCGGGTCGACCACGACGATCACCCGGCACGGGTGCTCCCGGGAGACCGCGTCGGATATCTCGATGGCGTTGTCGACATCGATGAGGTCGGGCACGCAGATCAGCAGCGTGAGGACGCGGCCCAGCGCGGCCGACCCGCGCTCCTCGCGCAGCTCCACGATCCGCGAGGCGACCTGCGCCGACGTCGTGTTCTTCAAAGTGATGATCACGGCAGCCTCCACATGCGTCCGTCGTCGGCCAGCATCCGGTGCGCGCTGGGCGGCCCCCACGCGCCCGGCGCGTACTGCTCGGGCTGGCCCTGGCCCGCCCAGTAGTCCAGCACGGGATCGAGGATCCGCCACGACCACTCCACCTCCCGCTGGTGGGGGAAGAGCGGGGCGGAGCCGACCAGCGCGTCCAGGATGAGGCGCTCGTAGGCCTCCGGGGAGTCCTCGGTGAAGGCGTGGCCGTAGGCGAAGTCCATCGTCACGTCGCGCACCTGCATCTCGGCCCCGGGCACCTTCGCGCCGAACTTCAGCGTGAGCCCCTCGTCGGGCTGGACGCGGACCACGAGGACGTTCTGCCCCGACTCGGCCAGGTCCGTCGTCGGGAAGGGCACGTGCGCGGAGCGCTTGAAGACCACGGCGATCTCGGTCACCCGTTTGCCGAGGCGCTTGCCGGCCCTGAGGTAGAAGGGGACGCCCGCCCACCGGCGCGTGTCCACGAACAGCTTGATGGCGGCGAAGGTCTCAGTCGTCGAGTCCGCGGGGATGCCGTCCTCCTCCAGGTAGCCGCGCACCCGCTGCCCGCCCTGCCACCCGGCGGCGTACTGGCCGCGCGCCGTCGAGGCGGCCAGGTCCTCGGGCAGGCGCACCGCGGAGAGCACCTTCTCCTTCTCCGTCCTGATCTCCCCGGGCGTGAAGCGCACGGGCTCCTCCATGGCCGTCAGGGCCATGAGCTGGAGCAGGTGGTTCTGGATGACGTCGCGGGCCGCCCCGATGCCGTCGTAGTAGCCCGCCCGCGTGCCGATGCCGATGTCCTCCGCCATCGTGATCTGCACGGAGTCCACGTAGTTGGCCTTCCACAGGGGCTCGAACATCGTGTTCGCGAAACGCATCGCCATGATGTTCTGGACGGTCTCCTTGCCCAGGTAGTGGTCGATGCGGAAGACGTCGGACTCGTCGAAGATCTGGGAGATCACGCCCGACAGTTCGCGCGCCGACGCCAGGTCGTGGCCGAAGGGCTTCTCGATGATGACGCGCCGCCACTCCCGGTCCGTGCGGCGGTTGAGGCCCGTCTCCGCCAAGTGCTGGGCGACGACGGGGAACCAGGACGGCGGGATCGACAGGTAGAAGGCGTGGTTGCCTCCAGTGCCGCGGGACCGGTCCAGCTCGGCGACCGTGTCCGCGAGCTTCTGGTAGGCGGCCGGGTCGTCGAAGGTGCCCGACACGAAACGCAGGCCGGAGCGCATCTGGCTCCACGTGCGCTCGTTGAGGCCCGTGCGCGCGTGCTTCTCGATGGAGGCGCGCACGTAGTCCTCGAAGTCCGAGGCCGACCAGTCGCGGCGCGCGAAGCCCGTGAGCGCGAAGGCAGGGTGCAGCAGGCCCCTGTTGGCCAGGTCGTAGACCGCGGGCAGCAGCTTCTTGCGGGCCAGGTCGCCCGTGATCCCGAAGATCACCAGGCCGCACGGGGGCGAGATCCGGGGGAGCCGGCGGTCCGCCGGGTCGTGCAGTGTCGGGGCTCGTCGCTCCATAGGGGTCCTCCCATCGTCCTGTGCGGCACCGGCGGGGCGCGCCCGGACCGGATGCGCGGGGGGCCGTGGAGCGCGGACTCCACGGCCCCCGCGGGGCTTGCAGCGCTACGCGCGGGCGCGCTCCAGGGACTTCCTGGCCGCGGCCGCCACGTGGTCCGCATCAATACCGTACTCCTTGAACAGGAGCGCGCCACTGGCGGACGCACCGAAGTGCTCGATGGAAACGGGCACACCCGCGTCGCCCAGCCAGCGGTACCAGGGCAGCGCGATCCCGGCCTCGACGGAGACGCGGGCCCTCACGGCGGGGGGCAGGACGGAGCGCTGGTACTCCTCGTCCTGGGCCTCGAACCAGTCCAGGCAGGGCACCGACACGACGCGGGCGGCGATGCCCTCGGCGGCCAGGAGTCCGCGCGCCTCCAGGGCGACGGGCACCTCGGAGCCGGAGGCCAGGAGGATCACGTCGGGGGTCCCCTCGGTGTCGGCCAGCACGTAGGCGCCGCGCGCCAGGGAGTCGGCCGGCGCCAGGGTGCCCTCGCCGCGGCGGGGGTTGGGCAGGTTCTGGCGGGACAGGACCAGTGCCGCCGGGTGGGACTGCTCGAGCACGGCCTTCCACGCGGCGGCCGTTTCCGCGGCGTCGGCGGGGCGCACGACCGCCAGGTTCGGGATGGCGCGGTAGGCGGCGAGGTGCTCGATCGGCTGGTGGGTGGGGCCGTCCTCGCCCACGCCGATGGAGTCGTGGGTCCACACGTAGGTGACGGGCAGATCCATCAGGGCGGCCAGGCGCACGGCGCCGCGCATGTAGTCGGAGAACACGAAGAACGTGCCCCCGTAGGGCCGGTTGACGCCGTCCGCGGCGATGCCGTTCATGATGCAGCCCATCGCGAACTCGCGGACGCCGAAGTGCAGGTTGCGCCCGAACTCGTTGCCGCTGAACGCCTTCGACGAGGCGGACTCGGGCAGGAAGGACGGCTCGCCCTTCATGAGGGTGTTGTTCGAGCCCGCCAGGTCGGCCGAGCCGCCCCACAGCTCGGGCAGCACCGAGGCGATGGCGCAGAGCACCTGGCCGGACGCGGAGCGCGTGGCCACGGCCTTGCCCTCCTCGAAGACCGGCAGCGCGGCCTCCCAGCCCTCGGGCAGCTTCCCCGCCTGGAGGCGGTCCAGCAGGGCGGCTCCGTCGGGGTTGGCGGCCCTCCACGCCTCGAAGCGCTCGTCCCAGTCGCGGCGGAACGCGGCGGCGCGCTCGGCGGCGCGGGCACGCACGGCGGCGACCGCCTCGTCGTCGACGGCGAACATGGCGTCCGGGTCGGCCCCCAGGGCCTCCTTCAGCCCGGACAGGGCCTCGGCGCCCAGCTTCGCCCCGTGGATGCCTCCGGTGTTCTGCTTGCCGGGGGTGGGCCAGCCGATGATGGTGCGCACCGCGATGATCGACGGCTTGTCGGTGATGGCCCTGGCGGCGTCGATGGCGGCCGACAGGGCCTCCACGTCCTCGCTGTAGGAGCCGTCCGCGCTCAGCCACTCCACGCGCTGCACGTGCCAGCCGTAGGCCTCGTAGCGTGCCAGGACGTCCTCGGAGAAGGCGATGGAGGTGTTGTCCTCGATGGAGATGTGGTTGTCGTCCCACAAGACGGTGAGGTTGCCCAGCTTCTGGGTGCCGGCCAGGGAGGACGCCTCGGCGGACACGCCCTCCTGCAGGCAGCCGTCGCCGGCGATGACGTACACGTCGTGGTCGAACACGGACTCGCCCAGGGGGGTGGCGGGGTCGAGGAGGCCGTGGACGCGGCGGGAGTTCATGGCGAAGCCGACAGCGGAGGCCAGGCCCGAGCCCAGCGGGCCGGTGGTGATCTCCACGCCCTTGGTGTGCCCGAACTCCGGGTGGGCGGGCGTCAGCGACCCCGCGGTGCGCAGCGCCTTGATGTCGTCCAGCTCCAGGCCCGCCCCGGCCAGGTAGAGCTGCACGTACTGGGTGAGCGAGGAGTGCCCGGCCGACAGGATGAAGCGGTCCCTCCCGAGCCAGCGGGGATCGGACGGATCGAAGCGCATCTGCTTGTGGTAGAGCACGTAGGCGGCCGGCGCCAGCGAGATCGCGGCCCCGGGGTGCCCGGAGCCCGCCTGCTCGACCGCGTCCGCCGCGAGGAGCTTCGCCGTCTTCACCGCGCGGTCGTCGATATGGTCCCAATTCAATGTCACGTCGGCCTCCAGCCGTACAGGCCCCATCGTCGGGGCGGGTAGTTTTCCGCCTCACAGTCTAGCTGCTATGTGCGCTGGCGCATACCGGTCCGGGCGGCCGTGCACTTTTGCGGATACCCTGGGGCCGTGGACACCATCGAGGACACCGCCTCCGACTGGCTCGACCACCTGAGGGTCGAGCGCGGGGCGTCGGCGCACACGGTGTCGAACTACCGGCGCGACATCCGCCGCTACGCCCACGACCTGGGGGCCCGGGGCATCACGGACATCGCCGGTGTGCGCGCCGCGGACATCGAGGCCCACCTGGCGTCGCTGGCGTCGGGCGCGCACCTGACCCTGACTCCTCCCACCTGACCCTGACTCCTCCCACCTGACCCTGACTCCT
>ERZ773042.2341-NODE-2341-length-10391-cov-3.956947_pt1 | contig 10391 bp, 9 predicted proteins | sample MGYA00511664_ERZ773042 | MGnify/ENA primary metagenome ERZ773042 (study PRJEB29015, sample SAMEA2737984) | human oral metagenome | biome: human oral; feature: human-associated habitat; material: dental | place: China | collected 2036 ... | reverse complement strand
TAAAAGGACTTAGCCCTGTGCAATACAGAACTAAATCCTTTCAATAATTATTTGTTCAACTTTTGGGGGTCAGTACATTCCTTATCTATTTTTTAATCGAAAATTCATTTGTTTTATGGTAAAATAGTTTCATTACAATACGAGGAAAAAAGATGTCATCTACGTTTGAAATTTTAATGAATCAAATTGATATGCCACTTGATATGAGACAATCAAGTGCCTTTTTACATGCAGAAATTGAGCAAGTTTTAGTGCATACCGTCAGTCATGTTTGGGAATTTCAGTTTGCTTTTGGAGAAATTTTACCCATTGAGTTGTTTCAAGAATTAAAAAAACGTTTAAATGAGGAATTTTCTAAGACGGGCAACCAAGCTATTTTTGAAATTAAGGCTGCCAATCAAGATTTTACAGAGGAGCTGTTGCAGGCTTATTACAAAGAGGCTTTTACAGAAGGACCTTGTGCCAGTCAAGGCTTTCGTAGTATGTACCAACAGCTACAGGTGCATGCGGACGGCGATCAGCTCTGGATTGAGGGGCCATCCAGTATTGATACGGAGCATTTTCGGAAAACCCATTTGCCAAATTTAGCCAAGCAATTGGTGAAGTTTGGCTTTCCGCATTTTCACTGTCGGGTCAAAGCAAGTGACGCCTTAACTCAGCAACAAGTTGAGACTTTCCAAGCTGAAAAAGAAAAGATTGTGCAAGCGGCTAATGACGAGGCGCTAAAAGCTATCGAAGCACTGCAACAAATGGCACCGCCACCAGCTGAGGAAAAACCAAACTATTCTGATTTTCAAGCACGAAAATCGGCTGCTCGACCAAAGCTGGACAAGGCAGAGATTACGCAGATGATTGACATCCAGACCGAGGAAAATCGCATTGTCTTTGAAGGTATGGTCTTTGATCTTGAGCAAAAAGTTACCCGCACAGGGCGTGTGCTGATTAACTTTAAGATGACTGATTATACTTCTAGTTTTGCCCTTCAGAAGTGGTTTAAAAACGAAGAAGAAGCCAAAAAATTTGACATCATTAGGAAAAATTCTTGGTTGCGTGTGCGTGGCAATATTGAAATGAATAACTTCACGCATGACTTGACCATGAATGTCCAAGATGTGCAAGAAGTGACACATTATGAGCGGAAAGACTTGATGCCAGAAGGTGAGAAACGGATTGAATTTCACGCGCACACCAACATGTCAACCATGGATGCTCTGCCAGAAGTGGAGGAGTTGATTGCGACAGCTGCTAAATGGGGGCATAAGGCAGTTGCGATTACTGACCACGGCAATGTGCAGAGTTTTCCGCATGGCTATAAAGCTGCTAAAAAAGCTGGTATTCAGCTGATTTATGGCATGGAAGCTAATATCGTGGAAGACCGAGTTCCTATTACCTATAACGAAGTGGATATGGAACTCAAGGAAGCCACTTATGTTGTCTTTGACGTGGAAACTACCGGTTTGTCTGCTATTTACAATGACTTGATCCAAGTAGCGGCAAGTAAGATGTACAAGGGGAATGTCATTGCTGAGTTTGACGAGTTTATCAATCCAGGTCATCCTTTGAGTGCTTTTACGACAGATTTGACGGGGATTACAGACGAGCATGTCAAAAATGCGAAGCCACTCGAGCAGGTCTTGCAAGAATTTCAAGACTTCTGTCAAGATACGGTACTTGTTGCCCATAATGCTACCTTTGACGTGGGATTTATGAATGTCAATTATGAACGGCATGGGTTGCCACGGATTACGCAACCAGTCATTGATACCTTGGAGTTTGCCCGTAATCTCTACCCAGAGTATAAGCGTCACGGTTTGGGGCCACTAACTAAGCGTTTCCAAGTATCGCTTGATCATCATCACATGGCTAATTATGACGCGGAAGCGACAGGACGCCTACTCTTTATTTTCATTAACGATGCGGCAGAAAAACGAGGTGTCACCAATCTTCAAAAGCTAAACACAGATTTGGTGGATGAAAACTCCTATAAAAAAGCGCGAGTCAAACATGCTACGATTTATGTAAAAAATCAAACGGGTTTGAAGAATATTTTTAAATTAGTCAGTTTGTCTAATACAAAGTATTTTGAAGGCGTACCACGGATTCCGCGAACGGTTTTGGATGCGCACCGAGAAGGGTTGATTTTAGGAACAGCCTGCTCGGAAGGAGAGGTGTTTGACGCGGTTGTTTCGCAAGGCGTTGATGCTGCAGTGGAAGTCGCAAAATACTATGATTTTATTGAAATCATGCCTCCAGCAATTTATGCACCGTTGATTGCCAAAGAGCAGGTCAAGGATGTCGAAGAGCTTCACACCATTATCAAAAATTTGATTGAAGTTGGAAAACGGTTAGACAAGCCTGTTCTTGCTACAGGTGATGTGCATTATATCGAGCCTGAAGAAGAAATTTATCGAGAAATTATCGTCCGCAGTCTAGGGCAAGGAGCGATGATTAACCGTACCATTGGACATGGCGAAAATGCTCAACCAGCTCCACTTCCAAAAGCGCATTTCCGCACAACCAATGAAATGTTGGATGAGTTTGCCTTCTTAGGTGAAGAATTAGCTCGGCAGGTGGTTATTGATAATCCAAATCAATTGGCAGCAACCTTTGAATCGATTGAGGTGGTGAAAGGTGACCTTTATACACCATTTATTGACAAATCAGAGGAAAAAGTCGCTGAGATGACTTATGCCAAAGCCTTTGAAATTTATGGAAATCCACTACCAGATATTGTAGACCGACGAATTGAGCGGGAATTATCCTCCATTTTGGGGAATGGATTTGCCGTGATTTATCTGGCTTCGCAAATGCTGGTACAGCGCTCAAATGAACGCGGCTATTTGGTGGGTTCACGTGGTTCGGTCGGCTCTAGCTTTGTGGCGACTATGATTGGAATTACAGAGGTAAACCCCTTATCTCCTCACTATGTTTGTGGCAAATGCCAGTATTCAGAATTTATTACGGACGGTTCTTACGGTTCAGGCTTTGATATGCCAGATAAAGATTGCCCACATTGTGGACATAAATTGAGTAAAAATGGACAAGATATTCCTTTTGAAACCTTCCTTGGTTTTGATGGGGACAAGGTACCCGATATTGATTTGAACTTTTCTGGTGAAGATCAACCCAGTGCCCACTTGGATGTCCGAGACATTTTTGGTGAAGAATACGCCTTTCGTGCGGGTACTGTTGGTACAGTTGCTGCCAAAACAGCGTATGGATTTGTGAAAGGCTATGAGCGGGATTACAATAAATTTTATCGTGATGCAGAAGTAGAACGATTGGCGCAAGGTGCGGCAGGTGTTAAACGAACGACTGGACAGCACCCAGGAGGAATTGTGGTTATTCCAAACTATATGGATGTCTATGATTTCACACCAGTTCAGTATCCGGCGGATGATTTGACTGCCGAATGGCAAACTACTCACTTTAATTTCCATGATATTGATGAAAATGTCCTAAAACTAGATGTACTCGGTCATGATGACCCGACCATGATTCGGAAATTGCAGGATTTGTCAGGTATTGACCCCAATGAAATTCCAATGGACGATCAAGAAGTGATGGCTCTCTTTTCTGGAACAGATGTTCTCGGAGTGACACAAGAGCAAATAGGTACGCCGACCGGTATGCTGGGGATTCCTGAGTTTGGGACCAACTTCGTGCGGGGCATGGTGGATGAAACTCATCCAACGACCTTCGCGGAATTGCTCCAATTATCAGGATTATCTCATGGTACCGATGTATGGCTAGGCAATGCGCAAGATTTGATTAAGCAGGGAATTGCCGACCTGTCTACTGTTATCGGTTGTCGGGATGACATCATGGTCTATCTGATGCACAAGGGGCTGGAGCCCAAGATGTCCTTTACCATTATGGAACGGGTGCGGAAAGGCATGTGGCTCAAAATTTCTGATGAGGAAAGAAATGGCTACATCGCTGCTATGAAGGAAAATAATGTGCCTGAGTGGTACATTGAATCTTGTGGAAAGATTAAGTACATGTTTCCCAAAGCTCACGCAGCTGCCTACGTAATGATGGCCCTGCGGGTAGCCTACTTCAAGGTGCATCATCCGATTTATTACTACTGTGCCTACTTTTCTATCCGTGCCAAAGCTTTTGACATCAAAGTCATGAGTAGTGGACTAGATGCAGTGAAGCGCAAGATGAACGAAATCTCTGAAAAACGCAAAAATAATGAAGCTTCCAACGTTGAAATTGACCTTTATACAACTCTAGAAATCGTCAATGAAATGTTGGAGAGAGGCTTCAAATTTGGCAAACTCAATCTTTATAAGAGTGATGCGACAGAATTTCTTATTGACGGAGATAGCTTAATTCCTCCATTTTCTGCTATGGATGGTTTGGGAGACAACGTTGCAAAACAATTGGTTAAAGCACGTGCAGAAGGAGAATTTCTTTCAAAAACCGAATTGCGCAAGCGTGGCGGCTTGTCCACTACTCTAGTCGATAAAATGGATGAAATGGGTATTCTAGGCAATATGCCAGAAGACAATCAGCTCAGCCTCTTTGATGATTTATTCTAAAACTTCTTCTTTTGATGAAAGACAGGAATTTCATCAACGGCAGCTGCCACTAAACTAGAATTTTTGCTTATTCATTTGCGAAATATGATTGATTTTGCAATCTTTCATGGTAATGATTTATTGCGAGTAGCTAGCTGTTTTTTGAAAGGTTCTGCCTCATTACTACTTGTAAAATTTTTTACAAAATTTATAGATTCTTGTTGTTCTTTGTAAGCTATTTACAAATAGAAAGGATACATTATGAAGTTAATGATTTCAGCTGAAGATAAAAAATCCCAAAGAGATTTTCATTATGCGCTTGAATTTTCTGGAAAGACTGTTCTTGCTTCGGTAGTATTGGTCAGTTTGGCTGTGCTAGCAAGTCGTGCCTGTTCTTTCAAAAACAAGAAAAATTATTGTTGGCATAAAAAATAATGCAATAGTACCAGTTGTGAATAATCAGGAAGGATAACTAAATGATTGGAAGTATGTTTGTCGGCTTCATTATTGGTCTAATTGCAGCAGCAATCACCAATCGTGGAGAACGAATGGGCTGTATCGGCAAAATCTTACTAGGTTGGTTTGGAGCCTGGCTTGGGCAAATGCTCTTTGGTAGCTGGGGACCTCATCTGTCAGATACAGCAATCATCCCTTCAGTGTTGGGAGCGATTATTCTTTTAGCTATTTTCTGGGAAAGAGGAAGCTGACTTCTAAAAATAGGAGTGAGACCGATACCTACGATTGCTAGTGCAGTCGCCCACAAAGGAATTAACATTTGAAAATGTTAATCTCAGCTTTCTTATTTCAAGGCTTCGGTACAAAATGTTCTGTATAGTCTCGCCCCATAAGGCGACTTAACTGTTTTTCAGACTGTTTAGATAGTGAATGCAGAAAACGAAGGTTTCATCAAAATTGCTCTTTGGAGTTTCAAAGGCGAATGAAGATGAGACTTGCTTCACAGGTTCTATTTACCACCTCAAAACGGTGCTTTGTTTTGTGCGATAGCAGTTGCGTTAAAATTGCTTGTCATCATAAAGGAGTGCGTCTGAGACAGATTCACACGATAACTACAAAAAAAGAACAACCTTAATTTTCTGTTTATCAGAATGCCAAAGTTGTTCTTTTAATTTGTATTATTGAGTTATAGTGCTTTTATAAAGAAATTTTAATTGGGAATGCTGTTATATCAGAGATTCCCTTTTATTTATTATTCAATCACTAACATGCCTTCTTTGATCGCGAAAGGATCTTTTTCGTTGATGCGGTCGTAAAACATAATGCCGTTGGTGTGGTCAATCTCGTGTTGAACCACGATTGAGTTGTATCCTTTGAGTTTGATACGGTGTTTTTCACCTTCTTTGTCAAAATATTCAACAGTGACGCGTGCATGGCGCACGACATAACCAGGCACTTCACGGTCAACTGACAAGCAGCCCTCCCCTTCAGCGAGTGCAGCATCTTGAACAGAATGTGCCACTACCTTAGCGTTGTACATAACTGTTTGCAAAGCATAGGCTTCCTTTGGTGGATTGCCCTCTTTATCTGGCAGGTTTGGTACCAATACAGCAATAATCCGCTTTGACAGATCTAGCTGAGGTGCGGCTAGACCAACGCCACCACGAAGTCCCATTTTTTCAGCAGTTGCAGGGTCTTGTGAATTTCTCAAAAATTGGAGCATTTTTTCACCCAAGATAACTTCTTGTTCTGTAAGTGGAAAGGTGACATCCTTAGCGACTGCCCGAAGCGTTGGATTTCCTTCACGAATGATGTCATTCATATCAATCAAATGAGCTGGTTTTGTTAATTTTTCAATAACAGACATGTTTTCTCCTTCGTTCTAAAAATGGATTTCTATTCCAAATTAAATTCTTTGTATATGATAAATATAACACAAAATAAAGGAGAAAGAAAGGAATCGAAATAGCGTGTAATGAATATGTGGAGAAAACACGAAATAAATTAGTAAAAAATTAGTCTATTTTGCTTGATATTTTTAGCAAAAATATGTATGATATTTAGTTGGATACCTAAAATATTATTAGTAACAAAATAAATTACTTTTTAGGAAGGACAAAAAATTGAAAATTCTACTATTTGGAAATACGGGATATGTAACCAAAAAGTTTATACAAGAAGCTTTTCCAAAGGATACGGTTTATCTTTTGGGAGAAACAGATTTAAAAAGTTCAAAAAAATTAAAATTGACAGTTTTTCCGAAAACAAAAGAGGCCATTTTAGTAGAAGTTTTAAGAACCTATCAATTTGACCAAATTCGGCTCTTTGTCAACTGTAGTGGGTTAATGAAAAGCTAAGATTGAGAGAGGACGAGATTCGTTCTCTCTTTTTTGATGTTCAAAGCGATGAGAATGCGTTTCTTAAAGTTGTCAAAGTTGCTGAATCCAAAAGCGTTGCGCTTGATGACCTTGATGAGATTGTTAGTTGCTTCCAGCTTGGCGTTGTAAGGTAGTTCTAGAGCGTTGATAATCTTGTCTCTGTCCTTCAGGAAAGTCCGAAAGACTGTCTGAAAAATCGGGTGAACATCAGAAATAACCTCCTCAATCAGATCGAAGAAATGATCAGCTTGCTTTTCCTGAAAGTGAAAGAGCAGAAGTTGGTAAAGCTCATAGTGTTGTCGAAGTTGGTCTGAATAGCTGAGCAGTTTATGAAGAATCTCCTGATTGGTTAAATGAGCCCGAAAAGCTGGTCTGTAAAAACGCTTATGGCTAAGCTTGCGGCTATCCTGTTGAAGGAGCTTCCAGTAGCGTTTGAGGGCTCGGTATTCCTGAGATTTTCGGTCGAATTGGTTCATGATTTGGATGCGAACGCGGTTCATAGCTCGGCAGAGGTGCTGGATAATGTGAAAACGATCCAGAACGATTTGGGCATGCGGGAAAAGCTGCTTGGCCAGCTGATAGTAAGGACTGAACATGTCCATGGTCATCACTTTGACCCTCCTACGAACCTGTCTAGGATAGCGCAGAAAATGATTTCGAATGACCGCTTTGGTTCTGCCGTCCAGGATGGTCAGGACCTCATTGGTATTAAAATCCTGAGCGATAAAGCTCATCTTCCCTTTCTTGAAGCGATACTCATCCCAGCTCATGATTTCTGGCAGTCTCTGCCAGTTCGTTTCAAATTTGAATTCCTTGAGCTTGCGAATGACGGTTGAAGTTGAGATAGAGAGCCTGTGGGCAATATCAGTCATGGCTTGTTTCTCACTCAGTAATTGAGCGATTTTTTGTTTGACTGCGGCGGCAATCTGGTGATTTTTCTGGACGAGGGAGGTTTTGGCGACAGCCATTTTTCCACAGTTCTTACAGCGAAAGCGATGCTTTTTGAGTCGGATAAGAGTTTTGTATCCCGCTGTTTCCAGATAAGGGATTTTAGAAGGTTTCTGGAAGTCGTATTTGGTCATCTGTCCCTTGCAGGCAGGGCATGGAGGGGCATCGTAGTCAAGGCGGGCCATAATTTCTTTGTGAGTACCGCCATCAAAAAGATTGTCTATTTTGATATTTTGGTCTTTAATTCCAAGAAGTTTTGTGATAAAACCGAGTTGTTCCATATGAGTCTTTCTAATGAGTTGTCTAAACGCTTTTCATTATAGGTCATAGGGGACTTTTTGTATACACAAAAATAACTCCATAATCTCTGCAGTGGTGTTACCCACTACAGAAATTATAGAGCCTATAAAGTTTCCCCTTAAGTTGATATAAAAATAGCAACTTAGGGGGTGTTTGCTTTAACTTTGTGGATTATCAGATTGCGTCTTTTCATAAAAAACTGTATGATAGGGATAGTGTGATTTTAGAAAGAAGATAAGATGAAAAGATTCATGGAGAAAGCTAGTATTCTGGCTTTATCATTTGTGTTGACAACGGCATTTTCAATTTCCAGCGCTTTACCGGCAATGTCTCAGTTTTATAAGAATTATTCCTCTAGTCAGGTAGAGTTATTAGTCTCCTTGCCGTCTATTGGGATTATGTCTTTGCTGATTTTTAATAGTATTTTGGAGCGTTTTTTATCTGAGCGGCAAATGATTATACTAGGACTATTGTTGTTTTCTATTTGTGGCCTCATCCCATTTTTCAATCAAGCTTATGGTCTCGTTTTTGCTTCGCGATTTGTTTTTGGTTTAGGGCTAGGGATGATGAACCCTCGAGCAATTGCGATTATTAGTGAGCGATTCCAAGGGAGAGAGCGTGTGCAGATGTTGGGCTACCGTGGGTCAGCAGAAGTTGTTGGGATGGCTTTGTTGACTTTAGCGGTCGGGCAACTCTTGCGTTTTGGTTGGACAACTACTTTTCTGGTTTATACAGTTGGCTTTATTGTTTTAGCATTGTATCTTTTGTTTGTTCCTTACGAAAAAAGCAAAGTCGATAAACATAAGTATCTCAAGTCTGCTCAGAAAATGACCACAAAACAAGTGCGTTTAAGCATATTGTTGGCTTTTATAGCTGGAATGATTGTGTGTACCAATGTCGCTATCAATTTACGTATTCCAAGTCTTGTCTTACAGAATAAAATGGGAAGTGCTGAAACAGCGAGCTTGATTCTCAGCTGTATGCAGCTTATCGGGATTTTAGCTGGTGTTAGCTTTGCTAGTCTAGTGAGTTTATTGAAAAATCGCTTATTGACAGTAACGGGAATTGTTTTTGGTTTCAGTCAAGTGATGATTGGTTTTTCGAGCCACATTTGGTTCTTAAGTTTAAGTGCTCTGTTGGCTGGTTTTGCTTATAGCGTATCTCTAACAGCTGTATTTCATATTGTATCAGAGAAAATTCCTGCCCATTTGGTCAATCGCGCAACAGCGATTGTTGTCTTGGGTTGCAGTAGTGGTGCTTCGGTGTCAACATTCGTCCTATCCTTGATTGGAATCATTTCTTCTGTTCCAACCTTTATTTTTAGTGTATTAGGAGTTCTCATGATAGCAGTATCCATTTTAGCTGTTTTTGTCACTCATCAACAAAATGAGGAAAAAGATGCGATTAGATAAGTTTTTAGTAGAAATGGGCTTTGGCTCACGAGTAGAAGTTAAACGCCTATTGAAAAAGAAGCAAGTTTTGGTGAATGGAAAAATAGAAACATCTGCGAAAGTGCAAATAGATGAAAATCAGGACGAAATTTCGGTCAATAACCGAGTTCTAGTCTATGAAAGATTTGTCTATTATCTTTTAAATAAACCCAAAGGTGTCATTTCTGCTACCGAAGATGATAAGCATCGAACGGTTTTGGATTTATTGAATGAAAATGCACGCCAGAAAGAAGTCTTTCCAGTCGGACGACTCGATATTGATACTCATGGTCTTTTGTTATTAACCAATAATGGAGCTTTGGCACACGCTATGCTGTCTCCTAAAAAGTATGTAGCAAAAGTTTATCGTGCAAAGGTAGATGGGATTATAACTGAAAAAGATGTAGAGCATTTTGAAGCAGGAATAGAGCTCAAGGACTTTACCTGTCAGCCTGCAAAACTGACCATATTAGAAGTGAATGAAGAGCAGCAAACTTCTCTGGTGAAGATTATAATTTCTGAAGGAAAATTTCACCAAGTGAAGCGAATGGTTCAAGCATGTGGTAAAAAAGTAACAGACTTGGAACGCTTTTCTATGGGATCGCGCTTATGCTGGATGAGCGTTTGGAATTAGGCACTTTCCGTCGTTTGACAAAAGAAGAATTAGAAAAACTCACTATTTTTGGTGTAGAACTCTAAGCCGGAATGTCCCATTTGACAAAACCTTTCCTTCTTGGTAGAATAAGAATGTCGTTAAAGACAAATAACTTTTTCTTGGTATTAGGTGGGCCAAGCCTAACACTCGGATGAAGCGTAAAGAAAAGGAGTATATCATGGCAATCTCAAAAGAGAAA
>ERZ773042.2340-NODE-2340-length-10392-cov-15.032118_pt1 | contig 10392 bp, 6 predicted proteins | sample MGYA00511664_ERZ773042 | MGnify/ENA primary metagenome ERZ773042 (study PRJEB29015, sample SAMEA2737984) | human oral metagenome | biome: human oral; feature: human-associated habitat; material: dental | place: China | collected 2036 ... | reverse complement strand
GAGAGATGACACGCCATTGTGCCATCTCAGTGGATGTGACGGGAGTCGAACCCGCCCTAGGCCCCCTTAACGGGCACATCCTTGTGGGCGGACGGACGCCCTGTTGCTGACCGTGGAGGTCAGCGGTTTCGGGGTCGCACAAACCCCGACCGCCAAAGAAGAAGGAATCAGGCGTTCTTGCCTCCGCACTGGAGGCATACCTGACCCGTACCGCCGCAGTTGTCGCAGCGATACCCGAGGGACCGTTTCCCGGTCCCGTTGCAACTCGGACACGTCTTCGTACCCGAATATCCCATTCGGGAGCATTGGATGCAGGACATAAGAGGTTTCACCCCCTCTCCGCCGCGGTTGCGGCAGTAGAAAAGAGCTAACTCTCTTCTCAGGCCATGCTTTTGTGCGAAGCATGGCCAGGGCTTGGTGCCATTCGCGACACCTCGCCGAGAAATTAGCTCCGGTTAACAAAAGCAAGTATATATATATCAATAATAGCAAGCTATGTCAATAGCTTTTGTCAAGATTGCCTATACGAACTCTGCCAACAAATCATTCTCAAACTGCACCATCCCCTTATAATCCGCCGAATACTCAGAAATATCCGGCAGTTCCAGGGTGGTGATTTTCCGCCAGACGACGCCGATCAGCCGGGCAAATTCAGCTAATTCCTCCTCGGAGAACGTATCCTCCAGGCTGAGGATGTCGCCGGTTTTCATATCTGGCTCGACGAACTGCAGGCGGGCGCCGGTGAAGCTGAAATTGCCATAATCGCGTGATGACGTGACCAAGAGTTGATAGAACATCAGCTGCTGGCGGTATTTGTGGAGCTTGATTTTTTCATAGTCAGATGTGCCCCTCCAGGAGTGTGACGGCTTGCCGGTCTTGTAATCAGTCACGAATATGATTTTATTATTCTTATCAATGTCGGCGACGTCCAGCTTGCCGGTCAGGCGCGCGCCACCAACGACGACGCCTTGGTGAGCGAAGTCGAGTTCTGCCAGCTCCGTGTCACGAAAATCAGACGATTTGGCATCCAGAAATGCCGTCAGCGCCGCCGTGCCTTTGTCTAGATACAATTCAAAATCGTCGGGTGGCAGGTGCTGGGCCTCGAGCGACGTGCGGAAATAGTGGAGAATGCGCTCGGTAGGCGGCAGGCGGTGGTCAGTGCCTAGCAGGTTGTGCAGCTGCTGGAGACTGGCGTGAATGGCGGTGCCGTAGCTGGCGGCGGGGCTTTTGGCGGACGGAAAGCGCAGCAGATTATTCAACAAAAAGTTCTGCGGGCCGCCGCGCGAGACGTCGAGGAAATTATTGAGATGAGTGACGGAAAGTTTGTAGGTTTCGAGTGTCGGCGCCAGTACATCCTTGAGCTCTGTGGTGATCGGCGCGCTCAGCCGCGTGCTCCAGTCGGTTTGCGCCACGGTCAGCTGCGTCGTGGGCGTGTCGGCGGCGGGGATAATGGTCGGCGCGTGGTCAGTCAGGAAGCTGGTGATCATAGTATCGCTGCCGGCGTCATTGGTCTGAGAATAGGTCATGGTCAAGGTGGTCTTGGCGCGGGTCATCGCCACGAAGAATAGCCGTAGCCGCTCGTCGTAGCTGGCGCCGGCGGGCTGGAGCTTGAGGTTGGCGGGATAGCGAATTAGCCGCGAGCGCGAGCGGACTTTCTCGCCCCAAGCGCTGTCGATTGCCCCGATGACGAAGACGTGCGGGAATTCCAGGCCTTTGGATTTGTGGGCGGTCATCAGGTTGATAGCACCGCCGAGGGCGCTGGCCTGGGGACGGATGTGCGTCAGGCGGGTTTTGGTCGAGCGATGTAGGTCGATGAATTCCAGGAAGTTCGCCAGCGTCGGGGTTTCGTCGGTAGTGCGGTCGCGTAATTTTTGGCGCAGCGTGCGCAGGCTCTCGAGCGTGGTTAGGTAGGCGTCGGGATTTTGGGCGAGGGCTTGGGGTGAGAAGTAGTGAGCGGCGAGAGAATTAAGCGAAGAACCTTTACTAGGACTCCTCTTTTCGCGCCGGGCGTCTGAGGACGCTCGGGCTGCAATCGCTGTACGGAGTCCTAGCAAAGGCTCTTCGCCGGCTGACTGCAAGAATTCCTTGCTAGAATGAGTGCCGGAACTATCCCTATCGACTCCTCTTTTCGCGCCGGGCGTCTGAGGACGCTCGGGCTGCAATCGCTGTATGGAGTCGATAGGGATAGTTCCGGCTTCCAGCCCCAACAACTTATCCAACTGCTCCTCCAGCGGTAGATTTGGCACGTCCTTGGCCCGCTCCAGCAGCCACTCGCCAAATGGCTGAAAGGTGCTATTCGCCAACATGCTCTCCAGCCACAGCTGCCGATTTTTATAGGCGTGGAGGCTTAATCGCCAAATATCCAGCGCCGAAAAGCCGAATGCCGGATGGGCAATTACCTCTGGTAGCAGGCTGTTGGCGGTATCAAGATTATTCTGATGAATCGCTATGACGACCCGCGCCAGCTTGTCCAGCGCTTGAATAATATCTTGCTCCAGGATGTCGTCGTGGCGCTCGTAATTGACGGTTAGGTTCTCTCGGTACAGATATGGCAGCAGCTCGATCAGCTCCTTGTGATGGCGGGCGATGACGGTGATATGCGCTGGGTTTTCGCCGCGTTTGATCAGCTCGGCAATGTGCTGAGCCACCCCTGCCCGCTCCTCGCTCACTGAGGCAAATTCCTGGATTTCAACCCGTGCGCCGCTACCAGACGCGTGTGCGGTCAATTGCTTTGACAAGCCGTCAACAGTATTCTCCAGGCGATCCGTCCCCTGGGTGATCACTCCGCGCGCCGCCGTCAAGATGTCGGCCGCCGAGCGGTAATTGTCCGTCAGCACGATGATTTTCGGGTCGTGATAGTGCTGGCGGAAGCGCTGGATATTGCCAACATCCGCGCCCTGAAAACTGAAAATCGCCTGATCGTCGTCGCCGACCGCCATGATGTTGGGATTATCCTCATCGCCAGTCAGGTCGAATAGCAGCCGCAGCTGCGCCAGGTTGGTGTCCTGAAATTCGTCGACCATGATGAACTGAAATTGCTCTTGGAGGTTGGCGCGCAGTTCTGGGTGGGATTCGCAGGCTTGAATGACGGACAAAATCATGTCGTCGTAGTCAAATAGCGAGCGCTCGGCCAGCACGTTGCCGTATGCTTCGTAGACATCAATGGCGGCGGATAATTTCTCGCTGGCAGTAAAATCCTTCAGGACAAATTCGCCGGCGGCGTTCTTTTCGCACCACTTATTTTTCCAGGCGGTCAGCGGTTTGGTGGAGTTGGCGTCGATGGCCTCCTGGGCCGCGTGGGCGATGCTGAGCGCCAGAACTTGGGTGTACGGGGTGATGGAGGATGGTAAATTGGTAGGGATTTGGGTGGTGATTGCAGCGTTATCTGGCGCTGAGCTGGCAGTATCTCCAGAGGGTTCTGCGACGTCTCCCTCGCCGATTCTCTCGGCAATCTTCTCCGCCAGCGGCGCAAATAATTCAATGGTTTTTTTAGAAATTTTGGCAGCAAACACCTGCTGGATATCAGGGGCGATGTTGGCGATAGCGCGCTGGTTATCGGCCATCACTAATCGCAATTCCGCCGGGGTGAGGCCGCTCTGCTTGAACTCGGAAATGACCCGGATTAATTCGCTGGTGTAGACGAACTCGCCGTTGTTTTTAACGCTCAGCGGATTACGCCAGTCAAGCCCCTCGAGGATCCCCGTCACGATCTGATGCTGCGTCAGTTCATCTGCTGGCTGACTATCAGCGCCGCGGAAAAAATACTCCCGGTGCTGATTAATAATCTCCGTGCCAAAGCTATGAAAAGTATGAATGGCAATTTTATAGGCGTCCTCGCCGATGATCTGGCGCAGGCGTTGGCGCATGTTGGCAGCGCCGCTCTCGGTAAACGTTAGGCACAAAATACTATCCGGTAGCGTGTCGGTCTGGCGCAAAATCTGGGCAGTGCGCATGCTCAGTAGCTCGGTCTTGCCCGTGCCCGGCCCGGCGATCACCAGGAGCGAACCGTGAATGTAATCGACCGCCTGGCGCTGATTAGTGTTCAGCTTGGCGTAGCGAGTTTGAAAATCCATATAACTATTTTACTGCATAACGCTGGCGTTGGCGAAAAATTGCTAATAAAATAAAAAGCTGGAGTATAATGGAATTATCAAAACATAAGTAATACGGAGGTTCATCGTGGCAGTAAAAACGAAAAAACAATCAGCAAAGAACTTGGCAAATACGCAAAATAAGTGCGGCAAATGCGGTCGGTTCGGTGCTCTGGTTATTATATTTACAGCCATACTTAGCTTGTCTTTAATTATTTCTATCTCCAATTCGTTGAAATTGTTTGGCGAGACAAGCAAAGACGTGTTGAAGCTGGAAGCGCGAGTTGAAAGGCTGGAGTTTTGCGTTGCCAAGAATATTTCGCCGTGCAGTTATGAGAAATTACGCGAATGGAACGATGCGCACGACTCGTCGGAGAAATTCCGGCCGCAGGTTGACGACGGATTTTACCGGTAAAATTAGCGGCAATTAGCCGTTGGTGGTAAAATATAATTATGAATACGACAACGTATGACGTATTAGCGCTGGAAGAAATTGCCAAGGAAAAGTTTGATTTTTCGGTTGAGATTCAGTCGATAATTTTACCGATGAGCGATGTTGGTCGGACGGCAGCAGCCAGCGTGTTCTTGACGAGTAAAAATCATTTGGCGGTGTATGTCGAGGTGTCGTCGGCGGCTACGCTTGCCGATATTAAAAAAATAGTGCGCCGTATGGGTTTGAAGGTCGAGGAATTTTTACCGCCGAAGGGACAGCCGAATTATTTTGACGATATCGGCCGCGAGCGTTTTCAGAGTGTATTTCCTGGCATGAAAATTATATCAAGCGGCGATCTATTGTATTACCGGACGCTGGCGCCGTACAATCCAGCGCTGGGTATTATTTCCGAGGTAAAAAACGGCGAAATTTATCAGTTCGATCCGGATGCGCGCGGCGGCTGGCGGGTTGGTGCGCGGTTTCGATATAAGAGGATTCAGGCTGATTAATGCAAGATTATCTGGATATTATCAAGAGAAATTTACTGTCGCCAATTGTGCTGGCGATATTCCTGCTGGCCGGGGCGCTGGTGTACGTACGCGAGTACCGGGATGCTTGGTTTATTTCGGTGGTGATTGTGGTCAACTCGCTGATCGGCATCGTGCAGGAGATTCGTGCCAAGCGGGTATTGCACCGGCTGGAGCTAATGAGTGCGCCCAGGGCGCGGGTGCTGCGCGACGGCCAGGCGGTGGAAGTGCCGTACGATTCGCTGGTGGTTGGCGACGAGATTATCCTCAGGGCTGGCGACGAGCTGCCGGCGGACGCGACAGTGACGGTGTCGAAGGGTTTGGAGCTCAATGAAAGCATGCTCACTGGCGAGTCAGCGGCGATTGAGAAAGCGGTTGGTGATACGGTGTTGGCGGCAACCACGGTGCTGGCAGGCGAAGGTACGGCGCGGGTCACGGCGGTCGGCGACCAGACGAAGGCCGGCGCCATCAGCCAAGTCCTCAAGCGCTACAAACCGGAATTGACACCGCTGCAGGTGGCGATTTGGCGGGCGATCACTTTCTTGACATACGGCGCGATTGTGTTGGCGGCGCTGATTTTTGTCGTCTATTATTTCTCGGGCGATAACGTGGTGATTATCTTAAAGACGATTACTTCGGCGGCGGTAACGGTGGTGCCGGAGGGGCTGCTGCTGGCGAGTTCCTTGCTGCTGGCGTTCGGCTCGCTGCGGCTGGCGCAGGCCAAGGTGTTGCCGCAGAAATTGGCGGCGATTGAGGCGATGGCGCTGCTTAATTTATTGGCGGTGGACAAGACTGGCACGCTGACCAGCGACGAGGTGACGCTGGAGCGAGTGGTGGCGTTTGATGAGATGATGCCGGAAAATTCAGTGCCGGGTACCTCGGAAAAATCCGCAGCCCAAGCGGCCGCGGGCAGCCCAGCGCGTAGATTTTCGGAGATAAAACTATCTGAAGCTGCTTCGGACGTTGCTGAGCTAGCCGCCCTCATCGCCCATGAAACCAGCGGCGGTAATATCACCGGGCAAGCGATCCTGGCGGAAATCACGCCGCCCAAGCACGCAGACATCATCGAGGTGATGGCCTTTTCCTCGGCGCGCAAGATGGCGGGCGTCCGGGCGAAAATTGACGGGAAAACCAGGATATTGATGATGGGGGCGCCGGAGTTTGTGGCCAAGCTAGCGCCGGTTGACGCCATGTTGCAGCGCCAGCTGGACGAGTGGGCGGACAGCGGCCTACGGGTGCTGATGCTGGCGGAATTTGACGACGAAATGACTAAATTAAAGGATTTGCCAGATAGTTCTGGGCGGGCGATTGGCGCGGTGATTTTGCGTAATTCCCTGCGCGACGGCGTGATTGACACGGTCAAATTCCTCCAGGAGCAAGGCGTAGTCATCCGGGTGATCTCTGGCGACAATCCACGCACCGTGCAGCACATCGCGCGCCAGGCGGGCATCGCCAACCCAGATAAGGCCATTCTCGGCTCGGCGCTAGCGGGTCTCAGCGACAAAGCCTTTAATAAGGCCGCCGATGAACATACAATTTTTGCCCGCGTGCTGCCAGAGCAAAAGGAGCGGCTGATCGCTCATTTCAAGCAGTCCGGCAAGTTCACCGGCATGGTCGGCGACGGCGTCAACGATGCGCTGGCGCTGAAAAAATCCGACCTCGGCGTGGCGATGTACGCGGGCGCTCCGGCGTCGCGGCGGGTGGCGGACATAATTTTACTCAATAATTCGTTTACGTCTCTGCCGATTGGCATGAAGCTGGGTAATCGGATCATGCAAGCGATCGAAGTCATCGCCACCCTGTTCTTTCACAAGATTATCTACGGCGTGGTGCTGCTGCTGAGTACCATGCTGGTCGGGTTGAATTATCCGTACGCGCCGCGGCACATCACCTTCCTCAATATTTTCCTGGTGACCATGCCGACGATTATGTGGACGCTGTTTCCGCCGCGTCCGCGCCACCGGGTCAATCCGGCGCATTTCTGGCGTGACACCCTGCAGGCGGTGGCGCCAATTGCGCTGCTGACGGGCCTGACGGTGGCGTTTACCTATTGGTCGGGTGTGACGCTGCATCCACATCAAGCGGCCGAGGCAGCGACGATGACCGTTCTGACGGCGACGTTCTTTGGGATTTATCTGGTGTTTTTGGTCGGGCCGATGCTCGGCGTGGTCCTGGATAAGCGAGCGCACCTGGCGCGGACGTTGTATCTGGCGGGGGTGCTGTTTGTTACCTTGGTGAGCTTTGGCATTGAGCCACTCAGGCAGTTCTTTGACTTTACTATGCCAAATATCACCCTGCTCTGGCCGGGCATCGCCGCGATAATTATCGTTGCGGCGGTGCAATGGCAAATCGCCAGGCAAGCTGGCAAAAAATTAATCACCCGAGAAAATCGGAAGTAAAGTGCCGTTGTAATAAAACAACCCGGCAGACAAATATCGTATGCCTGCCGGATCATTCTTGACAGTCCTGGTTTATCTAGCTTCTTCTGGAAGCGGCTTTATATCCAACAGCTCGCAATGTCTTTTATTATACCAATCATCCAGCTCGGCGCAATGCTCCCAATTGTATACGGCATGGCCTAGCTCATAACAGATATATTTAACAAATAGATTTTCCTGTTTTTCAGAAAGAGTGATACCCATCTCGTTAAGAGATTCTTCTGCTACGTCAGCTACTTTTCTGTTTTCATTAAGGCGCTTCTGCATAAGTTTTGCCCACAGTATGGCATGAGCGCGCTGCATTAAAATCTTAGCTTCGTCTGCCGAGTCAAACGGATCCTCCTCTGGTTGCTTTTGTTTGTCACCGTAGACGTTGGTTGTATATGTTTTGTCTCCTTCACCAAAAGTAAGCTCTACATCCCATACTTCATCTTTCAGTCTTTGGTAGATTTCTTCCCTGTTAATGATAGCGTCTGCTCGCTGAATTTCTTCATCTCCGGCGCGGCGCTTTGCCTCGTCTTCCGCTGCTTCAGCTTTAAGGATTTCTTTTGGTATGTTATCTAGAGTGCCCGTTACTAGCGGATAACTTCCAATAGCCATATTAGTAAGGTCGTCAGTGACAGTTATCTGCTGATCATAGTGTCCGCGCATAGCTCGCGCCCAAGCTGCTTCTAGTTTCTTTGGATTAGAATCTTTATCCACGAGCACATAGATACCGCCAAGATTTAATAATGCTTGTAATGCTTGATTTTCCTCTGGAGTTTCTGAGCTGGTTGGAATGTATTTTTGTGTCAGCGCTATTGCATTGCTCTACTTCTGAGGAGATCGTTTCCGTTAACTGCTGGAACTTCTTCAAGTGGACTGTGATGAGTGTAGTCGGATCCGCTTTCAGCATTTCCATCGCCATAGTTTTCTAAGCTTTCCCAGCCAGTTGCTTCTTGCTCGCCTGGCACTCCTTGTTCTGGTAATTTGGATATTTCTGTCATGATATATAAAACTCCTCCTTTACGCTAGTAGTAACACTGTATCAGCGGCACGAGTCCGTGTCAAATTTACTGATGTTCCGCGTTAAGCGTTAATGTGCCAGCCGATTTATTTATTATCAAGAATAACTAAGTGTTCAATATGCGGCGTTCTCGGGAAAAAATTATAGCCCTGATGGTGCATGATTTCATATTTTTCCTGAAGCAGACTGACATCTCGGGCTTGGGTGACAGGGTTACAGCTGAGATAAATGATGCGCGGCGGCAGTTTTTGCAACAATGTTGCAATAATATCGGGATGCAGACCAGCGCGCGGCGGATCAACGATGACTATTTCCTTGCCTGTAATGTAGTCGAGGGCTTGTTCGCTGGGAGCGAGGACAGCGCGGGCGTCGGTGCAGCCAAGTTCGGTGATGTTGCGCTGCATTTCGCGGACAGCATCGGCGTTAATTTCCACCAGCGTGACGTTGCCACCGCCAATGGTCAGACCAATAGTGCCAACGCCAGCGTAGAGGTCGAGGGCTGGCTCGCCCGTCTCGCAAACATCTTTCTCTTCAGGCCGGCGCGCCGCTAACTGATCTAGCTGGCGCTCTTGGCGCGCCTTTGCCGGAAAGGCAAAGCCTTCAGAAAAAGAGTTTGACGAGCCGTGCTGCTTACTTTCTCTATGTTGCCCAGATTTTTTCTGAGATATTACTCGCTGTTGATTATCGCTACGACTGTGTGACATCCACTGCCGCATATCACGCAGCGCCTGCTCGTAAACTGGGATGTTGACTTGGAAAAAGCCTTCGCAGGCGTAGCGGAACGGCGTGCCGAGGATGGTGTCGATCAGTGTCGTGTCGCCAAAACGCGCCAAGCGCTTGGTGATGCGGCTGGCTGGCGAGCGCGGGTCGGAATAGATAATTTCCCCGCCCTGAGCCGGTAATTTGGCGGCTTCATCAGCGGTAATTATTTCGGGCAAGCGATCTTTAACATACAACTGCCATACGCAACTTCCCGATTGATCGCAGCGGACGAGCAAGGTCTTGAGCTGGCGAGCCGCGACGCGTTTATGGCGCAGTAAATCACGGATCGTACGCGCCAAGTTGTTGATTGCAGGGTGCGCTAAGCTCGTGCCATCGACGACAATCTTGCCTTTGCTGCCGCGGCGAAAAAATGCTAAATCAAGCGTATCGCCAGATGATTCTTCACGGTCGCTATCCGCGTCTATCTCTTGGTTATTATCAGAAAATAATTCGGGGCCCGAGACAAGCCCAGATTTTTTCTGAGATACCGCTCGAGACACTACCGATTCGCTGTACCAGCTAAATTCAACTTTGTTGCGATAACCATATGCAACATTGTCGCAATAAATATCAATCGCCGCTGGTAATGTAACATTATGCAGCGCGAACGCGTCGTCGATCAACTGTGCTTTGTATGTTTGTTCAACTTCTAGTGGCATGATTTGCCACGGGCTGGTCGAAAGATAACTATCCGGGTCGCGCGGCTGGATGCGGTCGGGGCTTGGCGAGATTACTTCCTCGACGACCGCTTCGACGAGGTGCGACTTCTTTTTGGTAATGCGAACAGTGACGGTCTCACCGGGTAGTCCGCCCCATACGAAGCATTTGCGTCCGTCGGCCAGCGTCCCTAGCGCTTGCCCACCGCCAACGATTTTGTCAAGGTGAATAGTCTCGAGTGGCTGTCTTTTCATCGTACTTATTATAACAAAATGAAAGATACCGTTTGACATAGATCACGAAGACTATCCCCGCAGCAATAACGCATACCTTTCCAACGACCAAAATTATGACGCTAGCAACTTAACAGTGTGGCGAGCGATTTCGACGCCTTCATCTGTCGGTATGACAATTATCGGCTTACTGACTGCCGCTTGCGAGATGCTAGTGAACTCGGTCGGGTTAAGACATGATTTGT
>ERZ773042.2338-NODE-2338-length-10401-cov-6.162672_pt1 | contig 10401 bp, 9 predicted proteins | sample MGYA00511664_ERZ773042 | MGnify/ENA primary metagenome ERZ773042 (study PRJEB29015, sample SAMEA2737984) | human oral metagenome | biome: human oral; feature: human-associated habitat; material: dental | place: China | collected 2036 ... | reverse complement strand
CCTCGACCTTTCCTGAGTCAAACACCTCGATGCCACCCAGGATGTTGAGCAGGGTTGATTTGCCGCTACCCGAGACACCCCGCAAAGCAATGTAGCTGCCCCGCTCGGCAGCGAGCGAAACGTCGTCTAGCACCTTCAGGCCGTGGGTAGGCCCCGGGTACGTCTTAGTCAACGAACTGACACGGATGGTCCCGCGATCGGTTTCAACGGAGGTGGTCATGGAAGATGCTTCCTTTCATCGATCACGGTTCGACAAGTATGAAATAAAACTGCGCCACAACTCGCGATCATCGCTGCGGAGAAAATCCATGTTGGAGATGATGCGCAAGCAGGCGTCCAGGTGCTGATCTGCGATTGCCCGCGCCTCTGTGAGAGCCCCACACTCCCGCATGATGCCGACCGCGTTTCGTAGCTCGCGCTGATCGGTAGTGTTAGCCCGCAGGATGCGGACCAGTTCCGCCGCCCGGTTACGGTCGGCCCGTTGCAGGGTGAGCAACACCTGCAGCGTCACCTTACCTGCTGTGATGTCCTCGGCGGTGGTTTTACCCCACTCTTCGGTCACTGGAGCTACGTTGAGCTGGTCATCGATCACCTGAAAGGCCAGCCCGATCTCCTCCCCGAGTCTCGAATATGCCGCAAACGCCCGCTCGTCGGCATTGGCTATACTCGCGCCGATCTTGAACGGCATCCGATAGGTATAGGAAGTCGAGCGATGCAATACCGACTGCAGGTATTCGAGGGGATCGTGGTCCATGGACTCTTCGGATGGCCAGATCGTATCGATGGTTGTGCCAAGTCCGGTCACCCAGTGCTCCCAGGCAAGCTCGCGTCCCAGCCGTCTCCTAGAACTGTCATGCAGGTTCGACTGGGAGTTGGCGAGGATATCAAAGCACATGTTTAGCCAGGATGAGCCAAGGGCTCCCGCTGTGCATACACCGACCATTCGATGCGCAGTCGGCTCGCCGCGGCGCAGGTCGGAATCGTCAGCGATATCATCCAGTACCAGCGAGGATGAGTGGATCATCTCGGCCATTGCCACGAGGCTGGGCGCCTTCACCGGGTCAGCGCCCAACGAGCGGGCGGTCAAGCAGACCAGCACCGGCCGGATCATCTTGCCAGTCCGATTCAGATAGGATCGGAAGGGTTGGTACCAGTCGCGGCGCAGCAACTCAATCATCTCATCGGCCAGATCGGTTCCGGCTAGTTCTCGGATCGCCGCAGCAGTGCCCCACCGATCAACAGTCTCCAGAACGGCCTGGCGGGCGAAAGGCAGCCAGGCTTTGTATTGCTCGGCCCAGGCGCCGGTCATTCCAGGGGCGAGGGCGATACTCATGAGTTGACTCCGATCGTTGCGTACAGCCTAGGGGCGACAAGCCGGGTGAACTTGAGAATCGCCTGCTCCGCTCCCGGCAGGGAGCGCTTGGCGAATCCGAGGGCCAGACTAAGTTGCCTGGCGGCGAGCGCGGCCAGGTCGGCGTCCACTTGCAGGGCCGCTTCAGACAGCCGAGCCTCGACCGAAACGACCGGTTTCTCCCCGACTGCGTCCAGCACCGAACGCGAGATAGCCTCCAAACGTAGCGCCGCACCAAGGTGTCGACAGGCCGCGGCCAGCACGGTGCCCGCCTGCGGTTGCCCGGCGACAGCAACGGCTGTAAGACCCACCAATTCGAAGGACGCCGAGGGCTCCGCCGACGATAGATAACCGAGTAACCATTGGTACTCCAGTTCATCCGATAGCCGGCGGACACCAAGGTGCACGGTCCGAGCAAGGCCCTGCCGCACCAGATACTCACCAAAGATTTCGCCAAGACGAGTACCATCGTTCGGTGCGAGGGCGGGCTCTCCCTCATAAGCAAGCAGGACGCCGAGTTGACGCAGGTTGTAGGCGACCGTCACCCATACAGGTGGGGGAAGCGGCAGTGACTCGTCCTGGCGCGGCAAGTCGTGTTTGTTGGCGACTACGTCGAGCATGATCGACGAGAGGTACTGGCATTCGATTGCCGCGATCAGCTGTGCCGATGGGCGCCGCTGTGGCTCCTTGCCTGCAAGCAGGAGGTATAGCAACAGCGTCCGCAACCCGGCAGGATGTTGGCTGTTGAACTCATGGACAGGGGCCAGGAAACCCCGTTCAAGCCCATCCCAGTCCCATCCGAATCGCGGCTCATCTACGTATGTGATCATCCATTGGTCATCCCGTCGCGGTGGCACGGCCGTCTTCAAGGCCTCATCGGCCGCCACGCGAGCCTTCAACCACGCAGTGGTCAAATCCATCCCTTCTCTCCTTTCCAGCACTGCAAATCACCCCACGACAAGTTGCGCCACCAACGCACTTAGGGCGATGACTGCTTGTAAGACAACAAAGCGGTGCGACAGCGCCAACTTCGAATCCGACTTCAGATACCGGTCGGCGAACATCCAAGCGTATGGCACCCACGCGGCTAGGAAGAGCAAGCCCTGTAGCAGCGCCAGCACGCCGGTGACCAAACCCACCAAGTAGGTAACCGAAGTGACCGCTATTACCACCCGTGAGATCCGGCGAACGACCCGGGTCGAATGGGTGTTCGCGATAGTCTTCACCTGTGCCCTCAGGTCTCCCTCAATATCACGGACGTCCCACAGCAACTCCGAAAGGTAGTCCAACCCGAAGGTGACTACGATCATGACCAACAATTGGGACCACTGCGGCCAACTCCCCACGTAGACGTGGGGGGTGACCAGCAGCGGCACCGACCAACACAGTGCAGCGAAGGCGTTCTTGACGTACCGATATTGCTTAATCCGCGACAGACTTGGCCGAGCAGCCCAAGGCATCGGTATGCTGTAGAGGTTCATCAGCATGTTGACCGCCAAGGAGTAGATCAGGAAGCCCCATCCAGCCCGCAGCGCCAGACTGACACCCACCACGCTGGCCACCACACAAATCGACAACGCCACTTGCAGGTTAGCGAAGAAGTGGCCTTTGGCATCATAGTTGATAGCGTCCTCGTCACGGTCAGTGATCTGGTTGTAGACATAGCTGACCACTACCGACGCGGTAATCATGACGTAGTATTGCCAGTCGAGCGGTAGGCGCATCGACTGGTTCCAAAATGCGGTCAAAAGGACCGGCAGGGCGAAGAGATGAAACCGGTTCGTCAACAGTATTTCACCCACGGCTTGCAGCCGCGCACCGCAGATGGTAATCACTCGATTCTCCTGAGAAGATCCAGTGCCTGGTCGAGGCGGGTGACATTGGGTAGGTCACATGAGGTGTTTTCGGGGGTGCCGGTAATCAACACCCGACATCCGGCACGCTCAGCCAGCTCGGCGTCCTGGGTGAGTGAGTCGCCGATGACCACGGCGGTATCGAGTTCGCCACCCCGCAGGCCCAAGTATTCGGTGATCACATAGGGGTCCGGCTTACCGATCAGGATCGCCTCACGATCAGCCGCCTTTTCGACTCGACGCACGGTTACTCCAGGGCCGACGTGGACCCCCGAAGCGTCGGTGAAGGAGGCATCCTTGCAGGTGGCAAAGATGAGCCGTGGTGGGTGAAGCCGTACGCAGTCCAGCGTTTCCTCAGTAAGGCCAGGATCACGAGTGACTAGCAGCACCTCTGATGCGCCGACCTCCATGACCCGTAGGCCGGGAACCAGACGTTTTAGTTCGGAACGCAACACGTCAGAACCGATCACCGCCACCTCGCCCACACCGAGGGATGACAGCCGATGTGCTGCGACCATCGCCATCGTGACGACATCCGACACACAGACTGGGATACCGCGTGCCACCAGCTCGTTGGTCAAGTCAGCGGGAGTGATGCTGCTAGAGTTGGTCACGATCTGTACCAAGTATCCTGCGTCACGAAGGCCGACGATGAAATCGCCCGGCGGCGAATCGTCATAGTGTTGCCTCCCAAGCAGGACTCCGTGGACGTCAACGATCGCATGTCTACCCATCACTGGCCCCCGTATCCGCTACAGTCGATCGTTCGTCGACCAGCGGTCTCCGCCAGTATTCATCGGAGATCGCGTACCTGCTTAGTTCAGCTAACTCCGACAATACATCGGGCCGGACCGTCCCCAGGGCACCAACGATGGCTAGGCCCGCCGAGATGAGTTCTTCAATCTTTAGCTGGGTCGCCCGGCGGGCCCCGGTTCGGTCGATCAGTGCGGAGAACTCCTCGACGGTATAGTCCTGCTCGCGGTTGAGCCAGGCACTGATCCTGGCGCGATCCTGGCCATCGGCCAGCTCATTGGCCAGACTCAGCAGATAGGTTGGTTTCAGGGCGACCAGATCAACTCCCACGCCGCGTCCCAGACCTTTTTCGCTGTCAGCGACGGTGTCCTCCAGGTCATCCTTGAGTTGGTAGGCGACCGCCAAGTGACCCGCCCACGAGACTAGCGCGCTGGTGATAGATGGGTCAGCACCTGCGGCAACTGCGCCCGCCCGAGCGCAGATCTCGAACAGCCGCCCGGTTTTCAGCCAAACGTTACGCAGACACGCCTCGGGAGATGGCAGTCGCGAACCCTCGTGATAGACGTCAAGCAGCTGCCCCACGTTGTCCCACAGATCATGCTCCTCAAGCATCGTGAGTATCGTCAGGACGCTGCCGCCGTCCAGCGGTGCGGAGGAGACCGCCCGATTCGCCAGGGCTCGGCAGATCTTGCCGTAGGCGAAAGCAGCAATGACACCGCTGCGGTCATCACGACTAGCAAAGGGCTTCGGATCGCCGGCGCCTGTCGTCTCACCTTCAAACAAACTGGCGAGGCGCACATGGCTAGTCGGCAACCCGCGCCGCATGACATCCCCATCGTAGATATCGTCGTGCACCAGCGTGTGGTGATGGTAAAGCTGGAGTGCGGCCGCAACGGGCAAGACTGCCGACACATCCGAGTAGCCCGCCGCCCGATAGCTCAGGATGGCCGTGAGTCCGTGGAATCGTTTACCAGCCATGTGAAGGTAGTGTTCCAGCCAACGGTAGATAGCGCCGATGAAGGGATCGTCAGCTGCTGGACCATGCTGGATCAACCAGTCGATCTGCGCAGCAATGGCGTGATCGATCTCGGATCGGTTGTCTTCGAGCCGCGCTGCTGCCGCATTTTCTTGATCGGTTGACTCAAACATGGCTTCCTCCCATTGACAACTCTGGCTGGTTGACCTCAAAACTACCGGGATCCTCAAAGAAGGTGTGATGCCAAAGCTGGGTTGTGGCAACCAGGGTCACCAACAATCCCTGCCGTAATCTGGCCAAGTGTCGCCGTCCCCGTGAACCAGACGGAATGGGACTGCCCAATTGGCCCAGAACAGCGGCAACTCGTTCGGCATCGAAGTAGCCAAAGTCATCAATGGTCTGCGGGGCCATCAGGTAGCGGTAGATTTCGGGAGAATTCGGTGAGACAAAGGGGTTGACAAATGGCATTGTGAATCGTTTCTTCGCACGCCAAGCCACTTCCGGACCCACATGATGTTGGGCAGCAAGTCTGAGCAACACCTTATTGTATCCCTGGCCGATCTTGGCCTGGTCGCCCAGTAGGGCCGCAAACTCGACCACTTCCCGATCGAGAAAGGGGTACCGCCCCTCGACCGAGGCGCCAGCAAGTACCCGGTCGCCGTGCGGACCGAGAAGGTAGTTGCCCAGCATGACATCGTACGACACCGCCAAGGAAGCGTTCAGGCGGGACGCCCGGGCGGGTAGATCCCGATCGAATTCCACAGTGGTGAGCGGGACATCGGCCTCGAGTAGTACCCCGGCCGGACCGGTGAGAATCGGGCCGAAAACCTCGCGATAGAACTCCCACTCGATCGCCTGTGCGGGGATGAAACCAAAAGCATCGCGGATCCGATCTAGACGGCTGTCGCCCGGGGTCAAGCATTGCGAGGCAAGCCGGGTCCGAAGCACCCGACGAACCAAAGCTCTGATTGTCGGTGGCGAGTCCCAGATCCGTCCGAGTTGTCGTCCTTGCTCAAAGGCTTGGTAACCAGCAAAGGCCTCGTCGGCTCCCTCTCCCGTCAGAACCACCTTACTCAGACCGCCGGCCCGGCAGGCAAGCGCATGCAGTGCGGCAGATTCGGTTGATAAAGTCGGGGTTTCCAGGTGCCACATCAGTGAGGAGAACGCGTTGGCGATGTCATCGTCGGTCATTACCTCGACGACTAAGTCGACGCCCAGATAATCAGCGATCTCAGCAGCCAAGACAGTTTCATCAAGTTTGGGAGTAGTGGAACCGACTGAAAGCGCAGTCAATCGGCCTCGAACGTGCCTTCTCGTGAGCGCGGTGACCAGAGCTGAATCCACTCCGCCACTGAGGTAAGTGACCGGCGCAAACTCGCCCTGGACACAACGTCCGACCGCCCTAACCAGCAGGGTGTCGAGTTCCTCGCGGGCCGCTTCCCAATCAAGTCGGCGGCCAGCATCCTTTTCAGGATACCGCAACCGCCAGTAACGTGTTAGTTTGGGAGACGCAGTCGAATCGATCACCAGATAATGCGCGGCTGGCAATGCGTTGACACCGGCGAACATAGTCTGCGGTGCGACGGTCGTGCCAAAGTAGCAGAGTTGGGCCAATCCTCTTGGGTCAGGCCGGGGGCTGGGCAGATTCGCAGCAAAGAGTGCCTTAGCTTCCGACGCAAAACTCAAGGTGATACCGTTCCATGCCCAGACAAGAGGACAGATTCCCATCCGGTCGCGGGCTAGGACCAACCTATTACTCCGCCGATCATACAGCGCAATCGCGAACTGTCCGTCCAAGTACTCAGCGAAAGTCACCCCGAACTCTTCATAGGCATGAGCGATTACCTCCCCATCGCAGTGCGAGGCGAGGCGGTGTCCTAGCGCTTGAAGTTGCGCAGAGAGATCGCGATAGTTAGTAATCTCTCCATTGAAGACCACCAGGATCGATCCGGACTCGTCGCTGAAGGGTTGGCATCCAAAAGACGTGTCAACGATCGCCAACCGAGCACTGCCCAATACCACACCGTCGCTTCGACCGATGGTCTGTGCGTCGGGACCTCGATGGACTACCGTGCCCAGCATGCGAGCCACCAGCAGTTCGTCCTCGGCACCAACGCTCTCCGGCCGGAAGATCCCTACAATGCCGCACATGATGCATCCTTGGCTGAACCGAGCAGTTCAGTACCTTGGAATGGTCGTCCTGTAAGAGCGTCGCCCAGGTTCCGGCTTGACCGACCATCAACAATGAGGGTCCTGATCCCGGCTGAGGCAGCCCGGGCGGCGGCGCGGAGCTTGGCCGCGATGCCACCTGTGCAGTCACCAGCCATATCAGGTATCCCGTTCAACCGCGCTAGGTCAGCGACGTTGATCGACTCATAGATCTGGTGGTCGGGCGTCGTGTCGTCGTAGACCCCTGGAGCGTTGATGGCGAATGCGACATCACTAGCCCGCAGAGCAAGTGCGGCATCCACCACAATGTCATCGGACGACAAAACTTCATATCCGGTGTCGGTGACGATGAAACCGCCGCCAACCACTGGAGTGTGGCCCCGCATGATGAGCAGCTCCAACTGATGAATCATTTGGGTACTTGGTACACGAGACCACTCCAGCAGCGATATCCGGAAGGGTCTCAGACCACAAAACTCAAGCTGCCGGTAGACAGCCAACTCCAGTTCCAAGAGTAGGTGGTTGACGTGTGAGACCACTCTTCCCATATCATCCGACAGTGTACGATCAAGGTATCCGAACTCGATCGCCGCTGGTTTACCGAACACCCCAGTCCCGTGAGCGACAAATAAGGGCCGGTCAAGGGGTAACTGGGCGCAGAGTTCAGCTAGGCGTTTCTCAAGCAGGATCGCTGAGCCAGCAGTTTCACGCGATATCAGGCTGCCTCCTAACTTGACTGCAACCGGGGCGGGCGGAGTCATGAGCGCAGAAAAGTCAGTCGGATTTTGCTGGTTCCAATCCGAAAGATCATCATGCCGAAGCCACAGCCATGAACTCGCGGGCTTTCTCGCGGTCAATGGTCGCCTTGCGGTTGAGTCCTCCGCAGACGGCGCCGCGGACTCCCACAATGTCAGTCCCAATGGACACCAACTGGTCAAGGTGCTGTAGCCGAATTGACCCGGCTAGCGCAACCTCCAAGGCGTTCTCGTGAGCTGTTGTGACAAACTCCTGAAGTTCTGCCAAATCACAGGAGTCGAAAAGAGTCTTGCCGTCTTTGAACAAGGTATCCATCATGACCAGATCAGTTTTGGCCTCGGTGGCGATCTCAACCAGCTGAAGTGGTTTAAGGCCGTCGAAACGCCGATAGTCGGCGTAACCTGCAGTGACCACTAGGACATCGTTGTTGACCTCCTTGGCAGCTCGATTAACTGCCGTCATCAGCTGCACACCCTCGTCGACCGTCTTAGGTCCATGGAGCCCAGCCTTGATATAGGTGACACCACTGGTCACTGCACCGCGAGCGGCCAACGCCGCAGTGCCGGGCTTGAACGGCAGATCTCCCAGCGTTGCACTAAAGGTCACTTCAGGATCACCTACGCGTTCGATGACCTCGCGGATCACCCACGGGAAGCTCGCGCCAAGCGATCCCTCAGAAGTGTTCTTGATGTCAATGATGTCAGTGCCGCACTCATAGGCAATGACCGCTTCGTCAGCATTGATAGGACTGATGAGTACCCGCATTGAAGATCTCCTGGAGCGTCGAAGGTGCATTTCAGATATGAGCGCAATGCGTTCGCCGTAGGACCATCAATGATCCTACGACCTCGAGTTTAGCATACCTCCGGATTATGTGGGGATTATTGGGAGACATCCCTATGGATGACGTCCGCGTCCACGGCAGCAACCACCCGCAGCGTCAGGTCTCCGGCCCGATGAAAGGCCTGATGCGAGCGGGCGGGCCAGGCTCTGGGACGACATACCTGAGTAGCGACGTATGACGTCCGACGTACAAAGTGTCACCTTGGACGAGTCTCGAGCTGCTGACTGTTTTCGGACACTGCTTGCTTCGCGCTTCAGGCTGCCTCCACTAAGCCCAGTAACTTAGTTTCGATCTCGTTCGGACTGCGATACGCCAAAGTCGAGTGAAGGTGAACGTAATAATATCTCAACTCACTCCAGAAGGCAATATCGCGACGAGACTCATTAAGGAAGCTCACGTAGTGGGTTCAATGCCCAGGGGGTCGGTATAGTCGGTGGGTGATTGTTTGATCTTTAGTGGGTCTGGTGTGTTGGTGCGGGCGCGGCGTGACCCGCATGGTGACGATGAAGGCGTCTACTCAATCCCGTCACCAGCGAGGTCACGCCGCCATGTCATCTTCCACCACGACCGCCCTGTCGCGCCAACCCCTGACCCAGGTTCTCAAGAACATTACCGACCCCCGCAACAGGCGCGGGGTACGCCATGACCTACCCACAGTCCTATCCCTGGCCGTGACGGGGGTGCTGGCCGGTTGCCTGAGCCTGACAGCGATATGGGAGCACACCACCGACCTGACCGCCGCCAACCTGGAGGCCCTGGGCCTTCAGGCGGGACAGGCCCTTGCGTCGGAGTCGACCCGGCGGGTGCTCCAGGACCTGGACCCCGCTGACGTTGATGCCCATCTAAGGTCATGGTTGTGCACACGCACCGGTACCATCGCCGGCCGCAGAGTCATCGCAGTGGACGGCAAGACCATGCGCGGGGCCCGCACAGGCAAGGACCCGGCGCCTCATCTCCTGACGGCCCTGGACCAGGCCACGGGCACTGTCCTTGCCCAGGCACGGGTGGCGGACAAGTCCAATGAGATCCCCGCGCTCAGGGAGCTGCTCAAGCCCCTCGACCTGGACGGGGTGGTGGTGAGCGCCGATGCGATGCACACCCAAACCGACACCGCCGAGTGGACCCGCCCAGCGTGGCGGTCACTACGTGTTCACCGTCAAGGGCAATCAGAAGACCCTGCGCAGGACGCTCAAGAAGCTGCCCTGGAAGGACGTCCCGTCCACCTCCTGGGGCGACGTCCCTCACGGGCGGCGAGTGCGGCGCACCGCCCGAGGCGGCCTGGGCTCCCACCTGGGTGGGCTTCCCCGCAGCCGCCCAGGTGGTCCAGGTCCGGCGCACCCGAACCACCAAGGATCGCAGGAGCACAGGCAACAACGGCAGCGGCAGCGCCAAGAGGACGACTGTGGAGGTGGTCTACCTGGTCTGCCCCCTACCCATGGGACAGGCCCAACCCGAGCAGGTCGCCGCCTGGGTCCGGGGACATTGGAAGATAGACAACCGGCTCCACCGGGTCCGTGACGTGATCCTCGACGAGGATCACCACCAGCTGCGCACCGCTAACGGCCCCGAGATCATGGCCGCCCTAACGAACCTGGCCATCAGCCTCATCCACCTGACCCACGGCACCAGAACCACTATCGCCAGCACCACCAGATCCCTGTCACGACAACCCAAACGAGCCATCAAACTACTCACCCAA
>ERZ773042.2333-NODE-2333-length-10407-cov-70.190108_pt1 | contig 10407 bp, 5 predicted proteins | sample MGYA00511664_ERZ773042 | MGnify/ENA primary metagenome ERZ773042 (study PRJEB29015, sample SAMEA2737984) | human oral metagenome | biome: human oral; feature: human-associated habitat; material: dental | place: China | collected 2036 ... | reverse complement strand
TTTGGAGCCTTGAGGCCCGGGTTCGAATCCTGGGGGCGGAGCGGCGTAGCATGAGGGCGTTGGGGTTCCCTCGCTCTTACGCCCATCGGCGGCCCTCCGGTCGTCTGAGGGCCGCGCGCCAATCGTCCGTCCATCCGTACCTGATCAGAATCCGTTGGAGTCCGTCCCCGGCTCCGTCCGGTCATCGGCCGGATCCGTCGGGAGTCCGGGCGCGAACCTGTGAGAAGAGGACACGTGACCCCCACCGCACCCGCCGCCGTCATCGTCATGGCCGCAGGCAAGGGAACTCGTATGCGATCGGTCACTCCCAAGGTCCTGCACCGGATTGGCGGTCGCAGCCTTGTGGATCATGCCGTCACCGCCGCCAGGGGGCTCGAGCCCCATCACCTCGTCGTCGTCGTGCGCCACGAGCGTGACGCCGTCGTCGCCCACCTCGCCGAGATCGCCCCCGACGCCGTCCCGGCCGACCAGGACGAGGTCCCCGGCACCGGGCGGGCCGTGGCCTGCGGTCTGGCCTCCCTGCCCGAGGACCTGACCGGGCCCGTCGTCGTCACCAGCGGGGACGTCCCCCTCCTGGACACCGCGACCCTCCAGGCTCTGCTGGCCCAGCACAACGAGCGCGGTGACGCCGTCACCCTGCTGACCACCGAGCTCGAGGACCCCAGCGGCTACGGGCGCGTCGTGCGCGAGGCCGATGGCACCGTCTCGGCCGTCGTCGAGCAGCGCGACGCCACCGAGGCCCAGCGCGCCATCCGGGAGATCAACGCTGGTGTCTACGTCTTCGACGCCGTCCACCTGCGCACCGCTCTGACGACCCTGGGAACGGACAACGACCAGGGCGAGGTCTATCTCACCGACGTCGTCGCCCATGCCCACCGCTCCGGCCGGTCCACCAGCGCACTGGTCGTCACCGACCACTGGCTCGTCGAGGGCTGCAACGACCGCGCCCAGCTCGCCGAGCTTGGCGCCGAGCTCAACCGGCGGATCCTGCGCGGCTGGATGTCTCAGGGCGTTGGCGTCGTCGACCCGGCCTCCACCTGGGTGGATGTCACCGCCGAGCTCGCCCAGGACGTCATCCTCGAGCAGGGTGTCCTCGTACGCGGAACCACGCGAATCGGCCAGGGCGCCCGGGTGGGTGCCTACGCGATCCTCACCGACGCCGTTATCCCGGCCGGTTGCGTCGTCGCCCCCTTCAGCCAGCTCGACGCCGACGCCGCCCAGGCCTGACGCATGAGCGCACCGGATCGCCGGTCCCGACCGAGTCGGCCGGGCCGATCACAGACCTCAACCTCCGTCTCCAACAGTCACACCGAGGGCCGCACCGGCCGTGAGAAGGGAACCACTTCATGACGGGCATCATTACCAAGGGTGAGAAGCGGCTGGTCGTCGTCTCCGGACGAGCCCATCCCGAGCTCGCCCAGGACGTGGCCAGTGAGCTCGGCACCGAGGTGCTGTCCTCCACGGCCTACGACTTCGCCAACGGGGAGACCTACGTCCGCTTCAACGAGTCGGTGCGCGGCTGCGACGTGTTCGTCGTCCAGTCCCACGGCGACCGTGTCAACGACTGGCTCATGGAGCAGCTCATCATGGTCGACGCCCTCAAACGCGCCTCCGCCAAGCGCATCACCGTGGTGGCCCCCTTCTTCCCCTACGCCCGCCAGGACAAGAAGCACCTGGGGCGCGAGCCCATCAGCGCCCGCCTCGTGGCGGACCTCTACAAGACCGCCGGCGCCGACCGCCTCATGAGCGTGGACCTGCACACCTCCCAGGAGCAGGGCTTCTTCGACGGCCCCTGGGACCACCTGTGGGCCCAGCCGGTGCTCGTGGACTACGTGCGCACCCGCGTCGACCCGGCCAACGCCGCCGTCGTCTCGCCCGACGCCGGCCGTATCCGGGTGGCCGAGCGCTGGGCCAACCAGCTCGGCGGCACGCCGCTGGCCTTCGTTCACAAGACCCGCGACGTCACCCGCCCCAACGAGTCCGTGGCCAACCGCGTCGTCGGTGACGTCGAGGGACGCTCCTGCGTCCTGGTCGACGACATGATCGACACCGGCGGCACCATCGCCAAGGCCGTCCAGGTGCTCCTGGACTCCGGCGCGAAGGACGTCATCGTCGCCGCGACCCACGGGGTGCTCTCCGGGCCGGCCGTGGACCGGCTCTCCACCTGCGGTGCCCGCGAGATCATCGTCACCGACACCCTGCCGATCCCCGCCGGCAAGCGCTTCGATCAGCTGACGGTCCTGCCGATCGCGCCGCTGCTGGCCCGGGCCATCAAGGCCGTCTTCGACGACGGCTCGGTGGCCTCGCTCTTCGACACCGTCGGCGTCGCCGGCGCCTGAGGCCGGCAGGCCTGAGAGCCTGCCAGACCCCCGACGCGCGACATACACCTGCTCTCGCCGGGCCCCACCACTGGGCCCGGCGAGAGCCTTTGTCATGAGCCCTGTGGGCAGTACGGCCCATGTCGGTAAGCTCCAACCAGCGGATACAGTGATATTACCGACTAGATAACGGTTTGGCTGCGATTCAACCGTACGGTTGCGTAGCGTGGAGTCGTCACCAAATCGTGTCCTGTTTGCACGGAGCGCGTTCGCTGAACTAACTCGCTTTACCGGTTAATTTAATGTCCGTCACAGGCGTTCCAATGGTGGTGCGTGCCACATGCATCCCCGCGGAATCCGCCGCTTTGCCGACATCCTGCGTGCACCTCGCAGCCCTATCTTCCGGAGGTCCCTGTGCGCCGTCGTTCCAACATCCCTCGTCTTGTCATCATCCTCTCCCTCCTTCCCATCCTTCTCGCCTCGATGGTTGTCCTGACCCCCACCGCTCCGGTGGCCGTGGCCGAGGAGAAGGCCGAGGCCAACGCCGCCGGACAGGGCTCTGAGCCCACCGGTCAGTCACCCCAGGAGCCCCCGTACACGGCCGCGCCCTTGCCCACGGTCCAGATCGACGGTGTCGCCTGGGGCCAGCTCGTTGTCGGCAATGTGGTCTACGTCGTCGGCGATTTCCACAATGCCCGCCCGGCCGGAGCGCCCAAGGGGCAGCAGGAGGTCCCGCGATCCAACATCCTGGCCTACGACCTCAATACCGGAGAGCTCATCGAGGACTTCGCCCCCAGTCTTAACGGCGCGGGAAGAAGCCTGGCGGTCTCTCAGGACGGTAAGACCCTTTACGTCGCCGGAGAGTTCGACCAGGTCAACGGCGAGGTGCATAGCCGCATGGCCGCCTTCGACATCTCCCAGGGGCACGGCACCCTCATCTCCTCCTTCCGGCCCAAGTTCAATACGGTCGTCAAGGACATCGCGGTCGCCGGCGACACTGTGTATGTCGGGGGCTTCTTCACCAAGGTGAACGATCAGAAGCGCGTCAGGTTGGCCGCACTCAAGGCATCCACCGGCGAGCTCCTGAACTGGACCGCCTCCGCGGAGGGCCCTAACGCGCAGGTCTATGCGATCGAGGTCTCCCCGGACCACTCCAAGGTCGTCATCGGTGGGTCCTTCTCCTCGGTCAACGGCTCGAGCCAGCCCGGCTACGGGATGGCGCTCCTGAGCGCCTCGACCGGCGAGATGCTGCCCATGCCCGTCAACGACACCGTGCGCACGGCCGGACAGCATGCCGCCATCTTCGACATCGCCGTCGACGACGCCGGTTTCTACGGCACCGCCTACTCCTCCGTCGGGCGCCTCGATGAGGCCAATCTCGAAGGATCCTTCAAGACCGACTGGGACGGCAACCTCATCTGGCTCGAGCCCTGCCATGGAGACACCTACGGGATCGCTCCCACCAAGGAGATGGTCTATACGGTGGGCCACGCCCACTCCTGCGAGACCATCTACGGCTTCCCCAACATGACTGAGGTGCGCAAGGACGGCACCCACCCCCTGTACGCGCGTGCCATGGCCTTCACCAACAGCGCTGACATCACCATCCGCCACCAGGGAGTGGTCGATGGCTATCAGGACTGGTCGACCTCGGGTCTCAAGAGCCCCACGATCGTGGGCTGGTACCCGGACCTGGAGGCGGGGAAGGTCACGGGTGCGTCGCAGGCCGCCTACAAGGTTGACGTCACCGATCAGTACGTCGTCATGGTGGGCGAGTTCATCGAGGCCAACGGCAAGACCCAGCAGGGGATCGTGCGCTACCCCTGGCGCGCGGGCCAGCGAACGCTGCCGCCCGAGGGCAAGGCGGAGACCTTGGCCGCCAAGGCCGAGGTGACGACATCGGGCACTGTCAAGGTCTCCTTCACCGCCACCTGGGACCGGGACGACCCGACGCTGACCTACAGCCTCTACCGGGACAACGAGACCACGCCGGTGGTCACCGAGAAGATCGGAGACACCCGCTGGGCGCTGGGGTCCCACAGCATGGAGGACAGCAGCTGCCCGGCCGGTGAACACACCTATCGACTCGTGGTCTCCGATCCCAGTGGCAATACGATCACCGCCCAGCTCCCGAGCGTCACGGTCCCCAAGAACGCGGAGAATGCCGCCAAGAACGCGAACCAGAACGGCAACAACCAGGCCAACAACGACGAACAGGCCGACGAGCCCGAAGAGGAGGACGGCAACTGAGCTCTCGGACCGAGGCGGTGCTGACGCCTTGGACTCAGGAGCCGGTACGACCATGAACAGGGCGGGTCCGATGCATGAGCATCGGGCCCGCCCTGAAGGTGTATCGACAGGTGTATCGACTCGGTGGGTCGGCCTACCAAGATCGGCGTGGCGGCTGCGCGCTGCGCCGCGCCGAGGCTGCTGATGACGCCGAGGCCATCTGCTGGTTGGGCTGGATCGACGGCGGCGGAGGCGGCGGCGGGGCATCCGGCGGGTCGGGGCTGCGGTGGCGGCCGCCGGCCGAGGCCGCCACCGGCGTGAGGTGGCGGGTCTGATCGGTCGAGGAGTCCTCGGCCAGCGGCGCCACGAGGGTCAGGCGCGGCTTGGACATCCGCCGACGGCGGGCGAGGGTCTGCCGGCGCGAAGGAGCCTGCTGACGCACCGACGTCGGGCGGGCCACTGGAGAGGATTCCGCCTCAGGTGTCGAGTCCTGGACGCGGGCGGCGGAGCGCGTGGCTTCCGTGGTCGGAGCGGGCTCGGAGGACGAGGCCGAGGACTGGGCCCGGCGGCGGCTCGTCGTCGGGAGGGACGAGGCGTCCTGCCAGCCGGTCGACGATGCCGGACGGTCCGCCGACGGCGAGGTGATGCGACGGCGGGTGGGGACACTCGGTGCGGAGGTCGACGTCGGAGCCGAAGCACGCCTCCGGCCGGGTGCTGGAGCCGGAGAGGACGAGAGGGGCGCGGAGGTCGTCGTGGAGGGCGGGTACTGGTACGAGGTCCTGACCGGGGGTGTGGAGGAGGCTGGGGAGGCTGAGGATGCCGGGACCGTCTGCCCGGTGGGAAGCGCTGTGCTGCGCCGGGTCGGGGCATCTGGTGCGCCCGGAGACCGGTGGCTCCCGGAGGTCGGGGCGGAAGTGTAGGACTGCACCGCGAGCGAGGGGGAGGCCGGAACCGTCAGGTCCTCGGGAGTGGGAGGCGGTGGCGGCAGAGGGGCGTGCGTGTAGGACGGTGCGGTCTCAGGCGAGGACTCCGCCGAGGCGGTCCCGGTTGATGCGGAGGCTGCGTGCCCACCGCTCTGCTGACGGTGCACGGCTGAGGAGATGCCGGCGGTGAAGGAGCTGTGCGCGGGGGCTGGGGCCGCGGACGCCGAGGACAGCGGAGCCGCCGAGGGGATCGACGTGGCTGAGGCTGCCGAGCTCGTGGGGGCCGCAGACTCCGTCGACGATGTGGAGGGCACCGAGGAGACCGGTGATACCGAGGCCGGCGTCGGCAGCGGGGCGGGGGACGGGTCCTGAACGACGGGCTGTGCCAGAGGGGGAGAGTATGCAGGCGAGGAGGCGGCGGGCAGGGTGGTGGTCTGCTGCGGCGCCTGCTGCACGGAGAGGGGCGTGCCCGCCGCGGATGACGCTGTCGGCTGGGACGTGGTGGCCGGAGCCGAGGCCGACGACGTTCCCTGGGGTGCGGGCGCCGAGCCCACCTCGAGGCCGGATGCCGCGCTCCACGCGGGACTGGTCGCCTGAATCGGCGAAGACGGGGTTGGGGCGGGGGCCTGGGAGAGCGCCGTCGGATCGGCTGCTGGAACGGCCGGCTGAGGAGCGATGGCGCCGGAGGCCTGGGCGTACTCGGGGGACTGCGGGAAGGTGATGTTGGGTGAGCCCGGAACCTGTGGCTGGGTCTGGAGCTGCTGGTACTGGGGCTGAGCAGGAGGCTTGGGTCGGAGCAGGTCGGAGGTCCTCTGCCGAAGGGTTCGCAGGGCGGCCGCCGCCCGGCCGGTTCCGGTTTCAGCGCTGCGCTCACCGCTGTGACCGCTGTCGCGGCGGTGGCGGAACATGGCGTAGGAGATGGAGGCCAGTAGCCCCAGCAGCAGCCCGGAGGCTGCCGAGGCTCGGGCGCCGGGGCGCTCCATGGTGGTGTTGTCGGGGGTGGCCGGCGAGGTGGTGCTCGTCGTCATGCCCAGGGCTTGCTTGCCCAGCAGCTCGCCGGAGGAGAGCTCTCTGTTGAGGGAGGCCGCCGTCGCCTTGGCCATATCGACGGCCTTCTGCTTGCTGTCGGCCTTGGCCGTGATGGACAGGACCAGGGTCTCGGGCGGGTTGGTGACCGTCAGAGCATCCGACAGGTCAGCGGTCTTCATGTTGAGGGAGGCCGCTGCCGGATCGAGGACCTTCGGGCTCGTGGAGAGCTCCACCAGGGTGGGCATGAGGTCCTTGGCCTGGGTGGAGAAGGAGGGGGTCTCCTTGGACTTGGGCTGGATGCCCAAAGTCGTGGTCGCCGCCGCGACCGGCTTCGTGGACAGGGCCACCCCCAGCCCGGCCAGGGTGCATACGAGCAGGATGACGAGGCAGGCCACGAGATTCCTGCGGATGGCGTGAAGGATCTGCGAAGGCTGCACGCTGCTCCTCATCTGGTCTGGATCGGGTCGGTTCCGGTGGCCGCAGGGATCCGAGGACCCGGCGGATATGGAAAGGCTACGGTCCAACCCTAACTGTAAGATCACGCTCAGGTCTCGGTGACTGTAGTAGCCTTCGCTGCGCGCCTGGCCATGTTGGAGGTTCTTCGGACGTGAGGGACCCGGCGATGTGGTGAGTCTTTCACCGGAGTCGGGCGGCAGGTGAGGGTCCTGAGGACTCCCACGACAACGGCGAAGAAGACGGTGAGGTCGGCCCGAGGCGGTCGACGTCGTCGGACTTCTTCCGGTCCTACCTGACCTCGGTCAGGGTGTCGAAGATGCTCTCAGCATCTTCTCGGGCGGTTCTCACTGCGCTTCCTCGCTCCTGGACGCGCACCGACGAGCCGCCCACCCAACGATCACCCACAACGGCGCCACCGAGACGCCACCAGAACAAGGGAGGAACGATGTCCCTCGCCAGGACCCTGTTCATCGTCCTCCCCGTAGTGGCCGTCGCCCTGGCTGTCCTCATCTTCGTAGCCGACCGCATCCATCGCCGCCCCATCATCGGGGCGGGACTGGTGATGGGGGCCATCGGGTTCGTGCCGGTGTGGGTGATGATCCCCGTCGAGCCCAACGTGCCTCCTGCCACCCTGGCCTGCTTCCTGGTGATCGTCGCTCTTCTGCCCGGTTTCTCGTGGCGCCTGACCAGCGGGGACCTCATGGTCGCCACCGCCTGGGGTCTGGTGGGCCTGTCAGTCGCCGCGGCTACGCCGCTCAACTACGTTCTGTCCGACGTCGTCTTCGGGGCGCTGCCGGCCTACCTCGCCGGACGGCTGCTCGTGGAGCGTCTCGGGCTGCGGCGCATGGCTGAGGTCCTGGCGGTCGTGTGGGTCGTGGTGTCCGTGCTGGCGCTGTTCGAGGCCGTCACCACCATCAATCCCTTCAGCTACATCACCGTGCACAACAACCTCTACGAGGAGTGGGCCCCGCCCCTGGCCAGGGGCAGCCTCACCCGCGTCGAGGGGGCCTTCGGCCACCCCATCGCCCTGGGGGTGTGCCTGGCGGCGGGGATCCCGCTCATCCTGGCCACGCGGTGGAGGCCCGGCTACCGGATCGCGGCCGGGGCCCTCGTCCTGGGGGCGAGCATCCCGACCTTCTCCCGCACGGCCATCGCCTGCGCCGTCATCGCCGTCATCCTCAGCCTCATGCAGGTGCACACCAATATCCCCGCTCTGTGGCGGATGAGCTTCCTCATGGTGCTGGTCGGTGTGGGCAGCGTCCTGCTTCCCTACGTCCTGGGCGTCTTCGACTCGGCCGGCCGCGAGCAGGAGGACTCGGCCGTCTACCGCGGCGACATCCTTGTCCTGGTGCGCCAGCTCAAGCCGCTCGGGCTGTCCTCGGCCTATCAGAAGTCGGGGGACTCGGTCGCTTGGGGCGGCTACACCTCCATCGACAACCACCTGCTGCTGACGGCGCTGCGCTTCGGCTGGATTCCCGTGGTGCTTGTCATGGCGGGGCTGCTGGTCTACCTGGCACGCGCCTTCGTCCAGCGCTCGAACCCCGCCCAGATCGCGCTGCTCAGCCTCATCCCGGCCTACGGGACGGTCGCCTTCATCACCCAGATCGGCACCGTCGTGTGGCTCATCGCCGGGATGGCGGCCTCGGCGCAGGTCTCCGTCCTGCTGGAGAGTCGCAACAACACCGCGGGCGGGGGCGTGGGCGTCGTCGCCGGGCACGACAACCCCTGGAACCAGATCCGCAGCGGGGACTGGTCCCGCAGGGCCTTCGCCGTTCGGCCGGTCCGCTCGGCCGTCCACGCCACCGATGGCGCCGAGGCGGGGAGTCACTAGACTCGCGGCCGTGCTCCTGACCGCGCTCCTGCCTCCGCTGCTCGCCGACGCCGACATCGCCCGCACCGTTCGCGCCGCCTCCTCCCGCTCGCGCTCCGACCGCAGTCTCGTGGTGGCACCGGGTGCCCGCCCCGCCGTCCTGGCCGCCATGACCCTGGGCGAGACCGGTGTCCAGCGGGTCGCCGGCGACGACGCCGAGGCGGCCGGCTCGACCGCCGTCGGGCGGAAGGACACTGACGGCAGCTTCGCAGACGTCTCCGGCACGCCCCTGCTGGTCGTCACCGCCACCGGTCGCGAGGCCGAGGAGACCGCCCTGGCCCTGCGCAGCTACCTGCCAGCAGACGACGTCGCCGTCATGCCCGCCTGGGAGACCCTGCCCCACGAGCGCCTCTCACCGCGCGCCGACACCGTGGCCCAGCGCCTGTCCGTCCTGCGCCGCCTGGCCCACCCCGAGGAGGGCGGGGCGATCCGCGTCCTCGTCGTCCCCGTGCGCGCCCTGCTGGCGCCCGTCATCGCCGGGCTCGGCGAGCTCGAGCCCGTCCAGCTGGCCCCCGGTCTGACCGTGGGCCTGGAGGAGACCGCCCGCCGTCTGGAGGCCGCCGCCTACACGCGCGTCGACATGGTCGAGTCCCGCGGCGAGTACGCCGTGCGCGGCGGCATCCTCGACGTCTTCCCGCCCTCCGAGCCCCGGCCGGTGCGCGTGGACTTCTTCGGCGACGAGATCGACGAGGTCTCCTCCTTCGCCGTCGCCGACCAGCGCACCATCGAGGCGCTGGGCGCCGTGACCGCCACCGCCTGCCGCGAGCTGGTCCTCACCGACACGGTCCGCGAGCGCGCCGCCGCCCTGGCCGACGCCGTCCCCGGCGCCGCCGACATGCTGGAGAAGATCAGCCAGGGCATCGCCGTCGAGGGCATGGAGTCCCTCGCCCCGGTGCTGGTCGACGCGATGGTCCCGCTGCTCGACCTCGTCGGCGACCGGCTCACGGTGCTGCTGGAGCCCGAGCGGGTGCGCAAGCGCGCCGAGGACCTCACGGCCACCACCACCGAGTTCCTCGCCGCGGCCTGGACCTCGGCGGCCTCCGGCGGCACGGTCCCCGTCGACCTGTCCGCCGCCGCCTTCGCCCACCTGGCCGAGGCCCGGGCCCTGGCCCTGTCCTCCAACCGCGGCTGGTGGTCCTTCACCGCCCTGGCCGCCGGCCCCGAGACCACCCGCCTGGACCTCAGCGACCCCCACACCTACCGCGGCGAGCTCGAGCGGGCCGTGGCCGACCTGGGCCGGCTGGCCCGCCAGGGCTGGACCGTCGTCGTGGCCACCGATGGGCCCGGACCCGGCCGGCGCATGGCCCAGCTCCTGGGTGATGGCGACGTCCCCGCCCGCATCGTCGACCAGCTCTCGGAGGTCGGCGAGCTCGGCCGCGACAGTGACTGGGCCCCCGACCCGGCCACCCCTGCCGAGGACACGGTCGACGAGACCGACGACGATGGATCGGCCGGCGCCCCGACGGCGGGCCCCGGCGACGGCGTCGTGCGCGTCACCCAGGCCAGTGCCGGCCACGGCTTCCTCGCCGAGGGGCTGCGCCTGGCCCTCATCGCCGAGTCCGACCTCACCGGGCGGGCCTCG
>ERZ773042.2329-NODE-2329-length-10415-cov-7.634749_pt1 | contig 10415 bp, 1 predicted proteins | sample MGYA00511664_ERZ773042 | MGnify/ENA primary metagenome ERZ773042 (study PRJEB29015, sample SAMEA2737984) | human oral metagenome | biome: human oral; feature: human-associated habitat; material: dental | place: China | collected 2036 ... | reverse complement strand
TGCAAAACAAAATATTTACAAGAGATGGTCATAAATTTGTAGGGTTTTCGAGGAGCAAATTCGCTATTTTCCCTGATTATAACTCAGACAGCCAAATATATGCAGATACAACACTATACGCTGTGTATGATGAAACGAAGGATGCTACCAATGTAACAATTAAGTACACTGATGTTGGTATGGATGAAGATGAGGTTATAGGAAACGTGCCTGTCGGAAAGCCAATAGGTGCTAAGCTGGACGGACATATAAGAGAACGTGATGGGCATATCTTTTTAGGCTATTCTACGGCGAAGGGTGCTGATAAACCTAACTTCTTCAAAAAGAGTATAGTAACTGATGGTTTAGTGATATATCCTGTATATAGGAAAACAGTAAAAGTAGATAAGGTGAAGGTAGCATTCAGGCTAAATAATGGAACGGATGAAAGTCTTAAGAGCGAAGAGGTTAATAGGCACGAGTCATTGGGCGATAAAATGCCTACTAAGGATAAGGTAGCTGAAAGAGATGGATACTTATTCATAGGATGGGCTAAGAGCAAGACTGCTAATCATCCTGACTTCTTTAGAGGCACAAAGGTTAGAGGCGATATGATAGTATATGCTGTATGGAAGAGCCTATACGATGAAAAACTTGGACAGACAGTGCTTAAGGTAGCAACTAAGGCTAGAGGCTATGAGCTTACTATAGAGCCTCCAAAGGCAAATCTACACACAGGTTTTGAAATCTTTAGAAGCGAAGATAAGGACATTAAGCCAAGCAAGGACAATAAGATAGCAACTGTAGACAGGAATACCTTAAAGTACTTAGACGAAAAGGCAGATAAAGGCAAGGCATACTACTATGCAGCGAGGGCTATAGATGCAGACGGAAGCTATAATGATGCAAAGGTAACATTTATAGGTAAGCTTTCTGATGAGGTGCTTGCAACGCCACTTCCTAAGGATAAGGAAGTAACTGCTACCGTAATAGATAAGGGAGCAGTGGGTCTTGAGTTTAACAAGACCGTAGTTGCAGCTAAGTACAAGGTTACAGTGACCGCGCCTTATGATAAGAAGTTTAAGACTATAGAAAGATTTGTAGAAGCGGATAAGCTTGTAGCGGCTGGCGCAGATAAGGTTAAGGCAGGCATCACGGGACTTCCAATGGGTAAATTCCTAGCATTCAAGCTCGAGGCTTTAGAAGCTGATAATACTAAACTGGTTGAGTACGGTAACAGCTTTGCATTTATGCTTGGAGCAGTTGAAAAGCTAAGCTTAAAGGTGAATAAGAAGAGTAGAGTACTTAACATCAAGTTTAAGGCTATGAAGGGCGCAAGCGGCTATGAAGCTAAGATAGTTATAAACGGCAAGGTTAAGACTATAAAGCTTAAGAAGGGCAATAAGAAGCTTAGAGGCTTTATGACAGGAAGCATTAAATTGCCTAAGGAGAAAGGTACTTACATGTTTACCATACGTGCGTTTAAGAAGATAGGTAAGCTTAAGTACTACGGACAGGCTGTAACAAAGACGGTTAAATAAAAGGGGTGGCGAGTATCGGATATGCAGTTATAGTAGCCATCGGGCAGTTAAATAAAAACGTCGGTTTGGACTAGTAAACATATTCAGCTGAGTATATTTTACCGATTTAATACTAAACCTTAAGAAAGCTCCCGTTAGGGAGCTTTTTGATTATTGTTAAGATTAATTTTTAAGACAGTATTAGTGTAGTTGTTAATAGATAAGTGATTTTAAAGCACACGCCATTGCTCAAAGGCTAATATCAAGGTCTCGGGAATACGCGCAATACTTACGAGTTGCTTTGTATAAAATACATAAAAACTCTTAGCTCTCTTATAAAATACCCCCCGGGGGGGGCGATGCAAATTGTTTTTTGATAATTTTGGAATAAATCACCTTTCATTCAGGGAATTTCACATGCCGTTCATGATATTATTAACGTTAGTATTGTGTTTTGTGATTAATATTAATAAATTCAGAAGGATGTCATTAGGAGGCAGGGAATGAAGAACTCAGAATTAAACAGAAAGAATGCAGGTGCTACCGGTATTGCATATAAGGCATGTGTATGGATACTTAGTATAATGCTGGTAGTGACAGGTATGGCACCGAGCTTTGCAGCGAATGATGCGGATGTAAAAGAAGGAAGAGGCAAGGTACAAACAGATGTTTCAAATGCTTTTTCCTCATTTTATAAGAATACAAAAAGTTCATCAAAGATTTCTAAGAAAAACTTCAATAAGGCATCATTAAAAGACAAAGCGACTGAATCAATAAAGAATGAGGCTAGGAATGCAAAGACTCCAAAGGAAACCAAGGGAAAGGAAGATAAGAATGGCAAGCAGAACAAGATAAAGAATAAGCGTGGTCAGACGTTTAACTTAAATTCTTCTGATAATGTGTATGCAGAATTTGATGGCAATGAGACTCTCACCGTTTCAGCTAAAAACCCTTTAGGCGATATGAATATAGACAAAGGCCTGTGGTGGCATGTGGCAGAAAGCATTGGAGATAAAATTGGAGTGAATGACTGGAATAAAGCTGGAGTAAAAAACATTAGATTTAATACCAAAGGGATATATTTACCGGAAGATTCTTCGGGTTTTTTCAATGAGATTAAAGGTGTAATTAATGGTTGCGAAAACCTAAACACCTCTAAGGTAAAGCGTATGAATAGAATGTTCTATGAAGCAAATACAGCAAATCCTGATGTGTCAAGGTGGGATGTGTCAAATGTAACTGATATGAGTTTTATGTTTTATAGGGCAACCTCGGCAATACCTGATGTGTTAGAGTGGAATGTGTCAAATGTAACTAATATGAGTTGGATGTTTTCTTGGGCAACGTCAGCAAATCCTGATGTGTCAGAGTGGAATGTGTCAAATGTAACGGATATGAACCGAATGTTTTATGTGGCAATATCGGCAAATCCTGATGTATCAAACTGGAATACATCTGGTGTAACTGATATGAGCGGCATGTTTTCTAGGGCAATATCGGCAAATCCTGATGTGTCAGAGTGGAATGTATCAAAAGTAACTAATATGAGTTGGATGTTCAACGATGCAACGTCAGCAAATCCCGATGTGTCAAAGTGGAATGTGTCAAATGTAATTGATATGAGCTATATGTTATTCAGAGCAACATCTGCAAATCCTAATGTGTCAAACTGGGACACATCGAAAGTAATTGATATGAGCCGAATGTTTTATGATGCAACGTCGGCAAATCCTGATGTATCAAACTGGAACACATCGAAAGTAATTGATATGAGTACGATGTTTTATAAGGCAAGGTCGGCAAATCCTGATGTATCAAAATGGAACGTGTCAAGTGTAACTAATATGAAGGGGATGTTTTCTGAGGCAACGTCAGCAAATCCTGATGTGTCAAGTTGGAATGTGTCAAGTGTAACTGATATGGACTGGATGTTTGCTGGTGCAACGTCAGCAAATCCTGATGTGTCAAGTTGGAATGTGTCAAATGTAACTGATATGAGTAGAATGTTCGATTCTACTGGAATTATAAAAGTCGACCTTAGTAGATGGGTACTTAATGAAAAATTATTTAAACAGTATGATAGGGTATCAAATATATTTGATGGCTGTTCTAAACTTGAATGTCTTAAGACTCCTGTAGGTTTAAAAACAAGTATTAGTGGAGCGAATAAAGGATTTAAGATAGTAAAGCTTAAGAAGGGAGATACGGCAGGTGTTTTGCTGGAATATCAAAATCTTTATCATAAATATACAATAAACAATGATGGTGATAATAAGGCAGTGTATCATATTTACGCCAAGGATGTATATGCGGGTGTAATTTTTGATAAGAACAGTGGAAACACTGAAGGCTGGGTTAATCATGCAATTGTAAAGAAAGGCAAGTCTATCAGGGAGAGTGGTGGCGTATTACCGACTGAAAAGCCTACGTTAGCCGGTGATGAATTTTTAGGTTGGACTACGAAGAAGAATGTTGTTTCATCTATATTTAATGCGAATACCAAGGTAAGTACGGATACAACAGTATACGCTCTATGGAAAAAGAATCAAAAGGTGAGTGTAAGGTTTGAAAAGAACGGAGGTAGTGGTGAGATGCCTGCAAAGCAGGTAGAAAAAGACAGTAACTACCGACTTCCTGCTTGCTCATTTACAGCACCTGCAGGTAAGGAGTTTGACAAGTGGTCAGTAGTAGTTGGAACAGCAGCTGCAGTCGAAAAGATGCCTAAGGATAAAATAACTGCAAGCGATGACGTAACGGTTAAAGCCGTATGGAAGGACAAGAATTTAGTGCCGCCTCTACCCGGCAAGGTGAGAGTAACCTTAGACGGTAACGGCGGAGTGCTTATAGGAGAAGCTGCGGCTACTATAGATGTAGACGAAGGAAGCACGGTGAAAGAACAGCTTGAATCTGCAGTAGCAAACAAGATATTCACAAAAGATGAGTATAAGCTCATAGGATTTTCAAGGAGCAAGTTTGCTACTGTTGCAGACTATAACTTAGATAATCCTATATATTCAGACATTACACTATATGCGGTGTACGAAGAAACGGCTGTATTTACGAATGTGACGATCAAGTATCAGATCTTCGATATGGATGATGTGGTAATAGAGAATGTAGCTGAAGGTAAGCCCATAGGAAATAAGCTCGACGGTCATATGAAGCATAGAGACGGATACAGGTTTCTTGGATTTGCAAAGACTGATGATTCGATTAAACCTGATTTTTTCAAAAAGAGCGTAGTAACTAATAACTTGGTGCTATATCCTGTATACAAGGAGATAGGAAATGTTGATAAGGCAAATGTAGCTTTTAAGCTTAATGATGGAACCGGTGCAAACCTTAAGACACAGCTTGTAACAAGGTACGAATCACTAGGAGCTAAGATGCCAAATGATAAGTATGAAAGAGAAGGTTATATATTCACAGGTTGGGCTAAGAGCAAGGCTGCTAAGTATCCAGACTTCTTCAGAGGTACGACGGTTAAGGGCGATATGACGGTATATGCTGTGTGGAAGAGCTTATACGATGAAAGATTGGGTCAGGCAGTACTTAAGGTGTCTGCTAAGGCGAAGGGATATGAGCTTACTATAGAGCCACCTAAGGCAAACCTACACACAGGCTTTGAGATCTTTAGAAGCGAAAATAAGGACTTTAAGCCAAGCAAAGATAATAAGATAGCAACTATAGACAGGAACACCTTGAAGTACTTAGACGAAAAGGCTGATAACGGTAAGGCATACTACTATGCGGTAAGAGCTATAGATGCAGACGGAAGCTATAACGGTACTAAGGTAACTTTCATGGGCAAGCTTTCAGATAAGGTTCTTGCGGCGCCACTTCCAAAGGATAAGGGAGTAACGGCTACCGTAGCAGGTAAGGGAGCTGTGAGTCTTGAGTTTAACAAGACAATAGCGGCAGCAGGATACAAGGTTACAGTGACTGCGCCTTACGATAAGAAGTTCAAGACTATAGAAAGATTTGTAGAGGCAGGTAAGCTTGCAGCGGCAGGCGGAAATAAGGTTAAGGCAAACGTAACAGGACTTCCAATGGGTAAGTTCCTGGCATTCAAGCTTGAGGCGCAGGAAGCTGACAATACTACATTGGTTGAATACGGTAACAGCTTTGCATTTATGCTCGGAGCACCTGATAAATTTACAGCAAAGGTAAACAAGAAGCGAGTGCTTAACATCAAGTTCAAAGCTATGAAAGGCGTAAGCGGATATGAAGCCAAGATAGTTATAAACGGTAAGGTTAAGACTATAAAGCTTAATAAGGGCAAGAAGAAGCTCAGGGGCTTAATAGTTGGAAGCATTAAGCTACCTAAGAAGAAGGGTAATTACACGTTTACCATAAGGGCATTTAAGAAGATAGGTAAGCTCAAGTACTACGGGCAGACAATAACTAAGACGTTTAAATAAAAACTATTTAGACGGAATATTCTTTAGGTGATTTGCCGGTTAGACGATAAATAAGACGTTTAAATAGCGGCTAATAAATTAAGGGGAAACTGCAGGGAGGCAGAAATGAAGAGCTTTAATTCGAGCAATAAAAACACAGGAGAGGCAGGGATAGCATATAGGGCGTGCGTATGGATACTCAGCATAATGTTGGTAGTAACGGGCATGGCGCCGAGCTTTGCAAGCAATGCAAAGGCAGGAAACGGTGAGGTATCTGGAGCTACCAAGGTAGCAACTAAGACTACTGGAGCAAGTAAAGCTTCTGAGAAAGATATTGCTAAAAAGGATGCGGATTTTAAAAATAAGTCTGCAGATTCTAAAGTTAAATCCGTAAATTCTAAAGAAAAAGCAAACACTTTTAGACCCCGGATAATAACAAAAAAACAGGTAATAGCGCTTAAAAAACAAGCAACAGTTAGTGCGCAGAATGCTGTGTATAGTTGCTATTCTTCATATTACAAAAATCTCCGAAGGAGTTCTTCTAATTCTCAAAATCCGAAATCAAAGATAAATTCCAATACTTCCTTAAAAAGTAAAGTGGCAAGCTCAATACAACAGAGAGCACGCTCTTTAAAACTTCAGAAGATAAAGGAAGGTAAAAGGGTTTCAAAGGATGGTGAAGGAAAGAAGGATAAATTTAATAAAAGAGGTGATAGGACGTTTGATTTAAACTCATCCGGGAATGTGAAGGCTGAAGTTGACGATGAAGGTAATGGGACCATAACAATAGGAGTCTTGAATTCAGCCGATGACAGAAATATAGAGCGAGAGAAGTGGATAGCTATGGTTAAGGCATTAGGTGGTGAAAATTTAAATTGGAAACAGTCATCATTTAAAGGAAATATACACGTTGCAAGCGAAGTGTATTTGCCGGAGGACAGCTCAAATATGTTTCGATGGTTTCAAGGGAACGTAATAGGAGCTGATAAACTTAATACATCAAAAGTAAATAATATGAATTATATGTTTGCTGATGCGCCGTTAGTAAATCCGGATGTATCGAATTGGGATATCTCAAAAGTAAAGCATGTGAGTTGTTTGTTTGCCTTTGCAAGATCAGCAAATCCGGATGTATCAAAATGGAATGTATCAAATCTAACCAGTACGCAGATGATATTTCAAGGAGCGACATCAGCAAACCCTGATGTATCAGATTGGAACGTGTCAAACGTAGTTAACATGTGGGGTATGTTTGAAAATGCAACATCAGCGAATCCTGATGTGTCGAAATGGAAGGTATCAAAAGTGACTCTATTTTGGAGTATGTTTCAAGGAGCAACATCTGCAAAGCCTGATGTATCAAAGTGGGATGTGTCAAGTGCAACGAATATGCAAAAAATGTTTGAAGGGGCAACTTCTGCAAATCCCGATGTGTCAAAATGGAAAACTTCAAATGTAACTACCATGCGTATGATGTTTAAGGGAGCATCATCAGCAAATCCCGATGTATCAAACTGGGATGTCTCGAAAGTGAATGATATGACCGAAATGTTCGTGGGCAGTGGAATTGGAGAAGTAGATTTAAGGCGATGGGATATGAGGAGTGCTCCGGGATGTTACAACATGTTTTTAAGGTGTAATAACTTAGAATTCATAAAAACACCTAGAGGATTTAATACAAATAGTGTACAAGCATGGAGAGTTCATAGCCATTTTAAGGTGGTAAGACTTAAAAAAGGTAAAGAAGCTGAAGTTGAGCATGAGTCTGCAGATTTAAACATAGGTCTTGGCGGCCTTGATATTAATTCTAGTGGTGACAAAGATACGGCATACAATATCTACCGTAAATACAAATATGTAGGTGTGACCTTTGATAAAAATAATGCAGACACGTCAGCATTTAGAAACCATGAGATCGTAGAAAAAGGCAAGAGTATAAAGGATGCAAAGGTAGAATTACCTAAAGAGTTACCTGAAATGGAAAAACATAAATGTTTTGGTTGGGCTAAGAGCAAAACGGCAGCCGTGCCTGATTTTGATGAAAATACTATTGTAAGTAGTGATACTAATGTATATGCTGTGATGAGGAAGAATCTTTTTTCGCTAAACAGTGCGGATAATGTAAGGACTAAAGTAGGTAACGATGGTAATATGACTATAAGTGTAGAAGATTTAACTGATGATAGGAACATAGAACGAGATAAATGGATAGATATGGTGAAGGAATTAGGAGGAGCGGAGAATTTAGACTGGGAAAATTCAATATTTACAGGAAACATAAAAGTTGATAATGAGGTATATTTACCTGAGCTTTGTACGTATATGTTTTTAAGGTTTAAGGGGAATTTAATAGGAGCCGATAAACTAAATACATCTAAGGTTACCGATATGAGAAGCATGTTTATGGGTGCAAAATCAGTAAATCCCGATGTGTCTAACTGGGACATGTCAAAAGTAACTCGTATATGGAGCATGTTTGACGGGGCGGAATCAGCAAACCCTGACGTATCAAAATGGAATACATCAAAGGTAGTTGATATGGATGAAGTGTTTAAAGGAGCAAGATCAGCAAATCCCGATGTGTCAAATTGGGACGTATCGAAGGCGCGGGATATGAGCGGATTGTTTAAAGGAAGCGCTGTTAAAACGGTAAACTTAAGTAAATGGGAAGTTGATACGTCGGTTACAGCTGATAAAAACAAAACGAAGGATATGTTTGAAAGCTGCGCAAATTTGGAATATTTAAAAACTCCTGAAGGATTAAAAACGAATGTAAGCGGAGCTGATGGCGATTTTAAAATAGTAAGGCTGAAAAAGGGAAGCGCAGCGGTTACGGAAGAAAACGGCAAGAACCTCAATGATAAATATGAAATAAATAAGGCCGGCGGCTATGCAATATATCATATTTACAAAAAGGATAAGTATGCAGGTGTAGTGTTTGATAAAAACGGCGGAGATGAAGAAGGCTGGATAAATCATGAAATAGCATATAAGGGTGAGACGATAAAGGCTAGCAACGGCAGTTTACCTATGAAAAATCCTACAAAGGAAGGCAGTAAATTTTTAGGTTGGGCTACAGGTAAAAATGCTGACAAACCTGACTTTGATGAAAATACTACGGTAAGCAGTGATATTACCGTATATTCTGCATGGAAGGGATTTGAGTTTTCTTTAAATAGCGCAGGAAATGTAAAGGCAAAGATAGGCATTGACGGTAATATGACCATAAGTGCAGTAGATCCTGTAGGTGATAAAAACATAGAACGTGAGAAGTGGATGGATATGGTAAAGGACACAGGAGGCAAGAATTTAAACTGGGGAAGTTCATCATTTACAGGAAATATTATAGTTAATGACGAGGTATATTTACCGAAGGATAGCTCGCTCATGTTCAATTATTTTAAGGGTAATTTAATAGGAGCTGAAAAACTCAATACATCAAAGGTAACCAATATGAGGAGTATGTTCGGCGGAGCCACATCAGTAAATCCTGATGTATCGAAGTGGGACACAGCAAAGGTGGTTAATATGAGCGCAATGTTTCAAGGCGCAACATCAGCTGACCCTGATGTATCGAAGTGGGACACAGCAAATGTAACAAATATGAGCTACATGATGGCAGGTACGGTATCAGCAAACCCTAATGTTTCTGATTGGAATACGCTTAAAGTCGTAACAATGTTCGGCATGTTTGAAAATGCAAAGGCGGCAAACCCCGATGTATCGAAATGGAAAACGTCAAGCGCAACTAATATGAGCGCGGTATTTAAAGGAGCTACATCGGCAAATCCCGATGTATCGAATTGGGATACATCAAAAGTAACTCTTATGAGCTATATGTTCTACAAGGCAACATCAGCAAGTCCTGACGTATCAAAGTGGAACACGTCAAATGCTACAAAAATGTATGCTATGTTTAAGGAGAGCGGAATTAAAGAGGCGGATCTAAGCAAATGGGACATCAGTAAAGTCACATCAACAGGAAATATGTTTGATAAATGTGCTAACCTTGAATACATCAAGACTCCTAAGGGGCTTAAAACGACTGTATCCGATGCCGATAAGGATTTTAAGGTAGTAAAGCTAAAGACAGGCAGTGAAGCTACAGTCGAGCATGAATCCATAAATTTAAATTCAAGCTTTACTGTTAATGGCAATGGTGATAAAGATACGGCATATAATATTTATCGTAAAGATACGCATGTGGGCATAACGTTTGATAAAAACGGCGGAGATACGTCAGCTTTTAGAAACCATGAGATAGCAGGGAAGGGCAAAAGCATAAAGGATTCTAAAGGCAGTTTACCTGAAATCGAGCCTCAGAGAATAGGTTATAGATTCACAGGGTGGGCTAAGAGCAAAACGGCCGCTGTGCCCGGATACGACTCAGGCAGTCCTGTATATTCAGACAAAACGGTATATGCGGTGTATGAAGATATGAATGAAGTTACAAAGGTAACAATCAAGTACACTGAAGTGGGTATGGATGAAGATGAGGTAATAGAAAACGTGCCTC
>ERZ773042.2327-NODE-2327-length-10417-cov-3.099884_pt1 | contig 10417 bp, 10 predicted proteins | sample MGYA00511664_ERZ773042 | MGnify/ENA primary metagenome ERZ773042 (study PRJEB29015, sample SAMEA2737984) | human oral metagenome | biome: human oral; feature: human-associated habitat; material: dental | place: China | collected 2036 ... | reverse complement strand
CCGGCGGCCGCTTTGTCACAAATCCAAAAAATCGGCATGGCGGGGCTTGAGTGGATCGATTGGGCATGTGTCGCGCCGGGTTGGTATGCGGTGTATCAAAAAGAGCTCACGCGGCTTGAACAGGAAAGCGATGCACAGTATGAAAATGCGCGCGCAAAGCTGCTTGCGGAAAACGAATCGAAGCCGATGGGGAAAAAGATGAGCGATGAGCAAATCGATATGGAAGCGAAAAAGGGCATCTTGGATAAAGCGCATATCGAAGCGGCCGCCGTATATAAAGCCGACGACTGCACGCGACTTTGTCAGCCGTCGAACCGCGCCGTCGATCTTGCACCGATATTCCGCTCGCGCGGTAAAGGCAGCGAAGTGATCCGTGCATTGCTGCAGTTCCAGACGGCGCTCAATGTCATCTGGCAGAATATACGTTACGACATCCCGTATTATGCGCGACAAAAACAGATGAAAAATATTGTCGGTATGGTCGGCGGGTATGTTGTCGCGGGCGTTATGCTCGGCGTGCTTGCGAAAGCCGGAAGCGGCGGCGATGACGACGATCCGGAAGATACACTGAAAGAGTTTATCTATTACGGGATGACCCAGTTTACCGACAGCGTGCCGATTATCGGAGGCGTCGTTTCCGGGGCGGCCGAAAAAGCGATAACGGGGAAAGGCGGCAGACAGAGTACAACCGATATGTTTCCCGCATTGACAAAATACGTGCAGGCGGCGACGAATGCGGCAGGTGGAAATTGGGAGAAGTCGGCCGGCAGATTTACCGAAGGACTTGCGCTTACGCTCGGACTTCCGGTAAGCGGCGGCAAAGAAGCACTGCATGTTGTCGGCATCGGCGATGGAGACGGAGATCTGTCATTCCATCCGGAAGCGCTCTTAGGCCGGCAGATTAAAAAAGACCGGTGAAAAACCGAATGTTTTTTGCCAAAACTGTCAAAATTATAACAGTGTAGAGTTTTGCCGTATACAATATACACAATGAGCAATACACGGATTATAAATGAGAGTGACAAACACTACGTCGTACGCAGTTTGGAAGTTCTTGAAGGCATTAAAGGAGCCGGTATCAGCTCCATACGCAATACTATTCAGACGCTGCAGAATGCACAGCAATCGCTTGCACAGGAAACGCAGGATTACTGGAGCGCCGCAGCCGATGACAGTATGGTCAGTCCCGAAGAAAAGAAAATGCTGTATAAAGAATGGCAGCATTTACTTGACGAATATGCATCTCTCATTCAAGCAGCTGGAAAAGCGCAAGTCCCGGAAAACAGCGGGACACTTGCCGCATATAAAAACGCCTATACACAACTGTACGATTATATCATACAACGCTTAAAGCTATTTGATGATATGACTCGCGCGACACAGCTTCCGGACAGGCGTGCGTTTATCGATTTATATACGACATATTACGCTATGCGCGATACGCTTCGCGACACGATATCATTGACACAACTCGCAGAAGGGAATGCCGATGTCATTCCGCCGGATCGGGTGACAGGGCTTGCTGTGTATGCCGAAGAACATATCATTACGCTTTCATGGAATGCGCTCGGCGACGGACTTCGGAATACGCTGAAACAGTATGCGGTAACCGTCAAAAAAGCAGGCAGCACGGAATATATAACAGCCGGAGCGGTGACAGGAAACCGATTTACATACGTGTTTAACCGTCAGCTTGACGGCTACCCTGAAAAGGATGAGCTTGCAAAGTGGAGCTTTAAAGTTACAGCTGTAAATATTTTTAATAAATCCGGTATGGCAGCAGAAAAAACGGTCAATACGGACGCGTACGGTACATGGATCCCGAAAGAGCCGATAATCGTAAAACGGGAATCGAACCGGCAGATAACGCTGTATCTTTCCGAACCGGAACATGTATACGGAGATTTTCGCTATAAAATACAAATCAAAAAAGTAGCGGATGCGCAGTGGTATAAGCCGGCAACGAGCGGCGATTACCTTGCATCCGAAAATGCATATAAAGCCGGTGACGGCTGGGAAATGGTATCGCAGCTTTTTTCTCAAACATTGCCGCTCAAGGGACAGAATGCGGTAGAACCGCTCCCTGTTGATACGACATATCTCTACCGCGTGACGGCATACAATGAAACCGGTAAAGAAGCGGTCAGACAAATTGAAGCAATAGCACATGCGACGGGTGTGCGGGATATTGTTGCATCGGCAATAACGACGAATAAGCTCGCACCCGGCGCGGTAACCGCTGATAAAATTCATGCTGGGACGATTACGGGCGATAAGATTGCCGCGACCGACCTTGCAGCGAATGGTGCAGTACTTGGAAATATTTCCGGAAGCGGTATAGACGGAGGCGGAAATAATTTTTGGAAAGGTCTTGATACGGATGATCCGGAATTCCGTATCGGGAATAATATTGCTTGGGAGGACGACGGCGAATCAGGGGAACATTGGAATGATGCCGTATTTATACATTACAAAGCCGGCAATTTGATTGTGAAGCTATACGCGCTCATTGTTACAGCAATAAAAAGCGCTATACGAGGTGTGTTTCAGATTACTACAAAAAATGCATATACAACATTGGTAACATTTAATCCGGAACACACAGACTTTACTGATCTTAACGGAAAGAAGACTCGGGCAAAGTCAGTACAGATAAACGGAAATGTCGATATAACAGGAGAAACATTTAATCCTGCAGAAACCGAAGTATTGCTCGTAAACGGTAGAAAGTTGCATATCAATGGAGATGAATTAAAGGTTAATAATTTTCATGGTGTAAAAAAATCTAACGGAAACATGACAGTAGCGGGTATTCTTACTGCGAACGATGTCATCATACAAAGCGGAAAGTTTAAAGTACGTAGTATTGAGGCACTTTCAGATTTTTCCGCAGGCGATGCGAAAATAGATTCTCTTATAGTAACAAAAAATGCCGCTGTATCCGGAGTATTGAGTGCTAAAATACTCCGGATTCCCACCCGCCGACCGGCAAAACCAACTACAGGCGATATCTGGCTGGAGTAGCAATGGAGATAACACTTACACCATTATTATATTTTCCTGAGTTTGTATTTAAAGACGGTACAATTGCAGCAAGGAAACCTGACTCTGTTTTTGAGGAAGTACGGTATTATTCCCGTGATAGCGGTGTGACATGGCAGCAGTATAATAGAGGATATGCGTGTTTCAGTGCTTATGGTGATGATGCTTTAGCTATTGACAATGGTAAACTTTATAGAGTTACAGCAGACGGTCAAGAAACATATATAGGAGATTTTGATCTTCGTAAACAGATTACACATGTGGGCGGAGATTATGTCCTCTATCCATATTTTGATTTATTTTTACTAAATATAAAAAACGGTACCAAGACATTGCTCCTGTCCGGCAGTGAAGGTATAAATGGTATGTTTGGTCATATATGCCAAACACCGGGAAAGTATTGGATCGGATACAGCCATGGGGAATTTTATGAATATGCCAACGGAAATGTAAGGCGGCATGATAGACAAGCACCGGGTGCCGGAGCATTAGCTCAGATTTTACAGCTTCCTGACGGAACGTATATTGCATCATTTGGTCGTAAACCTAATTATTTGGATACGCCAGGTTCGTATTACAGTCGAGACGGACAAACTTGGCATGCGTTTTATGATAGAAGTCCCGACTCGCCGTTCGCAGAACATTCCTCATTACAAAAGATCGAATTTATTTCAGGAACGACTCATTTCGACGGAGTATATTTATTAGAACCTACCAGTAGTTATGATATCAACGGAAACTTCATTCCTGGTGGTAACGATCTGTACCGATTTCCGTCGGATAAAATTTGGAATTATGCAATGCGCAAAGATGTTGCAAAATATAAATTACTTAGCGACATTGCAGCCAGTGTGCCCATAAACTGCGGAGGGCAAATCCTTATTGCTACGTATGATAGGACTAAATTGTTACCTGATGGGTATGGATATTATTATACAGAGCGAGACGCCTTAATATGGAAAAAAAATTTCGGTTATATTATATGGCAAGAAGGTATATCTGGGCGACGGTTACCGGACTATTCTTATCTGATCGGGGCATATAAAACTAACAGTTTGATCGGTACTGCCAATATTTATATTCAGACTGTACATGGTATTAAACAGCTAGGTGTCACGGGAGGTAATATGGGGCAAGGAAAGCATATACATATTATGACAAATAGCGGTGAAAAGGTATTATATGATTCTGCAACACCGTTTGTAACCGTGCAACAATGCTGCTTATCGAATGGGATCGAAAAACGATATCTCTCATTGGTGGATATTCGATAAAGTTGTAACAGGTAAAAGTGTCATGTTTTATAATGATGCAAATTACAGGAGATACTATGGCGACGTTAGATGATTTACAGACAGTAGACCGATTGCTGGAAACGGATAAAATATTATTACGGCAAAGCGGTACGGATTATAGCGCTACAATTGACAAGTTACAGCCGATCGTTTTGAAACCAGTGCTTGACGGAACCGTACCGGCAGCAAAAGTATTATCGGTCAGCGCTTTTGCAATATGTGCATCAGCCGCAGATGATCCTGTAAAGACAGCAACCATTGAAAACTTTAAACTTATACCAGGTATGAGTGTTTCCCTCGAAATTCAAAATGGGAATACGGCCAACGATCTTAAACAGATCTCAGCGGGAACGGCAGAGAACGTGCTTAAGCTTAATATATCCGATACAGGGGCGCATGAAATTCGTATCCAAAATATAAATACACACGGTTACAAAGGTTGTTTTACTACCGGAGGAATTTACGAATTTATTTTTGACGGCACATATTGGATATGTACTAACAGCAATATATCGGCTGCCGATCAGAATGAAAATGCCAGTTATATAAAATATACGAACGGTTTAATTAAGCAATGGGGTATAGCTCAAACTAACGGGGGTGATACACAATACATAAATTTTTCACTGCCGTATACTGTTATTCCAGCTGTGTTTCTCACTCCGCGTTTTGACGAAAGCGGCACGGCACTTGTGGTGCAAGCATATCGAATCGATACAAATCGATTTGTTTGTAACTGTAAACAAGCAACCGAAAATTCTTATTATGCGCGGCCTATAAGTTGGTCTGCTATAGGATTTTAGTATTCTATCGATTAAAATCCGATAGCGATAAATGTTACCGCCCTATCTTTATGCGCGTCGTAGGCAAACCCGCCTCTGTCAAACATACGCAAGATTAGCGTCTCTGAACTGTTATCAGTATCTCCGTAGTTCTGGAGCAACGGAATTCCATATGATACGAAACTTATCGGATAAGCGTGATAAATGTACGTACCAGATCGTGTGCCCCATTGCTTAATTAAACCGTTCGATTAAAAAACATAACAGAATTATAACGTCATACACAGTCTCCATGTATACTGCTATTGCTCATGGGAGGCGGATGGATGCAAGACAGCGAGTCGCTCAACAGTCTCAAAGAGCTCATCAATATGCGGTTTGATGAGCTCGAAAAACGGATGAAAGCGGAAGCAGAATATGAAAAAAATCGAAATGCCGTACAGGATGAACGGCTGAACGATCATACGACGCGGATCCGTAAACTCGAAGATATTGCGGCGGGACAGACAAAGCGCGACGGAGTAAAGCCTCAAGAGAAGAAAACGACATGGGATAAAATCAAAGATTCGTTTATATCGTGGGTGGTACCATTTATTATGATGGCGGTCATTTATTATATGGCACGGGGAGCAAGCAGATGATTGATTTTTCGATTGTAGGTGTCTGGGCGGCCGGCGCGATTATCGTTGTCGGTGTGATCCAGTGGCTGAAAGGTTTCGTACAGCAGATTGTAAAAAAGAGTATAACGACGTGGGTATGGTCCGTTATTATGCCGTTGTGTGCAATCGGTACGTCACGAGCATTCGATTTATTCGGCGGTCAGGCGGAGGCATTGAAATGGGTATGGAATGCGCTCGGCATCTGGGCGGCATCGCAGCTCGGATATGAAGTGATCGTAAAATCCGTAGCGAATATTTTATTCAGCGGGCGAGGAAAAAATACGGGAGTGTCCGATGATGAACAATAATCATTTGAGAAACGGCATACAGCAATTTATGGGTGCGATCGGGGGAGCCGGATGTTATGCGCTTTGTCTTGTAGATGTCGCTATGGAATTTGCGGCCGAAAACGGCAGCCCGTGTTATCCGGACATTATCGCCAATCTGTATGCCGGCTGCGATTTGGGTTTTATTTATTTTAATAAAGACGATCCTGCCGACGACGGCAATATGTACGTTAAAGATCCTGCCGCGTTCCTTTCACTGCTGACGGGAAAGGTGTGGCAAGTCAGAAAGGAATACGATCTTTCGTATGTGCCAAAGACCGGCGAATATGTGATAAAACGCTATGAGCGAACGGCTACGGGCAGAACAATCGGTCACTTTGAAAGGGATGAATTTCATCCTATCCGTAATTCTCTCACAGTACTGAAAGGCAAACCGGTATCACTGCGTATATGTAAAGTTTTATAAAACGGGAGGCGGAATGAATGTTAAAAAAAATATTGCTGTTATTACTGTTTGTGTTTTTTGCTGCATTATTGCCGGCGCAGGAATCACAATCGGAATCCAACAGCACATTATTCGACAATATCGAACGGAACTTGAACTCGTTAGAGACGGAGAACGAGAAGCAGCGGAAGCTGGTGCAGAGCTTAAACGACGACTTGCAGCAGGCGCAAGAATCGCAGGAGAACTTACAGAAAGCATTGGCAGAAGCGCTGGCACAATCCAAGATTTACGAAAGCAGATTGCGGAAGTCAGAAGCTACGTTAAAAGGTTGGAGGACTGCCTGTATATCGATAACGATAAGCATACCGATTGCGGCAGCAACGACAATATTGTTAATAAAAGCTCTTAAATGAGCGGGAGGTTTAATATGTGGACGTTTATTAAAGCGGTACTTTTGAGCGTATGGCTTTATGCGATTGCCATCGCCGTACTTGTGACCGGCGCTGCAGTCGCAGTGATGTTTGCGCCGATTATTTGGCGTATTTGGATCGGGCTTACATGCGGGGCAGCCCTGCTCGTGCTTTTTATCCGAGCGATGCTCTTAAAGCACGATGCGGCAAATAAGGATAAAGCCCGGCGTTTATAAATGATTAGAATGCGCTGTAAGCAGCGCCTGTTAATGCTTCAGTAAAAGCGTCGTACGCGGTTTGACTTCTCCTGACCGCGTGCGTTTTTTTTATTTTGGATTTTACATATTCTTTATATATTCGAAATACTTTGTGACGTCTTTACATTCCAGAAAGTCATTTTTGCGAACTTTTGTTGTCAGAAATAGACCGTCAATCGTCTTGACCCTTGATAACGCTACATATGCTTGACCGGGAGCAAATGCACCGTTTCCAAAAGAAACTGAAATGGCATTTACCGTTTTTCCTTGTGCTTTGTGGATTGTCATTGCCCAGCCATATGCAATAGGAAATTGAGTATAACTATGGGCAGTTTCTAATATAATATGGTTGTCGAAAAATACATATATTTTATCTTCCCAAGTATGTCTTGTAATTGTGTATTCTTTTTTATCATTATAGGCAATGATTGAATTTTCATTAATTCCTTTAATGACAGCGGTTGTTCCATTTACGTATCCGTTTTCATTGACGAGCAACAGAATATGGGTTCCTTCTTTTAATTTAAGAGTCTGTGCTGCAGGCCATTCTGCGGGCGGTTTAACATTGTTAATAATTCTCTTTAATTCTGCCTCGAAAATATATTCTGGTCCGCTCAGTCTGTCATACTCCCGTTGGTTAATATTTTCTGATTGTGCTTTTCTTGTTGTGATTTGCAATAGCTGATTATTAGAGGGGTGTCCTACACGTGAATTCAAATACGCCAAATCTTGATCAGAAAAATGACAAAGCCTGCAATGATTTAAAACCGATAGAAATTCCTTGTCGTTTTGTCGAAATATTTTGGTAAATTCAATATGCTTTATTTTTCCGGTTGCTAATAATTCTTTGTATGCTTTTGATGAAAAAAAATACGAGGTCTTGTATTGTTCATAAAAGTCGGCTTTATCAGGATCTTCAAGAACAGGTGGTAATTGATAGGGATCTCCCAGAAAAAGCATTTTTGTTCCGCCGAAAGGAACTTTCAAATCTTTTGCGTGCTGCATTCGTCTATCGATTTCATCTAACAGATCTGCTCGCACCATTGATATTTCATCGATTATAATTAAATCGAGTTGATCCCATAAATCCAAAGAGGGTCTATACTTCTTTGTTTCGAGAAAACCGTAATCCCGTCCTCTATAAATATTTTGTACGTCGATATGAAAGAACCTGTGGATTGTCATACCGTCTATCAATTCAGCGGCAGCACCGGTCGGAGCCAGCACAACAAATTTTCTTTTCTCTTTTCTTTTTATAATATTGAGAAACGTAGTCTTACCCGTTCCGGCAGCGCCATAAATCCATACGATTTGGTATCGTTCATCATGTAAAACTGCTTCTTCTGCGGCTTTCATTTCATCCGTAAATTCTATAGTTTGCGGTAAAGGAGGCGATATTATATTAGTCGGTGCGCTGGCAGTATTTATGACGAGTTTTTCATGCTCTAAATCTTCTTTTTGATTTATTCTTTCATTCGATATGGTTTCTTTTCCTGATGTTTTTTCCTGTTCGGCTTTGTTTCCTGATTTATTTTTTAATTTATCTATTTCGGTTTTCAGCCGACGATGCTCACTTTTTTGCCGTATAGAGAATATGAGTTCAAGGGCTGCGAGTATAGATAAAATTATAATCAGAGCGAGCATTTGTACCTCATTATAGTATCGTCATAACGAAATATAAAAATTAACTCACTAAACTGCTAAAAATAAATATTTTATCTATGAGAAAAAATCATTGACAGAATTCATGTCTGAGGTATATACTTTTTACAGGGGGAAATCAATGGGTGGGAAAGTAGGCGGCGCACGACCGGGAGCAGGACGTAAAAAAACAGGAAAGATACACGTAACAATGTCGATTGTCGGACATCGAGATGAAATTGCCATGATTAGAGAGCAGGCTAAACAAGCGGATAAGTCGATAAGCCGGTATGTAATCGATATTGTGAAAAAAAGCTGGGAGTTATCGGACACAAAGTAAATAATTTGGGTGGGGCATATCACAACGCAAGGAGTGCAACATGAAACAATGGTATACCTACACCCGAAATGCCATCATCTACGTTCAATTTAAAGACCGGCGTACCGGGAAAAAACTTACCGCAAAAAGTACCGGTACACGCATCAAATCCGAAGCGGACTATATTATTCGGCAGTGGTATTACGATCCCAACAGTTTTTTTAATAAAGGTCAGGAAGCTACAACAAAAAATATTCTAAGAGATATTATCCGCAATACGATTTTATCTGAAATTGATATACGTTCTATGTTGAACGAAGTGATAAGAGAAACATTTAAAACAACTTGTAAAAATGATGCATCGATCTTTCAAAATGATACTCGTCCAAGCCATGCCGTTATAAAACGCAAAATCAAAGACAACGATATCCAAGCTCTATTAGAAGAACTCGATACGCTTACGTTTAAGGATTTCGTAATGCGCTTCTATGATTACGATAACAGTCCTTATATAGCGCGCTTAAAGCGATTAGGCAAGAAGACACCTTGTAAAGAACGTTTTAACTTGTTATTAAGCCAATTCAAGAAATACGAGTATCTTTTTTCAAATACTCTTTTAGCGGAAATCGACGCCGATGAAGTAAACGGCATTTTGGGCACGATACAAACTACCGGTAAATTGGCTGAATCGAGTATGTCCATACTAAAAACAGCACTCGGGCAAGTTCTGAGATTTGCGTATAACAACCATCTTGTAAATCATTTATGTACTGGTGAGTTGACAAAATTTTCGACTATCAGCAAAGAGAAAGAAATTTTTACTAAAAATGAATTGAATATTATTTTCGACAAAACTGCAAACGTATTTAAAAATAAACATTGTTTATTGATAAATAAATTACTGTTGAAAACCGGCTGTCGAATAGGAGAAATTCTTGCCTTACAGATTAAAGATCTTCAGAAAACCGGTGAAGGATACCGTTTGTTCATCGGGAAGAATTATAATTATAAAGGTCATCGATTAAAAAGTACGAAAACGAATCGTGAAGATTATGTGCCCATATCGAATGAGATGGGCGAGGAGCTATTGTGTTTTATTGAGACGAATCCTTTTAAAGGTGATCAAGAAAGTTTTATCTTTTATTCCGAACAGAAAGATTGTCCTATTGCCTATTCATATGTTTATAAGAATTTTAACAAAACGATGGCAGAGCTGGGAATCAGACGAAAGGCTTTGACAATACACAGTTATCGGCATACGTTCAGTTCGATTTTGCAAG
>ERZ773042.2326-NODE-2326-length-10417-cov-70.487647_pt1 | contig 10417 bp, 9 predicted proteins | sample MGYA00511664_ERZ773042 | MGnify/ENA primary metagenome ERZ773042 (study PRJEB29015, sample SAMEA2737984) | human oral metagenome | biome: human oral; feature: human-associated habitat; material: dental | place: China | collected 2036 ... | reverse complement strand
CTGGTCGTTATAACCGTAAAGTTAGCGTATACCCTGTAGAAGCTTAATTTTACAAAGACTATTAATCCCTAGTGGTTTCCACTAGGGATTTTTTGTTTTTAAGTGGTATGTGTTTTAGAAATATAATATAATTAATATTATATTTTGGGAATGAGTTTGGGGATTAGAATCATCACCTTTATACTAACTAAAACTCCTAGTTGTAGTTAGTGACTGTTTGATCATTTAAGGGAAATACAAGGCGACAGGGGGCATTATGGCGCTGCTTGAGTTATCTAACATATCCTATGTTGTGAAAGACAAATCTATTATCCGTGACGTATCTCTGTCTATAAATAAGGGTGATTATATTACTGTTGTAGGTCCGTCTGGGAGTGGTAAAAGTACACTTTTAAAATTATGTAGTGATTTAATTAGTCCTACTTCGGGGGCAATTATTTATGATGGCCGTGATTTAGCTACCATAGATCCTGAAAGTTATCGTAAAGAAGTGGGGTATTGTTTTCAAAGGCCTTATTTGTTTGCGAAAATAGTACGACGGAATATTTTATTTCCTTATGATATTCGTGGTATGGAACCAGATATAAGTCGTATAGAATATCTTTTTGATTTATTTCATATGCCTATGGAGTATCTTGAGCGCCGTAACGATGAATTATCTGGCGGTGAAATGCAACGAATTTGCCTTATTCGAAGTCTTATATTTGAGCCTAAAATATTGCTTTTAGATGAGGTTACTTCTGCTTTAGATGCGACGAATACATCTATTGTGGAACATGTAATTGATGAGCTTCATAAAAAGGGAACTACTATTATCTCTATAACTCATAACGAAGCACAAAGTTTGCGTATGGCCAATCGCCGCATCACTATAGTGGATGGTCTATTAGCTAATGAGGAGGAATTGGGATGAGTCAATTTCAAACTATATCTGCTACATCCTTGTGTCTTGCATTCGTACTAGTTATCATCAGCCTGATTATGTCTTATCGACAAGAGTTGAAACTGGAGAAGGATATTATTATAAGTGCTTTGAGAGCTACTGTACAGCTTTTTATTATCGGCTTTATTTTATCTTATGTTTTTAGCACTGAAAGCCCTATATTTATAATTGGATTGTTAGGATTTATGGCTATAAATGCAGGTTATAACTCAGCTAAACGTGGAAAAACAATTCCCCATGTTTTATGGATTTCATGGTTCGCAATCATTGTAGGATCAGGGATGACATTATCTATATTGCTACTAACCGGCGTACTTACTTTTACGGCCTATCAAGTGATTCCCGTTGGTGGTATGGTTATCAGTGGTGCTATGATTGCTATCGGACTTTGTTATAGTCAATTGTTATCTAATTTTGAACTGCGAAAACAAGAGGTGGAAATCAAATTGGCTTTAGGTAGCACACCTAAGCAAGCTTCAAAAGCTATTGTACGTGATGTTATAAAGACAGGGTTACAGCCTACCGTGGATAGTGCCAAGACATTAGGCATTGTAGCATTGCCAGGAATGATGACAGGTCTTATTTTAGCGGGGATGCCACCGTTAGAAGCTGTAAAATACCAAATGATTGTAACCTTTATGACTTTATCTACCATATCAATTGCTTGCTTTATAACTTGTCAGCTAGCATATAGAACATTCTTTAATAATCGAAATCAATTAAATTAGTAAGTTTTCTTAAATATTAATAGTAAATAGGAGATAAAATGTAGGCACATACATTTTAGTCATATTCGATATAGATAATCGATATAGATTAGAAATTCCCGTAATATAAAGGTTGCTTCCTCTTGTGAGGGGGTAACCTTTTAGCATGTATCAAATTCCTATGTTTTTTAGTAGGAATAGTGGTATACTATGTACAGTATCAGTGAAATACCAGAAGACTGGTTGTCATCTACTTTCATAAACCTAAAGAGGGGTGGCATTGCCACTAGAAAGATTTGAGGTAAGTACTATGTATGATGTAAAATCTCCAAAGGCGGAGGAATTTATTTCCCATCAGGAAATCCTTGATACTCTTGCCTATGCAGAGGAAAATAAGGAAAATCGGGAGTTGTTAGATGCTATTTTAGCGAAAGCTGCTACATTTAAGGGATTAAACCACCGAGAAGCAGCAGTTCTCTTAGAATGTCCGTTACCTGAATATAAGAAGAAGCTTTTTGCTTTAGCAAAGGAAATCAAGAAGGCTATCTACGGCGATCGTATTGTTCTATTTGCACCGTTATATTTGTCTAACTATTGTATCAATGGATGTGTGTATTGTCCGTATCACTCCAAAAACCGCGATATTAAACGTAAAAAACTAACGCAAGACCAAATCAGAGAAGAGGTTATTGCGTTAGAAGCGATGGGCCATAAGCGTATCGTAATTGAGTCTGGTGAAGATCCTCTTAATAATCCACTTGAATATATTTTGGAATCCATCAAGACGATTTACGGTATCAAAAATAAAAATGGTGAAATCCGCCGTGTAAACGTAAATATTGCGGCTTGTTCCGTTGAGGACTACAAAAAATTACATGAAGCTGGTATTGGCACATATACATTATTCCAAGAAACATATAACAAAGAAAATTATGAAGCCTTACATCCTACAGGCCCTAAGAGCGACTACGCCTACCATACAGAGGCGATGGACCGCGCTATGCAAGGTGGTATTGATGATGTAGGTATCGGTGTTCTTTATGGCTTAGAACATTACAAATACGATTTCGTTGGATTGTTGATGCACGCTGAACATTTAGAGGCAGTATTTGGTGTAGGTCCACATACTATTTCTGTACCTCGTATTTGTCCAGCTGATGATATCGATGTAGATGATTTCAGTAATGCTGTGCCTGATGATGTATTTGAAAAAATTGTTGCTCTTATCCGCGTATCCACACCGTATACAGGTATGATTATGTCCACTCGTGAAAGTCAGTCCATGCGTGAACGTGGCTTGGCATTAGGTATCTCCCAAATTAGTGGTGGATCTCGTACTAGCGTAGGTGGTTACAAAGAAGAAGAAAAGCCAGAAGATAATACGGCACAATTCGATCGTAGTGATACGCGTACATTAGATGAAATTGTTAACTGGTTGCTAGATCTTGGGTATGTTCCAAGCTTCTGTACTGCTTGTTATCGTGCAGGTAGAACTGGAGATCGCTTTATGGCTCTTGCAAAATCCGGTCAAATTCACAATTGTTGCCAACCTAATGCGTTGATGACATTAAACGAATATATCATGGATTACGGTGATGAAAAGACTAAGGCTCATGGTGCTAAGGTCATCGAACAACAGTTAGAAAATATTAAAAATGATTTAGTTAAAGATAAAGCTAAAGCTTATATTGCACAGATGAAAGACGGCGAACGGGACTTCCGGTTCTAAGGAATTTACTGATATGGAGCCTCCTATTGATAATGGGAGGCTCTTTCTTGTTGAGAAAATAGCAAAGCTTAAATGAGAATAAAATATATAAAATGGTTTATTTTATTTGCGTTTTAAGGTATAATAAATAAAAATGATAATGATAATACGTTGAATTCAAGAATAATATTGATTATAAACTACTGAGGGATATGATGATTAAGAAAAAACGTTGGCGCCTTTGTAAAGGTGATCAAGAGAAAGAGAATATCTTAATCCGTGAACTTGGTGTAAACCCTATTGTGGCTAAATTAATGGTGAATCGTCACATTGATGTAGACGAAGGTCGTCAGTTTTTACAAGGTACTTTGTCAGATTTGTTAGATCCATTTACATTAAAAGATATGGATGTGGCTGTTTCACTAGTTCTGGAAACAATTGAAAGTCACAAACCAATCGTCATTTATGGTGATTATGATGTGGATGGTATTACTGCAACATCAGTACTTTATCGATTTTTAAAGAAATTAGGTGCCGATGTTACCTATTACATACCAGAACGTCAAAGCGAAGGGTATGGTCTCAATTTAGAGGCTTTAGAGCACCTTATTGAACGGGGAACTGCTTTAGTCATTACAGTAGACTGCGGCATTAGTTCTTACGATATTGTAGAGACTGTACGGGACCGCATTAATATGATTATTACGGATCACCATACGGCTCCTGATATGATTCCACGAGCAAAGGCGGTTATAAATCATAAGCAAAAGGACTGTCCATATAAGGATAAAAACTTATCTGGCGTAGGCGTTGCTTTCAAATTATGCCAAGCCTTGTGGCTTACAAAGCACGGAGAATGGTACTTAGATGATTTAGATATTGTTGCACTTGGCACTGTGGCCGATGTAGTACCTTTGGTCGGTGAGAACCGCATCATCGTGAAATCAGGCCTTGAGAAGATGAATAGGGAACCTAATTTAGGGATTAAAAAGCTTATTGATGTAGCGGGACTCCATGAACGAACCATCACCTCTGGACATATTGGTTATACTTTAGCACCTCGCCTTAATGCAGCTGGTCGCGTAACGCATGCAACGCGTGCTGTTGAACTACTCGTTACCGATGATGCAGATATAGCAGAGGCAATTGCAGAGGAATTAAACGAAACAAATCGTGAACGACAAGAGCTAGAACGAAATATTCACGAGTTGGCTCGTATAGATGTAGCTAATCAAGGACATAAAGCTGATTATGTAACCATTGTGGCCGGCGAAGAGTGGCATCCCGGTGTCATTGGTATTGTTGCCTCTCGTCTAGTAGAGGAGTTTTACAAACCAACCTTAGTTATCAGCATTCATGATGGCGTTGGTAAAGGCTCGTGCCGTAGTATAGATGGCTTTAACATATATGATGCATTAAAATCTTGCGAGGATATCTTGCTACAGTTTGGCGGACACTCTGCGGCGGCAGGCTTTAGCATCGATGCAAATCGCATTGATGAGTTACGAGACCGTTTAACTAAGTATTGTAAAGAAGTTGTTACTGCTGAGGAATATATTCCCGTTGTGGCCATTGATGCGGAACTACCTGTTGATGATATCGATGTCGATATCATTGACCGCATATCAGACCTTGAGCCTTATGGGATGGCCAATAGCACGCCAGTCTTTGCTATTATGGAAGCTACTGTGCAAGATATTATGCTCATGGGCCAATTAAAAAATCACTGTAAGGTAATTTTTGAAACTTCGAATGGCACATTAGATGCTATCGCTTGGAATCGTCCAGACTTATTTAAATCTATCTTCGTGGGAACTGTGGTAAAAGTGGCATTTTCTTTGCAAAAGAATGAATGGCAAGGCATGGTTTCTCCTCAGCTCATGATTCAAGCTATTGAACCGTTGACTGAAGAGCCTATTACGCTTTCTACAGAAGGGCTTAGACAAATGTATGTCATAATAAAACAGTCCATGCGAGGTCGTAGTCAATCAGTTTATAATGTGGAACAAGATATATTGCGCCGCAAGCCGGCAGATCAGAATAATCGCAGTGCCCTTACATCTATCGATGTATTTAAAGAATTGGGCATTGTTGAAGAATATACAAGTGATGATGGTCAATTAATGCTTAGATGGAACGCCATTGAAGGAAAATTAGATCTTGTCACATCCGTAACATTCCTTACTTATAGTGTATAGGAGGTGACATCATGACAACTGTAAATGAAGAAGGCAAAGCTTTGGTGGAACAAACTACTTTTGATAAAAGTAAAGCCTTAGCTGAGTTTATGGAGTATATCCATACGTATTTAACAGATGATGAGTGTGACCAAGTATTAAAAGCTTTTGAGCTTGCTGATAAGGCTCACGAAGGTCAGTTTAGAGCTTCCGGTGAACCATATATTATGCATCCGCTGGCTGTAGCTGATATTTTGGCGCACTTGCAAATCGACCATATTACTCTCATGGCAGCTCTTATGCATGATGTGGTCGAAGATACATCTTACTCGAAGGAAGACCTAGAGGAGATGTTTGGCTCTGAAGTAGCATTCCTTGTTGATGGGGTAACAAAATTAAATCAATTCCAGTATGAAACAAAAGAAGATCGCCAAATGGAAAACTATCGAAAGATGATTTTAGCCATGGCGAAGGACGTACGTGTCGTAGTTATTAAATTGGGTGACCGCTTACATAATATGCGTACCTTAAAGCATATGCGTAGTGATAAGCAAAAGCGTATTGCTAAGGAAACCCTAGAAATCTTTGCACCTTTGGCACATCGTCTCGGTATCTTCAATGTGAAATGGGAGTTGGAAGATTTATCCTTCCGTTATTTAGAGCCGGAAAAATACTATGATCTAGTTGATCAAATGAAACAAAAACGCCAAGTCCGTGAAGACATTGTTAATGATACGATGAGTCAACTTACAAAGGCTTTAAGCGAAGCTCATATCAAGGCGGATATCAAAGGTCGTCCAAAACACTTCTACAGTATTTATAAGAAGATGAAAAAGGATAATCGTGATTTATCCCAAATTTATGATTTGCTTGCCGTTCGTGTAATTGTTGATAGTATTCCTGATTGTTATGCAGTACTTGGCATTGCACATAGCTTGTGGAAGCCATTGCCCTATCGCTTCAAAGATTATATTTCCATGCCGAAGTCTAATATGTATCAATCCTTGCATACCACCGTTATCGGTACGATGGGGCAACCTGTAGAGATTCAAATTCGTACCTGGGAAATGCACCGCGTATCTGAATATGGTGTGGCTGCTCACTGGCGATATAAAGAAGGAAATAAAAACGGCGATAAAGAATTCGATCAAAAGGTTGCATGGCTGCGCCAGGTTCTTGAATGGCAAGATACGAGTAATCCAACGGAACTCGTTAATGCTCTGAAATTAGACGTTTTCTCTGGCGAGGTATTTGTATTTACGCCAAAGGGCGACGTTGTTAAGTTGCCAATAGGCTCTGTACCGCTCGACTTTGCCTATCGCGTTCATACCGATGTAGGTCATCATTGTGTAGGCGCTAAGGTAAACGGCAAAATTGTACCGCTGGATTATACCTTGCAAAATGGTGATATTGTTGATATTATCACATCCAAAACAGGTCGTCCTAGCCTCGACTGGTTGAATATCGTAGGTTCTTCTGAAAGTAAGAGCAAGATTCGCAACTGGTTTAAGCGCGAAAATAAAGCTGAAAATATTGAAAAAGGTTTAGACTCTCTTGAAAAAGAAGCGAAACGATTAAATCATAATTGGAAAGAATTATGTGCAGACAACCGTTTACAACATGTAACGAAACAACTTAAAGCCGGTACAGAAGAGGAAATGTTTGCAGCCTGTGGCTATGGCGGCATTCCTGTAAGCACTGTTCTGTTGCGTTTAATTGAACTTTATAAAAAGTCTAAAGAGGTAGAGGAATCTAAGCGCAGCACAGAGCAAATTATCGAGAAATTAAAATCTCAAGGACAAAAGAAAACTAAAAATGGCACTGGTGTTCTCGTAAAAGGTGAAGCTGGTGTGATGGTGCGTATGGCAAAATGCTGTAATCCTGTACCTGGTGATGATATTATAGGTTACATAACCCGTGGTCGTGGCGTGTCTATTCATCGCTGTGATTGCCCTAGCATGGGCCATTCTGCTGAAGACTTAGAGCGGATGATAGAAGTCTCTTGGGACGGTTCTTCTGGCGAATCTTTCCACGTAGGCATTGATATTCAAGCTTATGATCGAGCTGGTATTCTCATGGAAGTTATGGCGGTGCTTTCAGAATTGAAAATCACCATTACTAACATCAATGCTAAGGTTCAAGAAGATACAAAAAATGTAAGCATCAATTTGGTGGTTGATATCCGCGATATTTCGCAACTAGATTTCGTAATGACTAAATTGCGTCGTATTCGTGAAGTTTATACTGTTCAACGTAGTAAAGGAGGGGCTTAATGAGCGAACAACAATTAGTACTTATGCGCATGCCTTTAGGTCCATTAGGAACAAATTGCTATGTTATCGGTGATAAAGCGATAGGTGAAGCTTTCATTATCGATCCTGCAACAGCTGAAGTACTAGATGCGCTAAAAAAACATGACTTAAAGCCGAAGGCGGTTGTACTCACGCATGGTCACGGCGACCATATCGGTGGGGTACAAGAGATTGTAGATGCATATCAAGTTCCTGTATATATGCATAAGGGGGATGTGTCATATTTAGCGGATCCAGAGTTAAATCTCAGCGCTTATAGCAACCCTACACCGATTAAGGTGAAGGCAGATATCATCGAGGTTAAACAAGGTGACCATATTACATGTGGGGCTATCGATTTGGAAGTACTTGAAACGCCAGGTCATACGCCAGGAGGTGTGTGTTATTACATGGAAGGTCTTGTGTTTGTAGGGGATACTTTATTCAGAGATTCCGTAGGCCGTACAGATTTTCCAAATGGCTCTTATGAGACTCTGATATCATCTATTAAGACTCAGCTTTATACATTGCCTGATAATACAATGGTTTATCCTGGTCATGGACCGGAAACAAATATAGGGTATGAAAAACAATACAACCCATTCGTTGGTCAGTAGATTTAAACGAATTATTTTTTACAGTCGAGGGGAAATTTATCATGAACACAACATTAGAAAAATTAAAAGAACGCATTAAAGACAAAAAGTACAAATTGACAACTCAACGTCAAACAATCTTGCAAGCATTTATCGATGCTGAAGAAAATCATTTGAGTGCTGAAGATGTATATGTTCTTGTAAAAGAGGTGGCACCTGATATCGGGTTGGCAACAATTTACAGAACTCTTGATCTCTTCACAGAACTTGATTTGTTAAAACGTCTTGATTTTGGTGATGGCCGTAATCGTTATGAATTAAATGACGAAGAGTTCGCTCATTTCCATCATCATTTGATTTGCGTAAAATGTGGTAAAGTATCCGAGTTTGAAGATGACATGCTTGAAACATTGGAGTCTATCATCGCTAAGAAATTAAACTTCCGCACCATTGATCATCAATTGAAAGTATATGGTTACTGTAGTGATTGCCAAAATCATATGACTGAAGCAGAATTAGAAAAGCTTGAGCGTATGTCCCATCATGGTTAATGGATATCTATATACGGGTCCATTACCACTTGGCTCCGTAGTAGCTCATAACTGTGGCGCGGCAGGACTCTTTTCTGATAAGGTACATCCAGAGGTTATCCTTGAAGCGCATGAAGTGGAAGGAATATATACATTAACTGTTACTATTGGTGATACAATTAAGATTTTTGAAGGAACTGTTTCCTCTATGGGGCGTCGTCAAATTGGACAAGCCTTGTTGCGCTATTTGCGTGAATATCAAGGCTTACCTGCTGAGGCTCCATGGGGAACCATGGTAGGTGTGCGCCCTACAAAGCTACTACATAAATATATAGATACATATGGCTCTGTCCACGCAGCAACTCGTCACATTAGGGACGAGTTTTCTGTGTCTATGGAAAAGCTTGCTACTTTGAGGGCCATTGGCGAATATCAACGTCCGTTTCTATCTGATACAGACGATAAAAAGGTAAGTCTCTATTGTGGTATTCCTTTCTGCGATACGCGTTGCGTATATTGCTCGTTTCCATATGGTCTTTATCAGGATTATGCTGGTAAAAGTCAATTTCTAAGGGCTTTAAACCGTGATATAGAAGATATGAAATCTATTGTTGATTCCTATAATCTAACAGTAGATACTCTCTATATGGGCGGCGGCACTCCAACAGTGCTAGAGGATGAAGACTTTCACCAAGTCCTAAAACTGTTGTCTATACTTGTGCCAGAAGGACATGAGTTTACCGTAGAAGCGGGGCGGCCAGATTCTGTGAATCCCGTAAAACTACAATCTATGTTAGAGCTAGGTGTAAATCGTATCAGCATTAACCCACAAACGATGCAAGATGATATTTTGCGGCGCATTGGACGCGGTCATAGTGCACGGGATATTGATGAGCTTTTACAATATGTAAAAAACAATACATCATTAGCCGTAAATATGGATTTTATCGCAGGCTTGCCTAACCAAACGATGTCAAACATGATAGAGAATATGGATTATGTATGTCAAAATCTGCCGGAAAATGTTACAATTCATACGTTAGCATTAAAACGTGGTAGCCCGTTGTACGATTTACATATGGAAGATGATATTCCTGAAGAAAATCTCGTAGCGGAAATGGTACAATATGGTAAAGAGCGTCTTGAAGCGGCTGGTTATGTGCCATATTATTTATATCGCCAACAATATATGAGAGGGCAGTTAGAGAATATCGGCTACACCTTGCCTGGCAAAGCATGCGAATACAATATTCAGATCATGGAAGAACGGCAAAATATTCTATCCATGGGCCCTGGTAGCTCGTCTAAGTGGATGCGCGCCCCTGAATATCGTCAGCTTAAACAGCATATGCCAAAAGACGTAGATGTTTATCACGAAACGATAGATGCACTTTTAGAGAAACGACATAGAATTTGTGAAAGATTTTGGGAGGTTGTGTAATGGCTATAAGAAAACCAAGAGGTA
>ERZ773042.2325-NODE-2325-length-10418-cov-2.933899_pt1 | contig 10418 bp, 10 predicted proteins | sample MGYA00511664_ERZ773042 | MGnify/ENA primary metagenome ERZ773042 (study PRJEB29015, sample SAMEA2737984) | human oral metagenome | biome: human oral; feature: human-associated habitat; material: dental | place: China | collected 2036 ... | reverse complement strand
GAACGGAAGCGAGAGAGAACGATGCGCTTTTTCATTGCGCGCATACGCGATCGCGCCCGACGTATCTTTATCGAGGCGGTGTACGAGAAAAATTTCGTGCCCCGTCTGTTCGGGAAGCTCTTTATCGAGAGGATGAGCGATACCTTTGCCGCCCTGTACCGAAACGCCTGCGGGTTTGTTTATAATGATGATCTCTTCGTTTTCGTATACAATGGGGATCGCATTCATTTCGATAACTATAGACGAGGTGCCGTAAAATGACAAGAAGCTTTGCGCGTTTTTTTTCCGCAGTCTGCGTATTTTTTATCACCCTGTGTATTGAAAGCCCTCTTTTTTCCGAACCTCTCGTCGACAACACATACGGCTGGTCGCTCGATATGCCGGAAGGATTCAAACTTTCGGACGCGACGGACGACGGTACGTCCTACCTCTTTTCATACGCGAACGTTCCGGTCGTCACTGCGATAAAGCTCTATAAAAGCGGTACCTATGAATCGAGCGCACAGGCCTTCGACGGTGCCGTCGGAAAATTGCCGGACGGAAAAGGCGAAAAAGAATCGTTCGAATGGAGAAGCGCGGATTCGTCGCTCGGAACCTTTTCGATGAAGCTCGGCGGAGTAAGCTATAAGGGCTGGGCACTCGCGGTCGAACTTCCTTTAAATGGAGCGCACATCGCAGTTTTGTGCTATGCGAATGAACGAAACGAAAAAAACTGCGAACCTTTTATCTTATCGATTTTAAACTCCCTCGCCGTCGACCGCGGAAGCTATAGGGAAGAAGGCATCGTCGCGCGCTATGCCTATCCCGCAGCCGAACGAAAGGATATAGAACTTTCGATCAACGGACGAACGATTCGTACGAGCATCGGTGCGGAAGACGAAGAGGCAGCCGATTTCGTCATCGATATGGAATTCGCGGTTTTAAAAATGTACGCGGCAAGTCCGCTGTGGAAAGAAGCGTGGCAGCGCTATTACCGCGCGATTTTCCGCGACAGCTGCGGCCGCTTAAAGCGGACAGCCTTCGATGTGCAAAGCGCGCTCATGGAAGATGCTGCGGCCGTAAATCCCGAACATCCCGATACCGCTTTTGCATCGCTCCTTTTGACTTGGGTGCAGGGGTTTCGCTATGAGCGCAAAATAAATGCCGCGGATTTTACATCCCTTCCCGCCGCCCTCACCGGAAGCGGATCGGACTGCGACACGCGAAGTCTTTTGCTCTGCGCTCTTCTCGAAAACGCGGGAACGAAGTGTGCGCTTTTCGTATCGCGCGATTACAGCCACGCCCTTTTCGGCGCCCTCGTTCCGTCCGTATCTCCGAAAGAAAATGCGCGTATGAGCTCGGGCGGAAAAGATTTTTTACTCGGAGAGACGACGGCTCACGTGTCCCTCGGTTTAATCGCTTCGGATTTCAGCGATGCGAAAAAATGGATTGCAGTGGAACTCCCGTAAATCGCCGATCGCGCTTACGCTTCGATTAATAATTTATATATTTCGTCGGTCGTCGCGGCATTTAAAAGGCTGTCGCGGAGCTCCTTTTTTTTGAGCTTTGCCGAAAAATACGAAAGCGTCTGCAGATAGTACGAATGCTGGTTGTACGCCGCTGCTATCATAAATAAAAGGGAGACGGGCATATCGTCGATGGGCTGGAAATCGACGACGGGCGTTTTGCACACGCCGACCGCCATAACCAAATCGGTGACGGACGAAAGGCGCACGTGCGGGATCGCGATGCCGCGTCCGATCGCCGTGGACATAAGCTCTTCCCGCTTTAAGATTTCGGAGACGAGTTCATCGGAACGTTTTACCTGCGGCGCGCTCGAAAGCGTATTTGCAAGTTCGACGAGAGCGTCGTGCCGTGAAGTTTGCGAAATAAAGATGACTCGGTTCGGCGCGAGGATGTTTTTTACCTGTACGACATCGTCTTTTATGCGGCCGCCCGAAGAAGAGAGGCGATCGTTGACCCATTTTTCGACTTCCGATTTTTTAAATCGCCACACGGTTCCGATTTTTCCGGCAGGAATTTCGCCGCGCTGCGCCCAATCGTAGACGGTGCGGTCGGAAACGCGGAGGTAATTTGCAACTTCTTCGATGGTGAGAATTGTATCTTCCATAGTTAAATAATTCTGTACTATTTGCGATATCTTGTCAATATTTACATTATTTTCATAAAAACGGTATTGTTTTACAGTCGGTCAGCGCCGAAATCGCAGCTTTCAGAGACCGCCGCCGTTCGACGCAAGTTCGTGCAAACTGTCGTAAGGATACAGCACGCCGAGCGTCGTTTTGACGCAGCGCTTCCAGTCGGGGCCGAATACGACGGGCGTTTCGCTAGGCGCGAATTCGCTGAGCACTTGGCGGCATGCACCGCAGGGGCCGACCGGATAATCGGAAGCGGGCGTTGCGATCGCGATCGCGATAAAAGCGCGCACGCCTTGAGAAGCGGCGGTAAAAATCGCGCTGCGCTCGGCGCAGTTCGTAAGCCCGAAAGATCGGTTTTCGATATTTGCTCCGGTGATGATTTTTCCGTCTTCCGTAAGCAGGGCGGCTCCGACGGGAAAATGCGAATAAGGAATGTACGCATACTTTGAAGCTTCGAGCGCTTTTTCAAAAAGAGAGTGCAGTTGTTCATCGGCTATTGTCATAAAGCCTCCAATAAAACTACGCATCAAGTCATTGACTTGTTTTCCGTATTATTATAGCATATTTTCCATCATGAAACATAAAAAAGGTGCCGCTTTTTATGTCTTTTTGGGCATCGTATTCAGTATCGTATATATCATTTTAGCCGCCGAACCGCTTGCAAAAGAGCATCAGTTTATACCGCAATGGAAACTCGATGTGAACGCGCAAATGGAAAAGGCGGATGCCGCAGGCGAAAAGCCGCTGTATTTTAAACTCGGACAGACGATAGGATATTTTACCGAAAGCGGCAAGCTTTTATCGGTCGAAACGTTTCCGTTTAAAGCTGCGATTTCGGAACGATATTATGCTCCGTACAACACTTTCGGTTCGTCGATCGATTTTTTTACGCCCGACGGAGAAAAGGCCGGCACGATAACGGAAAGCGGATTTCCCCTCTTCGATAAAGACCGCATCTTCGTCTTTTTGGCAGGCGGCGCTTCGTTCGTCGAGTGCGATTCCGACGGAAAGCGCAAGTGGGAATACAACGGCACGGTTCCGATCACCGCTTTCGATTCGTCGCCTTCCGGCTGCGTTGCGGGATTTGCCGACGGGACGGTGAGGCAATTTTCATCCGACGGAACGATGATTCAAAAATTCTCGCCCGGCGGAAGCGATTTCCAAGTGATCCTCGGCGCAGCCCTTTCTTCCGACGGTTCCATGATCGCATTGGTTGCGGGACAAAACCGTCAGCGTTTCGTGTTGATGAGAAAATACGATGCGCAAACGAAGATCGTCTTTCACGAATACATCGCGCAAAGCGACCCTCGCCAGCGTCTCGTCGAGTTCAGCAAAGACGGATCTACCGTGTGGTACAATTATAAAGATACGCTCGGCATCGTCGATACGAAGGGCGGCAAAACCTCTCATCTTCCGATCCGAGGACAGGCGATTTCGCTTGAAGAGTGCGGCGATCTCGTGTTCGTGCTGACAAAAGACGATGCGCGATATACGGTATATGCGATTGAAAAATTCGACACGATGAGCGCCTCGTTTTCATTTGAAGCGCAATCCGCATTTATCCGTACGGACGGCGAAAACCTCTTTGTCGGAAAAGATTCGACGATCTCTCGAATGACGATTATAAAAAATTAACGGGAAAACTATGAAGCGAAAATCGATATGTACCGTACCGCTGCTCGCACTGCTGCTCCTTGCAGCTTTGCCGCTTACTGCGTTCGATTGGCCGCAGGATGAAGTGATGTCGGATACGTTTTATTCGTATTTCGGACAGCTCCGCGGCGGCATAATCAGCACGTCTCTCATATTTGCCGATACGTCGGATATAAAAGCGGCCGACAACGGATATGTCGTCGCCGTCATAAACGAATACGAAGACGATTCCGTATTTTTTCCGTCGGCGCTCGGAAACGCCGTCATACTCGCGCACGGAGACGATCTCATGACGGTATACGGAAATATCGACAAAGAAACGATTCCCGCTTCTCTCTACACGTCGGAAAAAGCGGAGACGGGAACCGTTTTCGGATCGAGCGGAAACGCCGGCTGGCAGCAGGGGCGTTCGAGCCTCGAATTTCAAACGATCGATACGGCAAGCGGCAATGCGGTAAATCCTCGCGTCCTCATGCCGAGAGTCGGTAAAGAACTTTCGCTTTCGCTTTCAGGCATCACGCTTGAGGGCAAGGGCGTACGCTACGATTTGCTTGTTCAGCGCACGCTGCCTGCAGGTTCGTACCGAGTGTACCGCCAGCGGCAAAGCGTTGCGATGCCGTATAAAACGCGCGTCGTCGTAAACGGCATCGTCGCCGATGAAATCTCGTACGACCAGCTTATTCAAAACGGGGTCTCCGTCTATGCCGTCGGACGGAAAAATTATCCGAAAGAAGCGCTTTATCCCGATGCGCGCCTGCAGCTTTTGGGGGAGGCGACGCTCACTCCGGGAAAAAACACGCTCGGTATCGCCCTCACCGATATATTGGGGGAAGTGACGGCGACATCGTATTCTTTGACGATTTATTAAAACCGAAATAATTTATCAATAAATTTAAAAAGGCATCGAAAAACCGAAATCTTTCGATGCCTTCGATGTTAAAACACCGCGACGACTTCTCCGTTCGGATAATGTTCGGCTATGTAATCTTTTACCTTTTGGCTCGTCATCGCTTTGACAAGCGCTTTAATGCGTTCGTCGTTTTGTGAGCCGTCTTTGACGCAGAGTATATTGACATAGGGTGAATCCGCACCTTCGACGAGGAGTCCGTCTTTCGAAGCGGTGAGGCCGGCGGGAAGCGCGTAATTTCCGTTGATGACCGCAGCGTCGACGTCGTCGAGCGTGCGCGGAAGAGAGGCCGCTTCGATTTCGCGGAATTTGAGATTCAAGCGGTTTTCGATGATGTCGGCGGGAACGGCGGTGAGGCCGGCTTTATCGTCGAGTTTGATCAGTCCCTTTGACTGCAGCAAAAGCAACGCTCGTCCTTCGTTCGTCGGATCGTTCGGAATCGCGATTACCGCTCCGTTTTGCAGATCGTCCGCGCTTTTTATTTTGTGCGAATACAATGCAAGCGGTTCGATGTGGATGCCCGCAACGCTTACGAGATGAAAGCCGCGCTCTTTGTTGAAGGATTCCATGTAGGGAAGATGCTGAAAATAATTCGCATCGATCTGTCCCGATTCGACCGCTTCGTTCGGCACGACGTAATCGGTGAATTCCTGCACTTTCAGCGTAATGCCTTCTTTTGCAAGATCGTCGACGAGCAGATTGAGGATCGCCGCGTGCGGTTCGGGCGTTGCACCGACCGTCAGCACTTTCGCTTCCGATTTTTTCGAGCAGCCGACCGATACCGCGGCGGCTGCCGCAATGGCTAAAATACTCTTTTTCATGATTTCTCCCATAAAAAATTGGGAAACTTCCGTTTTCGAAGTTTTCCCTAACCGTATGAAAATGAAGCACACCGGAACGCCGGTGTTGCCGATAGCGGCGACTATATATATTATTTCCTACTTTGTCAATAAGTTAAATGGCAATTCCAAACCGAAATCGACCGCTCACATATCTTCGTATCACATGTCTTTGTCGGCTCTGCGGATAATGCCGCCCCCTGCGATAACGCCGTCGATGTAGAGCACGGCGGACTGTCCCGGCGCTGCGGCGTGCGCGTTTTCCCTGAACGCGATGCGGTACGGTTTACCGGCAAACGACTCCCCCGTTTGCACCGTATAAGGTTCTACTCGTGCCCGTATCGGGCGGGATGCGAGGCGGATCTTTACGAACGCGTCGAAGGGGGCGTCCGGCGCGACATTGCCCGGCCACACAAAATCGTCGGCGATGAGAGAACGTACATTCAAATCTTCGCTTCCCGAAAGGATGACGAGATTGTTTTCCGCGTCGATCGAATGGACGTACAGAGGCTTCACCGATGATACGCCGAGTCCCCGCCTTTGCCCTATTGTATAGTGTTCGATGCCGCGGTGACGGCCGAGCACGTGTCCGTCAAGATCGATGATGTCGCCCGGTATCGATTCTTTATCGGAAAACAACGCATCGAAATATTCGGGCGAGATGAAATCCTGGCTTTCGGCCTTTTCCGAAGCCGCGAGATTATTTTCCCTTGCGATACGAAACACGTCTTTTTTTTCGATCTCCGCAAGCGGAAAGCGTACTTTTTCAAGCGTCGCCGACGGAATCCGATACAAAAAATACGTTTGATCCTTTGCGCTGTCGAGCGCGGTCGCAATCATTGCGGGTTTCGCATCGGTATGCCAAATTCCCGCCTCCGGCCGTACGATGCGCGCATAGTGACCGGTACAAAAATAATCGTAGTCGATGCCCTGCTTTTGCACGCCTTCGAGCAGCGCGCCGAATTTAACAAAACTGTTGCAGCGGATGCACGGATTCGGCGTCCTGCCTGCGCGGTACTCCGCTTTAAAATAATCGACCACTTGTTTTTGATATTCGTCTTTTACGTCTATGACGCGATAAGGAATGCCGTTTTCATTACAGAATTTTTCACACGCCGCTATATCTTCCGATTTATCGGTACCGTAACAGGAAGAACGCAGCTTTTTTCCGTCGGGCAGTTCGGGCACATCGCCTTTCCACAGCGACATCGTCACTCCGATGACGTTGCAGCCTTTTTGCTTGAGAAGCAGGGCTGTAACCGTCGAATCGACACCGCCTGAAAGTCCGACGACGACCGTATCGCCCGCTTCCGGCAGCTTTTGCGCAATAAAATTCATATCGGCAGTGTAGCGAAAAAAGCGGATTTATAAAAGTGCGCGCATTTTACATTATTGTTTAATTTTTTGTAAAATCCAATCGCGAAGCACGACAGCGTTATTGTTTTCACTATCCTTTGCGCCGTAGAGCAACGTTACGTTTTTCGTTTTAAGCTTTTGTGCGCATTCGAGTGCAAATTGTTTCGCTTCATCGTTTTTTGCAAGCTCCTTTTTGTATGCGGCACGAAATGCCGGAAATTTTTCCGGTTCGTGATTGAAATCTTTGCGTATTTCGTTCGACGGAGCGATATCTTTGAACCAGCCGTCTATGGCGGCGTCTTCTTTTTTCAGTCCTCGCGGCCACAGGCGATCTACGAGACAGCGCTCTCCGTCGTCGTCCGCAGCCGGAAGATATACCCGTTTTATAAGTAATTTTCCTTTCATAGTTATTATAATGATACATCTTTCAGGTACGGAAATCAAGTTTTGCCGAAAAAGTCGAACCGATGATACGGTTTATTTAAAATAAAAAAAAGAGTCTGCAACTCGCAAACTCTTTTCCTTGAGCGGTAGAAGGGAGTCGCCTTCCGGTCGCGTACATCCTGCACGCTTCCTGCAGGCCGGTCACAGTGCCTGACGACGGCAGCCTTGCCGTCTTTTCGCGGCGCCTGCCGCGCGGCACTGTGCCTTCGACTCCCTTTGCTTGCTAGATATGTATTCGGTAAAAAAAACTGACTTGAAAAGTTTCAAATCAGTCTCCTAAGCGGTAGAAGGGAGTCGAACCCTCGTCTCCAGCTTGGAAGGCTGGGGTAATGAGCCGTTATACGACTACCGCAAAAGCGACACCACTATATCGAAAACGGCGGAATGTGTCAACGGCGCGTATTGATTATGTGTGCCGAATCGTCACCGATACTGCAGGACAACATTTCGTCTGTACTCTGCGGCGCTTCACTCCGCAAAAGCCTCGTCTCTTACGCCAAATGAGATGTGAGCCACGATTTGAACGCTTCGTAATCGTTTTCCATCGGGACGGCGTTGTCGGGGAGCTGCATCCCTTGCATGAGCCTGTCGGGCATGGGCGGCTCTCTTCCGCAGGCTTCGGCGACGACCTTACTGAACTTTGCGGGATCGGCCGTTTCGAGGATGATACCGATGCTCTTTTTTTCAGTGACGAAGCGCGCCCAATCGGGGACGTTCGGTGTAAGGCCGGGCTTTTCGCTTGAGCCTTTGATGCCGCCCATGAGATTTTGCATGGAGCCGCTTTTGATGTCGTCCCACGCTTTCCATGCGATAGCTCCGTGCGGATCGGTGATATATCCCGTTTTTGCATGGCACGATCGGACGGCGTTCATGATGCCGTTGTTGTCGAGCCAGTACGACGCAAAGAGACTTCGCACTTCTTCGAGCGAATACATTGCGGCGATGCGCTCGTAATTGCTCGGCGCACCGACATCCATCGCGTTTGCGTAGGTTTCGACGGACGCACGGGCGCGGTATTCTCCTGTGGCGATCCAGTCGGGTACGGTGTGATTCGTATTCGTCGCGGCGATGAAACCGGTGATCGGCGCTCCCATTTCGCGCGCGATGAGTCCCGACGTGAGATTTCCGAAATTGCCCGACGGGACGGACATGATGACGGCAGGGTCGTCGATTTTGCTGTCGAGCTTTGCCCGATCGCGAGAAGCGAGAGAAGCGTACATATAATAAAAACTCTGCGGCAAAAGGCGCGCGATGTTTATCGAATTTGCGGAAGAGAGCCGGAAATCTTTTCGCAATTCGGCATCGGTAAAGGCTTTTTTGACGAGCTTTTGGCAATCGTCGAAAGTACCGCGCACTTTGAGCGCTCGTACGTTTCCGGTAAAGGTCGAAAGCTGTTTTTCCTGCAGGGCGCTCACTTTTCCTTCGGGGTAGAGGATCGTCACGTCGATGTCCGCTAGGTTATGGAATGCGCTTCCGACGGCGCTTCCCGTATCGCCCGAAGTCGCGACGAGGATATGAAGCGTACCCTTTTCGGTTTTATTAAAAAACGACATTACGCGCGCCATAAAACGTGCGCCGAAATCTTTAAACGCGCATGTCGGTCCGTGAAAGAGTTCGAGTACATAGGTAATCGAATCGAGAGGTATGAGTTTCGGCGAAAACGGATACGCGTCTTCGATAATGCCTTTGAGTTCGTCGTCCGGTATTTCACCTTCGACGTAAGGTTTTGCCATATTGAATGCGATATCGCGGAAACACGGGGCGGGCGTTTTATTGATAAGCGCCCGATCGATGTGCGGAAACGCTTCGGGCATATAGAGACCGCCGGTTAAGGGATTCATGCCGCTCATGACGGCGGTTCGAAAATCGGTTTTTATGCTTGCGTCTCGCGTATCGGTGTATTTCATACCATCTCCTTCCGAAAATTAATAATTACCGTAAGCACATTTTTTATTGGGTCATGGTTTTAAAACGCGACATTCAATACCGTTACATTCCGTAGAGTATCGCGTGCACCGTTTGCGATGCGATTTTTTTACGGCACGCTTCCGCGGCGAGATATTGCGATGTTCCCGATTCCGATGCCGTCTGCCGCGTTTTATACAACACTTCGCCGTTTTTCATATTGACGCATACGACGTCCGCGACGAGGGTACACGCATACGTACCGTTATCCTGTCGTTGTAAAGGAGCGGCAAATTTTATCGAACCCGATACCATAAAGCCCGCCGAATCTCCGACGATGGCGCGCGTCGCTTTGTAAAGAGCGTCGATGTTTCGGTTCAGATAATTCGGAGAGGGGATGGGAGAGTTTCCCGATCGGACGCCGGAATTGATAAAGTCTCTCAGAATGTAACGCGAATTGGTAAGCGCGCGGTCTTTTTCATCGAAATCGAACACGTAGAGGATACCGCTTTTTTTTACCAAGTCGGTACGAACTTTGAAAGGCGCCGTAACGCTTACGGCACGGGCGGCTTCGACGGTTTCGGGGTTCGAATTGACGGGCGTCGGATAAAAACTTACGACTTCGTCGAACGATGAAGTCGGTACGTCGGGCATAAACTCAATCCGTCCGTTTTCGTCGGTCGTCAAAACGGTTGTGTCGTAGACGATCGAATCGTCCGTACGCGATGCGGGGTACGAAACGGTGATCGGTATGCCGGAAACTTCTTTTCCGTCAGCGTCTTTTACGAGGAGCGTATATGCTGAAGGAAAAGGGGCGTGTTTTACGGTTTGCTTCGGAAAAGAAACGACATTTAACGCGATGCCGGAAATTCTCGCTAAAAATTCGTTTTGTTCGATGACGTCGGGGCTCGGCGTTTCCTGTACTTCGATCGGAGTTTCCGCCGCCGCTTCCGCGGCCGGTGCGGGAAGCTGTTTGCCCGCCGATTTTGCGCCTTTGCCCGATGCATGCGCGCTTGATAAAAACGCCGAAAAAAGCAATGCCGCCAAAGTGACCGGACGGCGCCTGTTCTTTAAACTAATCATACGATTCCTTACTGAAATTATTAATTTAAAAATCGAATGCACAATACATCTGAAAACCGATGGTTTCGGACAGTTTCGCTCCCTATAATGACA
>ERZ773042.2321-NODE-2321-length-10436-cov-9.656680_pt1 | contig 10436 bp, 7 predicted proteins | sample MGYA00511664_ERZ773042 | MGnify/ENA primary metagenome ERZ773042 (study PRJEB29015, sample SAMEA2737984) | human oral metagenome | biome: human oral; feature: human-associated habitat; material: dental | place: China | collected 2036 ... | reverse complement strand
CACGACAACGGTTGCCAGCCCGGGCGACAGTGCCGGGCGCCTCATTGCGGTGGGGGCGTTCACGCGGCCCCAATCGGTAGATTTCATCAGGGAACGAACCGGGTTAGACGACGACGCCGGAGCGGCCCGTCTGGCCGAGGCCCTCGGGGACCTGCCTGTGGCCTTGGCCCAGGCCGCGGCGACCATCAGGCTCAACGGGTACGCGACGATAGACGAGTACTTGGCCGACCTGCGCAAGTACCGGCTTGAGGAGGTCGTCGACCGCGCAGACGGCGAGGCCTATCCTTCTGCTGTGCACGCGGCCCTGCGCATGGCCTGCACATCGGTTCTCGACCTGCTGGCAGAAGAAGACCATGCCAGAGGGGAGGAGGGTCCGGCTCGGGCAGGGGCGGGATTCACGCAGTTGGCGGCCTTGGCGCTTCTTGCCCCGTCGGGCGTGCCCCGGCCCTGGCTTCACAGGGTCGGCAACAGCGAGCCGATCGCCCGCCAGGCGGTGGGGGAGCTTGTGGCCCACTCCGTGTGCACACTTTCAGACGACGGGCGCTATGTCCGCATCCATGGCCTGCAAGGGCGCGTTCTGCGCGAGGACTACATGAGGCAGCCTGAGGTCTTCGCCGATTTGGAGGGCGCGGTCGTCGACCTGCTCAAGGGCAACGACATAGACAAGGCGGACACCGACGACGCCCAGCGCGCCGACGCCCTCGACATGGCCGACCAGCTCCGAGCCATCGCAGAACAACAACAAGGACAAGCACACTATTCTCCCCACGAGGCCCGCATCGACCTGTCAAGCGTCGTTGGCATTGTGAACGACACGATAGCGTCCCTCCTGAATATGGGGCGTCCGCAAACCGCCCTGACCCTCGAAGACGCCGGCGACATGCTCGCCGACGCCCTCGGCCCCGACCACCCCCACACACTCGCTGCGCGCAACAACCTCGCCCTCGCACACCAGCAGGCGGGGCACCTCTCCACGGCCATCGACATGCACCAGGCCCTCCTGACCGACCGCACTCGCATCCTCGGCCCCAACCACCCCGACACACTCGGCACGCGCAGCAACCTCGCCCGCGCACACCTGGAGGCGGGGCGTCTCTCCGCGGCCATCGACATGTACGAGGCCCTCCTGGCCGACGAAATTCGTGTCCTCGGCCCCGACCACCCCGGCACACTCGGCACGCGAGGCAACCTCGCCGCCGCACACCTGGAGGCGGGGCGTCTCTCCGCGGCCATCGACATGCACCAGGCCCTCCTGACCGACCGAACTCGCGTCCTGGGCCCCGACCACCCCAACACCCTCGGCACGCGCATCAACCTCGCCACCGTACACCGGCAGGCGGGGCACGTCTCCGCGGCCATCGACATGTACGAGGCCCTCCTGCCTGACATGACCCGTGTCCTGGGCCCCGACCACCCCGACACACTCGGCACGCGCATCAACCTCGCCGCCGCCTACCAGGAGGCGGGGCACCTCTCCACGGCCATCGACATGTACGAGGCCCTCCTGCCTGACATGACCCGTGTCCTCGGCCCCGACCACCCCCACACACACATTGTGCGCAACAACCTCGCCACCACGCATCGAGACGCGGGAAACCTACCTAAAGTCATCGCTCTGCGCCACCAGGCTGCCCTGGCCAACAAAGCCCGCATTCCCAGACCCGACCATCCTAAAGAGGGCACTGTCTCCTCGGCACTCCCCAACCCGCAAAACGACAAATGGAGGCGAATAAACCGTAAGTCACGTTGATCCAGACCGCCGATTGGCTGTTTGGAGCAAGTGATCAGCGGGTCCTTCCACACGACATGTACTTCGATCTCACGCCTACCGCTTTGCACAGGACCTTGCACGGACACTAGGCGCACTTGCCAAGGAACGACGAGCTCGCCCGACCAGACACGCTCACCCTGACGAACAGAAAACCCAACCCACAGAAAGACAGGAGAATTCATGAACGGCGTTGAAAAATACGAGGCCCTTCTAACCGAGCAGACCAAGAATCTCGGTTCGGACCACCCCGACACACTCGCCACACGCAACAACCTTGCTGCCGCGCGGAAGAAAGCACAGTAAGCACCGTCGCCTCAGTCAGACGGGCCAAGATCAATCTTGAGTTTTGCGGACGGAACTGGGGCGAGAAATTCAGATCGCTGTCGTGCGAAACTCGGAATCAACAGGAGGCGAGCCTGGCATCTACTTCGAGCAGCTCTTCAGAACCTGCTGCGCCTGCCACCAATGCAGGGCGATCCCAGATTTTGATTGACGCTTGGGCGGTAAACGGAGTTCGTGCGGGTGGGTGTCGCTGTGATTCGGGCGTGGCATCGGGTCGAGTTCGGTGGACGCTTACCACACACCTCTTGCTTGTCTGGTTCTATTTAGGGACAATGGAGGTGGCTAAACGGATGTGTTCCGTGTAGCCACCTGTGAGTCGTCACTTAAGCAGTGCTACTAGCAATGCTAGGGCGACGATGGCAAGGGCAAAAGCCTGGAGCTGCGCTAGCTTTACCATTCCGCGCAGTATCCGGGCTTTTTCCTTGCCCGACGAGGATGTCTTCCTCATCGTCCTCACCTCCTTCCTGGACTTGAAACCTTGGCATTCCGGGAAACGTGAAAGGTTCGGTCCAGCTCGAAGGAGCCGTTGTCGATTCTACCCGCAACCAAAGATCCGTGGACGCGAATGAAAGATAGGCTTGCAGAGGCCTTCCTTAGCTTTTTACATAGCTTCGCGGCGGTCTTGCCTATACATGCACCACCTTGGGAGATTATCGGAAGGCCATCGACATGCACCAGACGCTGCTGTCTGATCTTGCCCGCATCCTCGGACCGGACCACCTCCACACACTCACCATTTCTCAATTTCTTTCCGTTTTACGGGATCAAGGCGGCGGGACAGAGAAGAACCAGCAGTAACGCTGGCTAGAACAACTGGTTGACCGGGGCACCGCGGAGGGACGCCGTCAAAGACGAAACGGCGTTTCAATAGGATAGTTTTCCGCTTTGCCAAACGAGGACGGCAATCGGGCGCCGCGCTCTAAGACAGAGGGGTCAGCCTCGACAAGATGTGGAAATTTCCTTGCGGGTGCCGACGAGGGCCCAAGCGGAGCAAACCAAAGGATGGGAAGCCGAAGCTTCTTTGCAGGCGTCGGCCGAGGGAAGCCTGAAGCAAGTGCAGGTTTCAGCAAATTCGCCGTAGACAGTCCCTGCGACTGGGGCTAGGATCAGTTTATGGGTCCGGATGTTCTTGTATACGCATTTTCTTTACTTTTCGATAAGTCCGCAACAGTCGGCACGACGCGGGCAGACGAAACGACGACGCCGACAATCGGCACGACGACGCCGTCGGCGCTCAAAGCGATCCCGATTCGTTCCTCGCTCTCCTCGGCTCCCGCGGCGCGGCAGACCAACGCCAAGAAGTCGGGGCGACGGCGCGAGGCCTGTATGACGAGCTCCTGCGCGTCGCCGCCGAGGAACTCGCCAAAGCCAATGCCTGCGGCGACGGGAAGCCTGGCGCAAACGGCGGCGACAAAAGTACCAACGCAAGCGGCAACGGGTGCACCGACACGGGCGATCACAAGCGCTTCAATGCGAACGGTGAGGGAGGCCTAGGTGCAGACAGCGACGGGAGTTTCGGCATGAGCAGCGAAAGAAGCTTTGACGCGAACCAAGGCAACGAGAACACCGGCGCGAGCCGTCAAAACGGCCCCGACACCACGGGGAGGTTTACGCGGCCCCAGTCGGTCGCTTTCCTGATTGAGCACACCGGCGTGAACGACCCCGACGGCGCGGCCCGCGTGGCCGAAGCGCTCGGGGACCTGCCCGTCGCCTTGGGGCAGGCTGCAACCACGATCAGGCTGGTCGGGTACCCGAGGTTGGACGACTACCTCGCGAACCTGCGGGAGTTCGGGCTTGATGAGTCCGCCGACGGCCCGTCCAGCGGTGGCTACGGCCAGCCGATCCCCCGGCCCGCCGACGGCTACTCCGCCCTTGCACCCACGGCCTTGCTCATGGCCCGCCAAGCCGTGCAGGATCATCTGGCTGAGAAGGACAGCGCCAGCGGCGACGAAACGGCAGCCCACGCCAGCGCGGCATTCTTGCAGCTGGCGGCTCTGGCCCTGCTGGCGCCGTCGGGCGTGCCCCGGCACTGGCTGTATCAGACAGGCGCGAGCGAACAGATTGCGCGCGAAACGCTCGAGGAGCTTGTCTCCCTCTCGGTCTGCACACCCTCCGCCGACGGCCGCTATATCAGCATCCATGAGCTTCAAGGGCGCGCCTTTCGGGAAGACCTTGCGACAGATCCGTCGTTGTTCGACGCCGTCAAGCGCGCCGTCGTCAGGATGCTGGAGATCACCGACATGAAGGAGGCGGCCGCCGACGAAGCCCAGCGCGCCAACGTTCTCGACATGGTCATCCAGCTCAACGCCGTCGCCGAACGAGACGAGGGGGGCGCGCTCCACTCTCCCCGCGAATCCTGCATCGATCTCCCAAGCGTTTTCGGACTCGTGAACAACACGATATATTGCCTCAACATGATTGACAGCCCGCAAATCGCGATCACTTTTGAAGACACCGTCAGAAAACTCGTCAGCTCGTATGGAGCCGACCATCCGGACACGTTCGCCATACGCACCAACCTCGCCTTGGCCCACAGAGAAACAGGAGAAACCATGAAAGCCATCGACGCCTACGAAGCCCTTTTTGCCGAGCGGCTCAGAGCTCTCGGCCCCGACCACCCCGACACCCTCGACACGCTGGCCAATCTTGCCGAAGCGCACATGGAGACGGGAGACTTCGAGGGCGCCGTCGGCATCCTCGAAACCCTTGCGGCCGACCAAACTCGAGTCCTCGGCCCCGACGACGCCGGCACGCTCGGCACACGCGGCAACCTTGCCGAATCCTATCTTCAGACGGGACGCACTCAGCAAGCGATCGACCTGCTCAAGGGCTTCGTCCGCGACGTCGACCGCGCCCTCGGCCCCGACCATCCTTACACTCTCACGACGCGCAACAGGCTCGCCAGGGCGTACATGGACGCGGGCAAGTTCAAGAAGGCCCGCAAAGAGCTCAACGCCCTGCTTCCCGACAGAATCCGGGTCCTCGGCCCAGACCACCCCGACACGCTGGCCGTCCGCAGCAATCTGGCCTACATCTGCAACGCCGTCGGAGACTACGGGCAGGCTATCGAGATTCTCGGGGAGCTGATCGCCGACGAAGCCCGGGTCCTCGGCCCAGACCATTACTTGACGCTGACCGCGCGCAGCAATCTTGCGCGTGCCCACACCGTCTCGGGAAATCCCCAGAAAGCCATTGAGATACTCGAGGCCGTCTTGGACAGCCAGTTCCGCTCCCTGGGCGTCGACCACCCTGACGCTCTGGACACGCGCGGCGATCTTGCCTGCGCCTACAGCGTTTTGGGGGATTATCAGAAAGCCATCGCCATATTTCAGTCTCTTCTGGACGACCAGACCAGGATCCTCGGGCCCGACCATCCCGACACCCTTCTCACGCGGGAGAGCCTCGCCGAAGCCCTCTCAGAGGCGCAAGAGTAACGGCCGCTTTCAGGAAAGCCGGACGACAGTGCTCCATTTTCGCCTGCCATACGGTGTCCGGATTGCGGAATGTGAAGCAGTTAGCGGCGGGGGCGGTTAGGATCGTGTCGTGAAGTCTACAGTTCCGTTGGCAATGAACGTATTGGGCGAGGCAACGTCGGCCGCCCTCAGCCCGGACGCGGTAACAGGCTCCGACACTCTGAGCTCGGCTTTGTCATTGATTGATCGTGCCAAGGGCCTGTCGAAAGACGAAAAGCGTAAAACCCAGGCGATCGTGCGCCGCCTGGGCGAGGCCGTCGAGGCCCGCATGGAGCGAGCGGGCTCGGAGGCCGAGAGGCAGGCCTGTCTCGGGGCGGCCACATCCGCCGAAATCGTTCTCAAAAAGCTCCTGAAAAGCAAGGCGGACCTGGTTCAGGCCGCCCGCTGCGACGCCGACATCCTTGTGGCCTACATCTATGACAACGGCGGGAGCGCAATGCGTCGGCAGGTCGACCAGAAGGCCGAAGGCCTGTTCGACGACCTGCTGACCATCGTCGCCGACGGACTGATCGGCTTGGCCGAAACCTCGGAGAACTTCTTCCGCAACACCGTCCTCATCGCCCTGGAAAACCATGACAGTCTCAAGGGCGGCCAAAAGGCTGTCACGCGACTTGCCCAGGGGCACGGCCAAGACCCGTCCAAAAATAGGACGGGCATGGAAGCGCTCCAAGACGGCAGCGTCGCCCGCACGGAGGACGCTATTTTAAAACAGGAAGAGGAACCCAGCGGAACAGCAGGCGAAACATCGGAGGCAGTCGACGCGGGCGATACGGCGGCTGAAGAGCGTCTCTATAAAGTAAGCAAGAAGTTAAATGACACGGGCGGATATATCGTTCAAGGTCTCTCGCGAGAGCGGTACGATCACGACGGCAATATTCGCTTTGGCATATCTCCAACACTTGCAAAGGGCTTCATCGACCGGCGCGAGCAAGCTGAGCTCCGCGAGGCTCTGAGTGCACTCGGGCTACGGCACTCTAACGGGCAGCAGAAAGCACTCGAGTCCGTCGACGCCGACAATGCAGGCCTTTCACCTGACAGTCTGCCGGTTGTTTTGTGTGGGATGCGGGGGGCAGGCAAGTCCCAGTTGGCCGCAGCTTATGCCCACGACTGCGAGCAAGCCGGATGGCCCCTCGTGGCGTGGATCGACGCTTCTGGCCGCGACGCGCTCGTCACAGATTTGGCGAAGCTTGCCCATACGATGGGGATCGACGACGGGAATCCTGAAGCTCTTGCTCGTGATTGCATTGCCCAGCTGAACGCGGGTCGGGGCGATCGCCTAATCGTATTCGACAACGTCGAAGACTTTGACGACCTAACCGGTTTGATTCCCCAGGGTCAAGGTTTGCGCGTCCTTGTGACATCCACAGCGATCCCAAACGCCAATGTGGGACGGATCCTCGTAGTCGGGGCATTCACACGACCCGAGTCGGTCGATTTCCTTGTCGAGCGGACCGGGCTGGACGACGCCGAGGGTGCGGACCGTTTGGCCGAGGCACTCGGAGACCTTCCCATCGCCCTTGGCCAGGCCGCCGCAACCATAACGCTCGACGGCTACTCAACGATAGACGAGTACCTGACAGACCTGCACGCGTACCGGCTTGAGGAAGTAGTCGACAGCTTCCACGGCGATGATTGTCCCGCGCTTGTGGATGCGCGTTTGCGCACGGCCTACGAATCGGTGCTTAACCTGCTGGCCGACAAGGACCGCGCCGGCGGCGAGGAGGACCTGCCCAGGGTCGGGGCGGCCTCCGTGCAGTTGGCGGCCCTGGCGCTTCTTGCCCCTTCGGGTGTGCCCCGGACTTGGCTGCATCGGATCGGCAAGAGAATGCCGATTGCCCGCCAAGCGTTGGGGGCGCTTGCGGCCCATTCCATCTGCACCCCGTCCGAGGACGGGCGCTATATCCGCATCCACAGCCTCCAGGGGCGCGTCCTGCGCGAAGATTACAACAAACAGCCCGAGGTCTTCGACATTCTCCAACACGTCGTTGTCGACCTGTTGGAGGGCATCGACATGGACAATGCGGACACCAACGACGCCCAACGGACCGACGCCCTCGACATGGCCGACCAACTCCGAGCCATTGCAGAACAACAACAAGGACAAACGCACTATTCTCCCCACGAGGCCCGCATCGACCTGTCGAGCCTCGCCCCGGTTTTGAATTATACGATGACATCCCTTAATGCTGCGGGGCTCCCTCAAACCGCCCTGACCCTCGAAGACGCCGTCGACATGCTCACAGACGTCCTCGGCCCCGACCACCCCCGCACACTCATTGCGCGCAACAACCTCGCCCTCGCGTACCAGGAGGCGGGGAACGTCTCCACGGCCATCGACATGTACCAGGCGCTGCTGCCTGATCTTGCCCGTGCCCCCGTCCTCGGCCCCGTCCACCCCGACACACTCACCACGCGCAACAACCTCGCCGGCGCGCACCAGGAGGCGGGGAACGTCTCCACGGCCATCGCTATGTACGAGGCCCTCCTAGCCGGCCGCACCCGCGTCCTCGGCCCCGACCACCCCGACACACTCGCCACAGAAAGTCGTCTTGTCAAAGCCATCGAGGAGACATCATGAGCATCGTGTTTTCATCAGTCACACAGACTCGGGTCCTCTATGAAAAAGTACAGCGGCTTTTCGATTTTTCCTTTCAGATCAAAAGAGAAGATATCTCACCTCACCTAGATGAAACTAGTCGTCTCGACACGATGGAGTCTTAGGAAACAATGGACCTCAGCGTTATTTCAGCTGCCTTCTCTTTTGTAGTCGAGGCATTAGACATAACCCTAACATTCTCTAGTTCCATCGACTTAGCAAGGCGCTTGTCTCGCCGAGAGTCACTACAAGCTAGACAAATCGCAAAGATAATGGAGCAGGAGGCAAAAAAACACTTTGCGCGCCCAGTTTCCGATCTAGAGCGAAGTGGCTTAAAAGGTGCTGTGACTGCTGCCGCTATCGTCTTTGAACAAATTCCTTATGATAACCAAGAAATTGTCAAGGCCCGCTATAAACCAGATATTTTTCTTAACTTCATCAAGGAACACGGAGGAAGAGAGCGACGTAAGGATGTTGACGCCTCTGCAGAAGTTCTTTATGACCGACTTTTAGAGATTGCTGCTTCAGAGTATTGCAAACGCGCTCGAAATCGGAATGATTCTGGCTCCGACGAATTTACTGTACTGATGGAAGCAATAGACAAGCTGAAAAAGAGCATCGAAGAACGTCAGAACACCATCGAAGTTCCGAATAGTACTATCGAAATGCTGCGTGAATCCATTGAAGAACACAAGCAGATTATCAGTAAGCAAAAGAAAACCATCAAAGAGCTCAGAGCATCTAACTTCGAGCTTCGAAGGAAGCTAATCAGATACTATTCAACCTCAATAATACAGAATAATAAGATAGGTAAAGTGCATGATAAAACGCGTAATATAAAGAATATACTCTATGGAAAGCAACAGTATTACCGTGACGACCTAGAATTTGGTGAACGGTAGCAGCGCCGTCGTCGATGAGGATTGCCAACCAGTTGTCAGCTCAACTCTGAGAAAACGAAAAGCCTTGATCAGGGCTCGTTTTGAATGCTCGCAAAGCGGGCTTAACCGTCTGGGCAGAGTTCTAGATCCACCTCAGGAAATAGTCGAACCTGAGGCGGAGCGATTTCGCTGCGCTCACGGGCATGTCCGCTTATCTTCCACGCCCGTAGCGGGATAGTTCCCATGAAATTAAGCTCCTATCGCGCTACTTTACGTACCCTGGCGAGGAGTTCTTGCGTGCTAAGAGCGCAGGGGTATTCAGGGTCGAGGGGCCGGGCCCCCTCGGAAAGAAGAGTCCTGAATATGCCGACGGCTTTCTGAGGCATTCCCGCCTGCCAATACAGGTAGGCCAGATTGTCGCGCAGGACGAGCGATGGGTCCTCTTCAGAGTCGACGACCGGTTCCGGATCTGCAAGCAAAGCTTCGTATATTCCTATTGCACTTTCGAGGTCTCCCGCAGCAGCATAACCGTAGGCAAGATTGACGCGCCGTGACCGTGTTGGTATGGTCGGGGCCAAAAGCTTCCGTAATGTCGGCCAAAAGCGCTTTGTAGGCATCGATGGCTTTCTGAGGTTCGCCTCCGTCTGCATATGCTTTGGCAAGACTGTTGCGGGTAGCAATCGTGGCGGAGTGCCCGCTGCCAAAAGTCCGAATTTGATCGCCGAGAAGCGCCTCGTACATGGCAATTGCCTCGAGAGAGTTTCTCGTCTCCATTTCTCGAAGGTGCTCTTCGGGATCTCTTGCCGATTCGTTTGCGCTGAGTTCGTTTGCTCCGAGTTCGTTTGCATCTGGCCCAGCCGATTTGTCCGGGTTGGTTAGGGCCAGTTCGTCGGCGGCGGTGCGCAGGAGCTCATCGTAGAGGCTCCGCGCCTTCTCACCGACTGTTTGGCCGATTTCCGGCGCGGCTAAAACGCACACAGTCGAGCCAGCGTCGACGAGTCCAATGCGCACCGCCAGAACAGCGACCGCCCAGGATCTACAGACAGCTCCATAGTTCTAGTTGAGGCGACTAGCCCGCTTCACGGGCATTTTCAAGGCGTGCCGTCAGTCCTAGGCATCGCCCTGCTCACGCGTTCCCTGTAGACTGAACCTATAACTCCCCGTCGTCCCCGAAGGGACTGGCGGGGTTTATTTGATTAGGCCTACTCACACCGAGCGGAGCCCAGGGTGAGGGGGGGAAACCCAGGAAACAAGCAGCAACCCGGGAAGGGACTGGAAGCCCGGCCAGCTCAGTGCATTCCCTCGATAACCCCGTCGCCCACGTCGATGTCGCAGGCCGAGGGGCGCTTGGGCAGGCCCGGCATCGTCATGAT
>ERZ773042.2320-NODE-2320-length-10437-cov-3.700732_pt1 | contig 10437 bp, 7 predicted proteins | sample MGYA00511664_ERZ773042 | MGnify/ENA primary metagenome ERZ773042 (study PRJEB29015, sample SAMEA2737984) | human oral metagenome | biome: human oral; feature: human-associated habitat; material: dental | place: China | collected 2036 ... | reverse complement strand
ATAACAAAAATTCCATACAGTTTTTTATATTTAGATATAACTATTATACATAGTAATCAGATTTAAGTATATACGCTTTTATATATTTTATTTAATATATCTTTATGTTATACTTAAAATCAAACAAATGTGGTTTTTGTAGTAATTTTAGGAGGTAGCTTATGATTAAGAAATATTTGCTTTTGTCTCTTGTTTGTTTTTCACTTTTAAGCTTAAGTGCTTGCACTATCTTCCAACAAGCAAGTACCGAGGAAACTACAGCAAAAAAGAAAAAGAAAAAAAAGAAAAATACGGATAAAACCGAAGACACTGATGAAGAAGAATTGGAGGAAGAAGATGAAGAGGAGGTAGTTGATTACGGTGATTTTGAGTTTCTGGACCTTGATGTAAGTTTGGACATTGTAAACACTTCACAAAAACAGGGTACTTACAATAAGCTTAATCTTAACAGTACAGGCTATGATAAGCTTGCAAAGGCTATTGATAAGCTAAATACTCAATCTAAGGCTTCTTACGAAAAAAACGCCGATGAAGATATGTATTACGAAAACAATTATATTGTAAGTCGTGCCGATAACAGGATCTTAAGCATATTTTTACAAGAAGAAGCGTATGGTGATTACAATGATTTGAGTCTGCTGTCATCAGTTACCTATGACAGTAAAACAGGCAAGAAGATAGCCTTGTCCGACATAATGAACCTTAACTTTGATTTTGATAAGATCTACTCCGATTTTACGCTTGATACATTAATAAAAGACCCGGATAAATTCAAATCAAGGGTAAAGAGTATGATAGCCGATGAAGCAAGCGGCAAAAATGACTATATGGCTGACCAAATGATAGCATGGACTTTGGGATATAACGGAGTAAGTATATTTACACCTGTAGAAGTTACAGAGGATTCCGTTTCTTACACCAAGCTTATACAGTTCGATATACCTTATTCCAAATACCCTGAGCTTTATAATAAAAAATATGTGGCAGAGCCTGTAGAATTTACTTTTAGTGTAGCCTCAAACGGTGAGTTTTATTATGACTTAAACGGTGATAAGACTCCTGAGCATATAAAGCTAAATACAAGTATCGATGCACAGACCTATAGTATAAATGAGTATATCGTTGACATAGACGGTAATGTCAGCAAAATAGACGCCGGCGATTTGTCAGGCTACTCTATAGAGGAGTTTGTATTTGCAAGGGTCAATGATAAAAATTATTTGATGTTTAATGAAAGAGGTGACAATGACGGAAACATTGTTCGTGTGCTTGACCTTAATAAACTTCAGATTGTATCAGATACTGAATTTGAACCCTACCCATACTTTTCCGCTGTAGGTTTAATTGCATACAATCCTAAAAAGATACTGCTCTCAAACAGAATATATACGATCAGCACTGTTTCTGTAAGCAATATATATGAATTTGGTACCGATGAGAAATTCAAAGCACTAAACAGTGTTTATAAGGTAGAGTCAAAACTTGATTTTGTTTCAAAAGTGGATCTGTCAGTCAGTGTTTTATCTGAAAATGGTGAAGTTACTGAAAACACTACCATACCTTCCGGTACACACTTCTATCCTTATGAGACGGACTCAACTTCATATACCGACTATAAGCTTTTAGACGGCAGAACAGTCAGGATACCTATGACTCATGACGATGAAATGGGCTACGGTTATACTATACAGGGACTTCCTATCGATGAAGTGTTTGAAGGGATTTTATTTGCAGGCTAGGAGACTTAAGTGCTGATTGGTAGATAAATAGCTATTGTTTATGTTACCAATGGGATACGGCGAGGAAGATAAAAAACTCCGTATAATTCAATCTTTTTAGCGGTTAACCCTTTTGATAAAGCGAGATACAAATTCCACAGACGAGGACTGTTCGAGTGCAGCTCGCCCGCTTTTGGCGAGCACACGAGTTCCGCAGTCTGTGTGAATTTGTCGAAGCTTTGAAAATGGGTTGCGAGTATGATTGAATTATACGGAGTTTTTATAAATATAATTGTTTATGTTACCAACGCCCGGCTATTTTTTAAACTACTGATTGAAGCCGTGCTTTCTCTCATACGAAACTATCAAATCTCTATTTGACACCTGATAGGCATTAAGTAAGCGGTCGGAGAAATTCTCAGCCTCTATAGTCGGATAATACCAATAATACTGTGAAAAGAAGTTTGAAAGCTCCGCATCTTTGAATTTTCTTCCAAGTTTGGCATAGATACCGTTTCTTGCCAATCTGCACATCCTAGCATCAAATCCGGCTATATCCGCCTCTGTAAAATACATACTGTCCGAATTATATATAAAATAATCAAGCATATCCCCGCCATCACCGTAATCGGGGTAATAGTACACTATAGTTGTCGGCGGTGGCGTCTGTGGCGGCGTCTGCGGAGGTAAAGTCACAGGCACCATATCGGTTGCTTGAGGAGTCGCATAGGTCGGCACCTGATTGCCGACACTTTGCTTTGCATCGGCATCAAGTGAAGCCATAACCTCATCTTCATCCTGTACCTCCTCGGCACTCTCCTCAGTACTGCCTTTTTTTGACTTTTTCTTCTTAGACTTTTTGCTTTTGGTTTCATCATCATCATCCGCCTTGGCATGTTTTTTCTCAGCCTTATCGGATGTATCGGCAAGCAGCATATTTTTTATAACGACAGCTCCCAAAACCGCACTTGAAGTCATAAATACCGCAAGTACTATGATGATCCAAACCGGTATCTTACTCTTAGGAGGCTTCGGTGCGGCATTTTTATTTGTATTATTGTATACTGACGCAGCTGCCTTACTGCCTGTATTTAAGTTATCGGCACCTGTATTTTCTTGCTGCCTTTGTGTAGAATATACAGCCAGTACCTCCTCCGGTATACGAGTGCCGTCATAAGTACAAAATGTTTCAGTTCTGCCAAGTACCTTATTACAGGTAGGACAGCGGGGAATCTTCCCACCGCAACCCAAACAATAATTCGCAGCATCATTGATTTCTTTACCGCATATAGGACACTTCATAACTTTCCTTTCTGTAATCACATACTTTACATAACAATTTATCCATAAAATTCATCCACATTACAACTTTAAGTGTTTGATGAATTATAAGTTACTTTATTTGATCTCCCCTCTTATCAAGTCCTATAACTTAAGTAAATTAACGGCTATTGTAAAAAATATCAATAAACTCATAGCATCTACAAGTGTACTTATAAGAGGTGCTGCCATAATCGCAGGATCGAGCTTTAACTTCTTTGCAAGCACCGGAAGCACTCCTCCTGCCAGATTGGCAAGCATAACTGTCATAAACATACTCAAAGCTACCGTCATACCTACCAGATACTTTCCCGGATACTGCACAACAATCTTTATAAAGTCAATAATTGCAAGTATGGTTCCCACTATTACGGCTACTCTAAACTCCTTCCACAGTACCTTAAGAGCGTCTTTAAGCTCTATCTCACCTACTGCCATACCTCTTATTACCATGGTGGATGACTGTGAACCGGCATTACCTCCGGTATCTGTAAGCATAGGTATAAAGGATACAAGGATAGGCATAGCTGATATCGCCTGTTCAAATTTGCTAAGTATACCTCCTGTGATCATTGCACTTATCATCAAAAATAAAAGCCACATAATACGGTTTTTTGCTATTTCAAATACACCGGTCTTTAGGTAGGGTTTTTCAGAAGGATTCATAGCCGCCATCTTCTCAAAGTCCTCAGTCGCCTCTTCTTCCATAACATCCATAGCATCATCTATGGTAACTATTCCTACCAGTCTGTTATCATGATCCACTACCGGAACCGATAAAAATCCGTACTTATTAAAAATCTTTACTATATCCTCTCTGTGATCCAAGGTGTCCGCCTTAATAACTTTAGTGTCCATAATATCTTCTATAAGAACATCATAGGAACTCATAAGCATTTCTTTGACCGTAACAACACCCTCCAAAACTCTATAATCCCCCATAACATAGCAGGTATATATGGTTTCCTTGTCCGTGCCGTATTTTCTTATATAGTCAAATGCTTCCTTGACCGTCATAGTCTTCTTTAAGCCTATGTACTCAACAGTCATAATACTTCCGGCGGAATTCTCGGGGTATTTGAGTATCTCGTTGATCTGCTTTCTTGTATCCGCAGTAGCATTCTCCAGTACCCTTACTACAAGTGCAGGCGGCAGCTCTTCAAGCATATCGACCGCATCGTCTATAGACAAGTCTTCTATAATATATTGCAGATCGGTATCGCTCATTTCACTTATGATATGCTCCTGCGCATCAGAGTCAAGCTCGGCAAATACATCCGTAGCCATAGCCTTAGGCAGCAGCCTGAATGCAAGGCAGGCACTCTCCGCATCAAGCTCATCTATAAACTCGGCTATATCCGCCTCATTCATATCTACAAGAGCTTTTTTAAATTCTCTGTATTTTTTTTCCTTAAGCAGCTCAAGGAGTCTTTCCATTATTACATTTTCTTCCAAGTCTTTAAGCCTCCTTTTACTTTAATTCACTAAGCAGCCTTACAGCTATCTGAAAATATATTATAAGGCTGAATGCATCTACTATAGTTGTGATAAGCGGTGCAGCCATAAGAGCCGGATCCGTCTTGAAAAGTTTTGCAATAAGCGGTAACACTCCGCCCACGATTTTTGCCATGATAACAGTACCGAGCAAACTCAGCATAACCGTAAGAGCTATCATATACTGTCCCGGATACATAATAACCAGTCTTATAAAATTAACAATTCCAAGTACAAGACCCACAAGTACGGATACCATACCCTCTTTCATTATAACCTTAAATGCATCCTTAGGCTCTATCTCTCCTACCGCCATACCTCTTATTACCATGGTAGAAGACTGTGAACCGGCATTACCCCCTGTACCCATGATCATAGGCACGAAGGTTACAAGTATCGGGAGTACTACAAAGGCTTGCTCATAATTGCTTAGAATTCCTCCGGTAAGCATATCACTTATCATAAGCACAATCAGCCAAATAATACGGTTTTTGGCAAGCTCCACAACTCCGGTCTTAAGATAGGGCTTTTCGGAAGGAAGCATAGCCGCCATTTTTTCAAAGTCCTCGGTATCCTCTTCTTCCATGACCCCTACTATATCGTCTATAGTAACTATTCCTACCAGTCTGTTCTCATGATCCACTACAGGTAAGGATAAAAAGTTATATTTATTAAATATGTCAACTACATCTTCTCTGTCTTCGGTAGTAACCACCTTTATAACCTTATCATCCATTATATCTTCTATTTTTTTGTCATAAGGATTCATAAGCAGCTCTTTGACGGTTATAACACCCTCAAGCACACGGGTTGAGTCCATAACATAACAGGTATATATAGTTTCCTTGTCTATACCGTGCTTTCTTATATACTCAAATGCCTCTTCTACCCTCATGTTTTTCTTAAGTCCCACATACTCCGCAGTCATTATACTGCCGACTGAGTTTGCCGGATACTTTAAGAACTCGTTAATAAGCTTTCTGGTATCGGAGGTGGCACTTTTAAGTACTCTTTTAACCACCCTTGCCGGAAGCTCCTCAAGCATATCAACAGCATCATCCACATACAGATCCTCTATAATATACTTAAGCTCGGTATCGTTAATACTGTCTATTATACTTTCCTGCTGCTCTACCTCTAAACAGGCAAATACCTCGGTAGCAAGCTCCTTGGGAAGCATACGAAATACAATAAGTGCCTTTTCATTATCAAGTCCTTCCATAAAGGCGGCTATATCAACTTCATTCATATCACAAAGTTCTTTTTTTAACTCTCTGTACTTTTTTGCTTCAAGAAGCTCAAGCAAAACTTCATGCATTGTTTCATTGTCCATAATTATCACCTGCCTTTCTGTAAGTAATGTATAGTGTAATGTATTATTGATAAAATTACTATTAATATGAAAATATATTAATATAATTTTTAGATTTTATCAAGCCAAAGCAACTTTCTATTTAGAGTTTTTTAAGCATTTTTAAGCAAAAAAATAATAACAAAAACTGTAGCTGTAAACTTGCCTTTTTTCTAAGTCTTGTTATTATTTTTTATCCTGCTGTTTAGCATAATTATTCGCTAAACGATGCAGCGAGATAATCTATTATCTAAGTGAATTTACTGAAATATTCATTGCTATTTGAAATCTCAAATCATCAATTCCAAATTCCAAAAAACGCTTCCTCCTTAAAGCAGTCCCACAGGCTCTTTCTTCGCCTGTGAAACTACCGGCTCTAAAATGCGATGCTTAGCATATCTGCTTTGAGTTTTGTCAATTAATATTTAATTTACAGTTGACCACACAGTAGAAAGATTAAGTATCGTATATACTTTTGAACTTTTTCAATTAACATTTAATACTCTGACACCAATATCTCTCCGCCTTCATATTCGGCAAGAAAGATATCCTTAATATTCTTATATCCCTGCTTTTCAAGTGTTTCCTCAAGCCAAGCCTCGTCTTTTCCTATGATTTCCAAAACATCCTTTTGCACCTGACCGTCAGTTATAATCGGGAATTTCGGGTTTTGCTCACCGTATTTTACTATTATAAACTGTCCGTTTTGCTCCAAAATAGCCCTTTTGATCTCATGCACATAGTGGACATTATTGGCTCTTAACTTAAACGCCACATCATGTGCATTAAGCCCTGCCTTTCTGCAGTTTTCCACAATAAGTTTGCCTTGGTTTACTATAAGCATCGGACCGCCGTCAAGCATTTTCTTGGCAAACATATTGTTGGTCTTGATCCATTTAAGTACAAGAATCAAAATACACCATATAACCAAGATAAGACTGTACTGTACTACGGAAATATTGCTGTTATAGATTGGTCCTCCTATGATTCCACCGAGTACATAGTTTTGTATCTGATCGCTGGCAGAGGTGGGAGCAAGATTTCCCTTTCCGCTTATATTTATAACTATTGCAAGTGATAATAATCCTATAGTAAGTTTAATTGCTACATCTACATAAAAACTTGGCATAATACTACTCCTCTATTAATGAAATATTTGAACTCATTAGATTAATGGGCTCAAGCACATAATCACTGTCATTTACCAATATAACTCTGTAAAAAAATCCGTTTACATTTATCAAAGGCTCACCCTTCATTAAGGTGGTATTGATATACACATCCTTTGTCTCTACATGAAGCCCCTTTGCTATATGCTCCACCGATTTTAATACTGCTGTTGACTGCTTGCTTGTATTTTCCAGGTCTATTGCTTTATTAAGCTGCAAAAGCCCCAAAAAAACCATACAAAAAAGAGCAATCAGTGCCAACTCTCTGTATCTGGTATCTCTTTTATTTCTATAATAACGCACCAGACTGAATATTAAAACTGCAAAAACTATACCTAAAATAAGCAAATGTACCTTGTCCATAGTGATATTCCTTCGGACAAGATATTCATAGGAATAGAACTTCATAGCCACAAACCTTCCTTTCAGGGATTTTTTATATACACTCATTACGAGCACTAATATCGCAGATAATGAACTTAGTACTTTCTTAATTTTTTTATTATAAGCAAAACAGCTCAAATATACTAAGCTGTATACCTGAGCCGTTTTAAGTCATAAATAAAGATAATCGATGCGACTGGATTCGAACCAGCGACCTCTGCGTCCCGAACGCAGCACTCTCCCAAGCTGAGCCACGCATCGTCAAGCAAGTAATATATTAGCATACTTTTAAGAAAAATGATAGAGTTTTTTTTGATTTTTTTTAATTCTTTATACGAGGGGGTACAGCTTTTGTTTTCAGGTATTAAACTTATCGATACTTCTCCATATCTATTTCAATCCTCTTGACTTGGTGTTTTTAGATAATCCTACTTAAAGTATCAGAAAATAGCCCCTACTTATTCTTATTGTAACATAAATTAAGATTTTATAGCTTATTTTATTTACAAGATAGTAAGTTTTAATATATACTGGTAATGATTACTATTTAAAAGTGTGTTAATAAGGTTGTTAAACTCATTATTTATATATGTTAATGAGGCTTTACAATATTGCAACTTATAAAGAGTATAAAGGAGAAAAAAATTAATGAGAAAAACTAAATTGCAATTAACAGGTGCAATGTTGCTTTCTTGTTGTCTTTTGGCGGCGACTCCCATATCGTCTCATACATTGATTACAAGTTATGCAGCAGGAAGTGAGGTATCTTACCAACTTGATATCACACCGACAGTTACAACAAATGTTGATACTTATATCAGCAACCGAATTCAGGATGCATTAAATACCAACGATGTAGTTACCGTATCGGGAAATGCTACTTTGACTGATGCCAACTCCGGTAATTCTATACAGGTCAGCATACCGCAAGGTAAAAAAGTAATCTGGAAAGCTACAATTCACAATACTTCTTATAGCCATTCTGCAATATCACTTATATCTACTGCTACTTCCGAATTCGAAATTGCAAATGGTGCATTATTAACTTCAGAGAGACGCCCGGCTTTAACTTCTGAACCTAACAGCTATGTAAATGTTACAATTACAGGCGGTGATATTTATATATCTTCTAACAGCAATGATCATGGACTTGTATTAACAGGATTCGGAAAGTTTGATATGAGAGGCGGTCGTATAATAAGTTATTCATCAGCACAGGCTTTAAATATCACCCCTACTCCCCACGGAAATACTACAGTCAATATACAGGGTGGAGTGATTTTTGCAACAGGCTCTAACAACACTGCCAACATAAGCGATCCTAACGGCAACTCCGCTATCTACATATCGGCAATGGGCAATCCGCCTGTAGTAAATATAGACGCCGATAAGAGCGCTATAATTACTTGGGATCAAGCTGCATATTATGCCATAACCCCATTAATACGCTATGCCGGCGGCGGCTATGACAGCAGACATCTTGCAATTTATCCGGGGTCTTCCACCCGTGTGTTCTGGTCTGCGGGTAACGGCGGACAGGCAGCTGTAAATTATGTAAAACCAAACGGTGAAAGGGGCATGATACATGATATCCCTACCGGAGCGGACGATATTGATTTCCCCGCTCTTCCCCTCAATGTAGTATATGATAAGACGGGAAAGGGTGTTAACAATATTACATCACCTCAAGGAGAGGCAATCACTTTTGAGTATACGGGTGTCAATGGAACAAATTATCCTACAAGTACTACAAAGCCTGTAAATGCGGGAGAATATGAAGTTAGTACTACTTTACCTGATGAATACGGCAATCTTTTTGTATCATTGGGAGTATTAAAGATCAATAAAAGAGCTGTTACAATCAAGGTCGCAAATCAAACCATAGATAAAGACAGTGCACTTCCTTCACTTCCGCAAAGCTTTGCAGACTTTACAGTTGAAGGCTTGGCAAACGGAGACGGCAATCAGGATGCACTTTCATCCGTACCGACAGTCTCATGGAACACAGACGGACACAGTGCGGGAACTTTTGCTGTAGGAACTGCTACAGCTATAGCTTATACCGATAATTACAAGGCGGCAGCTACAGCTATAACAGGTGTACTTAATGTAATTGACACCACTGCTCCAAGTAATCCGGGTACTAATCAAGGCAATCCAAGTACCAATCCAAGCAATCCGGGTATAAATCCAAGTAATCCAAGTGGCAAACCCGGCAATTTGGGCAACTTAGGTACAGCTACCCCAAGTAACCCCGACAGACCAAATAACCAAGGTGCCCCAAGTAATCAAGGTACTCCAAATAATCAAGCCGGTAATAACAACGGTTCATCAAATAATTATGGTTCAGGAGGCTCAGGAGGTTCAAGAAGTTCAGGTTCAAGAAGCTCAGGCGGCTCAAGAGGTTCAGGTTCAAGAAGCTCAGGCGGTTCAAGAGGTACAGGTACTTCCAAGGGCAACAAAACTACAGCCGCAAATAAATCCACAGGCGGTGATTGGATACAGGATGCAAAGGGTTGGTGGTATAAGAACCCTGACGGTTCATATCCAAAAAATGCATGGCTTCAGGTAAGTTATAATAATAAGAGCGACTGGTATTACTTTGATGAGCAAGGTTATATGCAGACCGGTTGGAAACTTATAAACGGAAAATGGTACTATATGTATGAGCAGACAGAAGGTACCAATGTAAAGGGAGCTATGGCTGCCAATACAACGATAAACGGTTATCGTGTAGATGCAAGCGGTGCATGGGTACAGTAAATACACACATATTGGTATAAGCTTTTGTATTGAGATTGACTCATTGATTAAATATCAATAATACATTTCTCTAGTGGGATATCCGGAAAGATTTAATAAACATACTGCAAGCTTAAAGTGTAAAAGATTTATACAATAGTTAAAGTAAAAGCGGTATAGACCCTTGTGTAAGCAAGAGTTTATACCGTTTTTTTCAAATATTTAAGATGATGTATTATAGGCAAAATCTATTTTATAA
>ERZ773042.2319-NODE-2319-length-10442-cov-16.428709_pt1 | contig 10442 bp, 6 predicted proteins | sample MGYA00511664_ERZ773042 | MGnify/ENA primary metagenome ERZ773042 (study PRJEB29015, sample SAMEA2737984) | human oral metagenome | biome: human oral; feature: human-associated habitat; material: dental | place: China | collected 2036 ... | reverse complement strand
CGGGGCGGGCGGGTCCAGGACCTCCGCCGGGTCGCCGACGCGCGCCTCCCCCGTCGGGGCCAACGCCCCCGTGCGGGTGGATCCCCTGGTGCGTGTGGCTTCCCTGGTGCGCGTGGATCCCCCGGTGCGCCCGGCCGCGGCACCCAGCAGAGGCCCGCGCAACCACGCCCCGATAAGGAAGAAGGGCATGAGCACCACGACCCGTTCCAGCGACCAGGGCAGGGCCGGGGTGGTGCGGGCGACCGTCCACCAGGACAGGCCCACTGAGGCCAGGATCCACACCGGCAGGGGCACCCGGGCCAGCTCCACCCCCAGGCGCTCCACCCCGGTGGCCAGCAGGTAGGCCACCGTAATGGCCGGGAGGAACCACAGGGGCTTGTTCCAGTCCATGAGGTGCTCGGAGGGGTTGGCCCACACGATCCCCCACAGGTCCTGTGACAGTGAGGTCGGCCCCCGGCGGTGCAGGATCTGGGCCGCCAGGCCCCCCACGACGTCGAACAGCACCACGCTCACCAGCGCCCAGGTGAGGTAGGGCACCAGGATGGTGCGTACACGGCCCCGCAGCCACGCGGTCAGGGAGCGTCCTCGGGTGCGGTGGACCAGCCCGGACAGGAGGAAGAAGGCGGGGACGTGGAAGGCGTAGATAAAGGTGAAGGCCGTGGGGTGCCCGTCCCAGGGCAGGTAGGCGTGGCCGATGACGATCATGAGCATGGCGGCGCCCCGGGCGACGTCGATCCACGGCACCCGTCCTCCGACGCGCTCGGGGCCGGCGTGCCGCGGCTGGCTCATCCCTGGTCTCCCGGGTCCGTGCCGCGGGTGCGCAGCACCGGTCTGGGCAGGATCCCGCGCAGGCCGTTCCAGGCCAGGTTCACCATGTGCGCGGCCACCTCTTCCTTGCTCAGCCTGCGGTTCTCCAGCCACCACTGGGAGGGCAGGGCCACGATCCCCACGAGCATCTGGGCGTACAGGGGCGCGGTGCGGGGGTCGAGCTGGTGGGCCTTGAAGTGGGTGGCGAGTATGCCCGAGACCTGCACCGCCAGGTCCGCCAGCAGCGTGGAGTAGGTGCCGCTGGAGCGGTCGTTCTCACTGGAGAGGATGCGGAAGCCCTCGGTGTGGTCCTCGATGTAGGTCAGCAGGGCCAGGGCGGCGTGCTCCAGGATGACCGACGGGGAGGCGTCGGACTCCAGGGCGCCGGTGATGGCGGCGTAGATGCAGGTCAGCTCACGGTCCACAATGACGGCGTAGAGCCCCTCCTTGCCTCCGAAGTGCTCGTAGACCACCGGCTTGGAGACCTTGGCCCGGGAGGCGACCTCCTCGATGCTGGTGGCGTCAAAGCCCTTCTCCGCGAAGAGCCCCCGTGCCACGGCAATGAGCTGCTCACGCCGCTCTCCCGCGCTCATCCTGGTCCGCTTGCTCGCCATGGGAACCATTGTGCCGTCCTACGGCGTCCTTCAGCCGACCGGGGGCACCGGCGTCGCGGCCTGTCTGCCCACCCGGCTGCCCGCAGCGTGGTTCACCGGGGACGTACGCTGACGCGGATACGGGACCCAGCCCAGGAGTGGCGCAATGGCGCGGACGTACCTTAGCCGCGGGAGACGTACCACCACACCCTCGATGACGACGGCATCCTCGGGGACGTACCTTAGTCATGGGGGACGTACCTTTAGGGTACGTCCCCCATGACTAAGGTACGTCCGCGGCGCTTAAGGTACGTCCCCCATACTTGCATGCCGCGGGGGTATTAGGCCTGCTTGTAGCGGTAGACGTTCGTCTCGCGCAGCTCGAAGCCCGCCCGGCGGTAGAGGCGGTTGGCGGCCTCACGGCTGGGACGGCTGGTGAGGTCCACGGTACGGGCGCCAATACTCGTGGCGTGGGCGACGGCGGCCTCCACCAGGGCCTGCCCGGCGCCCCGGCCGCGGGCCTGGCCGTCCACGACCACGTCCTCGACCCAGGCGCGCAGGCCCGTGGGGATGGTGAAGGTCGCCAGGGTGAGCATGCCCAGGATCGGCGCGGCGGCCCCGGCAGCAGTCCCGGCCCCCTGGGCGCCCGGGCCGGCCTGACCGGCGGCTCCCTGCCCGTCTGAGCCAACCTGGCTGGCGGCCCCTGTCGGTGCGTCGGCGTCGGGTCTGAAGACAAAGAGGAAGACGCCGGGCTGGGCCACCAGGTCCGCGCACTGCTGCGCGGTCAGGGCCGGGGCGGTGCGGGAGAGCTGCGGGATGAGGCGTTCCATTGCCTCGACGAGCTCAGGGGTGGAGGAGGTGACCAGCTCAACGCTCATGACGTGCCTTTCGGATGGGGACGAACGCACCTACTGTTCCACATCCCCGCCCCGGGCGGTGGGGCGGAGGCGCGGGCGTGGCGCCCGAAGGCCAGACCACACGCGCGGCATCCAGGAGCCTGCGAGGGCTCGACGCAGGGGAGTGCGCCCGCCGGTCGGGCTACCCCGGTTCCCCTAGGCGGCGGCTGTAGAGCTTGGTGAGCGCGGAGGCCAGACAGGGGCTACCCCGGTGCCCCTAGGCGGCGGGGCCCATAATGGCGGCCTGGACCAGGGTGGTCCCGGTGGCCAGGTCGCGCAGGCGCAGCACGTAGGGGTGGTCCACGACGAAGTCAATGGGCTTGCTCTGGTCGGGGGCGGCCCCGGCCGTGAGGCCCACCTCCGTCAGGGCGGCGGCGACGGTGCCCTCCTCGTCCACCAGGAGGCGCACCTGCTGGACCACCTGGCTAATGGACAGCCCGAGGGCGATCCCGTCCAGGCTGGAGGTGTCCAGGCCCAGCGCCTTGAGCATCTCCAGGAGCTCGACGGGCCCGGAGGTCAGGTCGAGCTTGGGCAGGACGATCTTGACCTCGTTCTGGTCCGAGCCTGCCGCGGCCTGGTCCAGGGCAGCGGAGGCCTGGGCCCAGGTGGCGGGGGGCAGGTCGGCGGGGCTGGTGCCCTGGTTGGGCAGGACGACGTCCATGGCCAGGCCCTGCCCGTCGAGCTCCCCGCCCTGGTAGCCCAGGCGTACGGCGGCCCAGCCCTGGCCGTAGGCGTAGGGGATGATGCGGGTGCCGTGCATGAACTTGGTCTGGGTGGTGGAGCCGTCGGCCCGGGTGAAGGTGTCCTCCGCGGTGCCCTCGGCATTGAAGGGCGTGTCCCACTGGGCGGCGAAGAGCAGGGCGTTCTGGAGGACCAGGGCGGTGTCGCCGGTGACCTGGACGCCGGTCTTCTTGATCAGCCCGGCGGTGTTCTTGTCGGCCCACTTACTGAGGTTGTCCGCCAGGTCGCCTAGGGGGACCTTCTCGATCTGGGCGGAGAACCAGCGCAGGACGGTGTCCAGGTAGGCCTGGCTGACCGCCACCTCCTCACGGTCGACCACGACCACGTGGTTGGCCACGTGCACCAGGGGCGTCTCAGGGGGCTTGCCGGGGTCGAAGCCGTCCAGGGAGCGGTCGTTGCGGTTCAGGGCGGTCTGGACGGCCGACCAGGTCTGGTCGCGTTCCTGACCGCTGACTCCCAGGAGCTTGTCGTAGCCCTGGGTGGTAGCGTCCGTGGCGCCGTCGGCCACCAGGGCCAGCGCCAGGGCCAGGCTGAGCGGGGAGGCCAGGGCGTTGGTGCCGGGGCTCTGGGTCAGCAGGTGGTTCAGGAGCTGTGCCCCCAGCTCGTCGCAGGCGGTCACGGCGTCGGCCAGGGAGGTGCGTACGCTGTCCAGGGACACGGTCTCACGGGTGACCGTGGAGGTCAGGGGCGTGCCCGTGGCCGAGGAGGAGCACGAGGCAAGGAGGGCGCTCGCCGTCGGGGCCAGCGCGGCCAGGGCCAGGAGGGAACGACGACTCGGCTGACGTGTGTGCGGACTCATACTAAGAGGCTATCAGGAGACTGGTGTCACTGGTACGTACCACCCCGGGCCTGCCCTCCCCGTTCTTCCCCTCCCGCCCCCTTCCGCCCCCTTCCGCGAGAACGGTACTTATTCGTCGTGAGAACGGGGGCGCGGGACCAACCTGGGTGTGTCAGGAGGTGGTGGGGTCCATGACGGCGGCCTGAACCAAGGTGGTCCCGGTGGCCAGGTCGCGCAGGCGCAGCACGTAGGGGCGGTTGACGATGAAGTCGGTGGGATCGTCCTGGACAGGCGCGCACCCGCGCATGGTCGCCGCCTCCGTCAGGGCCGCGGCGACGGTGCCCTCCTCGTCCAGGATCAGGCGTGTCTGCTGAACGACCTGGCTGAGGTAGAGCCCCGGGGCGATCCCCTCCAGGCCAAAGGTGTCCAGGCCCAGGTCGTGGAGCAGGCCCAGCAGGTCGGTAGGCCCGGAGACCAGGTCCAGCACGGGCAGGGCGATCCTGACCCTGCGGTAGTCCGGGCCCTTCATCCCCGGCCCGGCCACCTCCGCCCGACCTGGACTCGTGGCCTGGTCCAGCCCAGCCACCTCCACCCGACCCACCCCAACTGCCCGACCCGCTAGCCCGGCCGCCTGGTCCAGGGCGGCGGAGGCCTGGGCCCAGGTGGCAGGAGGCAGGTCGGTGGGGCTGGTCCGCCGTCGGGGCAGGACGACGTCCATGGTCAGGCCCTGCCCACGGGGCCACCCTCCGCCCTGCCCGTCCTGGTAGTCCAGGCGTACGGCGGCCCAGCCCTGGCCGTAGGCGTAGGGGATGATGCGGGTGCCGTGCATGAACTTGGTCTGGGTGGTGGAGCCGTCGGCCCGGGTGAAGGTGTCCTCCGCGGTGCCCTCGGCATTGAAGGGCGTGTCCCACTGGGCGGCGAAGAGCAGGGCGTTCTGGAGGACCAGGGCGGTGTCGCCGGTGACCTGGACGCCGGTCTTCTTGATCAGCCCGGCGGTGTTCTTGTCGGCCCACTTACTGAGGTTGTCCGCCAGGTCGCCTAGGGGGACCTTCTCGATCTGGGCGGAGAACCAGCGCAGGACGGTGTCCAGGTAGGCCTGGCTGACCGCCACCTCCTCACGGTCGACCACGACCACGTGGTTGGCCACGTGCACCAGGGGCGTCTCAGGGGGCTTGCCGGGGTCGAAGCCGTCCAGGGAGCGGTCGTTGCGGTTCAGGGCGGTCTGGACGGCCGACCAGGTCTGGTCGCGTTCCTGACCGCTGACTCCCAGGAGCTTGTCGTAGCCCTGGGTGGTAGCGTCCGTGGCGCCGTCGGCCACCAGGGCCAGCGCCAGGGCCAGGCCCAGGGGGCAAACCAGGACGTTGGTCCCAGGAGCCTCGGCCATAAGGTGGCCCAGGAGCTGAGCCCCCAGCTCGTCGCAGGCGGCCACGACGTCGGCCAGGGAGGTGCGTACGCTGTCCAGGGACACGGTCTCACGCGCCACAGCAGAGGTCAGGGGCACCCCTGGTGCTGGCGGCAGACGCGGGCAGGCCTCCACCGAGGGGCGGGAACGACGGGGACGCGCCTTTTTCCAGGTGACGGGCACCGGGAGCAGACGTGTGCGCAGTCTCATAGCCGGAGGCTACACCCCCACCTGGGCGCCCGGAGCTGGCTGCAAAGTCCTCGACTCCCTCCAGTGCCGAGACATCCCCTACCTGGGCGCCCGGAGCTGGCCGACCTCGGCCACGCCCACCGAGGACTCCGTCCCATCCCCGAGAGCGCCGGGAGCTGGCCGGGCCCTCGGTAGGGGCATCGCCCCTGGGCCCCCACCCTTGGGAGCACTGGGAGCTGGCTTTTCGGGGTCTAGTCGCCCACTACCCTGGTTGCCCACCCCTGAGAGCGCCCGGAGCTGGCCCCTGGTGGGCGCCCCGGGCCGAGTTGCACATTCTTTTTACAATCAGCGATCAGTAAACGGCTTAATCACGGGGATTCATCAGGCAGCTCGGGGCCCGGAAACCATGATGAATGTGCAACGGCGCCCGAGTTTCACATTCATCCTGCCCACCTCCGCCTCCCGGGCCGGGAAACCGTTGGAATGACGCCACTGGCTCGCCACCGGCTCCAGGATGAATGTGCAGGTGCCGGTGACGGACGGCCGAGGAGCGTCGAGTACCCTGTGGGGCAGGCCGAACGTCCCAACTTCGCCAAGGAAGGCAACCATGACCGACGCCGCCTCTGTCACACCCGACCCCACCGCGCTGGCTACTCCCGCCGGCACACCTGACCTCACCGCACCAGCCGCTCCAGCCACCTCCCTCCCGCCCGTGCCGACCCTCACCGAGGTCCGGCCCGTACCCGCCACCCCGGCCGTGCCCGTCCCCGCGCCGGTCCCCAGCGGGGCGCCCACCGTCCTGCCCGACGAACACACCTACACCGCCGACGAGCTCTTCTTCTCCACCACGGACTCCGCTGGCCGTATCCGTCGCGCCAACGCGATCTTTATGCGCCTGTCCGGCTACCCGCGGGGGGCGCTGGTGGGGCGCGCCCACAACGTGGTGCGTCACCCCGACATGCCCGCCGGGGCCTTCCGCTCCATCTGGGAGGACCTGGAGGCCGGGAACGCCGCCAGCGCCTACATCACCAACCGCTCCTCAGACCGCGGGCGCTACCGGGTCTTCGCCACCATCGTCCCCAGCGGGGACGGCTACCTCTCGGTGCGCACCCTGCCCATGCTCACCGGCCTGCGCGACGCCGTCGAGGCCGCCTACACCCGCGTCCGCGAGGTAGAGGCCGCCTCCGCCGCCTCCGGCTCCACCCGCCGGGAGGTCGCCGCCGCCGGGCAGGCCGCCCTCCTGGCCGAGCTGGGCGCCCTGGGCTACCGCGGCACCGTGGACTTCACCCGTCAGACCCTGCCCGCCGAGGTCGCCGCCCTGGTCGCCTCGGGGGTCAATATCCCCCGCCGCCCTGACGCCACCGGGCCGGTCGCCACCATCCTGGCCCAGATGGACGGGATCGAGGAGGGCACCGCGGGGATGGTCTCCCTCCTGGACGTGCTCGCCCGTCTCGTGGGGCTCCTGGGGCGTCGTGCCAGCGCGGTCACCGCCCTGTCCGACCGCCTGGGCCGCTTGCGCGAGAGCCTGCGCGGTGTCGTCGCCGACGTGGGGCACCTGGCACCAGGGGAGGCTGACGCCGTCCGTCTGCGCTACCGGCAGGTCGACTCCCTCGTCCTGGAGTGCTTTGAGGAGCTGCGCCCCCTGGCCGGGCAGATCACCGAGCTGCGTGGGGACGTGGACTCCGTCCGTTTCGGCATCGCCTTGACCCGCCTGCACAACCTGGCGGCCGGGTTCTTCGCCCTCCAGATCCTGGACGGGCAGGACGCGCTGGAGGAGAACGACGCGGTAGGCTCCCTGGCGGAGCTCGTCTCGGCCCTGTCCGACGGCGCCGCCAGCCTGACCGACCGGCTCGCCCTGCTCGATGCCCGCCGCGAGCTGGTCGGGGGTGACCTCGACGCCGTCGCACAGGCCCTGACTGCCACCCACGCCCCGCTGCTGGACCTGCTGGAGACGGCCGCGCGGGCCGGTGCCGGGAGGTGCCAGAGCGTGGACGCCGCCCGGGCCCTGCTCGGTGACGGCTTCCCCGAGGCGCTCGACCTGGCCGACCTGGCCGGTGCCGTGCGCGACCTGGCGGTCCCCTACGAGGCCGAGGATCTCCGGGAGAGGCTGCGCCAGGTACGCGAGGCGCTGGCCGAGCTCTGAAGGCGTCCCAGCCCCTCCCCGCGAGAACGGTACTTATTGCTCGCGAGAACGGTACTTGTTTGCCGTGAGAACGGTACTTGTTCAGGACCCCTGCCTCACTCGCCCCGGACCACCTGGGATACCTGGGTGGGCCGGGGTACGGCCGTGTGACGCGTCAGCACTCGCCCCGGGCCGCGTGGCCGCGTCTCCGGGGGCTGAGGGGGGCGGGATCTTCTTCAGCGAGTCACGGAACGCGTGGTCGCGTCTCCGGGGGCTGAGGTGGTCCTGCCCAGCTCAGGCCGCTTAGCCCTCAGGCTGCCCGGCTCTCAGGCCACGGGACCGCCCGGCGCGGCCACCACCGCTCCCGGACCGGCCCAGCTCGACCAGGACCTCGGCGTGGCCGGTGTGGGGGAACATGTCGAACAACCGTGCCTGTCTCACCCGCAGCGAGGGCATGGCCGCCAGGTCGCTGACCAGGGAGGACGGGTTGCAGGAGGAGTAGAGGACCCGCCCCACCCCGCTGGCCTCGATACGCTGCGCCAGGTCGGGCCCGATCCCGCGCCGGGGAGGGTTGACCACGAGCAGGTCCGGCACGCTCCCGGACCTCGGGTCCAGGACCCGGGCGTCACCGGCCTCGAACCACACCCGTCGCGGGTCCAGGCCCATGAGGCGGGCGGAGGCCTGGGCCCCGTGGATGGCCGACGCCGAGAGCTCCACGCCGCGTACCTGCGCGCCGTGCAGGGCCGGGTGCGAGGCCAGCGCCAGGGCGAAACCGCCGACTCCGCAGAAGAGGTCCCACAGGCGCAGGGGGACGGCGCCCCGCTCGCTGCTGGCACCAGCCCGCCCGGCACCGGTTCGCCCACCGGCCCACCCGCCACCAGCCCGTCCGGCGTCGGCCCGCCCGCCTGCTACCCGCCGCCTCGACGCCCACTGGGCCGCCCACTGACGGGCGGTGGCGTAGAGCTCCTCGGCCACGGCGGTGTTCGTCTGGAAGAAGGAGCGGGTGGGCAGCAGCAGGGGTAGCACCGTCTCCTCTGCCTTCCTGCCCTCCGGCCGTCCGGGAACGTCCTGCGCCGGTAGGAGCAGGTCCATCTGGAGGCGGTCGGACATCCCCTCCGCCAGCCCCAGGAGGATCTCCTCCTCACCCTCCAGCACGGCCTGGCGGACCGGTTGGATATTGGTGCTCATGACCTCAAGCTGTGGCAGGGCCCGGCGTATCCGCGGCAGCGCCCGACGCAGCGTCCCCACGTGCCGATGGGAGCGCAGGACCCAGCGGACCATGAGCGCCCCCGTCGGCGAGGCGGTCAGGAGGAGGTACTTCAGCTCCCCCCGGTCGGCCGCAATGTGGTAGGGCTCCAGGCCGAGCCCGGTAACGAGCTGGCCCAGGACCGGCAGCGACTCCTGGATCGCGTCCACGTGGAGCGGGCAGCCGCGTAGGTCCAGACTGCCCCCGAAGCGGTCGGCCAGCCCCAGGACGGGGGCGGACACGCTCCCGGAGACCGCCATCTTGGCCTTGTTGCGGAAACCGGTCGGGGCGCTGCCAGCTGGCGGGAGCCAGGTGTCACGAGCGACCGGGGCGGGTCCGTCGGCCAGGAGACTGGCCACCTGCGCCTGCTTGGCGGCCAGCTGCTCGGGGAGGGGGCGCGCCAGGTCCGGGCAGGAGCGGCACTCCCCGGCGTCGTGCAGGGAGCAGACCGTCCGTGAAGGCGCCCGTCGGGAGGGGGCCGAGCGGGCACGGCCCGCCGTCGGGCGTGGTGGGCGTCCCATGCGTCTCCTGTCTTCCTGGGCTGTGTGCCGGTTGTGCGAGGCTGCCGACGGCGTCCGGCGCGGGGCCGGACACGCCCCTCGCCGAATCTTATGTAATAAATATCACTTATATGTCTGTAGGGGCGGACGCCGCCGCGACCGCCCCAACCGACCCAGAAAACCCCGGCCGAGCCCAGGCCCCAGAGCGGTGGCCCGGAGGTGCTTCGCAGGCGACCTGGGCGGCAGTATCCTGCTGTGTGATTGTAGGGAGGCTGTCCTCCTCGGTGGAGTCGTCCGGTGTGTTCCACGATTTATGGATCACTTTATGTGGGTGTGATATTTCTATATTATTATAGTGAGGCTTTCTGGCCTTTATGGTCGATCCGGGTCGAGGCAGTGGGTACACACCTGTGTCCAGGTGGGTACGCGCCTGCACCCGCCGGAGAACCTGCGCCCGCCGGAGAATATGACGAGGCCCGCGTCCGAGGTCTACCTCGGCCCGCGGGCCTTCGTCGTCGAGGGGCTCGCTCCCGGGTTCCCATTCCTGGGGGAGCTCCCTCCTTCGCCAGAACGCTCCGTGCGGGCTCCCTTGGACCCGTACAGTGCTCGGTCAGGGTAGGTCGTCGGGTTCCCCAACCCTCGCGACCCGTTCCGTCCGGCGGCAAGAACAATACAACGCCTCCTGCCTGTGAGAAGACCCTATATATGCCTGGGAAGCTGCTGGGAGATGGGGGGTGAATGGGCTCGTTCGGCGGGTGACCAGGTACTGAGCGCGCCTCCTGCCTGTGAAAGGCGGCAGACTGGGGCCATGAGTGAGCCCATTATCACACTGTCTGACCCCTCCGCCGTGCCCGACGACGCCCGGACGGGCCCGGCTGCGGCCGACGGCCCGGTCGTCCTGCCGCGCACGGGCATCGGGACGGACGTCCACGCCTTCGCCGCGCCGGACTCGGGGACACCCCTGCGCCTAGCGTGCCTCGAGTGGCCCGGTGAGGTGGGGCTGTCGGGGCACTCCGACGGCGACGTGGTGGCCCACGCCTGCGCCGACGCCCTCTTCTCAGCCGCCGGGCTGGGGGACCTGGGGAGCAACTTCGGCACCTCCGAGCCCGGCATGATCGGGGGCATCGCCGGGTCGCTGTTGGCCTATATCGTCGGGCGCATAGGCGGG
>ERZ773042.2307-NODE-2307-length-10488-cov-10.885843_pt1 | contig 10488 bp, 10 predicted proteins | sample MGYA00511664_ERZ773042 | MGnify/ENA primary metagenome ERZ773042 (study PRJEB29015, sample SAMEA2737984) | human oral metagenome | biome: human oral; feature: human-associated habitat; material: dental | place: China | collected 2036 ... | reverse complement strand
AAGTTCGCTATCCGTATGCCGCGGGAATCATCGCCGTGATGTGGATTGGCACGGCAATTTTTGCTTACCTGAAACCCGACGTCCCGCTTGAATTTTTGGTTGGAAGCCTCGCTGTTAGTACCATCATCATTGCTATTACCGGGCTGTCGGAGGCTCGCTGAATTTTACAGTGAAATAAGCAATTTTTATACGCTTTACTAATGTACATCATTTACAATAAGAATCCGCATGAAACCTAAAACCACTGCTCAAAAAATACTAAAATTTTACGACAGTCTGAAAAATATTGACATAAATTTGCCAGAAAGATATCGTCTAATCAATCGGTTTACTAACGACGATTGGCAGCGAATAGCACAAATAACGCATCGGTTTTATCGTCAGTACTATCATGATAATAAGCGGCGATTTATGATTTTGGGCAGCTCGCCAGCACGGCGCGGGACAGCGCTTACCGGTGTGCCATTTGAAGACGTTAATCATTTACAAAAAGACACCAGGATTTCTCTAGACGCTTTTGGAGCGAATAAACGCTCGTCAAGTTTCTTGTATGAAGTGATGGAAGAATACGGTGGGCGCCAGAATTTTTATAAACAATTTTACATGAGTTTTGTGTGTCCGCTAGGTATTGAAAAGATAAATTTGAAAGGTAATTGGGTAAATTGTAACTACTATGAAAATGCAGCTCTGAAAAAATGTTTACATCCTTTTATCGTAGATTCGCTGAGGTGCCAGATCGATTTTAATATTGATACAACCGTTTGCTTTTGCATCGGCAGCGGTGAGAATTTTAAGTTTTTGACCAATATAAATAATGAGCATCATTTCTTTGATACTATCGTGCCGTTGGAACATCCGCGGTTTATTATGCAGTATAATGCGGATCGCAAAGAAGAGTTTATGCAAAAATATGTAAATATTTTCAGACAATACGATATGGGGAAATGATAGCGAACGACATTGATCCAAGATAGTACTGTATAATTTAATAATGATCACCGACCAACTCCTCGCCAAATATTCCATCATTTCCGAGCAAGTTAACGCCAAAGAGCTTGGCGTCTTGCTGCGGGAACTGGAAAAGGTGTTACAAAGCGGTGCGGTCGGCAATATTGTGGAATTTGGTTGTTACGTCGGCACAACGAGTCTATTCATCCGGCGGCTATTGGATACCTATGATTTTACCGGTGAGTTTCATGTTTACGATTCGTTTATGGGCTTGCCAGAAAAAACCCAAGTCGACGCCAGCGCTGTGGGCGAGCAGTTCAAAGCCGGCGAGCTGCTCGCGCCACGCAAAACCTTCATCCAGAATTTCAAAAATGTTGGCTTGAAACTGCCGATCATCCACAAAGGCTGGTTCGCTGATTTCACTCCTGACGACGTGCCGGAAAGTATCATCTTTGCCTTTTTTGACGGCGATTTTTACGAATCAATTGCCGATTCGTTCCGCCTGTGCGATGGCAAATTTCAGGAAACAGCGACTATCATCGTCGATGACTATGCCAATGAAGCCTTGCCGGGCGCAGCGCGGGCGGTTGATAAGTGGCTGGCGAACAATCGGCAATATACGTCGAGAACGGAGTCTAGTCTGGCAATCATTTCCTCTTGTTCAAAAACATAAACGTGTTACAATAGAAGCATTAACAATATAAACAGGGGGGGTCTGTGATGGATGAGCCAATTCACATCACGTCTGAAATAGGAAAACTTAAAACCGTTTTATTGCATCGGCCGGGTAAGGAGCTAGAAAATTTAACTCCAGATTATCTGACCGATCTTTTATTTGACGATATTCCATATTTGGAAGTTGCGCAAAAGGAACACGACGCGTTTGCTCAAACCTTGCGCGATCATGGCGTCGAAGTTCTGTATCTGGACGAGCTGGTTGCCGAAGCTTTGAGTTCCGACCAGCTTCGCGAGCAATTTGTCGACGAAATGCTGGCGGCTTCCAAGCAGGGTTCGCGCCGAATCACTCAGGTTTTGCGCCAATTCTTATTGGATTTGCCGACTCACGCTATGGTTCGCAAGATCATGGCCGGCGTGCGCAAGGACGAAATTACGCTGCCGCCGGAACATCATCGGCAGCTGCATAATATGATTGAGAAGAATCATTATCCGTTCTATCTCGACCCGATGCCAAATTTGTACTTTACGCGCGACCCGGCTGCAGCCATTGGTAACGGCCTGACGATTAATAAGATGCATTGGCCAGCGCGCCGCCGCGAATCGCTGTTTATGCGCTATATTATTGATCATCATCCGCGGTTTGCTGGCAAGAATGTGCCGGTGTGGTACGACCGCCACGAAAAGTTCTCAATGGAGGGCGGCGATGAACTAGTATTAAACGGCAAAGTAATGGCGATTGGCATATCAGAGCGTACCACGGCTGAGGCGATTGAAAAGATGGCAACCAAGCTGTTTGCCGGCTCTAACTTTAAGAAAGTCGTTGCCATGGAAATTCCGAAGTCGCACGCTTTCATGCACCTGGATACGGTGTTTACCATGATTGATCGGGACAAGTTTACTATTCATCCGGAAATCCGCGATCGCGGCGGTAAGATGAACTGCTTCGTGCTGGAGAAAGTTGAGGGCCAGCCGTTCCCGCGTATTACGCATGAGACGGATCTTGAACACGTCTTGCGAGTAGCACTGGAGGTGCCAAATGTCACGCTGATCGAGTGCGGCGGCGGCGATCCAATTGCAGCAGCCCGCGAGCAGTGGAATGACGGCTCGAACACCTTGGCAATTGCGCCGGGCGTGGTAGTCACGTATGATCGCAACTACGTCACCAACCAAAAGCTGCGCGAGCACGGCGTTGAAGTTATCGAAGTCAGCGGTGCTGAGCTTGGCCGCGGCCGCGGCGGCCCGCGCTGTATGAGTATGCCGCTAGTACGGGAGGATGTATTTTAATGGCGCAAAGTTTGAAAGGCCGGTCGCTACTAACCTTAAGCGATTACACGGCGGAGGAAATTCGTTTACTGCTGGATACGGCGCGTGAATATAAGCGGCTGAAATATGCCGGTGTGCCGCATCGGATTCATGAAGGTAAAAATGTGGCGTTGCTGTTTGAAAAAACCTCGACCCGGACGCGCTGCGCCTTTACGGTGGCAGCTAATGACCTCGGTGCCGCGCCAGAATACCTCGGTAAAGATGATATCCAATTGGGTAAGAAAGAGACAGTTGAAGATACTGCCAAGGTGCTCGGTCGAATGTTTGACGGTATTGAGTTTCGCGGCTTTGCGCACAAGACTGTGGAAGATTTGGCGAAGCATGCCGGCGTGCCGGTGTGGAACGGATTGACTGATCAATTCCATCCGACGCAGATTTTGGCTGACTTCATGACCATTGAGGAGCATGTTGGCAGGCTGAAAGATACGAAACTAGTGTTCGTTGGCGACGGTCGTAATAACATGGCTAATAGTTTATTGATTGGTTCGGCAAAAATGGGCGTTGATTTTCGGATTTTAGCGCCGCGCGAACTTTTCCCGGACGACAGTTTGGTGCATAAGGCTAATAATTTTGCCCGGCAAAGCCACGGTAAAGTCACGATTACCGACAACTTTGAAGAAGCTCTACGCGGCGCCGACGTGATTTACACTGACGTTTGGGTATCAATGGGCGAGGAAGATAAGTTCGCTGAGCGTATCAATTTGCTGCGCTATTTCCAAGTAAATCGCGACATGCTGAATCTGACAGGCAATCCGGAAGTTAAGTTTATGCACTGTTTGCCAGCCTTTCATGACGCCTTAACCTCTACTGGCAAGAGTGTTCAGGAAGAGTTTGGCTTGGACGCAATGGAGGTTTCGGACGAAGTATTCCGTTCGCCAAATTCAGTGGTATTTGATCAAGCGGAAAACAGGATGCATACAATCAAAGCTGTTATGGCTTTGACGCTGTAGTTGTCGTAATAAGGGAGTTAAGGAGGCTCCGGGACAATGGTAGAAAAAATTAAAAAAACAAAGCAGAAGCTCCGGTCGCCATCGGCGTTTACGATTTTGTTTGTCGTGATTGCTGTCATGGCAGCGCTCACATGGGTTATTCCATCAGGCCTATATAAGACAGATAAAGAGGGTAATCGTATCGCGGGGTCGTATCATGTAGTTAATAAAGACCGCACTGTCATCGAAGAAAAGGATGGCAAAAAGAAAGAAGTTAATAAGCATGACCGACAAGGCTTGTGGGATATCTTCACTGCGCCGACTAAGGGGATGTCCGGCAAGCTTGATGTGATTGTTTTCGTCATGGTGCTTGGTGGATTCTTGGGTGTCACCATGAAAACTGGGGCTTTAGACGCTTCTCTTGGTGCGCTACTTCGCAAGCTTAAGGGTAAAGAAAAATGGCTCATTCCAATTTTGATGACGCTATTTGCTATCGGTGGTACAACTTACGGCATGCAGGAAGAAACTGTGGCGTTTTATGCACTAGTCATACCGATGATGATTGCTGCTGGCTACAATGCAATGACTGGCGTGATGGTAATCGTGCTCGGTGCTGGTACGGGCGTGCTTGGCTCGACAATTAATCCATTCTCCACTGGTACTGCTGCTGCGACAGCAGATGTAAAGCTGGGTAGTGTAATTCCAATTATGTCTATCATCTTGGTACTGTGTCTGATCGCGGCGATCATCTTTACTATGCGTTACGCTGCAAAAGTAAAAGCAGGCAAATACAAGGAAGATGTTCGTTATAAGCCAGCTACAGCTGCTCTAGATATGGAAAATATACCAAAGCTTACCACTCCGCGAAAAGTTGTTATGGGAGTGTTTGCTATTACATTCGTGTTAATGATTCTTTCATTGATTCCGTGGGGAAGTTGGGAGATTACTTTCTTTGATGACATGTTTAAGCAAGCTTCAGCTTTGCCAGTTATCGGTGCGGTACTCGGCGTGGTTCATAGTGCCGCCTTTGGCGAATGGCTGTTTGGTGAAATCACTACGCTGTTCTTGATGTCAACTATTGTCATAACTGCAATTTACTATAAAGAGTTCAAAAAAGAAGGCGTTTTCCCGGTTGATACATTCATTGATGGCGTGAAAGACATTTTACCAGTTGCTTTGATCATCGCAGTGGCAACAGGAGTCTCTGTCGTGATGGCTAACGGTGAGATCCAGGATACTATTATCAGCTGGGGTGAAGCACTTCTGAAAGATGCTGGCGGTGGCGTTGTTGGTGTGCTGGCGTATCTGTTCTACTTGCCAATGTCATTCATCGTGCCATCATCATCAGGTTTGGCAGCAGCAACTATGCCAGTTATTGCGCCAATTGCTGATTTGGTTGGCTCAAGTAAAGAAGTTATGGTGGCAGCCTTTGCTACAGCGTCAGGTTTACTTAACATGATGGCTCCAACCATCGCTTCTCTGATGGGCGGCTTGGCGCTGGCGGGTGTGTCATATCGCGACTGGCTGAAACGCTCAGCCCCAATTATGGCAGTATTCGCGATTATTAGCGTTGCGGTCATTGCAGTGTTTGGAGCGTTATAACTGTTATGGATAATAAACGTACAATAGTAGTCGCACTCGGAGGCAATGCCCTGCAAAAGCAGGGCGAAGCCTCGTCTGCGCAGCAACAACAGGTGGCTGACGAGACTGTTCGCCAGCTTTTACCACTCATCCAGGCGGGTCATAATGTGGCAATTGTTCATGGCAATGGACCGCAAGTCGGCAATATCGTCCTGCACGAAGAAGCGATTAATACGGCTGACGTGCCGAGCCTGCCGCTGGAGGATTGCGGCGCAATGAGCCAGGGCTTGATCGGTTTCTGGCTGCAGCAGGCGCTGCACGATGCGTTTGCGTCTAACGGTATTGACCGCAGTGCAGTCAGTATGATTACGCAAACCATTGTCGATTCAAGCGACCCGGCCTTTCAGAATCCGACCAAACCAATCGGGCCGTTTTATTCCGAGGAGGAGGCTAAAACTGTTGCTAGCGAGCGCGGCTACACGGTGAAAGAAGATGCCGGTCGCGGCTGGCGGCGCGTCGTACCTTCGCCGAAACCGCAAACCATTGTCGAGGCAGATGTTATAAAATCGCTGGTTTCTGCTGGCGTGACAGTAGTTTCGACTGGCGGTGGCGGTATCCCTGTTTTACAGGACGAAGCCGGACAATTGAAGGGCGTGGCGGCAGTGATTGATAAAGATTTTGGAGCTGCCAAATTGGCGGATCTTCTGGACGCCGATACGCTGTTGATTTTGACATCGGTTGATGCTGCTAAGATTAATTTTGGCAAGCCGGACGAACAATCGCTTGAAGAAGTCTCGATGGCAGAATTACAAAAGCATATTGACGACGGACAATTCGCAGCTGGCTCTATGCTGCCGAAAACCCAAGCAGCTCTGAGCTTCTTGGCCGGCGGCGCCGGACGTACAGCAATTATTACTTCGCTGGAAAAAACCGCCGAAGCGATCACTGGTACGGCAGGTACGCGGATTAAATCGTAGCTTGTAGATTTATCTAAATAAAGTCTCCCCGTTTTTTCGCGAAGCGGGGAGGTTTTAGTACGGCAAACTATGATCAAGATTGCCAAAGCATAACAGTTTATCGTATAATTTTTCCATGGTGGTGGGCTACTTTGAGCGGCGATCGCTGTCTGAAAATTTGATGCAAACCAATATCATGCACGCAAATTGCTGGGTGCATGTTAATGGCAAGCTTGCTGGCACGGATATAAGTGATTTGGCAGACGGTTTTTCGCTGAATCCTAATATCATTCGCGACGCTGCCGACGTTCACGAACTGCCGAGAGTTGAACTTTCCGGCGGCGTTGAATATATTTTCGCCCGCGTACCGCTTGGCGCGGTTGATTCCGGCAAGACCGTACCGTTCCTGATGATTATCCATAAAAATCACTACATTACGATTGCGCCGCAAGCGAAGTTTTCGCCGCTTGATGTCAGAGATTTTTTGGCAGCAACTACCGAACGTCCAGCTGGCATTTTTAGCGCAAATCTGGCGTATATTATTTCGCAGTACGAACAGCGCGTCCATTCGCTGACCGAGAAAATTAGCGACGCCAGGCAGCGGCTGAGCCGGTATGAGGTGCAAAATGCCGACTTTATTCAATTTGTGGCCATAGAAGGCAGTCTCAATGGCTATCGCAGCAGCCTGGAAGGTATTTCCAGCGTGATAACCCAATTGAGGGATAATCGCCACGGTTTATTTAATACGCGCGATTTGGAAGACCTTGAGGATATCGACTTGCATATTCGCCAAATCTTGGTGGCTATTAGCTCCAGCGTGCATACGATCTCCAGTATCCAAAGCGCCTACTCGACAATTGCCAATAATGTTTTGAACCAGCGAATGAAAGTTTTGACCGCCATTACGATTTTACTGGCGATTCCGAATGTTTTTTACGGTATGTACGGTATGAATATCGGGCTGCCGTTTCAGCACGAGCCTTGGGCGTATGTGGGAATTGTCGGCTTTACCATAGTATTAATCTTGTTTGTGTCGGTTTTTGCCAGGCGAATCCGCCTGTTTTAGCTCAAAATATATGGCGCATTCCGCTTGACGCGCCTAAAATCGTTTGGTAATATTGGTGACGTGTCTCGCGCCGAAGCATTCAATTGCTTAAAGATGGGTAATAAAGGTCGAAGCGCGTGAGGCTGCGCATAAGTACGAGGAGTACAAAACACATGCCAATAGCAATCAATTTTGTGTCTTCCAGGCGCAAAAAGATAGCCGTTGATGTGGTGCCTGCCGAATGGCAAACATACATAGCACAATAAACAATGTGCAGTCGCTCTTGACTAAAGCAAAAGGGGGACGACTATAAATAAATCCCGCTCCAAAGGCACCGGAGCGGGATTTTGGTATTGATTAAGAAATTAATCTTTAATTTCGATGCCAGCGCTTTTTAGAGCGTCTTTGATAGCCGACTCAATTGAGCCAGTATTGTCCATCTGGACATTCTTGCCATTAACGTAAAAGGTTGGCGTAGCCTTAACGCCATGCTGCCGCCCGACTGCCAGATCAAAGTCAATTTTATTCTTTACCTTGGCGCTAGCGATGTCTGACTTATATTGGTTAATATTAAGCTTCAACTGTTCGGCGTACGACTGGAAAATATTGCTGCGTTCGCTGGTGTTGGCGTTATTCCAGGCGTTTTGGTTGGCATAAAGGAGCCCATTCATTTCCCAGAATTTACCCTGCAATCCAGCCGCTTCAGCTACCGCCGCCGCTGCTCGCGCGTTCGGGTGAGAGCTGGCGATCGGGAAATTACGGAAAATCAGCAGCGTATTATCTTTATACTTTTCAACAACGCTTTTCGCTTTTGGCGCAGCAGTGCTGCATCCTGGACATTGGTAGTCGGCGTACTCAATGACAGTTACCTTGGCATTTTTATTGCCGTAAGTATGGTCGGCGATGTTGCTATTGCGTTTTTCAGCGCCGATTATTTTATTCATACTTTCTTCGGTAATATTACTAACATCCAGCCGGTCTTGGGTTGACATATAAATCATTCCGGCAATTACCATCCCGACAATTATCATAAAAACTATCCAACTTTTTTTATTCATAGTTCCTCCAAATTACTCTAGTCAGTATAGCATAATATAGGGTACAATTAAACCATGATGGTTGTGCTGCCAGTTGTCTATATTGTCGTTTTTTTATGCCTTTTGGTGGTGTTGGGAATTCATCCGCAGTTATCGTCTCATAGCCGGTTTGAGCTGCAGCGGCGGGTACACGCTGGCGATAGCGAAGCAGAGCTGTTATTAAAGCGCCATATGCTGCTGCGCGATATTTTTTCTTTGCAGCGCGTTATTTCGGCAATTTTATTGGTGGTGCTAAGCGTTATCGGCGTGGAATTATTCCATTGGGCGGTCGGCTTTTTCATATCGATTTTAATCGCGCTGGAAGCCGGTGCTTTGGCGCGGGTGAGTTTGTGGCAAAAGTATTCGCAAAAATTGTATGAAAAATACGAGGCTAAAATTTTGGCAGTAATTGAAAAATATCCGGCAATATTCAAAACAATTCGTTCGGTCGCGCCGATTCCTAATGACCATTACGATATTGAGTCGAAAGACGAGTTGTTGTCGATGGTTAAGCAATCCGGCGACGTATTGACGAAAGATGAAAAGCGGCTGGTTATCAACGGCTTGAGTTTTAACGAAACTTCTATCGACACGGTGATGACGCCGCGGAGCATGATTGAGTCGGTCAAGTCAGACGAGCTGCTTGGGCCGCTGGTACTGGACGATTTGCATAAGAAAGGCTATAGCCGGTTTCCGGTGGTTAAGGATGACATTGACCATGTGGTCGGTATTTTGTACGTGCAAGATTTACTAATGATTGATCCGAAATCCAAGTCGCGCCGCGCGGACGCGGTTATGGATAAGAACGTGTATTATATTCGCAATGATCGTTCGCTGAAGTATGCGCTGGCGGCATTCTTAAAAGCGCAGCGGCATCTGTTTGTGGTGGTGAACGAGTTTCGAGAAACGGTTGGACTGCTTAGTTTGGAAGACGTTATTGAAGCGCTATTGGGGCGGAAAATTGTTGACGAGTTTGACGTCTATGAAGATTTGCGCAAGGCTGCCGGGACGAATCCGCAAAAGAACAACCTATCGACTAAAAAACGCCGCGACGTTTAATATCAGTTAGCGCCGGCAAGCCGCGTCTATGCAGCTAAGATAACAGCATTAGGAGACGAACTTTCGTTTCTGTTTTTGGCGGCTGAGTGTTTGCCGCGGCGGTTGCGGTATTTTGGCTGGTGCTGCCTCGGCTTTGGCGGTGCTAATGCCGCTACTGTCAGGGAAAGGTATCGGACGAGATGAGGTTTTCTCGGCCGACTGTATTAGGCGGAGCAATCTTTGCCCGTCGATAAGCATGATGTTGCTAGTATGCTTTGGGTTTTTAGCAAATCGCTTGGCGTCCTCTGAAAAACTATTTATCGTTATTATAAAGGCGAAACCTCCGTTAAGACGGCTAGCAATTGGTTCGTAAAAATCTTTGACAGTGCTGGCCTCAACTGTACTAATGTTGTGTTTTTTACATTGTACATAACTTTGCAGATTATTTTTGCGCATGATGATATCGATACCGTTATCGCGGTTATAAGGCGTAACCTTGGTCTGGTATCCGAATGATTTGAATATTTCTGCTATGTACTTTTTGAAAGAATAAGCGTCGAGAGTGCGAATTTTATCTAATAATTCTTGGTCTGCTGTTTTTAGGCTATTTTCTGGTGCTGGCTGATCTACGGCGGCTGGCGTCGGCGCGGCAGATAAAGGCTCGTTTTCTGGGCGGCTATTTGGCTGTTCTTTAATATAGCTATCTGCGGGCCTTCGTTTTGCCTCTTTTAATTCAAGCTTCTTAATCCTCTTAGATAAGGATAAATACAGATAGGCGAGAAAAACCCACAAGCAGATGCTTACAGATAGGAGAATAAACCCACCGCTATTCATAAAATCATTATAACAGCTAATGTGCTATAATAACAGATATGAAAAATAGAGTTTTGGCGGCGGAAACTTCTGCTGAAGTT
>ERZ773042.2302-NODE-2302-length-10497-cov-5.947807_pt1 | contig 10497 bp, 10 predicted proteins | sample MGYA00511664_ERZ773042 | MGnify/ENA primary metagenome ERZ773042 (study PRJEB29015, sample SAMEA2737984) | human oral metagenome | biome: human oral; feature: human-associated habitat; material: dental | place: China | collected 2036 ... | reverse complement strand
GTCTGCTAAGGTTCATCGTGATTCTCCTTTCATATCGGCGGAAATCCGCCGACAGGCTCTCCTAAACCTTAATTAACATATCTATGAAAAACGGGGAAATCCCCTGTTTTCACCTAAAGTACAATGCGCTCGGGGTTCGCGTATACACAGAACGAACCGGGTGCCATACGCGCACACAGCGTAATGCCGAGTTTGCGCGCGACATCGAGCGAGAGGGTGGTCGGTACGGACTTCGCCGCGACCGCTCCGATGCCCATGCGCCCGAGTTTCAGCATCATCTCCGAGGAGCAGCGTCCGCTGAAGACGATGATTTTATCGGTAATCTCCACGTGATTTTTGAGTGCCCAGCCATAGAGTTTGTCAAAGACGTTGTGACGGCCGACATCCTCACGGAAGACGAGGATTTTCTTGTTCTCCTGATCGTAAATGACCCCACTGTGTACGCCGTTCGTCGTGTCATGCGTCTTGGAAAGGTGTGCGAGCAGCTCATCCGCCGTCGCGAGAATATCCGACGCATGAAAGCGTACGTCACGTGGACGCTCGAAGATCTCCTCGGGGCGCAGTTTCAAAATTTTGCGTGCTGAGAAGTAGCGGGGATTCTTGACGGCTTCTTCCGCCCAACGCTGCGCGTCCTCCGTTGTTTTGACCGAGGCGCTGAGGTGCTCTGCATCCACCGTCAGCTCCGTGATGTCGTCATACGTGCGGATGCGCCCCATCTGGGCGAGCATCCCGATGACAAGATCCTCGAAGTCAACGGGCGAGCAGAACGCCGTGGTGAAGTTCTCCCCGTTGAGGTCAATGTCGAAGTAGACCTCCTCGGAAGTATATTTATGATCGGGGACGAACGCATTCTTCTCCGATACATAGCGGGTTACGGATACATCGATAAAGTCACTGCGCTGAATTTCCATTTCCCAGTCTTTCCATTCCAATCATTACATTGTCAAAAACATTGTACCGTCTGCGCCGTAGAGTGGCCGTCCCATCAAAAAGAGCGCAAGGCGCACGGCGGTATCCATATCGTCGAGGCCAAAGGTCAAAATATCTGTTTCTGTGGTACGCCCTTTTGTAACGTATGCGACCACGCGCTCATCCAGCTCCGGTATCCCCATCCCGCGGTCCAGCATGAATGTCGGCAGAACACCATGCGCGCGGCTCTCTAAGATATATAGTTCTACACTATGGGTATCTATTTTCGCGATAAGATTCTGAAAATCCTTCCGTGTCTTTGTTTTTTGTTGGATAAAATATCCTGTGGGCGAGCTGACTGCAACCGCCTCTGCACCCGCCGCCGTAAAACGTGCCGTATCCTTTCCCGCCGTGTCGAGGTCAAATCCGTGGCTGTCACTCTTGATGACCGCCGTACGCACGCCGCGCTGTGCGAGGAGTGGAATAAGCTTTTCAATAAATGTCGTCTTGCCCGTGCCCGAGGCAGGTGCGGCAACGGAGAGGATGGGCTTTGCGCGATGCTCATTTGCAAGGCGTCCGAGCGCAAGCCGATAGGAGGCAGGTGTGTTCACGTTGAAGAAAATCCCCGCATCCACCGTGAGCGGAACTTCTCGCACGGCGAGTTCCCGCAGGATGATGCCGAGCTTGCGGTCACCGCGTGCGATTGCTGCTGCAAATACTGCGCCCGCATCCCGTCGGTAGAGTGCCGCAAGCGGCTGCCAGTAATCGCTGAGAGTCGGCAGTACTGTCTGCATATCGCCCTCTGCGTGCGGCAGGAGTGCCCGCACGAGTTCGAAATCGTAGAAGGGCATATCTGCCGAGAGGACGAGTGACCACTCCGTTTCCGCTGCCGACAGACCTGCTGCAATCGCCGCTGCAGGTCCCTGTGCAGGGATTTCATCCGTGACGAGAATCGCTCCGAACTCGGCGGCAAGCGTCGTGAGCTCTTCCTGCGCCCCCTCTGCCGCGAGGACAATGCTGCCAAAGCCCGCCGCACGTCCCCTGCGGAGCGTGCGTGCAAGCAGGGACTCACCGTCCAGCGGCAAAAAGCGCTTGTCCTGCCCCATGCGTGTACTCTTGCCGCCCGCCGCCACGATGAGTGTCAGATCGGAGAGATTCATCGTGCGCACTCGCCCGTATCGCCGCGCAGAATCTCCACGCCGTGCTGCAGCTGCGGCAGGATGAACGAGAGACACTCGCGCACCGCTTTCTCGCTGCCCGGCAGATTGACGATGAGCGAGCGTTTCCGAATGCCTGCCGCCGCACGCGTGAGCATGGCACGCGGCGTCACCTGCATGGAGAACGCACGCATCGCCTCAGGGATGCCCGGGGTCTCACGTTCGATGACCTCACGCGTTGCCTCGGGGGTCACGTCGCGCACGGAGAAGCCCGTGCCGCCCGTCGTGAGGATCAGACCCACGCCGCGCTCCGCCCAGAGCTCCATCTCGCGCACAAGCTGCTCCTTCTCATCGGGGACGATGTTGAAGCCCGCGACATGGTACCCCGCCTCGGTCAGAATCTCTCGAATCGCCGCACCGCTCGTATCCTCGCGTTCACCACGCGAGCCCTTATCGCTTGCTGTAATCACAGCGGCATCGAGCGGAATCTTCTCCGTCGTGATCTCCATTTTGTCCCCGACCGTCACCCAGCCGCCATGCAGAACGCGTGCAAATACACCCTCGCGCGGCATGATGCAGTCGCCGACCTGATGGTAGATTTGGCAGTGGCTGTGACACTCCTTGCCGATCTGCGTGATCTCGAGAAAAACATCCCCGACGCGCAGCCGCGTGCCGATAGGAAGCTCCTTAAAATGAAAGCCGTCCGCAACGACATTCTCACCAAACGCCCCGAAATCCACATCCGCGCCGCGCGCGCGGAAGTCGTCGATCTCGCCAAGTCCGAGAAGGCTCACCTGACGATGCCAGTCGCCCGCATGAGCATCGCCGTCGATGCCGAACTCCGTCATAAAGAAGACGCGATCCATCGCATGCTTCTGCGTTCCGCGCTTCTCACTGATGCAGAGCGCCCGAATCTCTCCCATATTAACCCCCTACCTGATACATGGCGCGGCGATCACGAGTCTCCGTGTCCATCTCGAAATAATGTTCCTCGGGCTTCTTCCAGACGGCGTGCGCGATTGCATCCGCCAGCTGTGCATCCGTCGCTCCGCCGCGCAGCAGCGAGCGTGTATCGAGACCCGCATTGCTGTAAAGGCAGAGCTTCAAGAACCCCTCTGCCGTCAGACGCACGCGGTTGCACGTATCACAAAATTTGTGCTCCATTGCGTCGATAAAACCGAGCGCCCCACGGAATCCGGCGGGCTGTACGTACGTGGCGGGTCCCTTCGGGACAGCGCGTCCGTGCGTCGCCTCACCGACGGGCAGGAGTGCACCAAACGCCGCTTTGAGCCGTACACGCACCTCATCCATCGGTACGCCCTGATAGCCCTCCGTGCGGGCACAGCCGATCGGCATGAGTTCGATGAAGCGCATCTTAATCGCATGATCACGTGCAAGTGACGCGAGTGCCGTGATCTCATCGTCGTTCACGCCCGCAATCGGCACACAGTTCATCTTGATATCGAGCTGCGTCTCGCGCGTAAGGCGTTCCAGAGTCTCCATGACCGCACCGAACATCGGGCGCCGCGTAATGGAGAAGAACTTGCCGCCGTCGAGCGTGTCGAGGCTGAGGTTCACTGCGTCAAGCCCCGCATCGAGCAATTCATCCATCATCTCGCCGAGCAGCACACCATTCGTCGTGATGGCAACCGTCTCAATGCCCGGTGTCTCCTTCAGCCCGCGCACGAGATGTACAATGTCGCGGCGCACAAGCGGCTCGCCGCCCGTCAGACGCACCTTGCGAATGCCCATCTGTGCGAGCGCACGCACATCGCGCAGAATCTCCTCATAGGAAAGGATATCCGCATGGCGCAGCTTTTTCACGCCGTGCGCGGGCATGCAGTAGCGACAGCGGAGATTGCAGCAGTCCGTCACCGAAATGCGCAGATATTCAATTTTCCTCTGAAACTGATCCTGCATAATAGCCTTCTATCTAAAACTAAAGGATTACAACCTCTACCTCTGCACCTGCCGTAAGCGGCTTCGTCCCCGCCGGCACATCCACGAACGCATCGCAGCCCGCCGCCGAAAAGAGCGAGCCGGACTCGTGCTGATCAGGCAGCGAGACGCGCCCGTCCGCCTCGATCCGTGCACGCAGGAACCGCCGACCAAGGCACGCCTTTGGAAATGCGTCGGCGAGCACCGCACGCCGACGTGGGCGCGTGACCTCCGTCTCACCGGCGAGATGAGCCAGTGCCGCACGTGCCATCAGCTCAAACGTCGCGTATGCAGCGAACGGATTGCCCGAGAGCGCAATGCCGAGCATCTTCCCGCGCGTATAGGCAATCGCGGGCGCACCCGGCTTCATACAGACGCGCCAGAAGAGACGCTCCGCACCGAGCGCAGGCACAACACCATGCATGATGTCCTTCTTGCCCACGGATACGCCGCCCGACGTAAGGAACACGTCCACCTTGTCCGCGTAAGAGGCAATCACTGATGCTGCCCGCTCCACATCATCCGGCACAGAACCGACAACCGTCACCTCTGCGCCGAGCTCCTTCAGGCGCCCTGCGAGCAGGTAAAGGTTGCTGTTGTAGATCTTGCCGGGACGAAGAGACTCACCCGGTTGGAGCAGTTCATCGCCCGTACTGGCGACAGCGACGCGCACGCGCCGACGGACAAGAACGTCGCCATAGCCCTCGCTTGCGAGCACCGCCAGATGCGCCGCGCGGATGCACTGCCCCTGCCGAATGAGGACAGTTCCCTTCTTGATGTCCTCGCCCGCATAACAGTAATTCTCGTACGGCTCAGACGTGAACGGAACGTGTATTTGCTCCCCGTCCTCACGTACATCCTCCTGCCGCACCACACAGTCGCAGCCCTTTGGAATCGCGCCGCCCGTCATGATGCGGACGCATTCGCCCGCACCGACAACCCCATCGAAGAAATCGCCAGCGCACTCCTCGCCGACGACGCGCAGTGTAACGGGATTCTCCGCCGAGGCGCCGCGCGTACTTGCTGCAGCGAACGTATAGCCGTCGAGCGGCGAACGGTCGAACGGCGGGTTGTCAAACCCCGCATGCACATCCTCCGCCGCGACACGTCCCACAGCATCCAGCAGGGGAACGCGCTCCGTTTCCGCAACCGGTGTCGTATGTGCAAGCAGCACCTCTACTGCCTGTTCGAGTTCGATGTCCTGCATCGCAGCCGTCCCCTCCCTGATGTTCATACACGTATCTTTATACAAAATATTCGTCTCTATGTCTGTGCGGAATATCACATTTCACTTTCCGAACGGACACACGGGATAGTGGCACACCTTGCACTCCATGCAGAGTCCGCCGATGCCGAGGCGCGTGATTTCGCGCCGCGTCCACTCACTGCCCGCAATCACGCGCGGCATGATGATATCAAAGATCGTCGCGGGCGAGTACATGACGCAGCCCGGCAGCCCCATGATCGGTACGCTGCGCCCGTCCTTCTCGCAGTAGGCGAGCAGGAACATCGCACCCGGCAGCACGGGTGCGCCGTACGTCACCACGCGTGCCCCCGTCGCACGAATCGCGGCGGGCGTGCGGTCGTCGGGATCGACACTCATGCCGCCTGTACAGAGTACCATGTCCATGCCGATGGCAAGCAGTTCCTCAATAGCCGCACGCGTATGCTCCGTCCCGTCATCTGAGAGACGATGCTCGTCTACCTGCAGTCCGAACGCGCGCAGTTTGCTGTCAATGACGGGCGTAAAGGTGTCCTTGATGCGTCCGTGAAAGACCTCCGAGCCCGTCGTCACAACGCCGACCTTCATCTTTCGATAGGGAAGAATGCGCAGCAGCGGCTCGGAACCTGCCGTCTCACGCACCTTTTTCATAGTGCTCTTATCAATGACGAGCGGAATCACGCGCATCCCTGCGAGCTTCGTCCCCGCCTTTACGGGATAGTGCTGCGCGATCGTCGCGATCATCACATCCGTGATGTCGTTCACCGCATTGAGTGCATCCTCGCGCACCTCGAACACGCCGTCCACCGTCGATGTCAGCTCGATCTTGCCTTCCTTCGGCTCGCTCGCCGTCATGTAGTCGCTCCGGCAGAGGTCACGCAGAATCGCTGCCGCATCGTTCTCGTGCAGCATATTCTCGTCATCCTCCCAGACGTAAATATGCTCCTTGCCAATGCGCAGCAGCACCTCAACATCCTCCGCACGGACCACATCGCCCTTGCGGAATCGCGCCCCCTTGCGCTCCCCTCGCACGATTTCCGTAATGTCGTGGCAGAGCATCATCCCTACTGCGTCCTGAACGCGAACCTCCCGCATAGTCCCTCCCGTTCCATCGATATGTATTTTTGAAAACGCATAGTATATAATACGCATTCACGATCAAACAAGAATAGTTTTGCGACGAATTAATCTTTCTCTAAAAACCATTCTCATTTATACATTCTTCTTATTGATTATACCACATAAAATAAATTTTCTCTATGATTTTTCGTAAATGAGAAAGGTTTTTTGCGCCCTTTGTCCCTCTTTTCTGTAACAGAAGATTGCGCGCAAACGATTGATTTTCAATGCAAGGTACGCTATGATTAAAACATTCGGTCAAAAAGGAGGAATACACATGCCGAACGCAGGACTGACGCACTTCGATGAGGGCGGCGCCGCGATCATGGTGGATGTCAGCGGCAAGGAGAAGACGCACCGCGAGGCGATTGCAAGCGGACGCATCTATGTGAGCGATGCGGTCTATGCCGCCATCGAGGGAGGCACTGCGGCGAAGGGTGATGTACTCGGCGTTGCACGCATCGCAGGGATCATGGCGGCAAAGCGCACATCGGACACCATCCCGCTCTGCCACCCGCTGCCGCTCGCCAAATGCACGCTCGACTTCGCGCTTGAGGAGATTCCGCGCCGCGCCGTACGTGCGACTGCGACTGTAAAAGTCACAGGCGAGACGGGGGTCGAGATGGAGGCACTGCACGCTGTGAGCGTTGCACTCCTCACAATCTACGATATGTGCAAGGCAATTGACAAGCGCATGGAGATCGGAGACATTCATCTCGAGCGCAAGTCCGGCGGCAAGAGCGGCACATTTGTCCGCTGATTCGGGGAAAGGTCAGCTTTTCCAACACACACTCCGAGCAAGGATTATCTAAGGCAAATTTGCTATGATGCCTTGCCTGACGAATTCCGTCACGGGGTACGACTTGGAAACGGTCGTGCCTACTCTATTTTGTAAAGGAGAATACTACCATGAAACTTAGGAATTTGCTTACGGCAGGTCTCACCGCCATGGCACTCTTTACCGCCGGCTGCGTGGGCGGCGGCGACAGTGCAAACAAGATGGACACGCCGAAGGAGGGTCCCGTCGAACTGCAGGTCTCTGCGGCGGCGAGCCTCACAGACGCGATGAAGGAACTCGGCGGAATGTACGAGAAGGAGCACGGAAATACGAAGCTCGTCTTCAACTTCGGCAGCAGCGGTGCACTCCAGCAGGCGATCGAGAACGGCGGCGCCGCCGATGTCTTTGTCTCCGCTGCACAGAAACAGATGAATGCACTCGACGAGAAGAAGCTCCTCGCGGACGGCACGCGCGTCGATCTGCTCATCAACGACGTGGTGCTGATTACAGCGAAGGACAGCAAGCTGAACCTCCCCGACTTCAAGGCAGTGCTTGACCCGCAGGTCGCGCACATCGCGCTCGGTGAACCGAAGGGCGTACCCGTCGGACAGTACAGTGAGGAAGTCTTTACAAAGCTCGGCATCCTCGATGATGTCAAAGCGCGCGCCGTCTACGGCTCGGATGTCCGTCAAGTGCTCGCGTGGGTCGAGACGGGCGATGCGGACTGCGGCGTTGTCTACGCGACCGATGCCGCCATCTCGGATAAGGTAAAGGTCGCCGCCGTTGCTCCTGCCGATACACATAAGCCCATCGTCTACCCCGCCGCCGTCCTCAAGGATGCGAAGAACATGAACGAAGCAAAGGATTTCCTCGCGTTCCTCCAGACGGACGCTGCGAAGAAACTCTTTGAGAAATACGGCTTCAAAGTGAAATAATGACGGACGAAACGCTATCCCCGCTCATCATCTCGCTTGAGGTCGCGGGTCTTGCGACGGTCATCACCTTCTTTGTCGGCATCGCTCTTGCCTATGGTGTCCTGCAGATCCGCAGCCGCCTCGCGGGCACGATCGCCGACGCGGTGATTACCCTGCCGCTCGTCCTGCCGCCGACCGTCGTCGGATTCTTCCTCCTGCTCTTCTTCGGAAAGCGCAGTACGATTGGAAGTTTCCTCCTGTCAATCGACCTGCCGCTCGTCTTTACTTGGCGCGCGGCGGTCATCGCGGCGGTCATCGTGAGCCTCCCGCTCATGTACCGCACGGCACGCGGTGCATTCGAGGCGATTGACCAGAGCATGATCCACGCGGCGCAGACACTCAGCGTCAACAACTGGCGCATCTTCTGGCGTATCATTCTGCCGAATGCACGGCACGGCATCCTCGCGGGGCTCGTCCTCTCGTTTGCCCGCGCACTCGGTGAGTTCGGCGCAACCATCATGTTCGCGGGCAATATTCCGGGACGTACGCAGACCATGTCCACCGCCATCTATGCGGCGGTACAGGCGAACGACTACGACCTCGCCTTTCGCTGGGCGATCATCATCTCCCTGTTCTCACTCTTCTTTATCGGAGCGATGAACCTGTACCTCAAACGGGAGGTGCGTGAATGAAGCTCGTCGTCAACATCGAAAAACGCCTGCGTGACTTCACTCTTGCGGCAAACTTTACGCTCACGGACACGACCCTCGCCCTCCTCGGCGCATCGGGCAGCGGCAAGAGCATGACGCTCAAGTGCATCGCGGGGCTCGAGCGTCCCGACTGCGGACAGATTGTCCTGAACGAGCGCATCCTCTTTGACAGTGAAAAGGGCATCAACCTCCCGCCGCAGGCGCGCAGCGTCGGCTACCTCTTTCAGAACTACGCCCTCTTTCCGAACATGACCGTACGCGAGAACATCATCTTTGCGCTGGACGGCACGCGTGAGGAAAAGGAGCGTATCTTCAAAGAGAACGTCGCACGGTTCTCGCTGGAAGGGCTGGAAAACGCCTATCCTGCGGGGCTCTCGGGCGGACAGCAGCAGCGCGTCGCCTTTGCACGTATCCTCGCACGCGGCGCGGATGTGCTGCTCCTCGACGAGCCGCTCTCCGCGCTCGACACTCACCTCAAGTGGCAGATCGAGCTTGCACTGCGCGAAATCCTCGCCATGCAGGACATCTCGGCGATCCTCGTCACACATGACCGCGACGAGGCATTCCGTATCGCACAGGAGATCGCGACCGTCGATCGCGGGCAGCTCACGCCGCCGACGGATAAGCACGAACTCTTTCGAAATCCCGGCACGCGTGCCGCGACCACACTCACGGGCTGCAAGAACATCTCTGCCGCTCACCGTGTAGACGAGCACCACGTCGAGGCGATCGACTGGGGCATCACGCTCCGCGTCGCAAATGCGGCGACGGACGTGCGCCACATCGCCGTCCGTGCACACTATCTTGTGCTTGCGTCAGAGAACGATGTGGATGCGCTCCCTGCACACATCGCCGAGGTCATCGAGAGCACCTTTACCTACATCGTCATGCTGCGCTTTGCAGAAAATGCCGTTCCCATCCGTTGGGAAATTGACAAAGCGACGTGGCATGCACACGAAGCCGGCATCGGCGACACATTATACTTTACCTTCCCTGTCGACGAACTGATGCTGCTGAGAGACTGAGAAGCAAAAATCCCGAACCGTGACAAAACGTCGCCGTTCGGGATTTTCTTATGTTGTCATACCATCAGGAATGCAGCAAGTTCGTATATTTCTCTCGCTCCGATGCAGGAATCTGAAGAACCTCCATTGCCTGTGAGGCCGAGAGATTCATATTCTCCATGAGGTTTTTGATGTTTTGCAGCGACGCCTGCTCGATGCCTTGCTTGATTCCCTGCTCAATCCCTTGCTTTAAGCCTTCTCTTCGCCATGCGCGCATACCGCTGATATAGTCGCGTATTGCCTTTTCCCGCTGTTCATACTGCCAGCGCTCGATCTCATCCTGCATAAAGACATACTCTGCCTTCATAGCTTCCTGAATTGCTGCCTCGCTCATCGCCAACTCCTCCGTTTCCGTTTCATTCAACTTGTTTGAAAAGTATGCAAGCCATCGATCAAGACGCTTCATCTCCCTGACGGACTTCACCTCGAAATTCGGAATTTCAAGGAAATGTATCTCAATGTCCTCCGTCAGACGATGCCCGCTTGCAAGATCATAAAGTCCATACATCGTGTGTGCCTGCTTCTGCGGAAGCAAGGAGAAATTCAGCAGATTGATCGTAATTGCGCGGTTCAGCTGCTCATAATCCTCGCCGCGATGAAGCGACTGGTACATCTTCGCCCAATAATAGAGCGTGCGCTTTTCCATATTGCGCAGATTTACGAGCTGAACTTCGATGTTGATGCGC
>ERZ773042.2298-NODE-2298-length-10506-cov-13.927662_pt1 | contig 10506 bp, 8 predicted proteins | sample MGYA00511664_ERZ773042 | MGnify/ENA primary metagenome ERZ773042 (study PRJEB29015, sample SAMEA2737984) | human oral metagenome | biome: human oral; feature: human-associated habitat; material: dental | place: China | collected 2036 ... | reverse complement strand
GCGGCGCCCGCGCCGCCCGCCCGCCGCACGAACCGAACCTCCTTGGAGTCCCGCATGACCACCACTACCACTTCACCACCCGCCCCCATGCTCCGCGATGGCGTGGAGAAGATCGTGGGCATGGAGGGGCTGACCCTCCTCCACGACACCGCCAACGGCACCTACCACCGCGTGGGCCATCTCGCCTCGGCAATGATCGATCTCTTCGACGGGCGCCGCACATCGGAGCAGATCGCCTCCGCAGTGAATGCGCAGAAGGTGACGCCGGTCGTGGTCCGGGCCACCCACGTCGACGCCCTCACCCGGGGCCTGGCCGGCCGGCAGCTCCTCGTCGGAGGAACCCCCGGCAGGCGCCGCCGCACCGGCCTGGACCGGATGATGCCCCGCTTCATCATCGCCAGGGGCTTCGCCCGGGTCCTGGCGCCCGTCGTCAGGATCGTCCGGCCCCTGTACCGCCGCGGCCCACTCACCGCCGCCGTCCTCGTGGCCCTGGTCGGCTACGCCGCCGGACTCGCCCGGATCATCACGGCGGGAACCCGTCCGGCGGCCGGTACGACGCCGCTCCAGCTCGCCACCGCCGCGCTCATCGCCCTGCCCATCCAACTGGCCGCCATCCTTCTGCACGAGTCGTGGCACGGAATCGTGTGCGGCGTGCACGGGCAGCCGGCGCGCGGCCTGGGGGTCGCCATGCTCTTCTGGGTCATGCCCGTGGCCTACGTCGACCGCACCGACGCCTACCGCATCCGCGACCGGGGCCCCCGGGTGGCGATCGCCCTGGCCGGAATGGTCAACGACGGCTGGATCATGGGGGCCACGACCATTGTCGCATCGGCCTCCACCGGCACGACCCATCTGGTGGCGGCGACGCTCATGGGCTACCAGCTCATCCTCCTCATCGCCAACCTCAACCCCCTCGCGCCGTCGGACACCGTCAGCGCCCTGGAGGCGGCGACCGGGGAGATCGACCTGCGAGGGCGCTCGCGGACCCTGCTCGTGTCGACCATCAGGCGTCGTCGACTTCCGGGCTACCTCTGCGGCCTTCCGGCCACCAGGCGTATCGCCTACATGGTCTACGGAGTCCTGTCCTACCTCTTCGCCGCCTGGGTCGTCCTGTTCGTGGTGTGGAGCCTCTGGCGCTCCATCGCGATGACTGTGCAGGGAGTCCCCTCATGAGCGCCGCCGCGACCGCCCCGCGGGCGGTGGTGGGCCCCACCGTATTCGCGCGGATCGGCGGACTGCCCGCAGACGCCGTGCCGGGCGCCTCGCCCGAGGTCGTCGACTGCCTGGACCGGCTCCACGACGTCGAGGAGCGCCTGGACTCACTCACCCAGCCGCTGATCGACCGCATCTTCGAGCTGGTGCCCGGGATCGAGGACAATAAGGTCCGGCGCCTCGTCCTCCAGGCCAAGCGCGAGGTCTTCGCCGGACGGGCCGTGGCCGCCCGGGCCGAGCGGGCCTTGCGCGCGACGGCCCCGTCCGGAATCCTGTCCGCCTTCGAGGAGTGGAGCGAGCAACTCGACCGACGCGAGGCCCTCGATGCCGAGCTCTCCGAAGCCTTGGCGGCCGATGACGTCGAGATGCTCCGAGCCTTGTGCCACACAGTGGCCGACCCCGGCTACCTGGCCAGCTTGGCGCTGGCCACCCCAGAACTCGTCGACCATCTCCTTACCTACAAGTACTTCGAGGCGCCCTCCGAGCGCTTGGAGCGCAGTTTGTACAACTACGCCACCCGAACGGCGCTCAAGACCAGCCCGTTCTCCGGCCTGACCACGGTCAACCTTGCCGGCGCCACAGGACGAGGTCGATCTACACAGGTCGTGGCCGTGCACCTGGCCTCCGGGCTGCTCCGGAGAGCAGCGCACGACGGAGTACACCATCCCGGACTCGTTCTGGAACCCTCGCCAATAGGCAGAGTCCCGGCCGAGGAGCATGAAGAACTCGTTATGCTCGCTCAACATGTACACCAGGATGGGATTATCTTTCGTGAGGAACTCATTACCGGAGCCGAGTGGGCCCCAACCGACTACCCCGACCCGTTCGCTCCCGGCACTCCAACCGGGCGGATGCGCCGCCATATCGAGACCGGACTCCTGCGCGAAAAAGTGCCCTGGAAACGCGGAGAGGACGCCCTGAACGTTCTGAGCTCGACGTTCCCCGAAGGCATCGACAACGTCACTGCGGACGACATTCTCGAAGCTGGGACCATGGCAGAGAAATGCTCGGTCGCTGACGCTGCCGAGCGCGTCCGGGCCATGCATCGGCTCACAGAGTTCTCCTCCCAGGTTTTCGATCGCAATGAGTTGGGGCGACAGCCCGGAGGTCTTCTCTATGAGGACCGGGAGAGCTCGTACGCGATTCCGGACGTACTGGCAGTGCCGGGCTTTCAGGAGGACCTCGATGATCTTTCAGCGCTTATGTCCCCGTGGATCTTCAGATCCCACGTCTACGACCTCATGGTCGAGCGCTTTGTCGCCTGCTACGGCGTGGGTGGCCGATGCGACTCCCCATTGTCCTTCTGCATGGCCCTCTCGGTAGACAACGATGGCGATCGTGAGCTCTCCACGGCCCTCATCAGGAATCAACAGGTAGGTATCGAGGAGGCCTCCACCCGCTCGACACTGGCCTGCGGCGCTACTGCCGCTCCTCGGCATCTGGGTGTCATGCTCCAGATCATCGCCCCGAGCTGGGAGAACCTCAACAGTCCCGATCATCTGGTTGTCCTTAACAACACGGGCAGTGGCATTGGCGCCTACCAAGCCCGGTTCCACCACCTGTTCGGGGAGGCCTTCCGCCAGGACCTCGAGACCGAGATCAAAGGCCTGTGGCCCACCCGCAAGGTGCTGGAGCTCACCGCCTGGGCCGATTGCAACACCGGTCAGGCCGTGTGCGCGGGCGTGCTGCCCGAGCTCCAGCTACCTGGCGAACCACGCTCCCCACGTGGCGTCCCGTTGGAGTCGCTCAACCTGATCCATGAGCCTCTCACCAACTCCCTAGAGCTGTGGGACGATGACGGACCGGTCGGTTTGGCATACCTGGGGCTGACTCCACAGCATCTTCTCAATACCTACCTGCAATGGGTGGCCCTCCTGGCTGATCCCTGGGTCCGTTTTCCTCCGCACAGTGAGACATATACGAAGCTGGTGTCGAGGTACAAGCGCCCCGCAGAGGGTACGGTGAGGCACGAGCCGAGACGGATGGCGGGGCGGAGGCTAGTCACTCATCGCGAGTCCTGGCTGATGACCACGTCGACCCTCGTCGATGCCGTCCGAGACGGGGACGGCCTATCGGTCCGTCGTGTCGACGAGTTGCGACGCCGACACGGCATCCCCCAACAGGTCTTCATCCAGCAGCTCGACGCCGGAGGCGGATCAACCAACGACCGGCGCAAACCCCAGTTCGTCGATCTGGCCTCCCGTATCTCACTGATATCACTGAGGCATTGGCTCAGTTCAGAGACTCGCATCCTGAGGTTCACTGAGACTCTCCCCGGAATAGGCAAACACCCCCAGCACGACCCATCTGGGAATCCCCGAGTCAGTGAACTCGCCATTTCAATGCACTGGCCGCGACAGGAGGCATCATGAACTCACATGGACGCGACTGGCTATACGTCAAGATCTACTCCGGAAAGGGCGATGACGTCGGCGCCCTGCTGCCGGCCGTGCTCGCATGGAAGGCAGCCCTCCACGGTGTGGATCGTTGGCACTTCCTGCGCTACATGGACTCCTCCGGGCATCACCTGAGGGTGAGGCTACGGGGATGCATCGAGAACGTGGACGGCTGGTACCGTGAACTGCCCCGCCTCAAGACGCTCGCGGAGCGCAAGACCGGCCGAACGATGACTCGAATCATACGAGACCCTATGGCTGAGTGGGGCGGGCACCGTAGTGGCATCTCCATCTCCCTCTACTCACCCGAACTCGCCAAATACGGCGGACCCGAGGGCATAGAAGACGCAGAAATCCTCTTTGAAAAGAGTTCCCAGGCATGCATTGACAACCACGTCTGGTCCTGGTCCCCACTGGAGCGGCTCCTTGCCACCATCGACTACATCGGTGCCGTGGAACGCGAAGGTGACTTCACCCCGGGCTCCCTAGCCAAGCGGATCGCAGACCGCTGGGCCGATCGACTCAAATACGGTGGGATCGACTTAGGCAAAATCCGCCGCAAATCACTCTCCCTCAATAAACGCATCCGCACCCAAGCCCAGTGCCCCGCAGATTGGACAGAACTGGTTCTGCTCACCAACAAGGTCATAGCAGCACACGCGCACTCGAAAGCTCCAGCATTCCCGCTCGACCTTGTGCACATGCACACTAACAGAATCGGGCTCAACCCACTTGAGGAGTGCCTGGCCGCTCACCTATCCGTACCGTTAACCACCGACCGCAGCTAAGGAGACACCTGCCATGACCACCCCAAGCCCCGCGCTTGAGCTGCGCGATGTCCGTAAGCGCTATGACACCCCTGGGGGAAGTATCGACGCCTTGTCGGGCATGACGCTCACGGCCGAGCAGCACAGGATCCACGCCTTCCTCGGCCCCAACGGAGCCGGGAAAAGCACCTCTTTGGAGATGACAGTCGGTCTGCGCACCCCCGACTCCGGTACCGTACTGACCCTGGGGCTCGACCCGCGTACCGCGGGCGACGAACTCAGCCACCGCGTCGCCATCCAGCCGCAGGAGGCCAAGGTCTTCGAGTACCTGTACGTCGGTGAGCTCCTGGACCTGTGGTCCTCCTTCTACGACCACCCCCGCCCCAGCGGGGAGATTCTGGAGTCCCTCGAGCTCACGAAATTCATCAAGCGCCAGGTGACGAAGCTTTCAGGGGGCACGCTCCAGCGTCTCAACGTCGCCCTGGCGATGGTCTCCGATCCTGAGCTGCTCATCCTCGACGAGCCTTCCACCGGCTTGGACCCACGGGCCAGGGAGCGGCTGTGGTCAGTCCTGGCCAGCTGGAGGGACAACGGCACCACGATCGTCCTGTCCACGCACTCCATGGAGGAGGCCACTGCGTTGGCGGACTCCGTATTCATCGTGGACCGCGGCCGTTGCATCAGCTCAGGGACCCCCAACGAGCTGATCTCCTCATTCGCCGGAGGGCCGACGGTCATCTTCCGCCTGTCCGGGGACCTCTCCGACGACAGCGCCGCCCAGCTGAAGTCCCTCGGGACCCTCACCATCAACCCGGACCGCTCCGCCTCCCTCAACACAACACGGACTGATGAGGCGCTCGCCCTCCTGTCCCAAACCACCGGATGCTACGACCTCGGCGTCCGGCATCCCACGCTTGGCGATGCCTATCTGGCGGCCACCGGCACTGAACTGACCGCTGCTGCAACAACCTCGGAAGACTGACCATGAGCACCACCAGCACCCGCAACATCCGCTCCCTCATCATCACCCACTGGCGGGAGATGTCCCGCAACCGAACGAACTTCTACTTCATCCTCATCTTCCCCTTCTTCATGGCCGGGACCTTCCTGGGCATGAACAAGATCCTTCACTCCTCCTTGGAGGGCCAGGGGCCCGACTTCTCGACACTTGTGGTTCCGATGGCACTGTGCCTGACCCTCACCGGGACGTGCATGACCTTGACCTCCGGCCCCATCGCCGAGTACCGGCAGCACGGCACCCTGCGCATTCTGGGAACCACTCCAGTGTCACGAGGGCAGTTCATCGTGACCCACCTGGCTGTTCGGGCGCTTCTTGCACTCATAGTCAGTATCCTCGTTGCCGTCCTGGGCGTGGCTCTGGATATCGTCGGACCCGCAGCCGTGTGGCGTTCAGCCCTGGTTTCCCTACCCTCTTCTGTCCTGTTCCTCGGCCTGGGTTACTTCATCGGATCACTCGTCAGCTCCGGACAGGCCGCCACCAATGTCGCCACATTCGCCGGACTGTTCTTCCTGTTCACATCCGGAGTAGCCTTCCCCCAGGAGCTCTTCTCCGACTCGATCAAGCGCTTCCTTGATTTCCTTCCCACGACCTACTTCGGCGACCTGCTGTATTGGGTTTGCGAAGGCCAGCAGAGGCATGGAACGCTTCTGGACTTCACAATCCTCACCGCGATCGCGATCATGGTCGTCCCTCTGGCAGTGAAGACCTTCCGCTGGGAGACTGCGAAGAATTAGCCGAATCGCAACCTGTCGAAAAAATCAAGCAGAAAATGAGACGACGTCATGAAATGGAGCACGGACTCACCCCTGGAAGTAAGCACGATCATGGAACGAGTGGCCTCAATCCTTGACGAGGATGACATGTGCGTCCTGGGAACGATAGAGGATCAAGAACCCCGCTTAACACCCTGCTTCTTCGCCCGACTCGGCGAGTACCGTCTTGTCTTCGTCTCTTCCAAGGAGGCAAGGCATGTGATCAATGGGCATACCAATCCGCACTGCTCGGCGCTGGTGGTTCCCAAGCAGACGCAAGGGAGGTTGGTGTCTGTGCACCTATCAGGAACCATAATGTTCCCTCAAGGGAGGGATCGGCTCGCAGCGCTCACTGCCTATGCGTCTCAAATGAAGAGCAAACTCCTCGCTGTGAAAAATATGCACGGACTTTTGGACAAGAGAGTCTTCATTCTTGAGGCTGAGAGAGTCGAGTTCGTCGACACCCATCTCCATCACGGCAGGATACTCATCGAGCGGACCCACTCTGTTATAGGAAATTCCATGACTTGAATCAGGGAAACATATTCTCAGGGCATACCCCCGACCTGAAGAACAGGCGAGCACTACGTCTGTGAACAACACTCAGCGAATGAGGTTGCAAAAACCCAAGGCACGCCGCGCAGATTCTCAATAAATCCACTGACAGCCATGGCAGACCCGTCGCGGATTCAGGGAGTGGTCGAAGCAGATCAGAATGTCAGCGGCCCTGCAGGCCGGGATAACACCGAGAGGGCGACCAGCTCCTTCAGACCATCGGCTACGACACCGGCCAGGGAAGCAATGGTTCAAGGTTCTGCCAGACTGAAGTCCTCCTAGTTGTCGTGGGTCGTGAGGTGATAGTCGTGAGGTTGGAGGAGGCAGCGGGGCTTGGATTATCAGGACGGGCGGCGCTGAATCATCCTTCCGACACAAGAAAGCCCCACCGCCATGACCCACCGCAACGCAGTGTTGACGCCTCAGGGTCGCTACCGGCTCGTGATGCGTGTCCAGACCGGCCATCCCATCGCCCATGTAGCCGCCGAGGCGGGTATCGCCCGCGCCACGGGCTGTCGCGAAAGTCGTTCGTTACCGCCAGGGCGGGGCAGGCCCTTGAGGACCGTTCCAGCGCCCCGCTTCACCGCCCCACCCAGGCCAGCACGCACTATGGGCCTCATCGAGCACTGGCGCCACAGCCGCAGGCGGTCCGCCTGCCACAACCGGCCTCATGCCACCCGCACCCCAGCACACGTCACCAACATCACGACCTCATACGCCTAGCGGTGGGCCGCAACAGGAACTGCTTGACATACCCGTGATTCATCCGGTAGCAAGATTCCGTGAGAAACCTCTCTGATGCGACCGCCACCCACAGCCGCTGGTGGTTGGGAATACTTCCTCAAAGCAGGGTCAGAGTTCAGCGGCAATATATCATTATTGGGTCCATCGTCGGGGGCACCAATCTGGCGCTCATGCTCACCCTCGTCGGCTCCCCCAGCACGGAGCGCTTCATCTTTCTCCTCTTGGCTCTTACCACCCTGTCACTGATTCCAGTGCGTCCTGTGCTGAGCTCTCTCATCTATTTGGTCGTCTGGATCTTACTCCTTCAGGTACCGCACGCCCCAGCCGGCGACATGGTCATCACCAACGCCATCTATTTCTTCTATTTGGGAATATTTCTCCCCTTACGTGCGGCGATCATCCTTGCCCTCATAGTTCCAATGGCTATCGCTATCCCTTCAGGCCCTATTTCGGCAGTGGTTTCTCAGTCGTTCCTCGCAGCCTGCATGCTTCTTTCAGGAATAATGCTGCGCCGCACAGAGACAACGTTGCGAGAAGAGGTCTCCAGCGTCACGGAGCAGTTGGCATCCATTCGCGTCGAAATTGCGCGCGAGATGCATGATCTCGTCGCCTACTCAATGTCTCAGACCGCCTTACGGGCACAGCGCGCAGCCGCGGACACCTCGTACTCCCTCGCCGCCCGAAAGGAGTTCGCCGCCATTGAGTCCACGGCGACTGACGCACTCCACGAGCTGCGCCTCATTTTGCGAGCCCTGCGTAAGGATGAGAAGGTCCGAGATCAAAATAGAACCACCGGCCTGGGAACCGTGGTCCTGGATCTCGAAGAGTCCGTACGGGCCGTCGCAGACGACCTGTCCACATCCGGCTACACTGTGACCTACCGGTGCAGGGGAGATCGGCCCTACAGTCGCCTTCAGGCCGCCACGCTCTCCCGGGTTCTTCGGGAGATGAGTTCCAACGTCCTGCGGCACGCGGACCGCTTCCAACCGGTCACTATCACCCTGACCCAAGACGCAGACAAGGCTCGCCTGGTTATGACCAACGGAGTCTCCTCCTCTTCGCGCCACACACTACCCTCCTCGGGGATGGGAATCCTCGGGATGCAGGAGAGACTCTCCACCATCGGGGGGTCCTTGGCTACACTGCTGGATAATGGAACCTGGTTGGCATCCGCTTCCATCTCGTTCCCGCCGTCTTCCACACCCATCGCAGAGGAGAACCGCTCATGATCGGTATTGGTATCGTGGACGACGACGCGCTGGTGCGTCACACACTAACGGACCTTCTCTCCAAGAATGACGATATCTCCGTGGCATGGACGGCCAAGGACGGCCAGGAGGCGCTCGACCTCTTCCGTTCCCCAAAGACTGATGAGATCCAGGCCGCGCTCGTAGATATTCAGATGCCCAGAATAGATGGTCTCGCCCTGACCGAGGCACTTCTTAACGAGGACCCGGATCTCGCCATCCTCATTCTGACCACCTTCACCGCCGACTCGATCGTCGATGAGGCCATGGCGCTGGGGGTGCGCGGATTCGTTGCCAAGGAGGACGGCCCCTCCTCCCTGGCCGGCGCCATCCGGCAGGCGGTCGCCGGCAATCTTGTCCTGTCTCCGACGTCGTCTGCCATCATTAGTGACCAGGCCCGAATATGGGCCAGCAGCTCCACCTCCGTTAAACCCGCCATGAAGCCACCGGAGCAGCAGGAGCCCGCCACTCTCCCCTATGGGATCACGCTCTCAGAACGCGAGAGAGAAGTGCTGACGCTCGTCATCGACGCCAAGACCAACAAGCAGATCGCCTCCAGACTGAGGCTCAGTGAGGCCACGATCAAGACCCACGTCTCCGCAATCATCGCCAAGCTCGGGGTACAGGACAGGGTGGGAGCAGTGGTCTACGCCCTGCAGCACAACCTGGTCTGAGTGGGATCATCCGATCCGGTAGTCCGGATAGTTGATGCGCATCGATACCCGGTGCGAGAGAGTTAACACATCATCAACCCGACGCCCGGAAAGGCAGAATCATGTTCCACCTCGCTTTCTTACTAGTTTTCGCCCCCTGCAATAGAGATATCGGCTGGCTACACTTCCCTTTATAGAAAGAACGTTCCATCGACTTACATCCGGATCAGCATCCGCGCGAACATCCCTCACCCGAATGAGAGGATCCCGAGCAGCAGACAAGGAAGCCCGCTGACACCGCCTCAAAATTACTCACACTTCTCGAATCGACGAGTACGACCGGGGAGAGCACTGCAGGATCTGGGATTCATCTCGATCCGTCGGGTCTCGACGGCCTGTAGAAACGTGCATACCCAGTCTCGGGAGTTCCTTATACACCAGGCTTCGGGGTACCGTCCGACGCGAAAGGCACCAACGCCGTCGGCGGTATCCTCGAGGCCGTATCCGGCAAGACCACCCAGTCTGAACACTGAACCCCTTGCACCTCCAAAAACTTCAGCTCCCGGAGTTCTCGGACGAGTTGTTTCCGCTACATGACGTCTACTCACATCCGGTCAGCCGTGATGGCACGGTTCGAGCCACTCTCAACACGAGTCTGGCATACCCCGTGGACAGCCACAGACATCCATCTCAGGTGGATCAACGCCGCCTAACGCCACAGGATTCCAGTGCTCGTCACACGGCTGAAACACATGTACGGAGGCTTATTCATAGGCTAAGGCAACCTCTGACCCGGGCAAATGCGGGCGATCACAACGTCTATGAATGGCCCTCACGACGTCGAACGGTTGGGACACCGTAGGCGCCGGAGTCAGTGCCCTGCTGTCGACGACATTCAGACGCAGGTCATCGGGCGAAGAGGTGCAGAATACCGGCCTTCGCGCGCCGTCCGGGAACGGTCAGGGCCAGGTAGATCGCGACGGCGAGCATCGCCGCAGCCCCCACTCCCAAGCTGACGGTGAGCCCCGCATCCGTGGCGGAGCGGACCAGCGGCACCAGGTGGGCACGCACGCCGTCCGTCATACCGTTGGGCCAGCCGTCCAACGCCCGCAGCCCCTTACCGGAGGCCACCAGGGAGATGAGGCGCTCCCGATCCGCC
>ERZ773042.2296-NODE-2296-length-10513-cov-20.266590_pt1 | contig 10513 bp, 8 predicted proteins | sample MGYA00511664_ERZ773042 | MGnify/ENA primary metagenome ERZ773042 (study PRJEB29015, sample SAMEA2737984) | human oral metagenome | biome: human oral; feature: human-associated habitat; material: dental | place: China | collected 2036 ... | reverse complement strand
TCATCGTGGCGCATAATCATCCGAGCGGGAGTTTGGAGGCGAGCCAGGCTGATAAAGATGTTACCAGCAGACTAATGGAAGCGGGGAAACTGCTTGGAATTACACTTAATGATCATATTATTATTACAAGAAGTGGCTACATAAGTATCATCTAAAATAAGAATGAGCAGTAAGTGATTATATAACAAAATGTTAAGAGATTAATTAATGATATACGATATATAACAGATTAAGATAAGAGAAAAATGTTAAAAGATATTGACTAAAATTTAACAAACTTATATAATGGGAATATGAATCCACTTAAATCTATAAACCCATCATTTAACTCGGAATTGGTGAGCGAACTATTTAATTTGGAGAAAATTCGCTATACCCATTTAGGGGGTACGACTCCGCCATGGCTATTCTTTGATTTGAGAGAAATTATGTATATATTAGAAAGTGTTGCGTCTGCTCGAATAGAAGGAAACCGCACAACGGTCGTTAGTGCTGCCATGGATTCATTAAGCAGTGACGAAAAACCTAGTGACGAAGGTCTGCAAGAACTTCGCAATATCAGGAAGGCGATAGATTTTATTGAAGAAGCTTTTGATGGAGACGACGATCAACGGATTACACCCTCTTTTATTCGTGAGATTCAGAAAATAGTAGTTACTGACTTAAAACACGATGGCAGTAAGTGTCCTGGAGATTGGCGAAGCTGTCCAGTACATATTACTAAAAGTGATCATAGACCGCCAGAACACATAGAGATACCCCAGCTTATCCAAGAGCTATGTGACTATATTGCTGATAATAATGATAGTAAAATGGACATTATCAAAATTGCCCTCGCGCATCATCGATTGGCCGCAATACACCCATTTGATAATGGAAACGGTAGGACGGCAAGGCTTGTCACATATGCGATGCTTATTAGAGCTAAATTTATCAACAAAACTATGCGGACTATTTTAAATCCTTCCGCTATTTTTTGTATGGATCGTCAAGAGTACTATGATAAATTAGCTGCGGCAGACTCTGGCAAGGAAGAGGCGTTAGAGGATTGGTGTCTATATGTCGCACGGGGTATAGCTAGCGAGATGGTCAGGGTGAATAAATTATTAGATCGTAACTACGCTGTACCAAATATAATAGAGCCAGCGTTGAAAAGTGCCCTTGATAGTCAATTCATATCTGCAGAAGAGCATGAGATTTTAAAGATAGCCATGCAAAAAGATCTAATTCAAGCACAAGACGTGAGGCATCTATTTGGGCAAACCGCCTCTGCTGCAGTGCAGACTTCTCGTGTTTTGACGAATATGAGAGACAAAGGATTACTCATGGTTCACCCTAAATACAAAAAGAAGTATGTTATGAGGTTTGCTAATAACTATTTATTAAGGGATGTACTGTTGGCTATGGACAGAAATGGTTTATTAGTGGTGAAAAATGAAGTAACGGAATAAAGAGAAGAGATGATGAACGGCTACAACGACAACATACATCAACAACAAATTGACAAACTTCAGCAGCTCTTCCCCGAGGTAGTCACCGAGGGTAAAATCGACTGGCAGAAGCTTCAGGCGACACTAGGCGAGACGGTTGATTTGGGCGAACGCTACGGCCTCGGCTGGAAGGGCAAGAGCGACGTCTTCGCTGCTATCCAGGAGAAGACCGTCCAGACGCTCCACCCCGACCGGGCGAATTCCGTCGATTGGGATACGACGGGCAATATGTTTATCGAGGGCGACAATCTGGCGACACTGAAGATTTTGCACAAGGCGTATTATGGTAAGGTCAAGATGATTTATATCGACCCACCCTACAACACTGGCAATGATTTCATCTACAATGACAACTTCAAGCAGACACGCCGTAGCTATGAGGCGGAAGCAGGTATCACCGATGATGAGGGCAACGTCGTGCGTGACGATGGCCTGCGCACCAATACCGGCGGACATAAGCACAGCAACTGGCTGAATATGATGTACCCACGTCTCTTTTTGGCACGCAACCTGCTCCGCCAAGACGGCGTTATCTTCGTCTCTATCGACTATAATGAAAATTACAATCTCCGCACAGTAATGAACGAGATATTCGGTGAGTATAATTTTTTAGGGGAAATCTATTGGGAATCAAAGACTAAGTCTCAAAATACGGAAACCTCTTTCAATAAATTACAACCAAAAGCCGAAATGATTCTTGTATATGCACGAAACACGAAAAGGCGTTTTAATCTTGTAGTAAGAGGCGAAAAAGAATATCCGTTTGAAGATGAACAAGGAAGGTATAGAGAATACCCTCTTGAGGTTATGAATGCTAATGGTATTCGAGGTCGTCAGTCTATGGTGTACGACGTGATGGGGATTACGCCGCCTGCCGGCAAGCAATGGCAACTTGGTCTAGACCAAGTTGCCAGTTACATAAGCACTGGAAACCTATTTATAAGAGATAGAAAACCTATAATTAAAATGCGTCCAGAAAATGAGCGCAATCATACAACGGAGCCATTTTGGGGATTCTTTGATAAGAACATGGGCACTGCCGAGAGTGCTAAGAAGGAGCTTACTAGCCTTCTTGGGTCTCATGGGTTTGAGACGGTTAAGCCCACTGATGTAATAAAGCGATTAGTTTATCACGCTACGGAAATTAGTAATAATGATATCATCCTCGACTTCTTCTCTGGGTCCGGCACCACCGCTAATGCTGTCGCCGAACTCAACGCCGAAGACGGTGGTAACCGTCGCTGGATTTGTGTGCAGCTGCCTGAGTTGACTGACGAGAAGTCGGAGGCGTATAAAGCTGGCTACCGCACTATCGCCGACATCGCTCGTGAGCGCATCCGTCGGGCGGGCGCCAAAATCCGTGCTGACCAGGCGGACAAGCTCGCCTCTCGTGACGTCCCGCTTGACCTTGGTTTTCGGGCGTATCGGGTGGATGATAGCAACTTCAAGCAGTGGAACGAGCTGGTTTCTAATCCAGAGGAGATTCGCCAGCAAGCCCTCGCCAGCCTCGACCCGCTGGAAGATGGTGTGACTGACGATGATCTACTGACTGAGCTCCTGCTCAAGCGCGGCATCTCGCCATTGGCGAAGATTGAGCAGTATGATAATTTTTGCCTTATTCCGTCCGAAAAGCTCGCCATTTGCCTAGCGCACTCCATGACGGAGGAATTATTTGCGACCATCCTCGCCACCAGTCCGTCATGTGTCATCCTCCTCGACCGAGCCTTCGGTGACGACATAAATCTAAAAGTAAATTTGCTCTTGCGAGCTGAACGCCAGGGTGCAGAGGTGGAGGTGGTGTGATGAATGCGCGAGATTACGGTAAAAGATTAGAGGAGCTTCAACATCAATCTAAGACAAAAGTTGAGGATATTGAGTTAACTTATAATTCTGTTTTAGAAATCAAGAAAAAAATTGAAGAATACCTAGCCCAGGCCACCGAACTCAACGAAAAAATCACCGACGAGGAAACCGGCCTTCAGGCGATATTAGATCAAGCGGTTGAGCTAAAATCTGAAATTGTTGCTGTAAAATCCAATGCGGAAACTGTATATAAAGAAATTCGTATTTTCCGTGATAATGCGGCTGGCTATATCAAAGATATTGAAAATTTTAAGGGTAATGCAGAAAATGTAGCTCAAGGAATTCAAAACAAATATGATGAAAGTGTTGAATTTAAAGAAAAGATCCAAGAAATATATAGCATAGGTACTAAAGGGGCACATGCCAATCATTTTGTAGAGAGGAGAAATCAGCTCAGGTGGATGTTTATAGCATGGATGATAATATCTTTGACATTTCTTATAGCGACTATAATTTTAGCCATATGTGTTATTGCGCCAATGGCAGACAAAATGAAACATTCTCTTGACGTAAACTTAAGTGCGCTTTTACTGCGTTTTAGTATATTGACACCTACAACCTTTGCTTTTATATATTCATTAAATCAATACTCTCAGGAAAGGCGTTTGTATGAGAAATATGCATTCAAAGCTATAAGTACTTACTCTATAGAGACGTCACTAAATACTCTGTTGCGTTCTACTAAAGGACTATCTGACCAAAGTAGAGATAAAAAGATTACCGATTTTGCGATTTGCACATTTAACTCTATATATCAAGAGCCGATAGAGACAAAAAAGGAGCGATGGTCTTTCGGCGTAGGTAATAAAATACTAAAGTTAACAGCCGAAACAAATCAAACTGTAGGAAAGATTCACCAAGAGGTTGATAACTTAAAAGATCTTGCAAAACAGGAAATGGGTGAATAAGATGAAGTTGTTTACTGTAAACGGAGATAGTTGTTCAGTTGTCCGGAAAAACCAGATAACTAACGAAATAGTCACTTGTTCGGAAATTGTGAATAGTTATCTAGAAAATCCGGGATTTCCGGATTTTGTGGAGGTGATACGATGAGCAGTAGCGAAGATAATGAATATGTAATAAAGCTAAAATCAAGGTTTGAAAAAATAGAGAAGCTTGAATCTACGCCTATGATAATGCGAGACCAAGCAGTGCAATGCCTTGAGAAAGTAATAAATGAATCAAAAAAGCTTGTACATAATGACAAAAAGGTAATTCAGAATAACATTGATTCTCTTGAAAACATAAAAGAAGAGTCTATGAAGGAGCAATTTAGCGTAATATATTCTCAAATGTGTGTTTTGGCTGTCTCATCTTTAGAGGCAATTCTAAAGGACTATTTTGTAGATAGCTTTAATAATAAAACAGACATTAATATGGAAAACAAGAAACTAAATGAAATAAAAGTAACGATAAGAGATATTATTGATAACGAGCTTAATTTTGACAATAAATTGGGAAGTTTAATACTTGAGCGTGACAAACCTAACTTTCAAGACCTAAAATCTATACTGAGTAATTTTAAAAATTATTTTAATAAAGAAATTGAATTAGAAGGCAACCTTAAGAAAAAGCTATGCTTTTATCTTGAGATAAGACATTTACTGGTACATAAGGGTGGTGTAGTTGATAAAAAGTTTATTAATAGTACTAAGGTTTTGGACGCAAATATAAAAAACTACGAAGTAGGTGATACTGTAGAAATCAGATCATCTGATTGGGTTGACATGAAGCAAGCGTTTCTAGGTCTCCTGGATACACTAACAAGAGGAAAGGTTGCTGGGGAGATAGACGATGGCGGATCTTTAAGTAGTAGCAGAGAGGGTGTTGATTAGCTTTATGAAACTAAAATTTGACCCCAACCAACAGTACCAAATCGACGCCATCAATGCGGTGGTGGATATATTTACTGGCCAGCCAAAAGACATTGACGGTGCAACTCGCCATATGGATCAGGACGGTCAGTTAAGCTTGGAGGCGACAATCGCCAAGGGGAATAGCTTGACGCTAGATGTGGCTCAGATAATTGAGAATACACACAAGATTCAAGAGAAAAATGATATCGAGAAAAGTGAGACTAAAGAAGGCGACTTTAGTTTTCCGACGAATTTTCCACTGGAAACCAGTGAAAAATCTCTGAAGCACGGTATGAACTTTTCCATCGAGATGGAGACCGGTACAGGCAAAACGTATGTGTACTTACGGACGATTCATGAGCTACATCAGCATTATGGTTGGAAGAAGTTTATTATCGTGGTGCCGAGTGTGGCGATTCGTGAGGGTGTGCTGAAGAATTTGGCTATTACCAGGGAGCACTTCGCCGATCTCTATAACAAGCCAGAGATGGACTACTACGTCTGGGACAGTAAGAAGACCGGTCAGGCTCGTGAGTTTGCGACGAACGATACGTTGCAGATCATGGTGATTACCATTGATAGCTTCGCTAAGGCACAGAATGTGATGAATCGGCAGAGCGACTATGGTCGGCCGCTCGACTTTATCAAAGCCACCCACCCAGTGGTTATTCTCGATGAACCGCAGAATATGGAGACCGACATACGGCGGAATGCTATCGCTAGCCTTAGCCCGCTGTGCACGCTGCGCTATAGCGCCACGCATAAGCACTTATATAATTTGCTTTATCGGCTGACTCCAGTCGATGCCTATGATAAAGGCTTGGTCAAAAAGATAGAGGTGCATAGTGTCCAGAGCGAGGATAATTATAATGACGCGTACATTAATGTACTGTCACTAGAGCGCCAGTCGAAGACTCGTTCATTTGCCAAGATAGAGGTAGACGCGAGTGACGAGTACGGCTTGCAGCGAAAGATCGTCAAGGCGTTTCCGGGCGATGACTTAGAGGCGAAGACGGGACGTTCGGTCTACGCCGGCTACTATGTAGAGTCGATTAATCATGGTGATGATTGCGTCGAGTTTAGTAATGGTAAGGTGGTTTATGTCGGTCAGCGTGATGAAAGCCTGCACGATGACATCATCAAGCGACAGATTGAACTGACGATTGACGATCACTTTGATAAACAGCGCCGACTGGGGAGTAGCGTCAAAGTGCTGAGCCTATTTTTCATTGATAAAGTGGCAAATTATCGTGAGTATACGGCGAATGGCGCTAAGAAGGGTAAATTTGCCAAGTGGTTTGAGGAAGCCTACGACAAGGTAGCGTCTAAACCAAAATATGCCGGCGTGATGGAAGGTTTGTCGGCGAGTGAGGTGCACGACGGCTACTTTGCAGCGGACAAGAGTGGCCAGTGGAAAGACTCTCGTGACACCAAGGGCGAGGGTGGCCGTACTAAGGATGATGATACGGCGTATACCTTGATCATGAAGGATAAAGAAAGATTGCTGGATATCAATGAGCCGCTACGGTTTATCTTTAGCCACTCCGCACTACGTGAGGGCTGGGATAATCCTAACGTATTTCAGATTTGTACGCTTAACGAAACGTCGAGCCAAATGAAAAAACGCCAAGAAATCGGGCGAGGGCTGCGTCTGCCGGTGAATGTTGACGGGCAACGAGTCTATGATGATAGCGTCAATATACTGACAGTGATTGCCAATGAGAGTTACGCCGATTTTAGCCGTAAGCTTCAGACGGAGATTGAGGAGGAGACGGGCATTCACTTTGGTGGACGAATCAAGAATCGTGATGATCGGCGACCTGTTAGGTTTCAGAAGTCACGGGCGCTTGACCCGGCCTTTAAGGAACTATGGGATAAAATTAAACATAAAACGACCTACCGGGTGGCGATTGATACAGAGAAGTTAGTGGCAGAGACGGCCAGTGAATTAGCGCAGGTCACTATTAGTAAACCGAATATCGCTGATGATAAAACCCTGATTGACTCTATGAATAGCGACAGCGGTTTTATGGTGCGCGAGACTGGTTTTAATACGTATGCGGCACGCCAAACTGAGGTAAAGATGCCGAATTTATTAGCGGATATTCAGCGTCAGACACAAATGACGCGTCGGGTGATATTTGAGGTGCTTGATCAAGCGGCGATGTTTGAGCAGGTGGCTATTAATCCACAACAGGTGATTGATGAAACAGCCCAGGCGATTAATCGTGTGAAGCGGCGCTTGGCGGTTGATGGTGTTAAATATCACAGAACGGGTGAGCATTATGATATGACGTTGTTTGAGAATAGTGAATTGCAGACATACCTGTATGATGCGGCGATGAAGAGCGGGGCAATTGCAGTGGGCGACCAGGCAAAAACCATCTACGATTACGTGGCGGTTGATTCGGAAGTTGAGCGTGAATTCATGCAGTCGCTGGAGGACAATGCCGACGTGAAATTCTACATCAAGCTACCAGGTTGGTTCAAAATTGATACCCCGGTCGGCACATATAATCCAGATTGGGCGGTGGCATTTGATGGCGATAGGCGGATTTACTTTGTGGCGGAGACGAAAGGCTCGGATGATATTAACGATAATCACTTGAGCACCAATGAGCGAAGTAAAATTACTGCGGCCCAGGCTCACTTTGCTACATTAGGAGTGCGATATGTGGCACCAGTGAGAGACTGGAAAGACGCAGTAACGAGGTTAAGAAATGGCAGATACTAATATACAGCTAACTCCTGAACAAAATCAGCAACTACAAGAAGCTCAAAAAAGGGCTACTGATAGCACGAATATGCTCAATGAATCAAGTCAAGATATACGAGAAGGAAGAATAGATATATTCGATCAGATTGCAAGATACTCTGGCGGTACGGCTTCAGTGATGTTCACTTTCCTCGGTGTTCTTATTGGACTAAAGAATGGTCAAGAATATATCAATGGTAGTTTTATTTTTGCAATGATGCTTTTTGTTGTCTGTATTGTCATATCGTTGTTTTTGCGTCAAGCTACGAGGCTCTATGGTTATTATCAAGCTAATCAGCTGAGATTGGATAGCCTACGCGACATGCGTATAATTGAAAAGGATGTTCTTCAGGACCATAACCCCGAAGCTAATACAAGAAAAGATACCTCAAATGTCCATACAGAATTAGAGAAAGCAGCCAATAGGATAGATGCTGAAAAAGCAAGAAACCAAAAGAAATCTAGACTATGGAGCCTAATTTTTAAACATGGCCCATGGCTGCTCTATATAGCATTTGCTGGTGCGTATGTACTTTTGTTCTTTTTTGTTGTCAATGTTTCTAGTAATTTATAAACAGGAGTTGATACTGTTGAAAGTTAACATCAAAAAGACGTTGGCAAAATATGGCTACCCACCAGATCAGCAGGCGTTGGTGACTGACATGGTATTAGAGCAGGCCAAGCGCTATGGCAACGAGTGGAGTCATAAACGTGCGGCGTATGAAGCTGGTGGCGGAGCGAGTTTGTTGGATTAATTTACTACTTTCTTTTTGGGTCTATAACAAACCCGCTTCGCCGATACACATAATCACCAACCGCCAATTCTTTGCGGGGGAATGTCTCGGCTAGCTCTCGTCGTTCAATGTATGTCTTTGTAACTTCGACGATCCATGAGCGACCGGATTTTTCAACCAGATAATAGCGTCTATCGCCTTTAAGTTGTCCAATGGCTTCGCCGGAAAAAGCCACATCAAGCGTTCCAGCTCCTACGAAAAAGTCGATGATTTTTTGCCACCACGTTAGTCGTCGGTGGCGATTTAGTGATTCAATTTGATCGGCGTCGGCAAATTTGTCTGCAACTGCCAGGTCGGATGCTGAATATCCTTTCGTATCTGTCGGGTAGGCGTCAAGATCAAGAGGTTCGCGCATAGCCGAAGCCAGTCCTGCTCGTGTGTAGTCGAGCAGCTCGTCCACGCTAGTGTTGAATAATTTTGCTAGCGCTTGCACGTTGTCTATGTCTGGAAAGCCCGTACCTCGTTCCCACTTAGCAACTGCTTGTCGCGTAACGTTGAGTCGATCGGCTAGTTGCTCTTGTGACCAACCGGCTTGTTGACGTAATTGTTTAAGTTTTTTTGCAAAAATCATTTGGCGCCCTTTCATTTATTTTCTAACAGCATAGCGTAATTTTAGTGTCTTGGCGAGCAACTTTGCGTTGCCTATCGCATAGGGTAATATAATACGCAAAGTTTGTCTTAGGGAGGTATAATAGGGCTAAAGGAAAGGTGATATGACAAAGCCTGCAATATATTAATTATGAAAATCTCCGTCCATTTCAAGCCCAACTCCCGCCATCGCGAAGAAGTCGTGGTTGGTGACGATGGTTCGCTAACGATTTACACCAAGGCGCCAGCCATCGAGGGGCGGGCAAACGCCGCCGCAGCGAAGTTACTGGCGAAGCATTTTGGTGTGGCGTCGTCAAAGGTAAAATTAGTGCGCGGTGCAACTTCGAAATATAAGGTTTTTGAAGTTGATAAAACAGAATAGTCGCCGCAACGCGCAGTCGTAACACTTAGCTACAATTCTACGGATACCCAGTTCCCGCCGCCATATTGCTGATCAATCCTTGCACCGTCACAAACGAATACCCCTGCTGTTTCAGCGCGCTAAGGATACACGGCACGGCACTGACTGAGGTTTGGTGAATGTCGTGCATCAGGATGATGGCTCCGGGTCGAGCGCCAGCGACGGCGCGCGAGCAGACGATGTCGCTATTGCGATCAGCCCAGTCGCGGGTGTCGACCGACCATAAGATTGACGACATGCCGCGCAGGCGAAGCTGCTCCAAGACAACGCCGTTGACGGCGCCGTAGGGCGGGCGCAAAATAGCCGGTGTGACGCCAGTGGCTTGCTTGATGGCGTCGTTGGTACGATCAACTTCACCGGCAATTTGGTTAACTGGTAACTTAGGCAATTCTGGGTGCGACCACGAATGATTGCCTAGTTGGTGGCCGCGCGCATGGATGCTGCGCACGATGTTGGCTTGGCTGGAGACTTTGCTGCCGATCAAGAAAAAGGTGGCTTTAGCGCCATGCTGGTCCAAAATATCCAATAGCTGCGAGGTGTACGGGCCTGGGCCATCGTCAAATGTTAAGGCAATTACTTTACCCCCAGAATTCGCGGCTGTCGGCGCCGCAGGCGTTGGTGTTGGTTTTGGCTCGGGCGGCTTGGGGATATTAGCCAGCTTTCGGGCTGTCGGATTTTGCAAATATTTGGCAACGGCGGCGATCGGCACTTTGATCGTCATTTCGCCGTAGGCTGACGGCAGCAGT
>ERZ773042.2294-NODE-2294-length-10529-cov-27.420279_pt1 | contig 10529 bp, 12 predicted proteins | sample MGYA00511664_ERZ773042 | MGnify/ENA primary metagenome ERZ773042 (study PRJEB29015, sample SAMEA2737984) | human oral metagenome | biome: human oral; feature: human-associated habitat; material: dental | place: China | collected 2036 ... | reverse complement strand
GGCCCGGGGTCGCGGCTGGCAAGGAGGGTGGCGACCTGGCGGCGTCGCCCCATGGCCTGCTCGGCCTCCAGGCGCAGGCCCTGGGCGTAGCCCACCGCCCCGGGCAGGGGGACCCGGCCGACGGCCTTGGTGAGCAGGCCCCCGGCGGTGTCCACGTCGTCGTCCTCGACCTGGGTGCCGAAGAGCTCCCCGAGCTCGTCCAGGCCCAGGCGCACCGGGACCCGGTAGACGCCCCCGCCCAGGTCCTCGGCCTCCGGCTCGGCGTGGTCGTGCTCGTCGGTCAGGTCACCGACGACCTCCTCCAGCAGGTCCTCCAGGGTCACCAGCCCGGCGGTGCCCCCGTACTCGTCCACGGCCAGGACCATGTGGACGTGGCTGACCTGTATCTCGCGCAGGAGGTCGTCGGCGAGCTTGGTCTCCGGGACGTAGACGGCCTCCCTGGCGTAGGAGCCCACCTCGTGGTGCTCGCGCCCGGGGTCCTCGGTGACGTGGCGCAGCACGTCCTTGAGGTAGAGGATGCCGCGCACGTCGTCGGCGTCCTCCCCCACCACGGGCACGCGCGAGTAGCCCGAGCGCACGAACAGGCGCAGCGCGGAAGCCATGGTCTTGGTGGCGTCAATGGTGACCATGTCGGTACGGGGCACCATGACCTCGCGCACCAGGGTCTGCCCCAGCTCGACCACGCTGCGCAGCATCTGGCGGTCCTCGTCCTCAATGGACTGCGGCTGCCCGATCTCGTCGATCATCTCACGCAGCTCCTGGCCCACGACCTCCCGGGCCTCGGCCTGGGTCAGGGTGGAGGAGCGCCCGAAACGCTGCTCCAGCCAGCGCCAGGGGGCCCCCAGGGAGTTGACCCGCAGCAGCAGGCCGGCCAGGACCAGCAGGACGCCCTCGGGGTCGCGCCGTCCCAGGGTGCGCGGGGACAGGCCCACGACCCCGCCCAGCAGCAGGGTGTTGAGCACCAGCGCCACCCCCAGGACCTGCCACCAGGAGGTCAGGACGCCGGCGACGGCCAGGGTCAGCAGGATCGCGGCGAGCATGTAGACCGCCACCCGGGTGCTGCCCACGGTGGCCAGCACCTGGCTGCGGCGTCGGGTCAGCTCCACGACCTGCTCCGCCCCCCGGTGCCCCTGGTCCACCAGGTCCTCGGCGGCGGCCCGGGTCATGCGCACCAGCGCCGACTCCCCCGCGGCCAGGACGGCCCCGAGGGCGAGCGCCACGACGGCGCAGAGCACCAGGAAGGCGACCGGCACGTGGCTCATGCCTGCCGCTCCGCCAGGAAGGTCAGCAGCAGGGTGCGCTGGAGCTCGAACATCTCCTGCTTCTGCCTGGGCTCGGCGTGGTCGTAGCCCAGCAGGTGGAGGATGCCGTGGGTGGCCAGCAGCAGCATCTCCTCGGCGGCGGTGTGCCCGGAGTCGGCGGCCTGGCGGGTGGCCACTTCGGGGCAGATGCAGATGTCGCCGAGCATCCCCGGCGGCGTGGGGTTGTCGGCGGTGCCGGGTTTGAGCTCGTCCATGGGGAAGCTCATGACATCGGTGGGGCCGGGCAGGTCCAGCCATTTGACGTGCAGCTCCTCCATGGGGCCGGCCCCGATGAACAGGATGTTGAGCTCGGCGTCGGAGGCGACGTGCATCTGCGTGAGCACGTAGTCGGCCAGGGCCGCGAACTCGGCGCAGTCGATGTCGTAGTCGGTCTCGTTCAGAACCTCGGTCATGAGCGGTCCTCTCGGGGGTGTCTGGCGCGGGAGCGGGCGGAGCGCCGGCGCGCGGTGCCGTCCTCCCACCGCTGGTACGCGTCGATGATATGGCCGACCAGTTCGTGGCGGACCACGTCCGCGCTGGTGAGGTGGCAGAACTCGATGCCGTCCACGTCCTCCAAGATGGTCTGGATGACGGCGAGGCCGCTGGGCTGGCCGCCGGGCAGGTCCACTTGGGAGGCGTCGCCGGTGACGACCACTTTGGAGCCGAAGCCCAGGCGGGTGAGGAACATCTTCATCTGGCCCAGAGTGGTGTTCTGCGCCTCGTCGAGGATGATGAAGGAGTCGTTGAGGGTGCGCCCGCGCATGTACGCCAGGGGCGCGACCTCGATGGTCCCGGCGGCCATGAGCTTGGGCAGGGCCTCGGGGTCCAGCATGTCCCCCAGGGCGTCGTAGAGGGGCCGCAGGTAGGGGTCGATCTTGTCGGTGAGGGACCCGGGCAGGAACCCCAGGTTCTCGCCCGCCTCGACGGCCGGGCGGGTCAGGACGATGCGGCGGGCCTGCCCGGACAGGAGGCGGCGCACGGCCTGCGCCATGGCCAGGTAGGTCTTGCCCGTGCCCGCCGGGCCGATGCCGAAGACGACGGTGGAGCGGTCGATGGCGTCCGTGTACGCCTTCTGCCCGGGCGTCTTGGGGCGGATGGAGCGGCCGCGGGCGGAGAGGATCTCCTCGGAGGGCGCTTCGCCGCGCGTGACGCGCCCCAGCAGTGAGATGGCCTGTTCGACGGCGTCGGCGTCGAGCGCCTGGCCGCGCCCGGCCAGGCCGATGAGCTCCTCGACCAGGTTCGCGGCCAAGTCGATGTCGGCTTGGACGCCGGCCATGGAGATCTCGCGCCCGGTGACCAGGAAGCGCACGTGGGGGAAGCCGCGCTCCAGGGCGCGCAGCACCTGGTCGGCGACACCCAGGACCATGATGGGCTCCAGGCGCGGGGGGATCATGGCACGCCTGGTCTGCACGAGGGTGCTTTCAACGGTGGGGTCGCTCATGCGGGGGAGGTCCACGCTCCTTCGGATCCGCTTGTGGTGTAGCCCCGATTCTACCGGCGCCGCCGGGGCGGGGGCCACTCGGCGGGCCGGGGCAACTGGGCAGGTGGAGGGCGCCACCGGGGCGGGCATGGGGTCGGGCGCCCCGCCGCGCTGCCGGTGGCGCAGGGGGGCTCCCGGGAAGGGGACGCCGGCGGCGCACGCCCCGCCCGTCCCTACTGGGCGCCCGGGGGCAGTGGGCCCGTCATGTAGCGCTGGAGCACCGGCGCGTAGTGGGCGACGACCTGCTCGTCGTCCAAGTCCGCCAAGGGCTGGAGCCGCAGCACGTAGCGGGCGACGATGAGCCCGATGACCTGCGAGGCGGCCAGGTCCGTCCGCAGCGCCCCCGTGCCCGGGGGGTCGTCCAGCAGCCAGGCCGCCAGGGAGTAGACCTCCTCGGTGAGGAAGCCCGCCACGGACTCGACCGGGCCGCCGGGGGCCATGCGGGCGCGCATGACCGCCACGTAGTCGCGCCCGTGGGGCGAGGCGAAGACCGCGAGGATCCCGCGCACAACGGCCTCCCCCAGGTCCTCCAGGGTTCCATCGGAGAGCTTCTCCAGGGCGCCGCCCATGTGCTCCATGGGGTCGAAGGGCACGTCCATGGCGGCCAGGAACAGGTCCTTCTTGGTGCCGAAGTAGTGGTGGACCAGGGATTGGTCGACGCCCGCCTCGGACGCTATCGACCTCACCGAGACCGCGGCGTAGCCGCCGTTCGCGAACGCCTGCCGGGCGGCGGCCAGGATGCGCTCGCGGGTCGCCCTCCCCTTGCCGCCCTTGGCGCCGTCCGCGCTGCTGGCCCGCCCCTCGCCCTGGGCGGCGGCGTCCGCACCGCGGCCCCGTTCCTCGCTATGGGCGGCGGTGCCGGCACGAGCCGCCTTCCCCTTGCCGTCCGCGGCTGCGGCGGCATTGCCCGCTGCGCTCCTGGCGCCCGCGGGGGCGCCGGCACTGGCCCTCTGGCGGGGCCTTCCTTTCCGTTCTCCGCCGTCTCCGCGCGGAGCGGGGGTCCGTCTCGTCACCTCGTACGCCTCGGCATGGTGAGCGAGGCGACGGCCAGCGCCCCGATCCCCCACGCGAGCATGACCGCGAGCGCCTTCCAGTACCCCTGGCCCGGCGCGGATTGGAGGCGCACCTCCTCCAGGGCGGCGACGGTGCGGGTCATGGGGAGCACCGCGGCGATCCGCTCCAGGGGGCCGGGCAGGTACGCGGTGGGCACGAAGAACCCGCACAGGAACAGCTGGGGGATGATGAAGACGGGCATGAACTGGACGGCCTGGAACTCGCTGCGCGCGAAGGCGCTGGCCACCAGGCCCAGTGCGATGCCGACGAAGGCCCCCACGCCCGTCACGTCCACCACCCAGGGCGCGCTGGCCCCGGTGCTCACGCCCAGGAAGAAGTCGCCCACGAACCACATGACCAGGGATTGGAGGACGCCGATCACGGTGAAGGCGGCGGCGTAGCCGAAGAGCAGGTCGGCGCGGTGCAGGCGGGTGGTCCACAGGCGCTCCAGCGCGCCGGTCACGCGCTCGCGCTGCATGGTGATCGAGGTGATCAGGAACATCGCGACCACGGGGAAGATCCCGTACATGTTGACCGCCAGCACCGGGAAGGCGGGTTCCGCTCCGGGGGCGACCGGGACGTCGAGGAACACGAAGTGGAGCAGGACCAGCAGCGCCGTGGGGACGACGAGGACGATGCCGATGGTGCGGCGATCGGCGACCAGTTGGCGCAGGACGCGGGTGGTGGTGGCCCACCAGGTTGCCGGGTTCATCGGACGCTCCCTTCTGCGCCGTTGTCGGCGTCCTCCCTCACCAGGGCGAGGAAGGCGCGGTCCGGGGTGTCCTGCCCCGTGGCCTCCAGGAGCTCCGCGGGCGTCATGACCCCCAGGACGCGGCCCCTCCTCATGAGGATGAGGCGGTCACAGCGCATCGCCTCGTCCATGACGTGGCTGGAGACCAGCAGGGTGCGGCCCTGCCCCGCCAGTTCGCGGAACACGTCCCACAGGGACTCGCGGGTCAGGGGGTCCAGGCCGACGGTCGGCTCGTCCAGGACCATGACCTCGGGATCGCCGACCAGGGCGCAGGCGATGGAGGCCCGCGAGGCCTGCCCTCCCGACAGTGTGGAGACGACCTGCCCGGCCCGGTCGGCCAGGCCGACGGAGCGGATGGCGGCGTCGGCGGCGCCGCGCCCGGCCCCGGCGAGGGCGGCGAAGTAGACGGCGTTGCGCCGCACAGTGAGGTCGGGGTAGGCGCTCGCCTGCTGGGTGGAGTAGCCGATGCGGGCGCGCAGGCGCTTGGACCCGGCGGGACAGCCGAGCACGGCGGCGGTTCCGGCGTCGATGCGCTGCACCCCGACCAGGGCGCGCATCAGGGTGGTCTTGCCGCAGCCCGAGGGGCCCAGCAGACCGACGATCTCGCCGCGCCGTATTGAGAAGGACACGTCGTGGAGGACGGGCGCGCGCCCGCGCGACACCCGTAGGCGCTCGACGCTGATCGCGGGAGGGGGCGCCGCGTCGGGGCGCTCCGGGACCGTCGGAGCGGTGTCCCGAGCTTCATCACTCGATGAATTAATCACATGATGAATATACCTCCTACCAGCTCAGGGAACAAGCCCCTCACTCACGGTTTTCGAGTACCTGTCGGCTCTGCGCCGACGGGCGGACGCTCTCGCCGGGGTGCGCGGGGCCGCTGTGGAGGCGTTCGGGGCGGACAACCCGATCCTGGCCCCCTTGATGGGGGGTGGGGACGGTGAGTGAGGAACTGCGGGTGGACACGGACGTGATGCGCTCCTACGCGGCTCGCGTGGACGCGACCGCCGACCAAGTGTCGCAGGCCCAGTGGGCTGTGGGCTCCTTGAACACGATCGGCGCGCTGGGCGTGTTGTGCGCGCCGCTCCTGGGGCCGGCGGTCGGCTTCGTCGAGGCGGGGGCGCGCTCGTGCATCGACGCGACGGGCCAGGGCCTTGGGCGCATGTACGAGCTCCTGGGGCGCTCGGCCCAGGGCTACGACATGGTGGAGACGCAGATCGCCGAGGACCTGCGCGCGATCATGGAGCGCCTGCCGTGAGCGGCGGGAAGGCGCTGACCGCTGCTGACACCCCAGCGGGGCGGTCGGCGGCAGCGGGAACCCCGGTGGCGCCCTGGTGGCCGAGCGCCAGGACGTGCGCAGCGGCTTCGAGGGCCTGGGCATCATCGAGGACGGGCACGCCCTGGTGGAGGCCATCCAGGGCGGCAGCTGGGCGGGCACCGCGCTGGGGGTCGCGTTCACGGGGTTGGACGTGGCGTCCGCCGTCTCGGATCCCATTGGCACCCTCATCTCGATGGGCCTCGGCTGGGCGCTGGAGTGGGTGTGGCCCTTCAACGAGCTGTTCAACGCCCTGGCCGGGGACGCGGCGCAGGTGGAGGCGAACGCGCAGACGTGGGAGAACGTGGCCATGGCCCTGGGGGCCGCCGGCGCGCAGTTGGAGGAGGACACGGCCACCTGCCTGTCCGACATGGCCGGGAACGGGGTCGAGGCGATCCGGACCTCGGCCGGCGGCGTGGCGGAGCATGTGCGAGCGGCCTCCCAGTGGGCGCAGGCCATGGCGGACGGCCTGCGCATGGCGTCGGGCATCGTCCAGGTGGTGCACGACGTGGTGCGCCAGGCGATATCGGATCTGATCGGCACGATCTGCTCGGTGGCCATCGAGGAGGCCTGCACCCTGGGCCTGGCCACCGCACTGGTCGTCGAGCAGATCACTACCCGGGTCGCCGCGTTGTCGACCCACGTCTTCGAGGCCATCGGCCATTTGAAGACCGCGTTCTCCAGTTTCCACGGGCTCCTGTCGGAGCTGGGGCGCTTGTGGAACACGCTCACCGGGGCGATCAGCTCCATGTTCCACCGGGGGGCCGCCGCACTGACGCCCCACGGCCCGGTGGCGGGCGCGACTGCGGCCATCGGAATCGGCGGCGCCCCGCACGGCGCTCACGGCCCGCACGCCTCTGCCCAGCCCACTCCCCCGCCCCATGCCAAAGACCCCGTGAAGGACGAGCCCCTGGTCTTCCCCGAGCGCAAGCCGTGGAAGGGCACGAAGAGGGAGAAACCCGACGAAACCCACAACGGTGCCAAATGGGGCGAGGGGCGCGACCAGGCCCAGCTCAACGCACTGAGGGACGCCCGTGTCGAGACCAAGAAAAACATCAAAAGACTGGAGGAAGAACTCCGAGCCCACGGGGTGGATCCCGCAGCTGCAACAAGAAGTAAAATCGAAGCGAAGTGCAACGACCTCCTATTCGCAGGACACTCGAAACGAGAAGTAAAGCACATAGCAAACCTGGCAAACGAGTTATCAACCGCACGCGGACACTATTCGCGCCTCGGTGAGCAAGTCGGAATCGTTGGAGCAGAATCCAAACTGGAAAGTCAGGAAATGAAGCTCCTCCCCAACACCGGGGGCACTGGAGCGGGAAACGGCAGCGGCGACATCTACGCGACCGCCCTGGACAAGGAAGGCAATCACCAAGCCTTCCATGTGGTGGAGGCCAAGGGATACAGTAGCGAACTGGGAACGCGACTGGTCGACGAAAAGCCCTTCGAACAGGGGTCTCCCACATACGTGCGCGACATTATGCTCAACGACCCCCAGCTGCACGACGCACTGGCCAGGAACGCCGCACTCCGCGAGGCCATACTCAAAAGAGAGATCCCGGTGGTCGCGGACGTGTACCGCACCCGCCACCCGTACATGTCCTGCGTCACCCTGCAAAAGACAACCGCCGTGCCCCTCGACGATGACTTCATAAAGAAGCTGGAAGAGATACTCAAGGGGCACCCCGCCTACACGCCTTCACCTCCCCCGAAACCCACCCCCTGAGAAGAACCTCAGCAGAAGACGTCCACACGGAGTAGAATAAGACCATGAACACCACACTCGAAGCCTACCCTACGGACCGTTTCACCGAAATTGTTAAGACATGGATCGACCACCCATGGCCCATCACCTCGAAAGATGGGAGTATTATATTCGAGGATTTAGGGTACTCAGTCGATTCAGAAGACCCGGAGATGTTCGCGTCACCATTTGCGGAACAAGAGCCGGATTCCTACTTTATCGCACGGAACGGACTTATTGACGACATTGATGTCGCAGTATCCACAATATGCACAAGGGAATCCATGAAGGAAAATGCGGACACAATAGAGAGCACTTACGACACATATTGCAAAGCGGTAAGCGACGCCTATCCTGACGCATTATCGAAAAGAGATAGAACGCACAATGCGACCGAATGGTTCTTTAAAAATGACGTACAAATTAGACTCAGTAACGTCGGGATCACTATTTCATTCTACATACACTCACCGCGTATGACCCAATTGCGCCGCGAAGAGGAGGAAATGGGCTTAACCAGCTACGACGATATCCTCGAAGACGACTGAAGAGGACACTCAGCCCATGACGCAGCGCCCCTCCAGATTCGAAGCCTACACTACGGACCGACTTATCGAAATTATCAAAGCCTGGGTCAACCACCCCTGGCCGATTACTTCTGACAAGGGGCAGGCTATATACGAGAGCCTCGGACTCCGCGGATACAATCCGCGCCCGAACTTCTTCTGGTCCGATTTCTCTACGGACAAGGAACCAGACTCCTACTACGTCGTCACGCGAGATCAAGTCAGCACGATCGACATGGAAATGGCACGACTCCTCCCCGACGAGGGAGCCAGCGACGATTCACCACTCTATGAGATATATACCCGATACTGCAACGCCATCGACACGGTATTCAATGGAAGCGCAACAAAACATCCAGTTCACGACAAAGCGACCGAATGGACGTTTCATAACGATGTCCGAATCAGGATCGCGAACATCGATATCGCGATATCTTTAGTTATCCATTCACCACGCATGACCCAATTGCGCCGCGAAGAAGAGGAAATGGGCTTGACCAGCTACGACGATATCCTCGAGGACGACTGAAGAGGACGTTCAGCCCATGACGCAGAACCCCGCCAGATTCGAAGCCTACCCAACAGATCGCTTCGTTGAAATAGTCGAAACATGGGTCAACCACCCTTGGCCCATAACCACAGAAGAGGCGAAAGAAATATACGAAAGCATCGGCTACCGCCCCTACATCCCAGATCCGAGTTTGTTCGCATCAGATTTGTCAAAAGACGGCGAACCGGACTCTTACTACACACAAAGTGACGGTTGTGTAAACACGGTCAACATAACAGTTACGAGACAAGGAGAAAAAGGGACTGAGAGACATAATGCAGACAAAATTGAGAAGATATACAAACAGTACTGTAACGCGATTGACACCCTTGTTTCGAAACGACTTACCCGACGACATCAACAGGATTCCGCAACTGAGTGGTTCATCGACAATAATGTGAACATAAGAGTCGGAAACCCTGGACACAGGGTAACGTTTTCCGTCTCCTCGCCGGCCATGACCCAGTTGCGCCGCGAGGAGCAGGAAATGGGCTTGACCAGCTACGACGAGATTTTCGAGGACGACTGAACAGGACATTCAGCCCATGGCACAGCAATCGGCGAGGTTCGAAGCCTACCCCACAGATCGATTCATCGAGATAATCAAAGCCTGGGCTAACCACCCCTGGCCCATGTCGCCAGCAGAGGCTCAAGCATTGTATGAGAGTCTTGGATACCGCGCTTACGCGCCGAAACCGGAACTATTCATTTCAGACTTTTCACAGATAGAGCCCGACTCCTACGTCACTACACACAATGACCGCGTAGGCGACGTACGCATTTCAGTATCCCGGTCGTGCGACACTGTTACACCACAGAACACAGACACAATCTCTTGCACGTTCAACGATTACTGCGCCACCATCGAAGACAAGCTTAAAGACGCGATTTCGCATAGTAAGATAGAAAGGAACGCAATCAGATGGACACTACGCAACAGTGTTGACATTCGTTTAGCGAAACTATCGAGGAATATCTCAGTATTCATCGAATCACCTCGCATGACCCAATTGCGCCGCGAAGAAGAGGAAATGGGCTTGACCAGCTACGACGATATCCTCGAGGACGACTGAAGAGGACATTCAGCCCATGACACAACGCCCCGCCAGATTCGAAGCCTACCCTACGGACCGTTTCATCGAAATCGTCAAAGCCTGGGCCAACCACTCCTGGCCTATAACCACAGAAAAGGCGCGAGAATTATACGAAAGCCTGGGCTACCACGCCTGCCCATCGGACCCAAGCCTCTTCATATCGGACTTTTCCGTGGACGACGAACCCGACTCTTACTACACTTCCACAGGCAAGCACATCAATTCAATCAGACCTGCAATCGCTCGGCGTTGCCCTATTGAAGAGGAGGCCAGATACGCCGCTCTGGTTTCGGACACCTACACGAGGTATTGCTCAGCGATTAACCACACTTTCAACAGTATCACTAAACACGTGCACGACAGACAGTCGGACGAGTGGACATTAGACAACGATGTGCGGTTCAGGATCGGCAACATAGGCATTACAATCACATTCGTCATCCATTCACCACGCATGACCCAATTGCACCGTGAGGAGCGAGAAATGGGCTTGACCAGCTACGACGAGATCCTCGAGGACGACTGAGCGGCACACCGGCGCTCCAGACTTGAGACCACCACTACGGAAGAAACGAGGGTTCGGGGAGTGGACACCACCAACGTGACACGGACGCGCATACGGCGCACACTCAGGCAGATGGCGAACAACCGGAGCCCGATCACGGAGCAGCGCCG
>ERZ773042.2293-NODE-2293-length-10534-cov-7.566371_pt1 | contig 10534 bp, 3 predicted proteins | sample MGYA00511664_ERZ773042 | MGnify/ENA primary metagenome ERZ773042 (study PRJEB29015, sample SAMEA2737984) | human oral metagenome | biome: human oral; feature: human-associated habitat; material: dental | place: China | collected 2036 ... | reverse complement strand
TACCATATCTATCTGCAAAACTTCCAGTAGGATAGTCAAATAACATTTGTGTCAGCAAAACAACAGACCAAAGCAATCCTATTTGAGTATTTTTTAAACCAAACTGTAATAAAAAAGCTGTTATGACTGAATCATACAATATTGCCATAACTTTTAAGGTACTTTCTCCCCAAAGTAAACCTATTATACTCTTTTTCATAATAAACTCTCCTGCTTTTTATTTCTGCTTGCTTTTATAAATCTAATTTCATGTAAATTGATGTCTTCATTGGACTATTATTATAACTTGAAATTTCATAAAATCCATATTTTTTATACAATCTTATTGCACTTTTTAAAAATGGTAAAGTATCTAATAACATAGAAGAATATCCTATTTCTTTTGCATCTTTTATTATTTTTTCAATAAGCTTTTCTCCAATTTGTTTACCTCTAAACTTTAATCTAACATAAAGCCTTTTCATTTCACAATTTTTTTCATCAATCTTTTTAAGACTTATACAACCTGCAACTTCGTTATTATAATAAGCTATATATAATCTACCATCAGGTAGACCATATTTTTTTTCTAAATGTTCTAATTCATCATCATAATTCTGGATTTCAAGATACTTTTTAAAGCTGGCATCTCCTTCAATTAGAATACCTGTATACTCTGAAAATAATAATTTTATTTCTTCTGGAAAATCATAAGCTGGTAATATTTTTATATTCATTTTTTAACATCTCCATAAATTTCTTATATTATTTCATATTTAACTTTTACATTTTTGCCTTTAAATGCTATTCCTATTCTATATATCTTAGATATTCCTTTTTCTTTTAATCCCACATCATATTGCTTTTCTTTTATTTGTTCTAAGGCTTCTTCTGCCTTTGCACTTAATTCTTTTATTGTTTTTGATACTTTAAATTCAAATACATAGGCAGGTTTTACTTTATCAAGTGGAATTAACATTGCATCATATCTTCCATGACCTCTTTCTCCATTTGATTTTACTTCATATTTATCTCTTAACCAAATTAACATTCCTAAAAATAATGAATGATAAACTTTTTCTCCTTTTAAATCATAAAAACTTGTGTTTACTAAAAATATATTTTGTAGTCTTCTTTCAAATTCTTCTATATCTCCATCTAATAAGGCATCCATCATTGGATTAAAATAATTTCCACTCACTAAAAATTTATCTATAAAACCTTTTTTAAAAAATGTCTGTATTTCATAGTTTGGTATTTTTATCATATATTCATCATTGGATAGCTTTTCATTTATCTTTAAATATCCATTATATACCATTAACTGCCATATTCCATCAAACTTTGATAATTCTTCAAAAGTAAAAAATGGACTTATTTCTTTTTTTATTTCTTTTCCTTCAAATAAACTTTCTAAATCTTTAAATACATCTACTGTTGAATTTTTTATACTATCATAAATTAATGCATTATCCGAGGTATTTACCCAATAGGCTTGCAAACCTCTATCTGATAGATAATTTATTATAGACCAAGGGTTGTATACCTCTGAATTTCCAAATTTATATCCATCATACCATCTTTTTACTTCTTCTATTTCATAAGTCATTTCAAAATATTTCAATGCTTCTTCCACTTCTTCCTCACTTAAACCAAAAAATGTTTCAAATTTATCTCCTAATATATTATAGGTTCTAACATTATTTAAACCTGAAAATATTCCTTCTTTTGCTACTTGAACTATACCAGTCAACACTCCCATTTTTAAATTTGAATTTGTTTTTAGAACTAAGCTTAAAAAATTTCTGAAAAAGTTTATTGAATCTTTATAGTATCCTCTTTGATTAGCTGTTATTAAAGGGCTATCATATTCATCTATTAATAAAATTACCTTTTTTTGATAGTAATTATATAAATATTTTGTTAGATTTAATAGAGAACTGTCATAGTTTGCACCTTCTTCTTTCAACCAAATTTTATCAAACTCCTTTAAGTCACTCTCATTTAAAGTTTCTCTTATAAAATTAAAATCATTATATAGACTTCTTAATAATTCTTTAACTCCAAAAAAACATTCTTCCCAAGTATTTTTTTTCAAATCTTTCATTGTAATAAATACTGTTGGATATTGTCCTTGCTCTTTAAAATATTCTGATTTTTCTATATATAGATCTTTAAATAGCTTTCTATTTTCTTCTGCGTTTCTTATATCAAAAAAATATTTCAATGTTGACATATTTAATGTCTTTCCAAATCTTCTTGGACGAGTAAATAATTTTATTTTTGTTTTATCTTTTATTAATTCTTCTATATAATTTGTTTTATCAAAGTAATAGCAATCTTCTTTTATAACTTCTCTAAAATCTTCTATTCCTACTCCTATTCCCTTTTTCATAAATACTCCTCCCTTTATTTTATTTTAATTATAACATAAAAAAGGGGAAAGGGTTATCACATTTTATTAAATGTAATAACCCTTTTTGAAAATAAATAATAATCTATATACACTTACGTTAGTGCCAAATATTTTAAATTTTAGAATATAACTCTAAATCCTACTCCAGCTCTCATATTATGTCCTTTTGTATCATAGCCAATGTTAGCTGTTCCACCTAATATTTCGCCTTCTACTCCTAAGCTGAAATCTGTTTTTACATTACCTTTTCTATCTTCTTTTTCTTTTGGTAAGTTAAACCAATCTGCACTTGTATGAGCTACTTTTGCTTTATTATTAGCTTTGGCTACTTTTCCTAGTTCATCTTCATAAGCTGTTCCTAATCTTGCTGTGATTATTTTTCCACTTGCTAGAATATATTTGTAATTTAAGTCTACTCCTACTTCTGGTCTTACTGAAATATAATGACTATCTTTTACATCTAATCTTATTTCACCAGATTTTTCTTTAACTTTTCCTATTTTCATATATTCTAACTTTATTGCACCATAAGGTCTTAGAGATATATTTTCTGTCAATCTAAAATCTTTTCCTAATTCATTCTTTAATGCTACTCCATAAGTATTGTATCTTCCTCTGGCATTAAATACTTCATCCACAACTAAGAATTTTCTGTTCATCTTATTATAACCAAGTGAAATATCTCCTGACACAGTCCAATTCAAACTATTGTTATAATCAAATGGAATTGATTTATATACTCCTACCTTAGCTTCTAACATTTCTTCTTTTGATTTTCCTATATCTTTGAATTTAAATGTGTTATATACAAATCCTGTATACCAGCCTGTTCCTTTTCCTAATCTCAATCCTTCATTTTCGTGCATATAAACTACACCATAAGCATTATTTGTATAATCTATTACACCAGCTGTATTAGTTTTGTATTCACCTCTTGAGCCAAATGTTTTTATCTTATTAGATTTCTTAGAAGCTGTTGACCAATCATTCTTTAAATAATTGAATTCTTTATCCAATATATTTCCAGTAGATTGAACTCTTTGATGGATATTTGCATATTGGTGTCCCATCATTTCATCAAAGGCTTGTTTTAATAATATTCCTTCATTGTTTCCTATATCATTAAGTTTATTAAACAATTCTTTTTCCCTTGAACCAATTGCTTCAACACCATATCTTTGTTCCAATCCATCTGTAAAATTATATGTATCCCTTGTTGTGTTTTTATCTGCTGCAAACACAGTATAAGGAACTTTTGTCATATAGGCATTTTCTATTGTTTGAGTAGCCTTATTCTTTGTAATTGTTGCTTGCCAAGTCAAAGAACTAGAATAAATTTCCCATTTACTTAAACCTCTTCTTAATGCAGCTGTAATCATTTTATTATATGGTTCTATTATATCTTTTCCTAATTGAATATATTTAGAATTACTATATTTTGCTGCTTCTACTCCTATAATCAAATCAGCTGATTTTATTCCAGAGTTTGCCAATGCACCAATATTAGCTATTGGATTTGTAGGATTAACTCCAGATGAACCCATATATATACCTATTGATGATGTTGGTATTTCACTTGGAGCTCTATTAGGAATAGTGTGTACCAAAGTAGGTTGTACTTTTCTTCCATTTACAAATATGTCAGCTTTAGTTTTATCATCATCTCTTACTCTTATTTCCACTCCACCAAAACTCTTACTTGTGTCGTTATCATCATCTAATTTTCTTATAGGTGTTGAAGTTTCACTTACTTTTATATCTCCATAGTTTTCAATAATTCCTCCACCAAAACTATATAGACCTATTCCATCATCAGCATTAATATTTATTGTAGCACCTTTTGCATTAACTATTTTAGCTCCAGTAGTTACAGTAACACCTACTTGTCCAACATTATTATTTCCTACTGTTGTTATAGTTCCATAGTTATATCCAACTGCTCCATTTTCTAAATACATTCCTGTATTTCTTTTACTACCACTTAGTTCTATTCTACCAAAGTTTTCAGCAATGGAATTTCTACCTGTTGCATACATCCCTATACTATTTGGGTGAGTAACAGAAATTACTCCACGGTTTACTATATGACCAGCAGCCTTTTGTCTTACAATAGCTTTTCCATTTGCATCTTTTCCTAACTTTTCTGTATATCCTACTGCTATACCTATACCATATTTTTCATCTCTTGGATCTGTTAAATCAGACTTAGCAACTTTTATTGTGCCATAATTTGTAACTATTGGCATAGGTGTCATAGATGTTGCTGGTTCTGTAACAGTATATTTATCTTCTTTTGGATAGTATGAATACACTCCTATACTTCCTGTACCTGATGAAAAATCAATATTTCCATAATTATCTACTTTTCCTGATGAATAGATACCATAGTTTTCATTTCCTGGTGAAGTTATATTAGTTTTATTAGTTACACTTCCAGTATTATCTTTTGAATAGACAAATACAGAATTATCTTTTAGAGCAATATTTCCAGTGCTATTGCTTTCAAATTTATTATTTTGTCCTTTAATAATAAATCCATAAGAGTTATTACCTATATTCAATTTATCTGTATTGTTTATTATATTTCCATTATTTCCATCATAATACAATACTGTTGAATCATTATTACCAGTTGTTATTTGTGCCCCATTTTTAAATTCAACTGTACCACCTCTTGAATATACAGCTGTTGAACCTTCTCCAACATTCAATTTAGAATTTGCATCAAGGCTTACAGATTTACCATAAATTCCTGTTGCCTTTTTACCAGCTGTTACTTGTACACCACTCAATATATTAATATTATTTCCTGCTGCATATACTGCTGTACCTTCATCACCAGCAGAAACTTTTGAATTTGCTTTTAAATTAATATTTGAACCATAGATACCAGCTGATTTATTTCCTGCTACAACTTCACCATAATTTTCTATATTACCATTTGGAGAATAGATACCTACTCCTGCATTATTAGGATCTGTTGTATTACCAACAGTTATCTTTCCATTGTTTATTATATTTACATTACCTTCTGCATAAATTCCAAGTGAGCCAGCTCCTAATAAATTTATTTTTCCTTTGTTTATAATCTTTTTACCAGCTATTGTATTTTCAGAAAAAATACCTGTTACTTTTTTATTATTAGAACTAATATCTGCTTTTCCTTCTAATGTTATATCAGAGTTTTTTCCATAAATAAATATTGAATCATCACTATTTATTGTTTTTTGCTTTTCATAATTTACTGTACTATCTTCTGCATATAAATAAGTATATTTACCTGTAGGATTTACTGTTAAATTATCAATAAAATTACTAGGTGTTATATTAGAATTCTTTAAATAATATGCAATAGAATCTTCACCTAAATTTAATGTTCCAGCATTTCCTTTAAAAGTTTTACTTCCTAAATCAGCTATCTTAAATGCTATTGATTTATTATTTATATTATAAGTACCTTTTTGCACTTCTACATCTGAATTTTTAGCACTTACAGCTATAGCATTATCTTTAACAGATATATTAGCACCTGTTTTTAAAGTAGAATCTTCAACTAAAACACCTGTTGCAGAAGTTGCATTTATATCTCCTTTTGTCAATGTAACATCAGATTTTATAGTTCTTATACCTACACCATCTTTTCCTACTGATACATTTCCACTAGAAGTTAAAGTAGAATTTTCAGCATAGATACCTACACTTGATTTATTATTAGCAAAATCTATATTTCCACTGTTAGTTATAGTAGATGTTGCATTTGTATAGTTAGTTTTATCATTTTTAGCATATATACCATAAACACCTGTTGAATTATCTTTTGCTTTTATAGTTCCAGTATTTGTAATATTTATATCTTTATTTTTTGATATGGCAGTGCTATTTCCACCTATCTTTAAATCATTTTCACCAAAAATACCCACACCATTAGTACCTACTTTTATAGTTCCAGTGTTTCTAACAATAGAACTATCAGCTGCATAAATACCTACACCATTTTCACCAGTTGAAGAAATATTACCTGCATTTGTTACAGTTCCAAAACTTGTTGCAAGTCCAGCAGAATTTTTACCTGTTAAAGATATATTACCATTATTTTCAACTTGTATATCTTCTACTTTTGGAGCTGAAAGTTTTGAGCCAGCTTCTCTTTTAGTATTTGCTTGGAATATTGCAACTTTATTAGCAGAATTAGAAGTCATATTTATTCCAGAATTTACTTTCGCCCAAGATGATAGATATTCCAATCTGTTATATGGAGTTGTAATATCATCTAAGTCTACATTTGTATCAACTTCTAATTTATTTCTAAGAGTTTTTTCTATTCTATAATTATTAACAGAGTTAGCATCATCTACTACAACTCTATTTCCAAGTAAAGTACCTAAATTAGAATAGCTACTTAATTTTTGATAGTCTACATCAGCTATATTTTTATTATATGTAACAAATAGTGTTGATTTTTTATCTGTCATTTTTAAATGTAATTTTTTACCAGCTGCACTTGTTTTTCCATATTTACTATCAGGAAACATATCATTTAAAATTTCAGTCTTTTTAGCTCCATCTTTTCCTATTAAATAGAAAGCAACACCACCATTCCCTATAGTAGCATTTACATCATTGTTTAAAATAAAACTTCCCTTTGCAATTGGATGTTCTAACACTGCTTCTTTTGCTGAAAGAGTACCTTTTATATAATCTCTATATGTATAATTATAGAACATTATTCCTGGTGCTTTTTCAGATCCACTGACTGATAGATTAGGAGAATTAGTCATATCTACTGTAGTTGCTCCAACTTTTCCTAATTCAATAGCTGTTCTATCTGCATAAAGAGCTACTGCACCATCAGAAGCAGAAATATCTCCTCTTTCAAGATAAGTTGTATTAATCATCCCCTTTGAATATACAGCAATAGATTTTTCTCCAACTACATTTATTTTAGGATTTTTATTAGGATTTTTTCCAGATATCATTTTAAAAATAGAACGGTCATTAACTACTGGTTCACCAGTATTTTTATCATAAGCAATTATTTCGCTGACATTATATACTCCTACTACTCCTTTTCCTGTTAAATCAATAGTACCTGTATTAGCTCCATCTGTATCTCCTGATATAACCATAGCTGTTAAATTTTCATTATCTTTACCTTCAGTCTTAATAGTTCCATTATTTATAATATTTCCAGGTCCAAGATTATATTTATCTTGATGGCTTCTAAAAAAATTGTCTCCCTCACTTATAACAAAAAATGTCCACATAGCTATATTATTTTTACCTTTTAAATTTATTGTTCCATCTTCCAAATTTATAGCTTGATTCAATACGATTGCACTACCAGCACTCATAGCTACATTTCCTGTTCCATTTACATTGATAGTCCCTTTATTAGTAACCCTAGACATAGTAAAAAAGCGTGTAAATTTATAATCTGGTGGAGGTCCCATAACATCAGCATCTCCTCCATCTGATGCATACATTCCTAGATTTCTAGTTCCATATAGATTAATAATACCAGCATTTGTAATAACATTAGCATTATATTTTAGTTTCTTATCAGCAGCAATACTACCAGGAGCGTCAATATACAATTTCATTGCTGTGTTAGCTGTACCATATACATTAATTATTCCACTGTTTTTTACTTTACCTATATATCCACTACCAAACTTAGTTTTATCAAAATCTTCTGCTGGTGCTGGTATTGGATTATTAAAGATATTGTTTTTTTGAACTCCAATTCCAACTGAACCACCAGTTTTTCTCTTATCATTACCTACATTAATAGTCCCTTTATTTTCAAATCTTTCAATTTTATTAATATATGAAGAAAGCCTCATTCCATAACTTCTACTTCCATTAACTGTTATAGTAGCACCTTTATCATTTAATATATCAATAGTTGCATTATAAGCTATCTCATCTTCAAGTATTTCGTGCTTAAGATTAGGAGCATATACATTGATACCAACAGAATCATTACCATTAAATTCTATAGTTCCTTTATTAATAAGTGAATATTTAGAGTTTCCTCCCTCATTATCAGTATCTTTTTCAGTTAAAATCATACCTACTTTATATCCTGTATATCCACCTTTTTTTATAGTTCCATCATTCATTAACATATCAGGTGTTCTTTTTATAGTTGTTTCAAAGATATTATCTCCTATTATAGGCAATGGTGTTGTTAAAATTTTGTTATTAGAAGAAGTTATTTCTGTTCCATCTTCTTCTATTGTACCAACTGTAAGTCCACCTAATCCTCCACTATCTCTGTATCCTTCTTCTGCTTTATCTGTTATCACTCCACTATTTATAATTTTTCTTTCACCTTGACCAGTTCTTGCTCCATTACCTGTGTCAGTTTGAGCTTCAAATCCAATAGTAAATGGACCTACTAAATTTATAGTTCCTCCATTTTCTATTGTAGCCTTTGGTGTATTATGTAAAGTTCCTACTCTTGAACCTCCAACTAAAAAATCTTGTTTATTAATATCATCAGGTTCAAGCGATTTATTAGGTGCATCATTAATAGAATCTATTGTTATATTTGTTCCATTAGCTATTGTTAATGTCTTTCCACCAGTATTGCTACCTACACTTCCATAATCAAAATATGTTTTAAATAATGCTTGCTTTGCTACTGCTTTACTACCATTAAACCACCAATTTATATTTGTTGTATATAACATTGCTGGTTTTTTACCTTCAAAATTGCTATTATTTAGTGTTATATTATCATTATGATTATAAGATTTCCCATCATTTTTAGCACCATTAGCTCCTTTTCCATAGCTTCCACCATTCCAATAAGTTTTTTCTTCATCTACTCTACCTTGATATGAAATTACTTTCATACTACTTGAAGAAGCATTTATAAAACCTGCTCCTAAATATTTAGGATCTGCTGGTGGTAAAATTCCTCCACCTGTTATATTAATAACTGGTGCAGCTGGATTTTCTGGTTCTTGTGGTACAAAAAATTGTGGTTTAGCTGGATTTAAAACAATAGGTGGATTAGGATTTTTATTGATGTCTTTTGGTTTTACTCCTGCTCCTAATTCTATTTTTACTATTGCTTCCTGTCTTATTCTTGTATTTGCCAATCCATAAGAATCTTCATCTCCACCTCTTAATGAAGTTGTTGCTGAGTGTGGATCTTTTCCCTTTTTATTTGTTGTTTCTCCAAAAGTTACTAATTGACTTTCTCCTCCAACTGATAATGTTGAAAGTGAATGAGTTACTGCTGAATTTGAAGAAGTATATTCATCATAGTGTTTACTATCTGGGTGTATATTTCTTAAAAATAAATCTTCACTTCTTGTAAATACTCCTTCATAAGGATATTTTTCTTTTTTATCTCCCTTTCCTTGATAAGTGCCTCTCCAATCATTATAAAAATAATTAGCACCAAATTGCCAAGAACTCCAAGGTGATTTTACTACTTGATCTCCTTGTTCCATCAATTGTATAAGTTCTAATCTTTCTCCTGTTATCTTTTTATTATTTTCTTCTCTTGCTGTTTTTATTTTTGTTTGCAAATCTCCTACTGAATTTCTAAGAGAATTTTTTGCAGAGTTTATTTCTTCCATTGTGGGTGTTGTGCTTGATATGTTGTCTGCATTATTTATTTCTTGTGAAAATGCACCCCCCCCCATCATTAAAAATAGGATGGCTAAACCTATTGAATACTTCACTGTTTTGCATCTCTTTGCTATTGAACGAAGATCTTTTTCTATTTTGCTTAAATTATTGTTCATTTTCTTCCCCCTTCTTGTCAATTTTCAGTTTTGACTTCTTCTTTTTTAACATCTATTACTCTACTTTCTTCCGAATTAACTTCTCCCTTTGAACCTCTTTTTACTAACTTAAATTCAACTCTTCTGTTCTTTGCTCTTCCTTCTGTTGTTGCATTATCAGCAATAGGTTCTTCTTCTCCTCTTGGTACTATTCCTACTATTCTACTAGGATCTAATCCCAATTCTATTAATTTAGCTTTCACTGCTTCTGCTCTTCTTTTAGATAGCCCCATATTATATGCGTTACTTGCTATATAGTCTGTGTGCCCAACTATTGTTACTTCATAATCATTTTTTTCAATGAAATCTTTTAAATTTGTCAACATCTCATTGTACT
>ERZ773042.2289-NODE-2289-length-10552-cov-16.880252_pt1 | contig 10552 bp, 9 predicted proteins | sample MGYA00511664_ERZ773042 | MGnify/ENA primary metagenome ERZ773042 (study PRJEB29015, sample SAMEA2737984) | human oral metagenome | biome: human oral; feature: human-associated habitat; material: dental | place: China | collected 2036 ... | reverse complement strand
TTAACGTGCGGTTTGCTTCGGTCAAATGCATCTGCCATTTGTAGAAGTTCTCCTTATTTAATTATTATTTCACGCGGGTATGACCAATTAAAGGCTCCACGGCGTATGCGCTTAATTATAGCGGGTTTTATAATATTTCGCAAGGAAATCGTCTCTGATTTTACAAAATGTACCGTTCGGGAGGTTTAGGTGAATAGGATTAGCGTAAATAGCGTCACGAAACGTCTTGTTCAGTGCGTCGTGACAGACCGATGATGTCGCGAGCGCGCACCAGATAGAACATATCATTTTCACGGTCGCCTATCATCAGCATTGGCTCGCCAAAACTCAGCGGTAAGTCCGTAACGTTTTGGATGTTTCCATCTAGACTTGGCGGTTCATTGAGTTCCGGGTTCCACACCGTTAGACGATCCGCGTGCACGGTAAACGGCTCAGCACCCTTATCATCGCCGACTTCTTGCAACGGAACGTCGCTCCACGAAACAACGTTCAACAAATCACTTGGTAAACAACGATACGCCATGACCGTACATTCGCCATCAAACTTATGCGGATTGTCGATTAGTCCCAGCACACTGTGCGCCTCATCGTCATATTGTTTTAGTATCTCAAGCTGTTCTTCTAGAGAAAACTGACAGAATGCCTCCTCAAACACACCTCCAGCGTCCTCAGCAATGTTATGCAACTCATCAACGGCAAATTCTAGATCCTCCGCGTCATTATCCAAGTTTTCAAACCGTAATAATTTGTCACGACTAGGTATCACATAGACATTTCGTGATTGACCGTCCAACTGATCAAATACCGCCGCTTTTACCACCGCGTGAACTGACCTATCGTATTCGACAAAGTTCGTCTCACCGAGGGAAACTCTATTGCTGTCGATAAATTCAGGTTTCAACCTACCATCTGCGCTATCTGGCGTCAGCACAAAGCCCGACAAGCTGACAGCATCAAGCTCACCGACGTACGGCAACTCATCGTTCAGCGTCTGGATATGTTCACGCAGCGTGTCCGGAAAGTCAGCCTTATCAGTGTGTGAAAGATCGGTCGCCAATTCCCATGCTAACTGCTGGAATTCCTCAGTAAAGACTGTTTCAAACAAATCAGCACCATCCTCAATACCTTCTTCATCAGTTGGCATGATGTCCACCACGTCTTTCATGTCGACCCGAAACAGGACTGACTGATCTTCTTTGTCAAACATCTCCAGGACTGGGCGATTGCCACGCCAGGTAAAGATTGGTAGGTCACCAAAGAGAACTTGCTTATCTGCCTCAACATCAACACCATATTCATTCGCGCCAACTCGCCGAATGTATGCTTTGCACTCCACTTGCACGCCAGTACCATAGATCATTTCACTCAACATCGTGTTCAAATCACCTATCAGCTCCCTCTTGGACGCAGTATCTTGAATATCATTGAGCTCTACGACTTCTTCAGTCTTATCGACATAGTGGCGCAGCTTGCGGATGTAACGTGGTACACCACTGGTATCGGGCAAGATCTCTGCTACCGCAATCGCTTGTCGGTCAATTGGGAAATAATAGTCCATCGCCGTATCATGCTGCACCGTACGCACACATAAAGCCGCCATCTCCTTGGTGTACGTAGCAAACGGCGCTGACTCATCAGGGTCAATCTCCAGCGACGTCACCACGTCCGCCACGCCCTCAACAGCCTGTAGACCGTGCGAACCGTCTTTAGTTTGGGCGTAACCGATGACCCTCACCCGCTCGCCTTCAATTTCGTCCGTGCGCATCACTCGCTCGATATCGCCCAATGCTGTAGCCTCTTTATCACTGCCAAGCTGTATATTGGCCATGGCAATTTCTCGCCAATCATCCGTTGACAATTGGCCCAACAAATTGACGCCAGTCTCTACTCGTGGTGACCTCATATAGTTGTATCGTATACCTCTATAACCTAAACTTCAAGCATAATCATCGCTCCATGCGGTATACTATAACCATGAGCAAGAAAACGCTGGTTGAGCTTGACCCGTGGTTAGCGCCGCATGAGAGCGTCATCAAGGCGCGCGAGGCGTATGTTTCGTCGACACTTGAGAGGGTTTTGGATGGAAAACCGCCGGCAGAGTTTGCGTTAGGGTTTCATCATTTTGGCTTACATCAGACAGCGGTGGGCTGGACGTTTCGCGAATGGGCGCCGAATGCTACGCGCATAGTAATGGTTGGCGATTTTTCTGAGTGGCAGGAGCGTGAGGAGTTTGCCTTGCAGCCCGGTGAGCATGGTGAATGGAGTGTTGATTTGCCGAAGGATGCGTTACACCACGGGCAGAAATATAAGCTGCGCGTCTATTGGCCGGGCGGCGACGGTTGGCGCTTGCCATCATACGCCACCTACGTCGTCCAAGACAATGATTCGGTGGATTTTTCGGCCGTGGTCTGGCAGCCTGATGAGTCATATCAGTGGCAGCATGATATTCCGCCTGCGCCAAACGTACCGCTGATTTACGAGGCGCATGTCGGCATGAGTAGTGAGGAGGAAAAGGTCGCTAGCTTCAACGAATTTACTACCAATGTCCTGCCACGCATCAAACAATCTGGCTATAATACCATCCAGCTAATGGCTATCGCCGAACACCCGTACTATGGTAGTTTCGGCTATCATGTTACTAATTTTTTCGCCGTATCATCGCGGTTTGGCACGCCCGATGATTTTAAGCGATTAGTTGACGAGGCGCACGGACTGGGGCTGCGGGTTATCATTGACATCGTTCATGCTCATGCCGCCAAAAATGAGGTCGAGGGCCTCGGTAATTTCGCGGGTGATCCAACGCAATATTTCAAAGCTCACGACCATCCAGCCTGGGATTCGCGGCTGTTTGATTATGGCAAGCCGGAAGTACTGCACTTTTTAGCCAGCAATTGCCGCTGGTGGTTGGATGAGTACCGTGTTGACGGTTTTCGGTTTGATGGCGTGACCAGCATGCTATATCACGACCACGGTTTGGGCAAAAGTTTCACCAGTTATGATGATTATTTTGGCGACGACATTGATAAGGACGCCTTGGTCTATCTCAGACTAGCAAATGACGTCATTCACGCCGTTCACCCCGATGCCACGACCATTGCTGAGGAAATGAGCGGGCTACCGGGCTTGGCGGCACCAGCTGAGCATGGTGGCCTGGGCTTTGATTATCGCTTGGCGATGGGTGTGCCTGATCTCTGGATCAAGACATTGAAAGAGAAGCGCGATGAAGATTGGGACTTGGGCGAATTGGCACACACCTTAAGTTCACACCGCCCAGAGGAAAAAGTCATCACTTACGCCGAGAGTCACGACCAGGCCTTGGTCGGCGACAAGACGCTGATTTTTCGGCTGATCGACAAGGCCATGTATTGGCACATGGACAAAGCCGACCCCGACCTGATGGTGGAACGTGGCGTGGCACTACACAAACTTATCCGACTGCTGACAGCCGGGCTGCACGGTGGTGGTTATCTTAATTTCATGGGCAATGAATTTGGGCATCCCGAGTGGATCGACTTTCCGCGTCAGGGCAATAATTGGTCGTTCAAGCACGCCCGCCGCCAATGGAGTTTACGCGACAATGGTTTCCTCAAGTACCAGTGGCTGGGCGAGTTTGACGCTAGCCTGATGAAGCTCATCCGAACCATTGATGATCCCGGCATTCACTACCTCACTATCCGCCAAGATGACCACGTGGTTAGTTTCATGCGTGGTGGCCTGCTGTTCATCATCAACTTCTCACCCAACCAGTCGTGGGCAGACTATACACTGCCGACAGCGGCTGGATCATACAGAGTAGCCCTCAGCAGCGATGACCAGCAATTTGGTGGGCACGGACGAATTCACCAAAACCAGCGGTATTTCACCACACCGGGGCCGCATGGCGACAATGTCCAGGTATATCTACCAGCGCGTAGTGGGTTGGTTCTGTGTAGAATTGACTAGAGTTTGACGGTTCGTTTGAACGTAAGCGGTATACTTGACTTTTTAACTGTAGTATGATATCATAAAAGTAGCTTTTCATTCGCCCTGAGGCGTTTGAAAAGAGCACTTGTCCATCCATCTTTTTCCCATATGAGAGGAGGTGAAAAAGATGTGGTTCCTCACTGGGTTCATCGGAACTCCTGTCGTGGTTGGAATCATCAACGCTCTGTTGACGGCGTTGATGTCAGTAGCAAGCACCAGGCACTCGCGCCGTAAGCTTCTATTGGGTGCCAAAGAACATCTAGTTTTCTTTGGCGTGTTGGGGGTCGGTCTATGGATCGGTCTCAACTATGACATAGGCCACTTGGGAAATAATGTCCCGAGTGGCATATGGTGTGCCATACTGATAGAGGTATGGCACCAGATGCCTCGCTGGGCGAATCTAAACAAGCCAGACTCGCCCAGCGATAACCCTAGGCTTCAACTCTAGCCTGGAACATGGGCAAGTAACCTTGCCCACCGGAAAATAGTTCGCCGAATCGGCTCAACCTGATTGAGTACTTCATAGCATTCTCGGGTTGACCAAGCCCGATTCAGCTTGAGCCAGTTCGGTGGGCTATTTTCATGTCATTGACTTTTTGTAAATATGTGCTATATTATGAATTAGCCTGCTTAGCGCCCCTGCAGGGTCGCTAACTGCGCTTCGCCGCCAAGCCAGATGCTTGGCGGCTTGAGGCGCGGAAAGGCCGCACCTCACATCATCAAAAAGAGGAGGTGGGCACGATGCCCATCTGGAGAGTACAGTCTTGTGCGATAGCCGTACTGGTCATCGCACTGATTATTCCGGCTTTGGCCGGAATATCTGTCCAATTCAACCAGGACGCTCCGTCCTGGTTGAATAGCCCCGTTACAGGGGTGGTATCTATCGTGGTAATCGGGGCCGCACTCGCGGTCCTGGTTACCACCCTCTTCATTGTAGATGAGGAGGAAGAGTAAGATGCTCCGCGCCAGCAGAGGCGCGTGTTAATAAATATCTGCAAAATCGCGGAAACACCGCGTCCCCGCACATGTTGCGGGGTTTTTCTTGGCAAAAAATTAGTAAAGTTTGATACACTAATTATTGATGAACAAGATCAATAAAAAAGTACCAGAAATCTTACTACAGTCACTTGGCAAAATTGCTCGTCTTCCCTTGCCAACTCCTGCGCAAGTGATCGAAAAAATTGACGAGAGTTTGACGCCAAACATGCGTGCCTTGCGGCTGGTTCTGACCATCTCGGAAAAACTCCTCAGTATGGGTGTGTCGGCTCGAGACGTGGTACATATGATGCTTGGTATCACCAGAACCTACTGTAAACAGCCAGTTCACATGGACATCAGCTCAACGCTCATCACCGTGTCGCAAGACCGCGGCATCAACCGTGAACCGCTGACTTTGATTCGCGCCATCACTCTGGTGGATGTCAATTACCAAACCATCCAAGCGCTGCAGACCTTGTCCCGCGAAATCCGCTATCAACACATTCATCTGAGTGAGGCTGAGGAACGGCTAGAAAAAATCATCAATCCTGAAAAACGCCATCCCCGATCTCTCGTCGCCCTATCAGGCGGCGCGTTGAGTGCTGGTGTAGTGGTTATGTATGGCGGCAGTCTGCAGATGGCACTACTAGCCATGGCGGTCGGCACACTCAGCACGGTTGCCATGCGTCTGTTGTGGCGTGTTGGCGTGTCAGTATTTTTCACACAGATCATCATGTCGCTCTGTATCACACTCATCGCCACTGCTGTTGTCTGTGTCAATACCAAGTTTAATTTGGCATTCAATCCGACACTGATCGTGATTGGTGGAATCGTCCTATTGGTGGCAGGTATGATGATCGTTGGTGCGTTTCAGGATGCAATTGATGAATATTATGTTACGGCAAACGCCCGACTGTTGCGAGTGCTAATGGCAACCAGTGGTATCGTGGTTGGCGTAGCTATTGGCCTTCATATTGCCACCAGATTGGGTATTAGTTTTCCAACCACCCCAGACCGTTTGACGTTGGTGGATAATTATACGCAGTACATAGGTGCAGCAGTCATCGCTTCAGCATTCGTCATTGGCAATCACGCGCCGTTCTTTGGCACCATTCTGGCCGGTCTTGTGGGAGCTAGCGGTTGGGGGCTATTTCAGCTGTTGACTGACGCCGGCTGGGATGTATTACTGGCGAGCGGTGCAGCAGCTGCAGCCATCGGTTTGGTGGCAACCTTCATGTCCCGACTGTGGCGCATCCCGTCTTTGGCTATCATCGGCGCGGGTATCGTGCCGCTGGTCCCAGGTTTGTCGTTGTACAATGGCTTGATGGGTACCATCAGTCAGGCGCCATCAGACCCAGGCTACGTTGTCGCTTTGGCCAGTTTGGCACGAGCTGTCATGATTGGATTTGCTGTTGCTGTAGGTGCGTCATTTGGTAATGCCGTTGGTCGTCCCATTCGCAGTCAAATCAGGAAGCTTTTTGTTGGGATACCGACGACTGCAGAGTAGCAGTTGATGCGTGAACAGCTTGCTGGGCGAATTTGCTAGTCAGATAGAACCATAACGCTCCAAGCCCACCAGCAGCAGCTTCGTACACTACAAATGAAAATTCTCTATGTACAAATCCTTGAACGCACGCCATGACGGCAGCTACTGACAGCCCTAGCATGATGCTTTTTTGCTGGCGTGTGAACAAACTGGTGGTAAATGGCAGCATAAATGCGTAGAATGCAAAGACGATGATGGATAGGCGTGAAAAGATATAGTGCAGCCCGTGCTGGGTGTCATTAGGAAAGATGGCTATGGCCATGCCACAAAAAGCTATGGTTCGCAGTGCTACCAAACTCAGCCTGGCAGTAGCTACTGCCTCAGCCTGCTCCAAAATGCCAGACATCGACTCCGCCAAGCACCACATGATGACTGCCATCATAGCGATAGCAATGTTAAATATAAACGAAGACAATTCACCGCGCTCACCCAGCGCGCTGAAGCTCCAGTTTACCCATTGTGGCTCTGAAGTTAAACATGCCGACAGAGCGATCCCCACCAGGAAAACGAGCGTCATCCAAACAGTCAACCTGGCTGGCGCAAGCTTCTGGGTTGACAGAATGAATAATTTCATGAATACATTATACCATATGAAAACCCCGGCTGTTGACCGGGGCTTTTTGGTGATTATTTGTTGCGCTTTTCGATGATCTCTTGAGCAACATTTGGTGGAACTTCCTCGTACTGAGCTAGCTCCATGGTGCTGGCTGCACGACCCTGCGACATCGAGCGGATGTCTGAGGTGTAGCCGAACATATTTGCCAGCGGCACAAAGGCCTTGACCAATTTGGCGCCGCCCATCAAATCTTCCATGGTGTCGATGCGACCACGGCGTGAGTTCAGGTCACCGATGATGTCGCCCATAAACTCTTCTGGGGTGGTTACTTCAACTTTCATGACTGGCTCAAGCAGGATTGGCGTTGCTTGTTTGATACCTTCGCGGGCTGCCAATGAACCTGCCAATGAAAAGGCTAGTTCTGAGGAGTCAACGTCGTGGTATGAACCATCGTACAGGGTTGCTTTGACGTCAACCACTGGATAGCCAGCGATAACACCGCCTTCCAAGGTTTCACGAATACCCTTCATGACAGCTGGGCGGTACTCTTGCGGCACCACACCACCCTTAATTTCGTCAACAAACTCAAAGCCTTTGCCAGCCTCGTTTGGTTCAAAGCGTACCCATACGTCACCATATTGACCGCGACCACCAGACTGCTTGGCGTGCTTACCTTGGACTTCAGAACGACCCTTGATGCTTTCGCGGAAGGCAACCTGAGGTTCACCAATGTTGGCTTCAACCTTGAACTCACGCTTCATACGGTCAATCAAGATGTCCAGGTGTAACTCGCCCATTCCAGACATGATGGTCTGGCCAGTTTCTTCGTCAGTGTGAATGCGGAAGGTTGGGTCTTCCTCAGCCAAGCGTTGCAAGGCCAATGCCATCTTCTCTTGGTCAGCCTTTGATTTTGGCTCAACGGCGATGGATACTGGTGGTTCTGGGAATTCGATGCTTTCCAGGGCAATTGGGTGCGCTGGATCAGTCAAGGTGTTACCAGTACCAGTGTTTTTCAGACCAACCACCGCAGCGATGTCACCGGCAGCGATCTTGTCGATTTCCTCACGCTTGTCGGCGTGCATTCGCACGATACGACCGATGCGCTCTTTGTCGCCAGTCGTGGTATTCAGGACGTAGCTACCAGAGTTCAAAACACCCGAGTAGACGCGGATAAAGATCAATTTACCAACAAATGGGTCGGTGGCAATCTTGAAGGCCAAGGCGCTCATCGGCTCCTTGTCGTCTGGTTTGCGGCTCACTTCGTCGCCAGTCTTTGGATTTTTACCCCAAATTTCGTCAACGTCCAACGGACTTGGTAAGTAGTCAACCATCAGGTCAAGCACCTTCTCGACGATGACACCACGACCGTCACCACCAGTGACCAAGAAGAAGTCACCAGCCAGCACGCGCTTACGCAAGGCAGACTTCAGCTCGTCGATAGTAATTGCCTCTTCGCCCTGGTCGAGAAACTTCATCATCAATTCGTCATCAGCTTCAACAGCATTTTCCACCAACAAACTGCGGGCGTTTTGGCATTTCTCCAGCATGTCAGCTGGGATTTCACCCTGCACCAACTCATGGTCAGCAAAGTCAGTATAGGTGTACGCCTTCATGTCGACGAGGTCAACCACACCATTGATGGTCTTTTCAAAACCAATTGGGATGTGAATTGGGAACGCTTGCTTGCTCAAACGGTTGTGAATTGACTCCAAAGATTTCCAGAAGTCACCACCAGTTTGGTTAATCTTGTTGATGAAGCAGATACGCGGCACACCATATTTGTCAGCCTGGCGCCACACTGTCTCAGACTGTGCCTCAACGCCCATCTTACCATCAAACACCGTCACTGCACCGTCGAGGACACGGAGTGAACGCTCCACTTCAGCGGTAAAGTCGATGTGTCCTGGGGTGTCGATGATGTTGATCTTGTGACCCTTCCAGAAACAAGTCACCGCTGCCGAGGTGATGGTGATACCACGTTCTTTTTCCTGTGCCATCCAGTCAGTGGTGGCACCGCCATCATCACCCTTAACGGTACCGATTTTGTGGGTCAAACCAGTGCGGTACAAAATACCCTCAGTTGTCGTCGTTTTACCGGCGTCAATATGGGCAATAATACCGATATTTCTAAAATTTTTCAGCGGAACATTCGTCTCTGCCATAATTTTCCTTTATATTACGTTAATTTGTCGAGATCTTTGGTCAATTTTTTGGCACCAAAAAACTACTCTTGCTGCTAATTATACCAGATAGCCACAGAAAATAATAGCTTGATTTTATGGGTTAGTTCTCAAGACTTTCTTGGCAATAGCCCAGCAAGTCGTCCCAGTCCACTCCACCAGCATTAGCCTCGTGCCTCATCTTGTACGCGTCACACTCTTGTAATTTGAAATTAGCATTGCGTAGAAAGATGCCTAGACCTGTTTTAGTAAAGATTTGTCGATCAATTTGCGGGGTTGCTTCATCAATCCAGGATTCTACTATTTCTTGCGTAGCTGGGTCCATCAACGCCAGCCCATGACCGGAGAGTTCAAGATACCGCTCCGCCAGCTTGTGTAGTTCATTCATATCGCCCGGCTTATGCATTTGACTCTTCAAATCACTCGGTACTAAGTCCTTGGGAGATATGCCGGTATCGCGAAGCTGCTCTTTGCAAAGCCCCAGGCCGATAACTGCACCTTTGGCGGTCTCAATCATGACCTTTACCGGATCATGGAAAGGATTACCAGTGGATAGATCCCGTGGATTTATGATGACCCCCAGCCCTTTAGCTACTCTGCTCACCATTTCCTGCGCGCTATGTGGTTGTGCGATATCATCAAGAACATAACCTAACCCACTCTGGCCTCTGTGGGTCTCCTCAAAAGTTGTTATCCTCTCCTGCATTCGCTGGGCGGCACCAGTAAAGTCAATATAGCAATTATTCTTTCGGTCGGGTGAGAATTGTTGTTCATTCATCTTTCGACCATATCATAATTAGACATAAAATGCAAATCCGCCCCAGATTACCTGGAGCGGATGATATCTTGCATGCTCAGATAATTAGCCGCGAGCAAAGTGCGCAAAGGCGCGGTTTGCTTCGGCCATCTTGTGGGTGTCTTCCTTCTTCTTGAAGGCAGCACCGGCTTCGTTGTAAGCGTCAACGATTTCCAATGCCAAACGCTGTGAGTATGGCATACCGCTACGAGCGCGGGCTGACTGTACCAGCCAGCTGAATGCGTAGTGCAACTGCCGATGTCCCTGAACCGGGAACGGAATCTGGTAGTTAGCACCACCGACGCGGCGGCTTTTCACTTCAAAGTTTGGGCTAACGTTTTTCAAGGCTTTCTCAAACACTGCCAGTGGATCTTCTGAATCCAATTTCTTGGCAGCAGTTTCCAGTGCGGTGTAAACAGCACGTTCAGCCGCCAACTTTTTGCCATCCAACATTGACTTGTTGATCAAGCGCTGCACTAGCACGCTTTGGTAGCGGCGGTCAGGTTGCAATTGGCGTTGTAGTTTCTTGGTAA
>ERZ773042.2288-NODE-2288-length-10556-cov-4.095991_pt1 | contig 10556 bp, 9 predicted proteins | sample MGYA00511664_ERZ773042 | MGnify/ENA primary metagenome ERZ773042 (study PRJEB29015, sample SAMEA2737984) | human oral metagenome | biome: human oral; feature: human-associated habitat; material: dental | place: China | collected 2036 ... | reverse complement strand
GCTGAGCGTTGCCTCATTGAGTGACTAGAACTGGGCACTACGAGATTGATACAGTGATTTAGACACGAGAAAAGACATCTTGTCTGCTCACAGAATGACTCTGCACAAACTCATTTGCTGGCTACCAAACAAGACTGCACGAGTAGTCAATAAGGCGTTAGGAAACATTCTCAAGGAGCACATAGATATTAACTCGCTAATTCAAGTAATTTTCTTACAAATTCATTAGCTGGCTGTTGTTTGATTTCCTCTGGCGTGCCATATTGCTGGATTTCTCCCTTATCTAAAACGAGGATTTTCGTACCTAGTTTCAAAGCTTCTGTTATATCGTGTGTGATAAACACAACTGTAATGCCGGTTTCTTCATGCAGTAACTTTAATTCACGCTGTAACTGATAGCGCGTAATAGCATCCACTGCTCCAAACGGCTCATCCATTAGCAAAATATTAGGAGTTGCAGCTAATGCACGTGCAATCCCCACTCGTTGCGCCTGTCCACCAGACAAAGCTGCTGGATAGCGATTTTTTAGCTGGGTATCCAAACCAAGCATGGCTAACTTTTCATCTACAACTTTCTCTATTTCCACTTGATTTTTCTTTTGCAAATTCAACACATAAGCGATATTCTCGGCAACTGTCAAATGCGGAAAAAGCCCATTTCCTTGAATCGAATAACCGATGTTTCGCCGCAATTCAATCAAATCCGTGTCTTGAACATCTTGATCATTGATAAGAATTTCCCCTTGACTCGGTTTGACTAAACCATTTATCATCTTTAACAATGTCGTTTTACCTGAACCAGAAGTTCCTACAATCGTCAGAAAGGCACCGTCTTCAATTTTCAAGTCCAATTGTTTAATAATGTCTTGATTTCCATATGATTTACTGACATTTTTATATTCAATCATTTCTTCAAAATTCCTTTCTCTACAAGATAGTCATGAGCAACTTTTGCCGGTTCTTCTTTGTCACTTTCTACTTTGTGGTTTAGCTCTGCCATTTTACTATCTGTTAAAATCCCGTTTAGTTTTGCTAACGCTTTTTTTAGCTGCGGATATTTTTTAAGAGTAGCTGCTCGAACAACTGTTCCTGCCTGATAAGAAGGATAAATTTTTTTATCATCTTTCAAGACCACTAGATTAGCACCATAAAGTTGTCCATCTGTGGTGAAAATATCAATTGCATCCACTCTGCCAGATTTAACTGCCTGATATTTCAGTCCGCTATCCATGTCCACTTGCGACTTGAATTTCATACCATAGGTTGATTGCAAACGTGCAAAGCCATCTTCTCGACCAAAGAAATCGTATTCTGCACCAAAGGTTAAATTAGAACCTGCTTTTGCAAGATCACTAAAAGTTTTGATATTGTATTTTTCTGCTACATCCTTGCGAACGGCTAAACCATATGTGTTATTAAAGCCAAACGTATTAGCCCAGGCAAGTTGATATTTTTTACGGTATTGGCTTTCAAGCGTCTTAAACTGACTTTCATCATACGAGCCTGATTTCTTCAGAATAATTTCCCAAATTGTACCGGTGTATTCAGCATAAATATCGAACTCGCCTTTTGTAATGGCAGGGTGAATATTAGCTGTCCCACCACCAACACCCTTTGTCATTTTGACCTTAAGATTGGTGTATTCTTCAATAACTTGCTTTTGCATTTCTCCTAAAATATAGTTTTCTGTCTGTGGCTTAGTTGCAATCTTGACAGTTCCACCCATTGGATTCATTTGGAAAAATGCGATTGTTCCTGCCGCCAATAGAGCTATGAAGCCTACAATAGACAGCCATTTTTTGGATACTTTTTTATGGTTTAAGATTGATTTTTCGACCAAAGAAAGGAGAAAATCAAAGACCAGCGCCAACAAAGCTACTAAAACACTTCCGACCAAAGTTAGGGTTTGGTTATTAGTCGTAATCCCACGGTAAATTGCTACACCAAGACCGCCGGCACCGACGAAAGAGGCAATTCCAGCTAGCGCAATGGTCATCGTCACCATATTACGAAAACCTGCCATCATAACTGGAAAAGCAAGTGGCAATTGCACTTTGGTTAAAATCTGCTTGCGTGTAGAACCCATTCCTTCTGCTGCTTCAACGAGAAGTGGATCAACACCTGTAATCCCTGTATAAGTGCTCCGTACCATAGGTAAAAGTGCATACAAGGTTAGAGCTACAATTGCTGTCTTGTTACCAATTCCTGTAATTGAAATCAAAATCCCTAAAAGGGCAATAGAGGGAATTGTATAAAGAATATTCACTATTCCGATAACGACACCAGCCCAGCTTTTTTTGAAACTGATGAAAATTCCAAGCCCAACTCCCAAAATTAAAGCAAGCAATATAGACAACCCCGATATCCAGATATGATCCCGCACCAGACTAAATAGAAACTGCCATTGATTGGTCACTAATTTGATTAACTCGTTCATGCTTCATCCTTTCTTGATTGGCTTAAATTTACTAAAATACGCTCTAAATAAATCTCAAATTCACTGATTTCCAGATCAGAAAAACCACTGTAAAAGATTTCAATGATTTCATCAGAAATTGCATCATATTCTGCTTTTAATCCTTTTGCATAATCTGTCAGACAAATCATCTTTTTCCGCTTATCTTTTTCATGAGAACACCGTTCCACAAGCTTCATGCGAATCATTCGGTCAATCATTTTGGTTAGAGTGTTCAACGTCAAGCCAGTCTGCTCTGACAGTTCGGTTTGGCTTTGATAATCTTTTTGCCAAAGCGCATGCAAAATGCGCCCCTGCTCTCCATTAAAGGCTTGAATTCCTCGTTCTAACAAAATGTGGTTCATCAGTCGATTGGACAAACGATGAATTTTCCCGATGTAAAACCCACCATTGATTACTTTTTTACTCATTTTTCTTCTTTCTAAAATATACGATATAGAAGTTTGTGCCTATTCTACTATATAGAACCTTTTTTTGTCAAACATTTTGTTTTAAAAAAGAAGCTGGAAAAAAAGTTCCTAGCTTCTATCATTTATGCATTATGTTTGCAAAGCGCAGCGGTTTGGAGAAATTCATTAGGCGCTTCAGTACTAATGAACCACTCTGGTGCAATAAAATCAAAGACTTTTAAATGATTAACTTTTGCTACACTCTATGAAATAATCTTTTGTACCCGTTCCCTTAAATCAGGGATTACGGTTTCTGCAAACCAAGGATTCTTAGCCATCCAAATTTGATTTCGTGGTGAGGGGTGGACAAGCGGGAAAAATTTTGGCAAGTAGTCTTGATAATGTTTTACCGTATCAGTTAGTTTTACAGTTCCTTTTTGATGAAGGTAATACTTCTGAGCATATTGGCCAATAAGAATAGTCAATTCCAGATCTGGTAACAATTCTAAAATCTGTTGATGCCATTTTTCAGCAAAACCCTTGCGAGGTGGCAAATCACCTGATTTTCCATGTCCTGGAAAATAAAAATCCATCGGAATCGCAGCAAAATAGCCAGAATGATAAAATGTATCATAGTCAACACCCATCCATTCACGTAAGCGATCACCACTCTTATCATTCCAGTACAAGCGCGTTTCCTGCGCTTTAATGCCTGGCGCCTGCCCGACAATGTTAATACGTGCCGTTTTAGGCGCTGCAAAAAGTGGCTCAATTCCTCGCTCGGTATATGCTTGATTTTGTGAATCAGCTATAATAGCTTTCTTAATGTCTTCTAGCGTTTCCATTTGTTGCCTCTATTTTTGATAATTTTTCATCATATAATTTTTCAAATCCATTGCCTGCCGTCCCGTGATAGTCCGAAAATCATCTGTCACAATGTCTAAACAGCCTTGACTTCCAGCTTGGTAAAGAGAAGCCAGCACAACACCGAAACCTTTTGGTTGATCATAAAGGGCAGCAAATTCCTCAACCGTCACTGGTTGGTAGCCAATCTCGTGACCAGAAACCTCGGACAAAAGATTAGCCAGCTCCAACATTGTGTAATTGCGTTCTTGGGTCAAAACATACGTCTTTCCCTGTAAGGCAGGTAACATAGCCAGTTTGACAATAGCTTCTGCACTATCTTCCCGCGAAACAAAGCTCATTTTGGCATTTCCCATTGGATAAATAACAGCCTTGCGCTCTATTAACTCAGGTAAATAAGGCACCAATGGATCAGCATACATAGCATTTTTGATAATGCTGTAAGAAAATCCAGCTGATGCTAAACGAGTATTGGCATAAGCAAAGAAAGCCGCCATGTGAAATGGACTATTGACTTGATCGGCGAAAAATCCAACAAAGATAAAGTTCTTAACTCCAGCTCTTTCTGCTGCAATGACCGAATTTTCAAATTCTGGCACACGCACAATGCTTGGATGGGAAATACTTGGAATGTAAATCAAAATATCCGTTCCACGCCAAGCCTCGACCATAGAATCCACATCTAAATAATCAGCTGCTCTAACATCAATCCCTGCTGTTACATATTGACTTGCTTTTTTGGGACTTCGAACAGATAGCCGAATTTCATTAGAATTTAAATGTTCTCGTGCTTCAGCAACAACCTTTTGCCCCAATTGACCTGTCGCACTCGTAATGGTGTAAATCATAATTGTTCTCTTTCTTTGAAAGAAACTCAACTATTTCTAGCTGAGTTTATTTGTTTATTTAATCAGTTCATAAATTGCTTCAGCATAAATAGCTGCTGCACGGAAAAGATCTTCTACATCTATAAATTCATTTGCTTGGTGCATGGTATCTGTATAGCCTGGGAACATAGCGCCATAAGCAACACCGCGTTTTAAGAGACGACCAAAGGTTCCTCCACCAATGATTTGCTCATAACCTTTCAGACCTGTTTGCTTTTCATACACGTCCAAAAGCGTTGTCACAAGTGGATCTTCCATTGGAACATAATGAGGAACATGCTCGTGCTCTGACAATGTCACTTTCTCCACAGGCAAGTTTTCCAATTTAGATTTGATCACTTCTGGATTGGTCCCTTGTGGATAGCGGAAATTAAGGGCAATGGTGTTGTCATCACTTGCTTCATCAAAGCGGAAGACCCCTGCATTCATAGAAAGAGCGCCCATTTTTTCATCTATATAATCCACTTTCAGAGCTTTTCCTTCGTGGTCTTCTAAAAGAATGTTTCCTGCCACTTCAAGATAGTCTTTAGCAGAATCTGCAAAATCAAACTGGGTCAAGAATTTTGCCAGATAAGTCGCACCATTGACACCGGATTGTGGAGATGCTCCATGAGCAGACTTCCCAACAATCGTAACTGTTAATTGACCACTCGGTAATTCTTGGTATTCAAATCGAAGTTCGTGTTCCTTTGCAAATTCGTCCAATTTATCTACAAGATTTGGCACATTTCCTGATACTACTGCTGTTGCAGATTCAGGAACCATATTTTCACGAAGTCCGCCAGTAAAACTATGCAAGCGCGCAGCTCCGCCATTTTCTCCTGCAAAATGAAGATATTCGGTGATGTTTCCTTTTTCACCATTGATAATCGGAAATTCTGCATCTGGCGAAAAGCCAAAGTCTGGCTCTGGCAGACCAACGTGTTTGAAATAATAGTCCATATCAGCCCAGCCGGATTCCTCATCTGTACCAACTACAAAACGAACCTTCTTAGATGTCGGCAAGCCTAATTCTTTGATAATTTTCAGTCCATAATAGCAAGCCATCGTCGGCCCTTTGTCATCGCTCGCACCACGCGCAAATAATTTACCTTCCTTGATAGTTGGCGTATAAGGATCTGTATCCCAGCCACTTCCAGCCGGCACAACATCCATATGCGCAAAAATTCCAAGAACTTCAGCTCCTTCGCCATATTCAAAATGCCCTGCATAATTGTCCACATTCTTCGTTGAATAACCATCACGCGCAGCTAATTCTAAGAATTTTTCCAAAGCCTTAACAGGTCCAGGTCCAAAAGGATGTTCTTTATCTGCTTTCGTGTCATCTCGCTCAGAGTTAATTTCCAAAAGGCTAAACAAGTCATTCAACAGAGCATCGCGACGTTTTTCAACTTCTGCTTTAAAATCAATCGTCATAAAATCAGATTCCTTTCTATCAACGTTTTTCAATAATCTCATCCACTGGCAAACGATAACTTGGCTCCAGTTTGTCGTCTGTGTAACCAACGGTAATTAAAAGTTCTGGACGGAAGCGTTCATCAATATCTAGCACTTGATTGACTTTCGACTTATCAAATCCAAGGATAACATTGGAACCAATTCCTTGGTCGGTCAAAGCCAAAACAAGATTCATTGCCACCAAACCAGCATTTAAAGCCAAATAATCGCTTTTTTGCTGCTCAGAATAATGCCCATATTCAACCGGTAAATTTTGCATATAATATTGCAACAATTCGTCGGACATATTATTGACCCCAGCCACACGAGCAATTTTCCGAGCGCGTTTAACTAAGTCTGTATCTGTAAAAAGAGCAATCGTCACAGGTGCTTCTGTGATTTGGTCTTTGTTTGCACCGAAAGCAATCTCAGCCAACTCTGCATTTTTCTCACGAACAACTACAAATTTCCAAGGCTGGCTATTGTGAGCACTTGGCGCTAAAGTTGCAATTTCAATCGCCGTCCGCACATCTTTCGGATCAACTGCTTTATCATTGAAATGCTTCGTTGCATGACGCTTTTTATTTAATTCAAGAAATTTCATAAGGACTTTCCTTTTCTTATTATACTAATTTCATTTTACCATAAATTGGAAGAGCTTGCAGAGGTTTTTCACGAGAAATAGTCTGATGAACTTGCTTCGCTAAAATCTAGGAGTTGGTTATCTTTTTATCTGTAGATTTGCTCAATTTCTCCTGCACAGCCTCCGCTACTTTTCGCGGTACACCCACTTCGACAATTTCATCCACGCTGGCTTTTTTGATGTTGGTCAAGGATTTAAAGTGTCGCATCAGATTTTGCTTGCGCTTGAGTCCTAGACCCTCAATACCATCCAATTGCGATGAAAAGGAATTTTTTGAGCGAAGCTGGCGGTGGAAGGTAATGGCAAAGCGGTGAACTTCATCCTGAATACGTTGGAGGAGGAAAAATTCCTGCGAATTGCGAGATAACTCAACCACTTTCAAAGGATCGCCAAAGAGTAATTCATGCGTCTGGTGCTTGTCGTTCTTTTGCAAACCAGCGATAGGAATATCTAACCCTAATTGATTTTGAATGACGTCTTTAGCAATATTGACTTGCCCCTGACCACCATCAATGATAATAAGATCAGGCGGTATTAAACCATCTCGCATAACCCGACTGTAACGGCGCTTAATCACTTCTCGCATACTAGCATAGTCATCAGGACCGACAACTGTCTTAATTTTATACTTGCGATAATCTTTTTTGCTGGGTTTCCCATTGACAAAGACCACCATAGCTGAAACAGGACTAGTTCCCATAATATTGGAATTATCAAACGATTCAATCCGAACTGGAGTGGGAATATTGAGCAACTGACCTAGATTTTCAATAGCTCCCTGCGTTTTTTCAACAGATTTCTCCAACAAATCAAACTTCTGTTGCAAACTAACTTGCGCATTTTTAATAGCCAAATTAACCAGCTGTTTCTTCTCTCCTCGCTGAGGTTTGAGAATCTTCGTATCCACCACAGCCTGAACAGCTATTTCATCAATATCAGATGGAATCAAAATTTCATTGGGAATCAGATGAGATTTTTCCTGATAAAATTGACCAATATAGGTCAGAAAATCCTCGTCAGGGTCATTGTAATAAGGAAACATATTTACATCTCGCTCAATGAGTTTTCCTTGACGGACAAAGAAAACCTGTACACACATCCATCCTTTGTCCACATAATAGCCAAAGACATCCCGATTCTGTAAATCCTTTGCCATCACTCGTTGCTTGGTGCGAAGTGTCGCAATACTTTGAAGCAAATCTCGGTATTCAGCCGCTTTTTCAAATTCCATCTTTTCAGCAGCACTAGTCATTTTTCCTTTCAATTCATCAATAATCTTATTATCATGACCTTTGAGGAAATCTGCTACTTCTTGAGCCATCTCTTGAAAGAAATGTGGATCATTATGGCAGATAGTATGAGCTCGACACTGTCCGATATGATAGTAGAAGCAAACTTTCTCAGGTGGATTGGTACACTTGCGGAAAGGAAAAATGCGATCCAGCAGGCGCTTAATTTCATTCGCAGCACCTACATCAGGATACGGACCAAAATATAAACCACCATCTTTTTTAACCTGACGTGTAATAATAAGTCGCGGATATATCTCATTGGTGATTTTGATAAAAGGGTAGGACTTATCGTCCTTAAGCATGATGTTATATTTAGGCCGATTTTCCTTGATTAGATTGATTTCAAGCAGCAAGGCTTCAATATTAGACTCCGTGACAATAAACTCAAAATCCTCAATCTCAGACACCAGCGCTTCAGTCTTAGTATCATGACTCCCACGAAAATAAGAGCGCACCCGATTGCGCAAATTCTTAGCCTTACCTACGTAAATAATGGTACCATTTTTATCTTTATGAATATAGCAACCGGGACTAGTCGGCAGCAATTCTAATTTTGATTGAATCAAGTTATTCATAATTAACATTATAGCAGAAATGACCAAAAGGGAGTGAAAAGGAGCACGGAAAGCCTAAATTAACTGTAATATAAAAAAGAGGACAACAACGCCCTCTTTCAATAACTGAAATTCCAATTGTCTTAATTGACAATGGTTTCCGTTTCGATATTATTCAAAATCAAGATATTCTTTTTCAAGTTCAAGAACTTCTTCCATCGTTGCACATTCTGTAAGAGCACGTTGAGCGAGTTCTTGCATCTTCTTCGTATCCAATTTCTTCATCAAGCTACGTGTACGAAGAACAGATGTTGCACTCATTGAGAACTCATCCAGACCGATACCAACTAAAAGTGGAACAGCAGTTTGGTCACCTGCCATTTCACCACACATACCAGCCCACTTGCCTTCAGCGTGAGCAGCTTTGACCACTCGATCCACTAAGCGAAGGATAGAAGGGTTGTATGGTTGGTACAAGTAAGAAACTTGTTCATTCATACGGTCAGCAGCCATTGTGTATTGAATCAAATCATTGGTACCAATTGAGAAGAAGTCAACTTCTTTTGCAAATTGGTCAGCGATCATTGCTGCTGCTGGAATTTCAATCATGATACCAACTTGAATATTGTCCGCAACTGCCACACCTTCTGCAAGCAATTTAGCCTTTTCTTCTTCCAAAATGCCCTTTGCTGCACGGAATTCAGTCAACAAAGCAACCATTGGGAACATGATACGCAATTGCCCATGAACAGATGCACGCAAAAGTGCACGTAATTGTGTGCGGAACATTGCATTGCCTGTTTCAGAAATAGAAATACGAAGAGCACGGAATCCAAGGAATGGATTCATTTCTTTTGGAAGATCAAAGTAAGGAAGCTCTTTGTCCCCGCCAATATCCATTGTACGGACAACAACTGGCTTACCATTCATGCCTTCCAAAACAGCTTTGTAAGCTTCATATTGCTCATCTTCTGTTGGGAAATCTTGGGAATCCATGTAAAGGAATTCAGTACGGTAAAGTCCGACAGCTTCAGCGCCATTAGCGTTGACACCTTCAACATCTTTTGGTGTACCGATGTTTGCAGCCAGTTCAAAATGTTTTCCATCAGCTGTTACTGTTTCAGCATCTTTCAGTAAATCCCATTCAGCCTTTTGTTTGGCATAAGCTTCACCAGCTGCTTTAAAGGTTGCAACTTGTTCTTCTGTTGGATTGATAATAACCTCACCAGTAATTCCATTCACAGCAACTGTATCACCGTCTTTTACTAATTCGGTAATGTTATTTGTTCCAAGAACCGCAGCAATTTCAAGAGTACGAGCCATAATAGCTGAGTGACTTGTACGTCCACCAATATTGGTTACAAAAGCTTTAACAAAGTTTTTATCTAATTGAGCGGTATCAGAAGGAGTCAAGTCATGGGCAATCACAACCACTTCTTCATTGATCATAGCAGGGTTTGGCAAGCGTACACCAAGCAAGTGAGCCAACACACGTTTGGTCACGTCGCGAATATCTGCCGCACGTTCTTGCATGTATGGATTATCTTCCATATTTTCAAAGAGAGTGATGAACATGTCTGTTACTTCTTTCAAACCTGCTTCAGCATTCACTTTTTTCGCACGAATCGTTTCTTTAATCTGACCAATCATTTCTGGGTCAGAAAGTACCATTAAGTGAGCATCAAATACTTGAGCTGCTTCTTCTCCAAGGCTTTCTACTGCTTTCTCACGGATAACAGAAAGCTCGTTCTGTGAAGCTTCAAGAGCTACATCCAAACGAGCCTCTTCTGCATTTGTATCTTCGACTGAAGCAGTCTCGAATGATAAATCCGGTTGAACAAGTAGATATGCCTTAGCAACAGCAACACCATCAGATGCTGCAATTCCTTTTAGCATTTCTGTCATGTTAAGCCAATCCTTCTTTTGTCATTGTTTCTGCGATTGCTACAATTGCATCATCAGCGTCTGCACCTTCTGCAGTAATTGTTACATCAGCCCCTTGACCAACACCAAG
>ERZ773042.2281-NODE-2281-length-10585-cov-6.312536_pt1 | contig 10585 bp, 10 predicted proteins | sample MGYA00511664_ERZ773042 | MGnify/ENA primary metagenome ERZ773042 (study PRJEB29015, sample SAMEA2737984) | human oral metagenome | biome: human oral; feature: human-associated habitat; material: dental | place: China | collected 2036 ... | reverse complement strand
CGGAATTGGTAACCGAGCCGGTCAAGATATTGCGGCGGTTCGTTGAAAAATACGCGCAGTAAATTTTGGCGGCGGGGCAAATCCCTGACGAAACGCGTTTGATTTTTGTCAAATTATTGTGTTAAGATACGCTAATGAGTACAGATAAAAAGCTGGCTGAGGGGCATATTTTTACGACGCAGCCTGACGGTGTAATGCGGCAGGATTATTTGTTCCGTGTGTCAATTAAAGCGGTGATTTATAACGATGACGGCGAGCTGCTGGTAGTTAAAGAGCATGGTCTTAATTGGGGTTTGCCTGGCGGCGGGCTTGATTTTGGCGAAACATTTGAGCAGGCGTTGGCGCGCGAATTAGAGGAGGAAGTTGGCTATAGCGGCGGTTTTACTTTTGATGTGATTGACGTGGCGGATCCGATGTATTTGAAGGGGATTGATGCGTATCAGGTGTATGTTGTCTGCTGGGTTCAACCGGAGGATTATAATTTTTCTATCGGCGTTGACGGCGAAGATATGCGGTTTATTGATCCGAATGAGCTTGATCTGTTTGACGATAGCCAGGCAAAATACGCAAAATATTTTCACGAGCGTCTGCAGGAGCGGCTGGAAAGGCATTGCCAGGGTAGCTCTTGACTAGATAATGATATTATTTTACAATTAAAATATTGTGAGAGAGTGTGATATTGCTGTCGATGATCTCGGAGCGAGAGTGAAAGTTATTCTTTTTCCTAAAGGCGAGGAATATAGTATTGCTGACAGGGAAGCGAACGATGATTATTGCCGGTAGCGGCTGGCCGTGGTGAGTCTTGTCTCGTTAAATTTGGAAAGCGGATACGTGGATCTGTCCGCTGCTGTGGGAGGAACGAACGACTATACTTATCATTCGGGGTTAGCAGAGGATGCTATAGGGCGGAAAATGTCTCTCATATATTCAAATACGTTTATTCCTACGCCTAAAGAGTTTCCTTATAGGATTCTATCAGTCAGAGGATGGGCTAAGAAGAGCGGCATCGGTGTGGTCCCAGAATTAAAGAAAAAAAGACGGAAAGAGTCTGAGCTAACGACAGACGAGACGAGGCTGATATCTAGTGGCGTAATTTCTGTGGCGGTTGCTGCAGTTATGGAATTATCCTCGGATGAACTTAAGCAGGCCAGCGAACAAGGCTTGGAATTATCGGCGGAAGAAATTCACGGACTTCGTTCAGACTTTAAGCGTTCAATTTACGATACGTGAGTCTGGCGTGCTATAATAACCATATGCATATTATTCTTGGTGGGACGAGCGGGCTTGGTCTGGAGATGGCTAGGCAGCTCAGAGAAAGCGGTAAGCGCGTGTTGGTGCTGGGGAAGACGCATAATACCCAGGAGCACGGCGAGGGCTTCCCGTTGGACGTGTACTATCCCGAGCAAGTAGCGGCAGCGCCAGCGCGGATTGAGCAGATGCTGGGTGGTGATGACATTGAACAATTTGTTTGGGCGGCGGGCTATGGCTGGCGCGGTAATTTTGAGGATCAGCCCGACGCCCGCTCCATGGCGGAAGTGAATTTTGCTGGCCCATTGCCGCTGGTGCAGTGGGCGTGGCGAAAGATGGCTAGTCAAAACCAGAAGTCAGTTTTAACGATCATTGGCTCAACTAGCAGCGTCAAAGCTCGCGCTGATGAAGCGGTGTATGTGGCGACTAAGCACGCCCAAGCAGGGCTGGCGCGCAGCTTAGGGATGCAGGCGGATGAACAGAAACTGTCAGTAAAAGTCGCATTATTCTTGCCGGGCGCCATGAAAACGCCGTTTTGGAATGGCCGGGAGTTGCCGGCTGATTATGCGTTTTTCAACGATCCCGCTAAAATTGCTACGCATATTATCAACGCCATTGAGCATCAGCAGCAACCGTATCTGGAGTGGGCGCTGCCAAAGGGTACGTTGGTTTAAGTTCCGGTAAGGTGGTATAATTCGGGAATGGTAATGAATATTTCAAATAGTGATTATTTTGGGGTAAAAATTGTAGTAATCGGTGGCGGAACCGGGAGTTTTACGCTGCTGTCGGGTTTGAAAAAGTACACGCATAGCATTACGGCGCTGGTTAATATGGTTGACGACGGCGGCTCGACTGGGCAATTACGCGACGAACTGGGTGTGCTGCCAGCGGGCGATGTCCGGCAATGTTTGGTGGCGCTGAGCAGCTCGCCGAAGGTGCGCGATTTGTTTAATTATCGGTTTGATGAGGGCAGCATGAAGGGGCACGCCTTTGGCAATTTGTTCATGGCAGCGCTGGAAAAGATGACGGGGAGCTTTGCCGAGGCGGTGGAACTGGCGAGTGAAGTTCTGGGCGTAAACGGGCGCGTGTTTCCAATTACCTTGGATGATACGACTATGTCGATTAAGCTAAAAGACGGCACGACTGTCAATGGTCAGCACGCGGCAGAATCGCTGCAAATTCCGCGCGGCGAGCGTCCGTGGTTGGAACTGAAACCGCCAGCTGGTATTAATCCGCGGGCGCGCCAGGCGATTTTAGATGCGGATTTGGTGGTGATTGCACCCGGGCTGCTGTATGGTAGTTTGGCGCCAGCGTTGTTGGTGCGCGGCGTAACCAGGGCATTGGCGGAAACGAAGGCAAAGAAAGTCTACGTTTGCAACTTAGTCAATAAACCAGGTCAGACAGACGGTTTTACAGTGGCGGATTTTGCGGATGAAATTGAGCGATTTTCAGGTATTGATATGGACTATGTTTTATACAATAATCATCGTCCTCCGGAAAAACTGATCGAGAAGTATTCGCATGATGGCGAATATTTAGTGGAATGGAATAAGGATTTGTTGAAAAAGAAGCATTATTACGCCTCAGGCAAGCGGTTGATTGCTGATACTGCTTGGGTTAATAAAAATTCTGACAGCGATCCGTTGGCGGCGCAGCGCAGTCTAATCCGACATGATGCTGACAGGGTAGCGCGCGAATTAATGCGGATTTATTTTGCTTAAAAACAACCTAGCCCGCTCATGCTTGCAATTTTTCTGTTTTTATGTTAGCATAGATGATGCTTATGCAAAGCGAATATCCTAAGACCGAAATAGATTGTGTCAATCATGAGACTGATAATAGCGGCGAGTTAGAATATAAGGAGCTGGCTAAAAGTCTTGTTGAGGCGTTTGGCAATAATCATATGACCGAAGCTCGCCGGTTGGCGGCGGAGATTATTTTGGATATGCCGCCGGCTGGATCGGAGCGTTCTGAGCAGGATGATTTTTTGGAAAGTCGTCTGGAAGGAAAAGATCTTGATGATGAACATAGGGATGTTGTTATCGGGATTGTTGAGGATTATCGGGTAATTCAGGATGCTTTTGCTAGCTATGCGGACGGATTAAAAGATACCGATACTGAGGCGGCTAGGTTGTTGCAGCTTGGCGATGCAGATCGGATACCCGACAATGTTTGGGCAAAAGAGATTCCGATTCCGCGGCCAAAATTGGATGATTTGATCAAAACTTTTTCAACGAAGGGAGAGGATTCTCAGGGGGTCGGATTGGAGACGGCGATGATAGCTGGCGCGATTACGCTGGCTAAGCTGATTACGACGCCGTACCACGACGCCAAGGCTTACAAAGAGGCAGTTTTTGCTAAGAATATTTTGGCGCCAATATGTAGTATCATTGGTGCTGACGCTTTGGAATCGGCGCAGAATGACGAGGTGGACGCTATCGCTGGCCGTAATATCGGCGATAATATGAGCGGCACAGAATTGAGCAGGGATATTGATTCTTTGATGGATGAAGTCGACCGAGTGGTGGCGCTTCACTTCGGCCGTAAAAACTCAAACGATCCGGAGCGGTTTAACTTTGCTATCAGTAACGTGAAAGGTATTACCAGTGAACTTGTCGGCGAAGCGCAATTGAAGTCGCCGATTGGTATTTCGTCGCCGCATAGTATGTTTTTCCAAGTTGGTTCTGTACGGACTGAAAACGGCAACGATTTGAAACTGCGCGCACGAGGCAAGGGTAGAGGGTCTTATTTGCGCAAGCTGTTGAAAAATCTTGGTTATTATAAATCTCGCGCGGAGAAAAATGATGAACATCAGGACGTTCATCCGATTGATTTATACGGGCTAACAATGATTGCCGATAATAATGAGCAGTTGGCTAAAGAGTACGCGGCGGCTGTGGTGAGAGCCTTAAAATCTGATAAAATTACTCCGTATCCTTCACCGGGGCGAGAAAAAGAGGTGTTCATTGTTAAGGGTTCAAAGGAGTTTCAGGATACAATTCGCGAGGCTGTGCTGACGGAAATTCCTGATGTTGATATGGGTCTGTTTAGCTTTAAGAGTAAAAAGGGCGGGTTTACCGACGCAAAGATTACCGGCCTGTACGAAACTGGTGACGGGCGCGTTGGGTTCGCGCCGTTTGAGATGCAGTTTTCTACTCCGGACGCTCGCTTGACGGCGCGCATTGGCGGCAGGGCTGCTCATTTCTTGTTTAAGCTGATTAATACGTACGGCGATGAGATAGCCGATCTTGACGATGATTATTTGAATGCAATAGAAGATATTTGGTCGCGTAAGCAGGATTATTTTAATAATCGCGACGAATCGTCTACGGAAGTATGTTTGACAGACCAGAGCCGCAGGCGAGTTGAGGATTTTTGGAGACGAATTGCTAAGAGACGACAGCATGCGCGCAATTTGGGCGGGACAGCCTTGCAGTAGTATAATGAGACATATGACAACCTACTATACCGACGGTTCTGCTTCGCCAAATCCCGGTCTGGGCGGGTTTGCGGTGATTCGCGATCTTGAGCCGTGGATTTTGGGGTCAGAGGACGGCGAGACGACTAATATTCGCATGGAAGGCAAGGCGCTAATTGCGGCGCTTCGGGATGCCGACGATGCGCCGTGCGTGATTTATACTGACAGCGAGTTTTGGATCAATGTGGTGACTAAGTGGGCGCCAGGCTGGCAGCAGCGCGGCTGGACAAAGAAGGGCGGTGAGATTAAGAATTTAGACATCGTGCGTGAGCTATATGAACTGTATTCAAATTCGCAGGCGGATCTCCGCTGGGTGCGCGGACATGAGGGCGACGAAGGAAATGAGCTGGCGGATGAGTGGGCGAACCGGGCGCGTGAAGGCGAGCGGTTGACTAAATAGCTGTTATGTGATACAATAAAAAAATGGATGAGATTCAAACGCCACAGGGCGTCAGGGTTGATTTAATAACTTTTTTTGATGATGTTCATGAAGCAGAAGAACGACGCATAGGATTAGTTACTAGACTTACCTATGACGATGATTTCGTCACAGTAACTGGAGTTATTGGTAACTACGATTTGCATGATGTGTTAGCGGAGCGAGTAGATCCTTCCGCTGAAAAAAACATAGAATTGCCAGGCGGTATGTATTCTAAGTGGGGGACGGTTCGTGCTTGGTATGATGCACAGCAGAAAGAGCCGTTCGGAGTGGTGGCAGGACAGGTATTTAATGATGTCAATATGGAGCCGGAAATGACCTATGAACAAACAGCTCGTTGTATAAGGATGGCTGGTCTAGCGTTGTGTGAATTGATTACTATTCCACCAGATGGTCTAGCTAAAAGATTTGGTAGAGGTAGAATAATTTTTGGTAAGTTTGCTCTTGAAAAAATTGAGAGGAATATCGGTGAATGCGTTTTTGAATAAAAAACTGCTATAATAAAATGCATGGAAGAAGTGAGGGAAACGACTGATATTTTTTTGTGGGCGAATCAAACTGATGCGAAGAAGAACGATTTACAGATAGAGCTGTTCTTATTTAATAAAAATTACACGCCGTATTTTATGCCTTTGAAGGGCGATGTTGAGCAGCAGCTGCGGCCGTTATTTTTGTTTGATTATATCAATCAAGTTAATTTGGGCGCCGGTACTGGCCTTAGTGTGCGTGATTATGAGCTGAGCGAAGCGGAAGACAATGTGCTGCTGCGGACGGATCTCGCCAAGGTTGGCCGAGCGGAAACCTTGATTCATTTGATTGAGCATGAGCGTGGCGACATTGTGGAGTTTTCGGAAACTGAGCATGAGTTTAAGCGAATGAAGGGGCTGGTGGCGCGGTTTACTGATCCAAATGATCCAGAAAAAATCTTTTACACCGCCAAGTTAATTCAGCAGGGACAGACGCTCAAAAGCGCGCTGGCGTGGGAGTTTTCTGACGGCAAGTTTGGCGCGTTTAAGGCGGAAGTCGGGTTTAAGGTGCCAGACGATAACCAGGTGCTGATCATCGGTCAGGATATTTTTGCCTTTAATCCAGGCAAGTTTGAGCGAATGTTTGGCTATGAGTACAAGAAGCAGGTGATTGCTGACAAGAAAGTGGCGGAAATTGAAAAGCAATATCGTTTGAGTTTCCCAGAGGGTTTGGATCTAAATGCACTGGTCAAGGAACGCAAAAAGACCATCAATAAACTACAGAAATTGGAGATCGGCGAGGTCAAACAAGAGCAGGTGCTGGACTATGCCGACGAGATGCAGCTGGAGCTAATGAGTGATGATAATGGCGCGATTATCATTATGGACGGTAATGATCTGGATATGTTCGTGAACCTGATCAACGAGGATTACATTGAGAGTAAAATTACCGGCAAACGTTACGAAATTAAGTCGAAAAAACTGTTGGGCGAGCCTGAGGGCGAACCGCCACGAGGTTAAGTATGGATCAAGAATTAGCGCTGGCGATTTTGATGAGCGGTCGGTCGGCGCTGCTGACGGGCGCGGCTGGTACCGGCAAAACGCACCTGCTGAATACTTTTATTGCACAGGCGCGTGACCAGGGTAAGAAGGTGTCGGTAACAGCGACGACGGGGCTGGCGGCAACGCACCTGGGCGGCAATACCATTCATAGTTGGAGCGGCATTGGCGTTAGCGATCATCTCGCGAACAACTTTTTTGATCGGCTGTCAAAAACGCGGCGTGAAGTGATTACGAAGACTGATGTGCTGGTGATTGATGAGATTTCCATGCTGCATGATTTTCGACTGGATATGGTCGATCAGGTGCTGCGTGGTGTCCGGGAAAATGACCAGCCGTTTGGTGGTGTGCAGCTGGTGATGAGCGGTGACTTTTTCCAATTACCGCCGATCAATCGTCCGGGTGAGCAGGGCGGCGGCTTCGTGGTGTATTCGGAGGCGTGGCAGGAGCTGCAGCCGGCGGTGCTGTACCTGGAACGGCAATACCGACAAAATGACGAGCAGCTGCTAGAGATTTTGACGGCGCTGAGACATGACGATATTAGGCGGCATCATGCTGAAATGTTGCTGGCGCGAACGGAAGTTCAGCCGCCTGATGGTGACATCACCGAATTACACACCGTCAATGTTGATGTTGACGCCATCAATAGCCAGAAGCTGGCGGAGCTGGCGGGCGAGGAGCGAAGGTATCAGCAGACGACGACCGGCTCGAAGGTATATGTCGAGAGTCTGCAGCGGTCGGTACTGGCGCCGAGCGAACTTGTATTGAAACCGGGCGCGTTGGTGATGGCGGTGAAAAATTCGCCGCAGAAATTGTACGCCAATGGTAGCATCGGCACGGTGGTGGATTTTGAGCCGCTGACGGACTATCCGATCGTGGAGTTTCGCAGTGGCCAGCAGGTGACCATGGTGCCAGATGTGTGGGAACTGCGCGACGGTGAGCGTAGGCGCGCTAGCATTTCCCAGGTGCCGCTGCGCCTGGCGTGGGCTATTACGGTGCATAAAAGCCAGGGCATGACGCTGGACGCGGCAAAAATTGACCTGAGAAAAGCCTTTGTCGAAGGCATGGGCTACGTGGCCCTGAGTCGGGTGCGGGATTTGGATAATTTGTATTTGTATGGAATTAACCGCAAGGCACTGGCGGTCTCGCCCGATGCGTTGGTGATTGACGAGGTGTTGCAGCAGGCAAGTAGTGAAGCGGCCAAGCACTATCGTCCGATGTTGGAGGAAATGAAGCGAAAGCAGCCGGCGCCGAAAAAATCCGGCAAGAAGTCTCAGTCCGGCAGTTGGCAGCAAAAAATTGCCAAAATGCGCGAAACCCACCCGAAAGCATACATGCCGTGGGAAAAAGCCGACGACGATACCCTCAAACAGGAATTTTTACAGGGCGCGACCATCCAGCAGCTTAGCCAAAAGCTCGGCCGCCACGAAGGTTCAATTAAGATGCGACTGCAGAAACATTTTGGGGAGGATGTTTTGGGCTAGCTCAAATGCTATAATGACCACATGAAGCAGTTAGATTTTTCGCCCCTATACACGCCGATGTCCGAGTCTGAAGTGCAGTGGTTTCGGCAGTATGACTATCGTAATGAGTGTCTTTATGGGCGGATTTTTGTAATACCAGAATCAGCGATGCCTGCAAATCTTAAGTTCATATTAGCGCCGATGGTTATTTTTATCTATATATCATTCATTGCTCTTATTAGGCGACATGTCAGGGTTTTATTTGACTCGGGGAGGGCGACTGACAAACGGTACATGATGGCAGCTTTAAGCAATTTGCTGGGTTAAATCAGCTTGATTTCATGCCGTATGTAGAAAACCCTGATAATTCTGGTATTATTTTTCACGAAGAGTGGTCGCGCGATAAGATTTCGCGCAATGTTTTGTCCGGCACGCTTGGCGGCAAGCTTAATTTTCAAATGGGCTGGTATGAGAATGAAGTTACATTGGATCACGTCACACGCTATTGGCGCTATTTGCGAATTGATATGAATCGGAATTTGCCGCATGTTATTCTTGACTCGACAGTTGATAATGTTAACATTCTCGGCAAAGTTTTTAATAATTTGCCAGATGATATTGATCCTAATCAACGGCTTAGTCTGGAGGGAGGTTTTAACGATTACTTCACGCTATATGCGCCAAAAGATTATGAACGAGACGCTTTGTATATCTTTACGCCGGATTTAATGGCGTTTCGCATTATGAGTATTATGGGTGCCAAGTTGTATAATCAGACGGATTACTACGCTGATGAGCGAATTGGCAATTGGCAGCTTAATGTTGTTGCCGATCAGGGCAAACGCTTGAAAAATTATATGCCGTTGATTATTACTATCGTTTTTATATTGTCTGCTGTATTTTTTATGATATATGCTGTTGTGTTCACTATTGCTCCGATAGTAATGAGATAGGGCGCGGTCGGTTTCTGGCTGCAAGGTTGGGTTTGCTGAGACCGTGAACTGATACGATAATTTGACATTATTTATATTTTGTGCTACTATACAAGTAGTAAGAAATTAAAACAAATATGACAGAAGAATTGATTACCGCGACTAATAAGAAGAATGGCGAAGATAGACTTGTGTCTAGCGCTGATAGACTGCTGGCGCCAGGGCCGGATAAAGCTGGCGGCCTTGGTAGAGCGGCGCTTCTTCCTGAGTCTGATGGAGCGCCTTTATTAGAGGCAGGAGCTAGTTATGATAAACGGAAACCCCGACTGCTGCGGCGGATAGGGAGAGGCGTGGCTGGTTTAGTGTTTCGGCTGGCGGAAAAGACTGGCTGGCGTAGTGCTGATGAGAATTATGAGACCGCAGATAACGCGAGCGGCGATTCTGAAAATGAGGATTCTCACAAGGAAGAAAAGCTTGACGAATTGACTCTGCGAAGAATTGATAAGATTGACGAAGAGTGGGAGTTTCGGGCTGACGTGGATGGCTTTAACGGCAATTTTATTCCTAAGAGTTTTCCTGATTTCGCAGGAAGTATCGCGCGGGGCGATTATGAAGAAATAGAGAAGCTAGTGCCTAATGTAAGAGAGTTGTTGGCGAATGACGATAGACTTAATAATGATAAAGAATACTTCCACTATTTCACTCATTCTTTTTTGCTGAATTTGGCAAAAAAGAATGTTGCGGCGTTTTTCAGAGAGCATTATGAGCATATGCCGAAACTTGCAGATAGTGCCCGGCGTGCTATGCAGGAGCAGGTTAGCTCAATACGTTCTCTCAAAGATAGACGCGACAGCGGCGAGTATTTTGACTACGATTATAAACACGAGATTGCTATGCTTAAATTAATGAGCGCCGAAGCAGCGTTACCTGGGGAGATAGCTGAAGAGCTTAAAGATATGATTATTGGCGAGGTGGCCGGGGCTGTTGAAGTTAGTGCGGTTTCAATGGACTGGCGTAGATTTGATATGTACGCAGGCTGGCTGGAGGACCATGGTTTTCCGCCGGAGCGCTGGCCGCAGGACGCCAGAGATCGAGAGGACTTTCCGGAGCCATTGCGCCGAATGGTTGATGAAACTGAAAAAGATAAAGCAGAGAAGCTTGATCGGATGATTATCAAATACTGTATAAAAAAGACAGAGCTGTATGATGGCGATAGCGACAAGATGAAGCCCGACGTCTACGGACGGTGCGATTCGATACGGAAGTACGTTGAGGGACGTTTGCCAGAGCTAGATCGTGAGATGATATTTTGCGGCGTTTCGAGTATGGTTACCTCATACTCTTCTCAGAGTATGTATTTGCAGACCGAAAGATATAACGATTATATCCGAACTATCCGCGGGATTGGACAGGAAAACGCCAACAAGCTGGGCGAAGAGCTGGCGATAACGCATTTTTCTGACTGGAGTCCAGAGGTCTTGCGAGGCACGCTGCATATA
>ERZ773042.2279-NODE-2279-length-10590-cov-3.194779_pt1 | contig 10590 bp, 9 predicted proteins | sample MGYA00511664_ERZ773042 | MGnify/ENA primary metagenome ERZ773042 (study PRJEB29015, sample SAMEA2737984) | human oral metagenome | biome: human oral; feature: human-associated habitat; material: dental | place: China | collected 2036 ... | reverse complement strand
TGTCAATGTTTTGAGCATTGTGGTGAGTAATGAATGGACGAGCAGCAGCACCGCCAGCTTCGTTGTGAAGGACAGGAGTTTCAACTTCAAGGAATCCTTGTCCATCCAAGTAACGACGGATTTCTGAGATGATTTTTGAACGAGTGACAAAGCGCTCAAAGCTTTCGCGGTTGGAAATCAAATCCAAATAACGCTTGCGGTAGATGGTTTCAACATCTGTCAAGCCGTGGAATTTTTCAGGCAGGGGACGCAGAGCCTTAGACAAATGAGTAAGGTGGGTTGCCTTGATAGAAAGCTCCCCCATATCCGTCCGCATAATCTCACCTTCGATACCGAGGAAATCTCCTAAGTCAGCCTTTTTGAAGATTTCATAATTTTCTTCACCAACAGCATCCTTACGTACATAAATCTGGATTTGGCCTTCACGATCTTGGATGTGAGCAAAGCCAACCTTTCCTTTGCCGCGTTTGGTCATGAGACGGCCGGCGATAATAGCTGTTTCGTTGAGTTCGTTTAATTCTTCTTTATCTTTATCGTTGTATTTTTCTTTTAGTTGAGCAGAGTTAGCAGTCCGCTCAAAGCGTTTGCCAAAAGGGTCAATTCCCTGCTCAGCCAGCGCAGCCATTTTTTCACGGCGGATAATCTGCTGGTCGTTTAATTCCTCGATATGTTCAGTAGTCATGTTTTTCCTCCAAAAGTTTTCCTACCTATTTTATCACAAAAGATAGGGAAATTCATCTATATTTGGCTATAAAGTAAGAAAAAAAGCTAGAAATCCAGCTTTAATTTTCTGCCTTTTCAAGTAAGTAATCCGTATTATTCCAAGTGATCAGCTCAAAATTCTCAAAGTCTTCTGTTTCAAGAATGGTGATACTGGCATTGGTCAGACCGCCATTCTTGCGCAGGAGAGGTGTGTCATAGCCCAGCATGGTTCTAATGCTGGCGGTTAAGTTAGCTCCGTGCCCTACAATGAGCACTTGTTCATAGTCCTTGTCCTTTAAGGTCTTGATAAAGGAAATGGTCCGGTGGGTCGTATGGTAGACTGACTCAGCGTCAAAAAACGTATGATTAAATTGAGAGAGGTTGTGGCGGAAGGCTGTCATCTGGTGTGGATAGATGGCTTCAATGGTAGAAATTTTTGAGCCTTCCAGTTTTCCCAACTGCCATTCTCGCAGTTCAGGTACTGATACGATTTCAGTCGGAAACTGGCTTTCTTCTTGGATAATCTCAGCAGAGCGAACGGCGCGAGGGAGGTCGCTGCTGTATATCTTGCCAAATTGAGTCTGAGCCAGATGTTTTCCTAGGGTATGCAGTTCTTCAACGGCGGTTGGCAGCAGTGGCGAATCACCGCTGGCTCCCTGAAAGCGACCTTCCTGATTCCATTCCGTTCTTCCGTGTCGGACAAAGTATAATTTCATAGTGGTTGATTGTTTCTTTCTTATTAGGGTTTATTGAGAATATTAGGTGCAGTATTGAAGAATTATGAGCTAGGATTCTCCTTGAGGTCTGCAAAGTTAGCTTGAACAAAATCTGCCAAATCTTGAGCCTTGATTTCGATACTGCGGCCGACTTCGCCAGCAGAAACGATGATGCTATCTCGCTCTAGAGCTGACTGGTCGATATAGATTGGAAAGTTGTGCTTTTGACGGATACCGACAGGATTATTGGCTCCGTGAATATAGCCCGTTGTCTTTTCCAAGTCTTTCTGGGGAATCATACTGACTTTTTTATTACCGGAAATCTTGGCCATTTTCTTTTCGGATAGATGTTCTGTGATTGGTAGGATACCGATTAGTGTGCCAGTCTTATCTCCTGTCAAGGCCAAGGTTTTATAAATCTGCGAACGGTCCAAGCCATCGGCTTGCTGTTCTGCTAAGGCATTTAACTGCAGGCCTTTATGTTCAATCTTAGCCTTGCTTAAAATTTGCTCAACCAGTGTTTTTTTGATTTTTGTTTTTTTAGCCATTAGTATATCTCTCTTCTAATTGTGACATCCAGAGTCCCAGCCAGGTTCCCAGACCGAAGAAAAAGGCTGCAAGGACAAGTGTCAATATAGAAACTCCATGATAGCTAATGCTTTCACTGTTTCCTGCTTGTGGCACTACAATGAGAAGTGTACTGGATAGGACAATGCCAATGATAAAGTGATAGACACGAGAGTAGTAGTTTTTCAAAATATGATCCATCAGCTTAGAGAATAGAATCAGTGCCAAGGCGCCTCCGATTCCAATCGGAAGAAAGGTGCCCAAGAGATCCAGTCTGCGAAAGCCGTTCAGCATAGGGGCATAGAGGCCTAAAATCAGGAGAAGGTTGGACGGACTGAGTCCAGGAATCAAAATGCCCAGTGCAATCAAAGCTCCTGCTAAGATGAAAGAGAGAAAGTTGGCTGGCAAGGTGCCGACCATCCCATTTAGGGAATAAAGAAAGATTCCAGAAAGGATGAGGCTGACCCAGAAAACGAGAATATCAGTCCGATCACGCTCACTTTTAGCAACAGACTCTTTAATGAGGCTGGGAACAGTTCCAATAATGGCTCCCGCCAATCCCCAGAGGACAATCACTTTGTAGTTGTCCAGAAGCAGATTGACAGGATAGGAGAAAGCAGCAATTCCTAAAATCATTCCGATTCCAACTGGTATGAAATAGAGAACATTTTCGACAAAGTTTTCTTTTAAATGTGCTAAAAAATGAATCAGGCGCTCGTAAATACCTAAGATAGCTGCTAAAACACCGCCTGAAACTCCCGGCAAAATAAAGCCAAGTGCAATGACCATTCCTTTGAAAATTCTATTCAACCAAGAAATCATTGTATTTTCCTTTTCTAATTTCATTTATCAAATCATTATATCATAAAATATAGGCTTTATTAAGAGGGAATGGCTGGAAATTTCCTATTTTGTGACAATAAAAAACGACAGCAGTCTTTGAGAATTGAGCTGTCGTTCTGAGCTATTGACTTTCTTTAGGAACTGTAAATAGCTTTTGATAGGTAGCTGTCTGGTCTTTCAAGGTTGACAGCTGGTTCAAATCAAGATAATGAGAGAAACCAGTCAGCTGACCTTGTGATGTGTACTGGTGCAAGTCGTAATCTTGCTCAGTATTTGGTGCGGCATTGTAGTAACCATCGTCATTACCATAAGTCGGAATCCAAATTGCTGTGAACTTATCGGTAGAGATGCTATGCTCCTCCATAAAATAAGTTCCAATATAGATACCAATATTTTTAACACCAAGTGACTCTAGCTTGGCTCGGAAAGCTTCAACTCCCGCATTCATGTCAGACATGGTTTTTTCTTCGACGTCTAGCCAATAATAGGTTGGATGGTACTTGGCAGAAGCCTTGTAGAAACTTTCAGCTTCTTTTTCCATTTCCTTTTTGCTATTGGCGGCCACATAGGCATAGACAGCGACAGGGATGTTGCGCTTTTGAAATTCTTTGATATGTCTTTCATAAGACTTGTCCAGACCATTCAGATGGGTTGCTGCGTTTTCTTTTTTTGCCTGCGCTCCACTATGAACACGGACAATTACTCCTGAAACATTCTGTGCGAGTAAGTCGTAATTAATCTCACTTGGCAGCTGCCAGCCAGAAATGTCAATGATTGGTCTGGAAATAAACTCTTCATCCAAGGACGAATCGTCAGATGTTTCCTCTTTTTTTGAGGAACTTGGAGTTTGTTTAGTTTGTGAAATTTTTGCCTGTGCTTGCTTTTCCTGAGAGTCAGTAATTTGCTTGCTTATCAAAATAAAAGTGATAAAGGAAGCAAAGAAAATTAGGATTGCAAGCGGTTTAATCCTCTTCCTCATACTGGTTTATTTTAACTTAAAACAAATAAAAAAGCAAAAAATATCCCCAGAATTGCTGGAAAATGAATAAAATGTAATATAATTGAAATATTATAATGCAAAAACAAGACGTTTTGAAAGCTCAAAATGTCTTGTTTTTTTTAAAAGAGCTTAGCTAAGCTGTGGACGGTGAGTTGCCGTTGGATAAATCATTTTGCTTTTTCTTACCTTTTATAATAGCTTTTGAATGAGCTCTTCAATCTTTTTGGGAGAAGTTTGCGGAGAGAAGCGTTTGATGACTGTTCCATCTCGGCTGACCAGAAACTTTGTGAAATTCCATTTAATCTTCTCACCCAGAAGGCCGCTTTTTTCTTTTTTGAGCCAGTCAAAGAGTGGAGCAGTATGAGGGCCATTGACCTCGATCTTAGCAAATCGGGGAAAGGTCGTTCCGTAGTTAAGGCTGCAAAAGCTATTGATTTCTGCAGCGTCTCCAGGAGCCTGCTGGCCAAACTGATTGCAGGGGAAATCCAGGATTTCAAATCCGTCTTTCTGATAGCGCTCATAGAGTTCCTGCAGTTCTTGATACTGAGGAGTGAAGCCGCAGCCGGTCGCTGTATTGACAATCAGCAGAATCTTTCCTTTATAATCACTCATTTTTTGCAGACTTCCGTCTTGTTTTTTAATTTCAATATCATAAATGTCTGTCATCTTATACTCCTTTGTTTGCCTCCTATCTTATCACAGTTTTATGTAAAAAGGCGAAAGCAAGTCCTTATTATTCCAGTCTCTGTACTAATGCTTTTTTTTCAATCCAAAAGGTGGTATAATGAGAATTGAATTTTTAGAAGTTTAATGGTGAAATATGAAAATTGACAAGAAGCACTTGTTGAATTATTCCATCTTGATTCCCTATTTGATTTTATCTGATTTGGGATTGATTGTGGTCTATTCAACGACGAGTCCTACCTCGATTCAGGCCGGAGGAAATGGTTTTGGCATGGTCTTGAATCAGGGGATTTTTTGGGTAATAAGTCTCTTTATAATTGCGCTCCTATATAGAATCCGCTTGGGTTTCCTGAAAAAAGGAGGCATCCTGACTATAGTTATCTTTGCTGAGATTATCCTCTTGCTTTTATCTCGTTTTATAACAGGGACTATTAACGGCGCCCATGGTTGGCTCAAGCTTGGAGCTTTCAGTATTCAGCCTGCGGAGTATTTGAAGATTATTCTGGTCTGGTATCTAGCTTTTCGCTTCACTAAGAGGCAGGAGGAGATAAAGGTCTATGATTATCAAGCTCTGACTCACAATCATTGGTTTCCTAAAGCTTTTAACGACTGGCGGACCATGGTGGCTATTCTGATTGGGATTGTAGCGATTATGCCAGACCTTGGAAATGCGACTATTCTATTTTTGACCGTCGTGATAATGATTGCTGTCAGCGGGATTGGCTATCGATGGTTTTCTACGATGCTGGGAGCCATTGTCAGTGTTTCGGGATTGGTTCTGGCGAGCATTTGGTTGATTGGGGTTGAGCGCGTGGCCAAGATTCCAGTCTTTGGGTATGTGGCCAAGCGTTTCAGCGCTTTCTTCAATCCCTTCAAGGATTTGTCTGGCTCTGGCCACCAATTGGCTAATTCCTACTATGCTATGAGTAATGGCGGCTGGTTTGGTCTAGGCTTGGGTAACTCTATTGAGAAGCGCGGTTATCTGCCGGAAGCTCATACGGACTTTGTATTTTCTATCGTGATAGAGGAGTTTGGTTTCTTTGGTGCCAGTCTGATTCTGGCCTTGCTCTTTTTCCTGATTCTGAGAATTATCTTGGTAGGGATTCGGGCTAAGAATCCATTTAACTCCATGATGGCTTTGGGAATTGGCGGTATGATACTCATGCAGACCTTCATCAATATCGGTGGAATCTCAGGTCTCATTCCTTCTACAGGAGTAACCTTCCCCTTCCTATCGCAAGGAGGGAACAGTCTTCTGGTCTTGTCAGTAGCCATCGCCTTGGTACTCAATATTGATGCCAATGAGCGACGTGATGCCCTCTATGAACAGATGGAAGCGGAGGCGCAAGACCAGTCTGAGGAAGCTTAAACGCAGTTCGTATGAACGGTTGTTGCAAAAATGAAAGGTGCAGATTATGTCATTTAACAAATTAGAAAGCTACAGCAATAAAGAAGTGATTCGAGAAGAAGTCGCTATTTTGACAGACTTGCTTGCTGATATTACTCGGAATCTTCTCAGCCCTGAGACCTTTGAAAAAATCTCCCTCATGGAGGAGTTGGCAGTTAACTCCAAATATCATGAGTTAAAAGCGATTGTAGAAGAGCTAACGACAGATGAAATGGTTTATATTTCTCGTTATTTCTCTATTTTGCCGCTTTTGATTAATATCTCAGAAGACGTGGACTTAGCTTATGAAATCAACCACCAGAACAATATTAATCAAGATTATCTTGGAAAGCTATCAACAACTATTGACCTGATTTCAACGCGGGAAAACGCTCAGGAAATCTTGGAAAATCTGAATGTTGTGCCAGTACTGACTGCTCACCCGACTCAAGTTCAGCGCAAGACTATTCTGGACTTAACCAATCATATCCATAGCTTGCTGCGTCAGCATCGAGATGTTAAAGCAGGACTAGTCAATGAGAAGAAGTGGCTAGGAAATCTCCGCCGCTATATTGAGCTTATGATGCAGACAGATATGATCCGTGAGAAGAAGCTGAAAGTGACCAATGAGATTACCAATGTCATGGAGTACTATAACAGCTCTTTCCTACAAGCTATCACCAACTTTATGGTCGAATACAGACGCTTGGCAGAAGAGCGGGGCATCAAGCTGGATAATCCTAAGCCTATTACCATGGGAATGTGGATTGGCGGTGACCGAGATGGCAATCCTTTTGTAACCGCAGAAACCCTTAAACTGTCAGCCACCCTCCAGAGTGAAGTCATCCTCAACTATTACATTGACAAGGTTTATACACTCTATCGCACCTTTTCGCTCTCGACCAACCTCTCAGAAACCAGTCAGGCAGTAGCAGAAATGGCAGCTCTATCTACTGACAAGTCTGTTTATCGGGAAAATGAGCCTTACCGCCGAGCTTTCCACTATATCCAGTCCAAGCTGATTCAAACCTTGCTTTACCTTAAAGAAGGCAATTTCTCAAATGATGGTCAGCGATTGACTGACCGAGCTAAGGAAAAATTGTCTGCGAAAGCTAACCTTTCTGTCAGCAATAAAGGAAGAGAAATCATTCCTAACTATATCCAGTCTCGTATCAGCGAGACCTTGACTGAGCTGAAGAAAGAGGAGACACCTTCTTACAAAACAGCTCAGGAATTCAAGGAAGACTTGCAGGTCATTTATGATTCTCTTATTGAACATCATGGGGAAGCTTTGGTAAGTGGCGACTTGACTGAACTTCTCCAAGCGGTTGATGTTTTCGGCTTCTTCTTGGCCAGCATTGATATGCGTCAGGATTCCAGCGTTCATGAGGCTTGTGTGGCTGAGCTCTTGGCTTCAGCTAATATTGTTCAGGATTATAGCAATCTGTCGGAAGAAGAAAAATGCCAGGTTCTCCTCAAACAGCTGCTTGAAGATCCTCGTATCCTATCAGCTACTCACGAGCCTAAGTCCGAACTTCTGCAAAAGGAACTGGAGATTTTCAAAACAGCCCGTCAGCTAAAAGATGCCATTGGTGAGGAAGTGATTAAGCAGAATATTATCTCTCACTCGACCAGTGTATCAGATCTACTTGAGTTGGCTATTATGCTTAAGGAAGTAGGGCTGATTGATGAAAACGGGGCACGTGTCCAGATTGTTCCGCTCTTTGAGACCATTGAGGACTTGGACAATTCCTGTGATACTATGGAGAAATACCTGTCTCTGCCAATTGCGCAGAAGTGGATTGCCTCTAAGGATAATTACCAGGAAATCATGCTGGGCTATTCAGATAGTAATAAGGACGGTGGTTACCTGTCTTCTTGCTGGACCCTCTACAAGGCTCAGCAGCAGCTGACAGCTATCGGTGATCAATTTGGCGTGAAAATCACCTTCTTCCATGGCCGGGGAGGTACAGTAGGACGTGGTGGTGGTCCAACCTATGAAGCTATCACTTCTCAGCCACTCCGCAGTATCAATGACCGAATTCGTCTGACTGAGCAAGGGGAAGTCATTGGTAATAAATATGGAAACAAAGATGCAGCCTACTATAACTTGGAAATGCTGGTGTCTGCTGCCATTAACCGCATGGTCACTCATAAGAAGAGCGATAGCCATACTTCTGATAAATATGAGCGAATCATGGACCAAGTAGTTAATCGCAGTTATCAGATTTACCGTGATTTAGTCTTTGGGGATGAGCGTTTTTACGATTATTTCTTCGAATCCAGTCCAATCAAGGCTATCTCTAGCTTTAATATAGGTTCTCGTCCAGCTGCTCGTAAAACCATCACTGAAATCGGCGGTCTCAGGGCTATTCCATGGGTCTTCTCATGGTCTCAAAGTCGTGTTATGTTCCCAGGCTGGTATGGTGTCGGGTCGAGTTTCAAGGAATTCATTGATGAAGACCCAGAAAATAACTTAGCCTTTCTGCAATTTATGTATAAGAGATGGCCGTTCTTCAAGTCACTCTTATCAAATGTAGACATGGTTCTGTCTAAGTCAAATATGAATATCGCTTTTGAGTATGCGCAGCTTTGTGAAGATCAGAATGTGCGAGATATTTTCAATATTATCTTGGATGAGTGGCAGCTAACTAAGGATGTCATTCTAGAGATTGAAGGTCATGATGAGCTCCTAGCAGAAAACACATATCTGAGAGATAGCTTGCACTATCGTATGCCTTACTTTAATGTTTTGAACTATATCCAGTTAGAGCTAATCAAGCGTCAGCGCAACGGTCAGCTTACACCAGATCAAGAAAAGCTGATTCACATCACCATCAATGGTATTGCGACTGGTCTGAGAAACTCTGGCTAATACAAAGAAAAAATCGGAATTGTTCCGGTTTTTTCTATTTTTGTAACCAAAGTGCTTTTTAATTCGTTATACTAGTGAAGGAGGGGGTGAGCTTATCAAACTAGATGAATATGAAACAATCTTGATAGGCTTTGCTCGCGAGATTGTCTCCTATCTGCAGAAGTCAGGGGCTTCTAAAGTGGAAGCAGAAGATGTAGTTCAGGACGTTTTTGTCAAGATGTTGGAAACAGAAGTTATTATTCCGGCGGAAAAGATGCGAGCTTGGATGTATCGAGTTTCCATCCGGCGCTATATCGACAGATATAGGAGAGATAAGCATTATTTGGAGATTTTGCGAAAAGAATTTTTTGGAAAAGATCTTGTCAATCCCTTTGAAAATGAAGATTATGAGCTGCTAAGAAGTATGATAGAAGCTCTGCCGCTCAAGGAAGCCACGCTTTTAGAACTCTATTATTTTCAAAATTTCACGGTCAAGGAGATTGCCCAAATTATGTCTTACTCAGTGAGCAAGGTCAAGATTCAGCTGATGCGCAGTCGTGCTAAACTCCGAAAGGAGCTGGAAAAGAAAGGATATCGAAATGGAAACATTTAAAATTATTGCAAAGAAAAGTAGGAGAAAGAGACTCTGGAAGACAGTCGTCATTAGTTCCTTTGTATCTTTAGTTTTCTTAGGTCTTCTAGGAAAGGGGCTGGCAGAATTAGCCTCTGGTAACGGACGAGACTTGCAGAAACAGTATGAAGTTATGTCCGAAATCGCCTATCCTAATGTTGACTATGACAGTCTATACTACAATCCGACCTCTTATCTTTCGGGAACATTACGTTCTGATCGTTTTAAAGACCTTGATGGAGTGATGGTGGATTATCCAGCCTATGAGGGGAACTATTCACTAACAGGTTCTTATAAAAATCCGACGTCAGAGGCGACTTATTCCTCTACCTCAGGGACCTATACGCGAGAGCTTCGGCAGAAATATCCGGTCTTTTACAATGTCAATGCCAAACAGACGAAGTCTTCAGATCCAGCACCTCAGGAACTTGTATCTGTCAAAGAAATGCCGAATCAATTGGTAGAAATAGCTCTGACTTTTGATAAACCTTACACTTATAAGGAAATCCAGCAGATGATACCGAGCAACCTCAAGATTAACTGGTACTGGATTGGCAGTCAGTCAGAAGATGGTGAAAATGGTATGGCATTGCGCACCGATCCTCAGACGACTTACGGAGCTAATAGTACGCTGCTTAATCCCTATCCGTCGGACGGCAAAAAAGAGAGCGAAGAGGCTAAGCAAGAGCAACAGGGAAAGAAAGTCTTCGGCTGGGTTCTTGGCATATTGATAGCCCTCGCCGTAGTGTTCCTGATTTATTCGATGATGGCATAATGAGCGGCTTGGAGATTGAAAGAAAATTCTTGGTGAGGAAAGGCGACGCGTTCAAACGGGCCGCCTTTTCAAGTGTACGCATACGACAGGGCTATATTCCTGCCGACGGTGCCACCGTCAGGGTGCGTATGCGCGACGACAAAGCCTATCTTACCATCAAGAGTCGCTCTGTAAACGGCGGAATGACACGCTATGAATTTGAAAAGGAAATCACGCCCGACGAGGCCGAAAACCTGTTTAAACTCTGTAAGGGCGGTTACATTGACAAACGCCGTTATTTAGTGAAAAACGGTCAGCATACCTTTGAAATTGATGAGTTTTACGGTCCGAACGAGGGCTTGATCATTGCAGAGGTGGAACTGAAAAGTGAAACCGAACCCTTTGAAAAACCCGATTTCATCGGCGATGAAGTCACGGGCGACAGCCGTTTC
>ERZ773042.2276-NODE-2276-length-10604-cov-8.806712_pt1 | contig 10604 bp, 10 predicted proteins | sample MGYA00511664_ERZ773042 | MGnify/ENA primary metagenome ERZ773042 (study PRJEB29015, sample SAMEA2737984) | human oral metagenome | biome: human oral; feature: human-associated habitat; material: dental | place: China | collected 2036 ... | reverse complement strand
AGAAGATAAAAGCTATCAGCTGTGAGCTGTCAGCTGCAAGCTAAATATTCTTTTACGATTAAATCATTACGACAAGCGGGTATCATCAATCGCACTGCGTGTGCTGGCAGTTCCTTCTGACGGCCGGCTCCATGATCCTTGTATAAGACGTTAAGGCGTCATCCGAAGCGAATGTGAAGGATCTGCTTCCGTAGTGAGGGAGATGGTAAGGCGTCATCCCGAGCGATAGCGAAGGATCTATTATCGTGGTGAGGAAAACCGTAAGATGTCATTCAAGGTAATAGATTCTTCACTCCGTGTCACTATCCCGTTTTCTGTCTTTCTCACAAAGCATTCTTGCGTCCATTCAGAATGACGATTGAAGGAAAGAGTCACTATGACGGGAAACGTTAAGCGTCCTCGTGTGAGCGCCAGCGAAGAATTTGCTGCCGTGGTGAGGAAAGCGGTAAGACGTCATCCTGAGCGATAGCGAAGGATCTATTACCGTGGTAAGGAAAACCGTAAGATGTCATTCTGAATGGAAGGAGACGAAGGGCTGTCGGCTTTTCATCCGTTCTCAGAGGAGAGGCGCATTTCCGGAGCTGCGGGTGAAATTATTTCAATGCATAGTAAAACGGATCTGCATATATGGCGCGGATCCGTTTTTGCGTGGGAAATGTATGAAGGGGTATTTCTTTTATTTTCCTTTGATTGCCTGTTTTCCTTTTTTCAGCCAGTCCATGAGAAGCGGGGAGAAAGAGGAAAGGATGCAGAGGGTGATGAGTACCCAGCAGATGGGGGTGGAGAACAGAATGGTGATATCATTGCCCGAAAGAGTCAGGCTTCTGCGGAGGCCTCTTTCGCCGATCGGCCCTAAAATAAGGGCGAGGACGACGGCTGCCGTATTTAATCCCAGCTTTCTCATCAGGTAGCCCATAATGCCGAAGATGAACATGATAACTACGTCGACAAAGCTGTTGTTGATGGCAAAGGAGCCGACAACGCAAAGGACAAAAATGCAAGGGATGAGAACAGCGTCGGACAGTTTGGAAATATGGGCAAATATGCGGCATCCTCCGAGGCCGATAAGGAGCATGAAGAACTGGACGATGACGAATCCCGCAAAGAAAGTGTAAGTCATGGGAGCATACTTGGTGAAAAGCTCCGGGCCCGGCTGGAGACCCTGGATGATGAGGCCGCCCATAAGTACGGCGGTTACCGATTCCCCCGGAATGCCCAGTGTCAGTGTGGGAATGAGAGAACCGCCGGTAACGGCATTGTTTGCCGCTTCCGAACCGGCGACGCCTTCAATGGAGCCGCGTCCGAAGTCTTCCGGCTTTTTGGAGAACTGTTTTGCCGTATTATAGCCTAGGAAGCAGGCAATGGAAGCGCCCGCGCCCGGGAGGATGCCGATGATATTCCCGATGAGCCAGGAGCGGATGACGGTCGGCCCGATTTGTTTCATCTCACGGAATTTCAGCATGACGGAGTCGTGAAATTTGACGATGCTTCCTCTTTCCTTAATTGCTTTTTCCGCAAGAATGAAGACCTGGGAAAGGGAAAAGAGACCGATGAGGGCACAGGTGACATTAATGCCGTTGTACAGTTCGTCTATGCCGAACATGAACCGTTCCGTACCTTCCATGGGATCCATGCCGATGGTGGAAAGAATGAGGCCAAAGGCACCGCTCATGAGTCCTTTCACCATGGAGCCCGTGGTGACGCCCGCAATGATGGTGAGTCCGAAGAGAGCAAGCCAGAAATATTCAGGGCTTCCGAACTTCATAGCCAGTTCAGCAAGCATGGGAGCAAAGAAATAAAGGGAAATACAGGAAAGGAGTCCGCCGAAGAAGGAAGCGATGCATGCCGTGCCGAGTGCTTTGCCGGCTTTTCCCTGTTTGGTGAGTTCATACCCGTCGAGCGCTGTTGCCGCGGAAGCGGGCGTGCCGGGGGTATGGATCAGGATGGCGGAAATAGAACCGCCGAAGATGGCGCCGCAGTAAATGCCGCCGAGCATGATCAGTCCCGTTTCGGGAGCCATGCCGAAGGTAAGCGGCAGAAGGAGCGCTACGCCCATGGCGGCGGAAAGGCCCGGCATACAGCCGACAACGATTCCGATGGTGACGCCGATAATCATCATGATTAGATTAGACGGCATGAGGGCATTGGCAAAACCTGCCGACATGAGTCCGAATGTGTTTGCATCCATGGTATTTCCTCCGGTTATAAGAATTCTTCCATAATGATCCCTTCAGGCAGGGGTACATTGAGAAATACATCGAATGTACCGTAGATGAGGGCGGCCATGCAGATCAGGACAAGAAGGATGTATTTCATTTCGATCCTGAAGAAGCGGAGGCAGATGAAGATGTATACGATGGAGGCGATGTAGAAGCCGAAGAGGTACATCAGGAGAAAGAACAGGAGGAAAGCGGCAAACATGACCCAGAACTGTTTCGGGAGAAAGCCTTCAAATACTTCGGCGCTGTCATTGATGACTTTGTGTTCTCTTCTGTAATCGCGGAACAGATGGCTCATGCGGACCGTCGTCAGAAGAAGGAGCAGCCCGATGACAAAGTACGGATAGTGTCTTGCCGGTTCGGGAAAGTCCAATGTCAGATATAAAAAGAAAAATGAGAAAAGATACATGAATCCGCAGATATAAATATCTGATTTTTTCATACAATACTCCTTAAAGAGAACCTCCGCGGTTTCAAACCGGTCAGAACGGACAAACCTGCCCCTTGGAAAAGAAGCAGGTTTTCTGTCTAATGAAACGCGGTGACGCTTAAAGGGAAATGCGTGATTTCCCCTGTTTCATGCAGCACTTGCACTATTATTTCTTTTCGTACAGTTTGCTGACTACATCTTTGCAGAAAGCGAGCTGCTCGTCAATGAGTCTGCCCAGATCTTTGCTGTCCTTGTAATCGAGAACCATGCCGGCTTTCTTGTGGGCTTCCACAACATCTTTGTCTTCCATGGTCTTTTTGAAAGCGTCTTCATAGAATTTAATTATATTTTCAGGGGTACCTTTCGGGGCGACAATAGCGCGGGCGGAGCCATACCATTTATTGTAGTAGCCGAGTTCGCCGAGTGTCGGAACGTCAGGCAGCTGGGAATCGCGCTTTTCGTCAAATACGCCGAGGACACGGAGTTCGGCATTTTCACCGTTAACCAGTTTGATGACGTCGGCAACTTTGGCACAGGAGAAATCCACTTCGCCCTGGCGGAGAGCAAGGAGCTGGTCGGCAGTACCGCCATAAGGAACGGCATTGTATTCAAATTTTGCGGACTGGGCGAGAAGCTGAGCGGAGGTGTGGTTGGAGGCCTGCACGCCGTTAGTGGAAGCTTTCAGCTGCCCCGGGTTCGCCTGTGCGTCTGCCACGAGTTCCTTAAGATCCTTCCATTTTGCGTCTTTTTTGACAACAACGACAGCGGTTTCCGTCAGGTGGTTCGCAATCGGGATAATGGACTTTTCATCAAAGGCCGCGCCTTTCTGGGAAGCGAGCGTGGTGTAGGTCGGCAGATTGATGAATCCTAAGGTGTATCCGTCCGGTTTGGCCTTGGCGAGTTCCGTCCAGCCGATTTTTCCGTCAGCCCCGGGTTTGTTTTCGATGACCAGGGTCTGGCCGACATACTTCTTGGCGCTGTTGGCAAGCAGACGCGCGCCTGTATCCGTACCGGAACCTGCTTTATAGGCGACGATAATCTTTACGTCTTTTTCCGGCTTCCAGGCGGCAGAGCTGCTTTTTGTGCCGCCGTTCTTGGAACCGCCGCATCCGCTGAAAAGGATACCTGCAGCGACTGCCGCTGCGGCGAGCACAGCCAATTTCTTTTTCATGATTGAAAAACCTCCTTACATTTCCCCAATAAAATAAATGCAGTCTGATCTTGTCCGCATTTTAACTACGATAATTATAACATTTTGAAAAATTGAGAACAATTAATTCTCATAAGAGCGTACTGAAGGGAGAAAATGGGGAATTAAGAGGAAACTGTCTGTGGTAACAAACATAAAAAAAGTATACTTATATTGCTTAAATCTATAAACGATCATGGGGATATGAGTCTTGGTTATTGCTTGAAAATAGCAGAATGATGTTGTGCCTATGTCCACCTCTTGTCGAGGTGTAATATTTTTCATTTTAGAAACAGGAAAATGAATTTTTGTTAATTTTAGACATAATTGATTTAATCTATACGTAAGGATATAATAATTTTAAAGTACTGTTTTCTAAGTACAGGAGACGGTAAGAAGACCTTTTTCGTGGCCTTCCTTTTTGTGCATCCGATAGGAGGATAAAATGAAAAAAATTCTGTATGTGATTCTCTGCTGTCTGTTTATGACGGCGGCATTTACAGGGTGTGGCGGAAATGAGAAGTCCGCTTCCGGTGCTGCCAAGCATTTGAATTTGGGGCTATACTGGTTTGGCGAATCTATGGATCCGGCGCATGAGTGGGATGGCTGGACTATAGTTCGTATCGGTGCGGGGGAAACGTTGGTGACAGTTACCGACAAGATGGAATTTAAAGGGCAGCTTGCAGATAAGTGGGAGAATGTCGAGCCGACGACATGGAAATTCCATATCCGAGAGAAAGTGAAATTCCAGAATGGGGACGATATGACGCCGGAATTGGTTAAAGCGTCTTTGGACAGAACTTTGAAAATGAATGCCATTGTAAAGAAATCGGCGGATATTAAAGAAATCCGTGTAGAGGGACAGAATATTATTATTGAGACAAATAAGCCAAATGTGTCTCTCTTGGCGGCAATGACGGAACCTGCATTTTCCATTATTGACACGAAGGCGGATATAGATAAAGCAGCTTCAGCACCGATTCTTACTGGTCCTTACATGGTTACAGGTTTTACCAAAAATCAGGAAGTACAGTTGAAAAGGAATGAATATTACTGGGACGGTAAGCCGGGACTGGATACATTAACAGTCAAAAATATAGAAGATAATACGAAACGTGCCATGTCTCTTCAGTCCGGAGAACTGGATCTGATGCAGCGTGTGGATTCAGCAAGCCGTAGTCTGTTTGAAAATGATAAATACAAGATTTATGAAACTGTCGGTACTCGTGTGTTTATGCTGACTGTAAATTATGATGGTATTCTTGCTGATCACAGTCTTCGCCGTGCACTGGCTTATGCGGTAGACTATGAAGCGATTGCAAAGATTGAAGGAAACGGTGCCGTGGCTGCCGGAGAAATATTCCCGCCGACCGTTCCGTACGGACATGTGAAAAATAAGATGAAGATGGATATGGCCAAGGCGGAAAGCTTATTTAAAGAAGCCGGATGTACGGAGAAAAATGGAGAAGGAATTTATGTAAAGGACGGACGCCCGCTGACACTCAAGTTGGCGGTATGGGGTTCGAAGACGGCAATGTATGAAGCGATCCAGGCACAGCTCCGCAAAGCCGGTGTTAATGTGGAAATTATGCGTGTTCAGAATGCGGACGCGGCGGTAGCGGCAGGCGGTTTTGATCTTTTGGAACAGAATTGGATTACTGTACCAACCAATGACCCCTATCTGTTTGTCAATCAAGTATTCCGTTCCGGACATAAAGCGAACCGCGGAAAGTATGTCAATGCCGATGTGGATCAGATTCTTGACCGTTACCCGATGGTTTTTGATAATAAGGAAAAAGACGGAATGATTTCAGAAATTGCTGAAAAAGTCATTGCTGATGCTCCTGTCCTGTTCCTTGCATTTCCGGCAAATAATTTGGTGGGTGCGTCAAAGGTAAAGAATGTGCCTGTGTTCCCGATTGATTATTATGTCATGACTAAAGATATTACGGTTGAGTAAAAGACGGTATCATCATATCGGGAATTCACAAAGAATCTGATAGGAAGAAAAGAAATTTGGGAGACCCGGGTGACCGGGTCTCTTTTTAGAAGAGGAGCGTGCATGGAGAAAAGAGGAGGAAGTATGTTTCTGAAAAGCGGAATAGGGCGACGTCTCTTATCCATATTTTTTGTCGTGGCGGTTGCCACCATCTTAAGTTTTTTCATTCTCCACATGTCTCCTGTGGATCCGGTATCTCTTCAGCTGCAAAGGTTGGGCATGCCGCCCAATTCTGAACTGGTGGCGGAACTCCGCCAAAAATTCGGATTGGATGAACCGATACTTGTTCAATATATCATTTGGCTGAAGGGAGTATGCATGGGAGATTTTGGCTATTCCATTCTGTTTGGTGTGCCGGTATATGATCTCTTGAAGGAAGCTATTCCTAAAACAGTGATTCTGGCTGTTTCCTCATTGGTACTGTCTGTTGTTATCACGGTACCGATGGCGCTTCTGGCATTCTTTTATCGTCACCGTCTGCCGGATCTTGTGATTCGCTTTATGACTTTCGCCGGTATTTCCATCCCTACGTTCTGGCTGTCTCTACTTCTGATCTATTGGTTTGCCGTTCGTCTCGGGTGGCTACCGGTGATTGCGAGAGGGTGGCAGGGGCTTATTCTGCCGTCTGCGGCGCTGGCGGTATGGATGTCCGGTCTGTATATCCGGCGTTTGCGTGTGTCTATTTTGGAAGAGTATCAAAAGGATTATATCATTGGCGCAAGAACATTGGGACTGTCTGAACTGACAATTCTTTTTAAATATCTTTTGCCTAATGCGCTTCCCGGTGTCGTTTCCATGCTTGGGTTGACAATTGGGGGTCTCCTGGGCGGATCCGTGGTTATTGAGACCATATTCGGGTGGCGTGGTATGGGGGCGCTGATGGTGGGAGCCATGTTGAATCAGGATTATCATCTGATGCAGGGATATGTCCTGTGGGGTGCGGGGGTCTACATTTTAGCAAACCTTGTGGCAGATATCATTTGCCTTTATTTGGATCCGCGGCAGCGGAAGAGAGAGGGGAGCTTATGACGCTGCGTAAGTTATGTGGAAATAAAATGCTTCTTCTTTCTTTGGTCTTGGTCATTATCTGGCTCTTTTTGGCTCTTATTTCACCTTGGATTGTTCCCCAGGATCCCTTTGCTGTGCATATGGAAGAACGCCTTCAGGCAGGCAGCATGATCCACTGGCTGGGGACGGATTCTCTGGGGCGTGATGAATTTTCCCGCATTTTGTATGGCTCCCGTGTTACCCTGGGTATCGCTTTCTGCGGGGTGGGACTCACAGCAGCGTTCGGCATCATGATTGGAGCTTCTATTGCTTTTGCGGGTGGGAAAGTGGAACAGGTCGGGACGACTATTTTAGATTTTTTCCTGGCATTTCCAAGCAGGATATTCATGATAGCCTTGATTGGCGTGATCGGAGCCAGTGTATGGGGTGTTATTATTGCTTTGGTTCTTACGACATGGCCGGAATATGCCCGCATTACACGGACATTGGTAAGGACAGAGAGAGAAAAGGGATATGTGCGTTATGCTCCGTATGCGGGAGCCGGCTTTTATCATATTATCTTTTCCTATATTCTTCCTAATGCCGTTCCGCAGTTGCTTGTATTTCTTTGCCAGCATATCAGCGAGGTCATTCTGCTGGTAGCGGGACTTTCACTCATCGGCATAGGTGTGCCGCCGCCCAGTCCGGAATGGGGGACGCTTCTTATGGGAGCTCGTGAGTATATGCAGACGGCACCATGGCTTCTTTTTTATCCTGGCGGTGCTATTTTTGTGACAGTGGTTATTTTTAATCTTTTGGGAGATGCACTGCGTGATGCATTGGATCCCCATGACATGGCGGGGGAATAATATGAGTTCTGATATACCTGTTTTGTCCGTGAGAAATTTGTCTGTTTCTTACAAAGAGAAATCTGTGGTAAAGAATGTGTCCTTTGATTTAAGGTCAGGGGAATCCATTGCGCTGGTAGGAGAAAGCGGATGTGGAAAGTCTACCATTTTACGTGCTGTCATGAGGATTTTGCCGGACCAGGGACGTGTTTCCGGCGGTGATATCATGTATGGGAACACATCCATCCTTACTATGCATAATGCGGAGTGGAAACGACTGTCCGGACGTCATATTGCGATGATATTTCAGCAGCCGGGAGGTTATTTTGATCCTATACGGAAAATAGGACTACAGTTTAAGGATTTCATGACGGCTCATGGCGTTGGGAAAAAGGAATGGCATGCGATGGCCGTGAAATGCCTGATGGCTTCGGGCTTTCCGGATGCAGAAAGGATCTTGGACTCTTATGCATTCCAGTTGTCCGGTGGCATGCAGCAGCGTGTGGCTGTGGCAATGACGTTGGCATTTTCTCCTGAGGTATTGCTTATGGATGAACCGACAAGCGCATTGGATACCGTGTCTGTAATTGCTTTTCTCAACCGTATGAAAAAATTAATAGATAAAGGTTCTTCTATTTTGTTTGTAACGCACAATATACGGGCTGCAGCGTATCTATCGGATCAGCTGCTGATTATGAAGCATGGAGAAATTATAGAAGCAGGTCGGCGTGAGCGACTGATGAACATGCCCAGTGAGCCGTATACAGAGGAATTGCTCCGCGCAACGGTGGATTTGAGGTGACTGATGGACAATATATTGGAAGTATCCCATGTAACGAAAGAATACAGGGAAAGAAAAAGGGAAAGGATCGTATTGGAAGACATTTCTTTTTCTCTAGTGAAAGGAGAGATGTTGGGAATTGCCGGCAGTTCGGGTTGCGGTAAATCGACTCTGCTTCACGTGGCAGCGGGAATGGAAGTGCCTGATAGGGGAAAGATATCCTATACGGAAGAAATAAGAAAATATCAAAAAGGAGACCGAAAGACCGGTCTGTACCGTTATGTGCAGATGGTTTTTCAGGAACCGGCGGAAGCTTTTAGTCCCCGTATGACTATAAAAGAATTTCTTATGGATCCCTTGCTGAATTTTCATATAGCGGATAAAAATAAAGCAGAAACCATGGTGAAAGATATTTTGGAAGAAGTGGGACTTTCACCGGATTTTTTAGGCCGTCTTCCTCATCGACTGAGCGGAGGACAGCTTCAGCGAGTTGTGATCGCCAGAGTACTGCTCTTAAATCCGCAGCTGATTCTTTTTGATGAACCTACCAGCGCTTTGGATGTGGTAACACAGGCAAAGATATTGAACCTGATTACCGATTCAAGGAGGAAGCATCCTTTTTCAGGCATCTTTGTCAGTCATGATTTGGCAGCGGTTCAATCTATGACAGACCGTGTGCTGATTATGGATTACGGAAAAATCGTAGAACGCATAGCTTCCGCTGACTTAAAAAACGGACTGCATCCTGCCACGAGAAAACTTATAGCATCACAGCTGAAAAAGGACAATAGCTTCATTTCTTCAGATTTTGCAGAAGAAATACTCTGCTATGATGGAGAAAAATTTTTTCTGGAGAAAGATATAGAAAAAATAGAAGAGATAAAAACAGGGAAAAAAGAGATGGAGTTTACTATAGATAAACAGCACAGTGTGAGAGCTTTTCGAACCAATAAAAAAATTATTTTATGACGACAGGATAGAAACTGCATGATTCATGCTATAATCTGTGGAAGAATCGGAAGCGCAAAGTTTTAAAATCCGGAAATCATGAATCGTTGTAATAAGGAATATTGAGGAAAGCATGATGGGAAATAAAGTCTTCAAAGCACTCACCGCTGTCGCTGCTGCGGCTGCTGCTGTGTGGCTTCTGCCGAAAAGGAAAAAGGAAATGGCGGTACGCCCCATTCCGTCGGGAGAAAGTATGTCCTGCATCAGGGAACGGACAGGGGTGAATCAGGATGCTCTTTGCCTGTACTACTATCGCCCCGGCAGGTGGACGGAAAAGGATGCCGTCTTTATTGCATTCCATGGCTTTGGCAGGGCTGGCGCGGAATATTGCAAAGCGCTCCGGAAGCTGGCGGAGGAAAGGAATATGCTGATCGTCTGTCCGGAGTTGACGGAAAGGAAGTATCCCGGCGCGGAATGGTATCAGGAAGGCGGCATCATGGATACAGACGGACATATCCGTGAAAAAGAAGAGCGGACGTTCTCCGCGGCGGACCGGATCGTGGCAGAAGTAAAAAACCGCACGCAGGCAGCAGGGAAAATCATTCTTTTCGGCCATTCTGCAGGCGGGCAGTTTGTCCATCGATGGGCGCTCCTCGGAGGAAAGAAAAACGTGGATGTAATCGCCGTGGCCAATTCCGGCTGGTTTACCATGCCTGACAGGGATATTGATTATCCTTACGGCATAAAGAATGTGGGGATTACTGATGAGGAACTGGGGGAAGCGTTTGCAAAGCCGGTCATTCTCTTTATGGGTGAAAAGGATGTGGAGCGGAAACCGCCGTTCCGCGATACGCCCGAAGCAGACGCCCAGGGGATGAACCGTATGGAACGGTGTACGAATTATTTCCGGCAATGCAAAGCAAAAGCGGAGGAGCTGCGGGTTCCTTTCCGCTGGAAACTGGAAACCGTAGAAGGCACGGCTCATCAGGGTGTAAAAATGGCGGAAGGCGCAGCGGCATATATTTTTGGGAAATCATCGGAAGATAGAAATCGGAGAGTGTAAGCTGGGAGATAGAAGCTAGAAGCTGGAAAACCATAAGACGTCATCCGAAGCGAACGTGAAGGATCTATACCCGTGGTGAGGGAATCGGTAAGAAGATAAAAGCTATCAGCTGTGAGCTGAAAGCTGTTAGCCGTTAGCTG
>ERZ773042.2275-NODE-2275-length-10607-cov-7.797384_pt1 | contig 10607 bp, 13 predicted proteins | sample MGYA00511664_ERZ773042 | MGnify/ENA primary metagenome ERZ773042 (study PRJEB29015, sample SAMEA2737984) | human oral metagenome | biome: human oral; feature: human-associated habitat; material: dental | place: China | collected 2036 ... | reverse complement strand
CGGAGGCCAAGCGCAAGATCATCGGCCGGGAGTTCATCCGCTCCTTCGAGGCCGCACAGCGGCGCGTCGTCGAGGAGGTCGGCGAGGCCGGCGGCCAGATCCGCTTCCTGGTCCAGGGCACCCTGTACCCCGACGTCGTCGAGTCCGGCGGCGGCGAGGGCGCCGCCAATATCAAGAGCCACCACAATGTGGGCGGGCTGCCGGACGACCTGGACTTCTCCCTCATCGAGCCGCTGCGCACCCTGTTCAAGGACGAGGTGCGCGCCATCGGACGCGAGCTGGGGGTGCCCGAGAAGATCGTGGCGCGTCAGCCCTTCCCCGGGCCGGGCCTGGGCATCCGGGTCATCGGGGAGGTGACGGCCGAGAACCTGCGCGTCCTGCGGGCGGCCGACGCGATCGCGCGCGAGGAGCTCGCCGCCGCCGGGCTCGACGGCGAGATCTGGCAGTGCCCGGTGGTGCTGCTGGCCGGGGTGCGGAGCGTGGGCGTGCAGGGCGACGGGCGCACCTACGGGCACCCGGTCGTGCTGCGGCCGGTCAGCAGCGAGGACGCCATGACGGCGGACTGGACGCGCCTGCCCTACGACGTCCTCGCCCGCATCTCCACGCGCATCACCAACTCCGTGCCCGAGGTCAACCGGGTGGTGCTCGACTGCACCTCCAAGCCCCCAGGCACCATCGAGTGGGAGTGAGCGAGGTGAGCAGCCGGGCCGGCCGCCGTCGGCCCGGGCCGCCGCGGCGCGAGGGGCCCGGGACCTGAGCGGAGGAGGAGCACATGAGTCGCATGAGGAACATGCTCGACTACGCCCGGAGCCGGCTGGAGCGCTTCGACGAGCGCGGCTTCTGCACCGTTGACAGCCTCATCCTGTCCTGGGTGGCCTACACGCGCCTGCCGGCAGGCGACTCGGACCTCGCCCCGGCCCGCGGCTGGGAGGGGGTGCGCCTGGCGGACCTGCACCGCGCCGAGCACTTCGACGCCTACGTGGATCGCAAGTACGCCGACAAGGTGCGGATCGCCCAGCGCGCCCACCCGCTCGGGGAGTACCACGGCCCCAGCCGCGACGGCTTCGCCAACCAGACCAAGAAGGCCTCCGACGCCGACCGCGACCGCCGGACGAAGGCCGCGCCCGTGGTGCCGCCGACGGCGCCGGGCCACTCGCTGTTCGATGGGCTCGGGTGAGGCCCATGAGAATTGTCAGTGAGGTCAGCTAGAGTCTCTGACATGAGCGAAACCACACCTGAGTTCCTGTCCGAACCGATCCCCGACTTCTTCCTTAACCTGCTCGTCGACACCGCTATATCCAGTGGCAAGGGGGCCGTCACGGTCTTCGTCGGAGGCCGTGCGATCACCGGCAGGCCCGTCACGCCTGCCGACTTCTTCCGCGCCTGCTACCTGCCTTCGCCTTCGGATGAGGACCGGTCTCTCGACCCGCTTCGCGAGATCGCTGACAAGTTCGACGCCGACTACAAGCACATCAAGGAGCTCCGGGATGCCGATCCCGACACCCTGAGCGACGAGGACAAGAAGCTGGCCGCCCAGCCGCGGTCATTCCTCAATCTCCTCGACGCTCGCTACCTCATGGAGGGTGGCGTGATGGCTCCGACGAACGGCGGCGTGCCGATGCGCATTCGCTACTCGGCGATCGACGCCTGGATCCCTGGCGAGATGTCTGCCGGAGGTCCGCAGGAGTAGTGCGACCAGCCGGGCCGGGGCGGTGCGTCAGCACCGTGCCGGGTCCCGCCCGGTGAGGGTACCTTCGGGCACGTTTCGGGCATGACGCGCCATTTGTGGACACCGAGAACGCCGAATCGGCTGGTATACAAGGACTTGTAGCCCACGGTGCGAACTCTTCAAGTCCTCTCTCGGACACTCACGGGTCTCGCGTATCGCGGAATAATTATTCGGCCGGGCGTACGAGCGCCACAGCGGCCCGACTCGCCATCGAGGCCTGAGACCCGATCCGGGGCCGTCCTTTCCAGGCTCGTCCGGAAATCAATCGCAATGCGGTGCTGCCATCGACCTCGGTGATCCCGGTGGGAGTGGCCAGGTAGACCCCCAGCACCCGGCAACCGGCTTGGCTGGCCACATCCATCACGGCCTGCCGCCAGGCCGCATCCCAGGGCCCGGGAACTCCGTCCTCCCTAGCTAGGACCGCTACCACAGTTCGGGCCCGATGCAGCGCGGAGACATCAATGGAATGGCGGCGCTCCTCGGCTCGACTACGCCAGACGACCTGGATCACGATCTGGTGCATCACCTGGCCGGCATGGTCACCCAGCAGCAGGCCGATCGTCCCAGCTACCCGCTCAGCCACAGGTAAGTGAGTGTTGATGGTCGCGACCACGGCTGGCCGGTGCAACGACCCCTCAGTCAGTCCCGGAGTACGACGTAGAACTGTCATGATGAAAGCCTGCCCACCGGGTGTTGTCCCATGTGCTGGCGTACGGGCGTCAAGTGCTGTCGGTTCGGCACCGGTGTTGTCCGTGCCGATCGAGGCGTAACCACCAGCGGGGCACAATGGGCACCATGGCAGAGAACGCGAAAGAGCGCATCGTCCTGACGGGTATCAGTTCGAGGGCATGGGAGCATCCCGCCGACCGGGGAGCCTTGGTCGCGCTGCGCAAATTGCGCGGCTTCGACTTCGTCCTGAAGAAGATCAGCAGCTTCCTTAGCGAGCGGGCGGTCCGGATCAGCCTGCTCGGCTCAGCGGTCAAGGTGGACACCTGTCAGTTCCCCCGCGTCTTCCGCCTGTATAACCAGGCCGCCACCGCCCTTGATGTCGAGGATCTGCCGGACCTGTACGTCGCGGCGAACCCGTTTCTCAACGCGATGACCGTAGGGCTGGATCGACCGGTGATCGTGCTCAATTCCGGACTAATCGACCTCTGCGACGAAGACGAATTGCGCTTCATCCTCGGCCATGAGCTCGGACACGTCGGCAGCGGCCACTCCCTGTACCACACGATGCTGCTGGTGCTGACCCAGCTGTCGTCGACCTTCTTGTCGATCCCGTTCGGTTTCCTGGGCGTACGAGCAATCCTGGCCGCCCTCGGAGAGTGGTCGCGCAAGTCTGAATTGTCGGCCGACCGGGCCGGCCTGCTGGCCTGCCAGGATCCCGATGCGGCGCTGCGCGTACACATGAAGCTCGCCAGCGGCGGGCATCTCTCCGAATTGGACACGCAGGCCTTCTTGGAACAGGCTGCGGAGTACTCCGAGGACCATGACATCCGGGATCTGATCCTGCGGGCGCTGATGGTGGAAAGCATGAGTCACCCCTTTGCCGTGGTCCGAGCCGGCGAACTCCGCTCGTGGATCTCCAGCGGCGAGTATCACCTGGTGATGCAGGGGTCGTACCCGCGGCGAGCCGACGATGCCAGCGCGAAGCTGTCGGAGGATGTGGCCCGGGCAGCTGCCTCCTACCAGGATCAGTTCGCCCGAGCCGAGGACACTATCGCCACCACCTTCGGCGACATCGCCGACGGTGTCGGCAGCGTCGGCTCGTGGGTCGGAGGTCTTTTCAAGAACGCCACCTCGCCGCTGCGCAGGCAGACACGCGGAGACGAACCGGAAGATGATCGACCCGGCCCAGTTTGGTGACGGCCGCCACGGCGGCGGCCCTCAGTGAGGTCGTAGTCTCCACATCCCCTCGGAGGCTGCCGTGACCATGTCCTGGTCGACCAGTCCCTGCAGCGCCACTAGGCACTGTTGTACACCCAGCCCACTGCGGATCACGAGTTCGTCGGTGCTGACCTGGCCCCGAGCGGGCAGTAGTTCGCGAACCATCTGCTGCTCGGCTGTGAGGAGGTCGAAGGGGGTCGCCGGCTCGGGCTGATAGGCCGGTTCCGGCACCAGCCCCAGGTCCGCACAGATGTCGGATCCGTTGCGAACCAGGATCGCGTTAAAGTCCCGGATCAGGCTGTGTGGGCCTGCCGACATAGTCGAGGTCACTGGTCCCGGGACAGCAAAGACCCGGCGGGAGAGACTGTCGGTCCAGGTCACAGTGTTCCGGGCGCCGCTGCGGGTAGCAGACTCCACCATCACCGTCCCCTGCGCCAGGGCAGCGATCAGCCGATTTCGGGCCAAGAACCGCGAACGGTTCACGATGGTGCCCGGCGGGTGCTCGGTGATCACGGCCCCGGTGGCCCGGATGTGACGCAGCAGGCCGGCGTTACCCTGGGGGTAGTCGCGGTCGATTCCGCAAGCAAGAACAGCCACGGTGGTACCGTTGACCGCCAGTGCGCCCCGGTGTGCCGCTGCATCGATTCCGTACGCGGCCCCTGAGACTACCGTCACATCCCGCTCTGCCAGATCAGCAGCCAATTCGGTCGCGACTGTCTCGCCATAGCTGGTGCAGGCACGCGACCCCACCACCGCCACTGCTCGACTGCTGGCCTGTGACAGATCGGCCGGCCCAACGATCCAGAGTCCGAGAGGCGGCGCTGACCAGGTGTCGCCTACCTGGTCGAGCATGGCCAGGTCGTCGAGGCCGGTGAACCACTCCCGATCGCCCGGGATCACGAACCTGGCCCCGGCTCGCTGGGTCTGCTGCTGTACCGCCCGAAGATCCACGTCGGCTGGGTGCAGCCGCAACCCGGTCGCCGAGGTTCGCTCCTGGATCTGGCGCCACACGGCCTCTGCACCGCGCCGCTGGACTTCCTCGGCGAGACGGTGTCGGCCAGGTTCAGTCACGCAGGCCAATGCCATCCGGGAATCCCGTTCTGCCTCGTGGCTCATGCTGCCGCCCCCACTGTCTCACCGCGACGCATCGCCAGCGCGAGCCGCAGATGATCTGAGGTGGGGCGGTCAGCCCCAGCCAGGTCGCAGACCGTCCATGCCACTCGCAGCACCCGATCCACCCCACGCGATGTCAGGCTGCCATGAGCCACCGCCTGGTCGATCATCTCGATGCCTAACGGCAGCGGCAGCGACATCCGCAGGAAGCTGCCGCTAACCTCGGCGTTCGTCGTCCAGCCGGTCCCGGCCAGCCGTCTCGCCTGTCGCTGGCGAGCCTGGGCCACCCGTTCTCGGACCGTGCCCGACGATTCCCCCGGTGGTGCCTGAGCCAGCAATGACTGGCGCACCGGCCGTACCGTCTGCTGCAGGTCGATCCGGTCCAGCAACGGACCCGAGATCCGGGCCAGGTAGCGCCGGACCGCCATCGGAGGGCACTGGCAGCGGCCGTTCGGGTTGCCGTATTGCCCGCACGGGCACGGATTGGCGGCCATCACCAGCTGGAAGCGGGCCGGGTAGCGAACCTGGGCCCCGGAGCGCGAGATCAAGATGCTGCCGCATTCCAGCGGGGTCCGTAGCGAGTCCAGAAGTTTGCCTGGGAACTCCGGCGCCTCGTCGAGGAATAGCACTCCCAGGTGGGCTCGGGAGACCGCGCCGGGCTGGGCGGCCCGTGGCCCACCGCCGACCAGGGCGACCATCGATGCCGAATGGTGGGGGTCAGCGAAGGGCGGGCGAGTGATCAGCTGGTCGCTGATCGGGGTACCGGCTAACGAGTGGATAGCGGTGACCTCGAGCGCTTCTGCCACTGTCAGGTCGGGCAGGATTGTCGCCAGCCGGGCCGCCAGCATGGTCTTACCCACCCCGGGGGCGCCGTGCAGGAAGAGGTGGTGACGTCCTGCCGCTGCCACCTCGAGCATCCACTTCACCTCGTGGTGGCCCACCACGTCAGCCAGGTCGAGTCCTGCCGCAGATTGCGTGACCTCGGGTGGGGGTGGTTCGGGCAGTAGCACCGGATGGCCCTGCAGGACATCCATCACATCTCGCAGGTGCCGCACGCCCCACACCGTGATCGCGTCGACCAGGTTGGCCTCCCCCACATGCTGATACGGGACGATGGCCCGTGTGAAGCCAGCATGGGAGGCGGCCAGCAGCGCTGGCAGCACGCCGCGAACCGGATGGACCCGGCCATCGAGCCCGAGTTCCCCCATCAGGATCGTGTCGTTCAACAGGTCACCGGGAACCGTGCCGTTGGCCCGCAACACCGCGGCAGCGATGGCGAGGTCGTAGTGGGATCCTGCCTTGGGCAGGGTCGCCGGGGTGAGGTTGATCGTCACCAACCGGTCTGGCCATGCCAAGCCCGAGGTCCCGATCGCTGCCTTCACCCGGTCCCGGGCCTGATACAGCGCGGTGTCGGGCAGGCCCACGATCACGGTCCGGGGCAACCCACCGCCAAGTGCCGCCTCAACCTCGATCACCCGTCCGTCCAGACCCGACAGGGCGACCGATCGCGCGCTGCCGATCATAGCGAGACTCCCCGCCGATGCTTGACCACCGGTTCCCGACCGGGCAGCAGCAGTACCCCTACGGCATCGAGGCGGACATGGTCGAACCAGCCGAGGCTGTGGGACCGCAGCCAATCGCAGGCCAAACCGTTGAGCCGTCGCATCTTGGCGAAGGTGATCGCCTCGAGCGGGTCGCCGTAGCCGGTGCCGCGACGACATTTCACCTCGCAGAATACGATCGTGCCTTTCGGTGCGGGTTCAGGGTCGATCGCGACCACATCCAGCTCACCATGGCGCCCCGAACGCCAGTTGCGGTCGATCACCCGATATCCCGACCGCTTCAGATACGCTACCGCCAGCTCTTCTCCGAGCGCGCCTGTCTGTCTGCGGTTCATCTCTGCCACCTCCACACCGCAGACCATGGACCGTCCAGCCCGGATCGGACGCCTTCGGTGGTGTCGGTTTCGGGGTAGGTGGTGTCGATTTCAGGTGAGGTGTTGTCCGACAGGCTCTACTTGCTGTCGGGCACCTGGAGGTCAGAGTGGGCGATCTCCTCGATCGACACGTCACGGAAGGTGAGCACCTTCGCCGACTTCACGAACCGGGCCGGACGGTACATGTCCCACACCCAGGCATCGCCCATCGACACCTCGTAGTACACGTCTCCACCCTCGGTGCGGACCTTCAGGTCGACCGCGTTACACAAGTAGAAGCGGCGCTCGGTCTCGACTGCGTACCGGAAGATCCCGACCACGTCCTTGTACTCGCGGTACAACGCGAGCTCCAGGTCGCTCTCGTACTGCTCCAGGTCCTCGGCGCTCATGGTTGTTTCACTCTACTGGCTCGGCGGACGTTGTCGTAGCGCAACCGATGGATCTCGCACGGCCCCAACTGTTCCAGCCGGGCCTGGTGCAGCGGCGTGCAGTATCCCTTGTGACGAGCGAAGCCGTAGCCCGGATAGCGTTCCTCATACTGGTCCAGGATCCGGTCTCGGTGGACCTTCGCCACCACCGAAGCAGCTGCCACGCAGGCGGCGAGCCGATCCCCCTTCCACATCGCCAGGCCAGCTACCCCCACCCCATCCACCGGGAAACCATCGGTAATCACAAAACCCGGCTGCAAGTCGAGCCGCAGCACCGCCCGCCGCAACGCAGAGACATTAGCTACCTGCATCCCCAGCTGATCACACTCGCCAGGGCTGACCTCCACCCAGGCCACGGCCAGAGCCTTCTCCAGGATCTCGGGGTAGAGCTGTTCACGAGCCTTGCTACTCAACAGCTTCGAGTCTTGCAGCCCCGCGATTCGGCTGCGCCGGGAATCAGACAGAATCACCGCCGCCGCCACTAAAGGACCGGCACAGGCGCCCCGCCCGGCCTCATCGGCACCCGCCACCGGCGCCAACCCAGCCCGTGCCAGGGCCTGTTCGTACCCGTACCAGCCTGCTCCCGGCCGTACTGGCATCGGTTAGCAGCCTCCTCCTGACACGACGGCCGTCGACGGAGGCGTCTGTTGTGCGGCTGGGACCTTAGAATAGGTGGCCGGAGCCGAGAAGGTTGTGAACCGGCTGAACGGGAAGACGTTCAGCCGGGCTGGGCCCTGGATCGAGTCCAGAGCGGGGAAGGCGTTGGCTCCCTTCCCGCTCGCAGTGACATCGCACAGGTGGTAGCGGGAGTCGGCGCTGGCGTCGCGATGGTCCCCCAACACAAAGACTCGGTTCTCGGGGACGATGACGTCGAATGCGATCTCGGACGGCTTAATCGGCTTCCCGTCGACCCCGCGGTAGAGGTAGCTGTCCTCTTCTATCTCCACCCCGTTGACTGAGATCCGACCGTTGGTCGAGCAGCAGACCACGTGATCTCCGGGAAGCCCGACCAGTCGCTTGATCAGGTATTGGTTGCCCGAGACCGGCATCACGCCCACGAACTCCAACACGCGGCGGGGTGTCGAAGGTGGGTTCTCGGCCGGCAACCAACCCAGGTTGTCCTCGAAGACGATGATGTCGCCGCGCTGGTAGTGACCCACCTTGAGCACCATCACCCGGTCGTTGCGTTGCAACGTGTTCTCCATCGACTGCGATGGGATGACGAACATCTGCACCAGGAAAGTCTTGATCAAGGTCGCCACTAACAGGGCGACCACGACCACGATCACGAATTCCCGGGCTGCCTCGAAGATCCGCCGACCCGGTGACAGTTGCCGAGCTCGACGCGCTTCTCCCCTACGATGCTTGCGACCATCAACTGGTTCGGGCTCTCCGACCGCCGCGTCCTGGTCCCAGAGGGAATCAGGATCGATGGTGTCGAGCACCGGACGCTGGGGCGCGTCCTCCATCTCGCAGGACTCGGGCAATGCCCGTCGGGGCCGGGGCGCGTCCGTGGCGTCCGACGTGCCCGGATGGGAACGACGCGACGCCGTCACCTCAGAAGTCCCGCTTCTCCTTGATCTTCGCAGCCTTGCCGCGCAGACCACGCAGGTAGTAGAGCTTTGCCCGGCGGACATCACCGCGGCGCTCGACCTCGACCTTCTCAATGATCGGCGAGTGGAGCGGGAAGATACGCTCCACGCCGACCCCGAAGCTCACCTTGCGGACGGTGAAGGTCTCCTGCAGGCCGGATCCGGTACGGGCGATCACCGGACCGGCGAAGATCTGGACCCGGGAACGGTTGCCCTCGACCACCCGGACGTGTACCCGAACCGAGTCACCGGGGCGAAAATCAGGGACATCGCCGCGTAGGCTGGCGGAGTCGATGGAGGCAATGACATCAGTCATGAGTACTTCCTCGCCGGGTGCCACAGGTCACCATGGTGCTGATCAGATGGTCCCGGGAACGAACAATCCCCCTGTGGCAGGTGTCGCGAACCCGGGCAACGGCCTCATAGTCTGCCACATAGCGAGCGCTGCGGGGTAATCTGCCGGGACGCCCGCGATCGGATCCGGTGCAGCCACATCGTCTGCCCGTGCGTTATGGCAGCGTCGATCGGAAAGGAGAGCGATGGATGAGGCCCAGTTTCGAGACCTGTATCAGGATTCTTTCGACCGTTTGGTTGGGCAGCTGGGAACGATGACCGGCAGCTTCACCGAGGCCCAAGACTGCGTACAGGAGGCTTTCGTCCGTGCCTGGGATCACCACCGTCGACTACGTTCGACGCCGCAAGCCGAGGCCTGGGTCCGGACCACTGCCTACCGGCTCTTTGTGTCCCGTTGGCGGCGAGGCAAACTCGCATCCCGCGCCAGCGACCGCTCGGTGGCACCCAACCCTCCGCGTGAGCCCGGACCAGAACGGATCGCTGTGGTTCAAGCACTACAGAAACTACCCGTGGACCAAAGACAAGCCCTCGTGCTGTACCACTTGGCGGATCTCTCGGTCGCCGAGATCGCCACCGAGATCCGAGTTCCGGTGGGAACTGTGAAGGCCCGACTCTCACGAGGCCGGGCTGCCCTTGCCGTCCATCTAGCCGATACCACGACGCCCGAGGAGATCCAGCATGCCTGAAGACTTCGATCCACAGATCCCGTTCGATGATCTGCGGAACTTCCAGGCCGCAGACCGGATGAGCGTGGAAGACGTGCTGACGCTGGGGCGACGCCGTCGCACCCGTCGCCGCACGATCATCGTCTCCACCGTCACCGCCTTGGCGCTCATCGCCGGGGGCGGGGTTGCCGCGAACCGGCTCTCAACGACACCCCACATCGCTGATCCGGCCGGTGTCCCAGCCACTGCCCCGGCCACGACGAGTCCCTCGACGACACCGTCCGCACCTACGGCGAACCCCAGCAGCCCCACAGCCTCGGGGACGCGTACGCAGGTCTCCCCTTCTGCTGCGAGTACCAGCGCCGCTAGCCCTCGTAGTGCGAACAGTCCTTCCGCGACCGTCACCCTCGCCGCATCGGATGTCTTAACCACGGAGGGCATCGGCGGCTTCCGACTGCATGCCTCCGTGTCCGGCCTGGCCCCGGGCGGTTACGCGACCTACAGCTCTGACAATTCCTGCCCAGGGTGGCGCCCCACCCAGAAGCTGGAGAACCAGGGGGTCGGGTGGGTCGGGGAGAAGACCATCGACATGATCCTTCTGAACAACCCCCAGCACCCGACTGCCTCCGGGGCCCGGGTCGGAATGACGTTCGGGCAGGTAAAGCAGCTCTACGGCAACCGGGCCCGGCTCGAGCTCAAAGACGGGGTCGGCGGCAAACACCAGGTGCTAACGGTGGTTGCCGATGGCCGTGAGATCGCCTTCATGCCGAAAACGGACACTCCCAAGACGAGCATCGCCGACACAGACAAGGTCGACATGATCGTGCTCCAGGATTACAACTCTTTCCTCGGTTGGGATGGCTGCTGAGCACACAACACAGCAGGGCCGGCCACCATCCGGTG
>ERZ773042.2266-NODE-2266-length-10629-cov-2.201816_pt1 | contig 10629 bp, 10 predicted proteins | sample MGYA00511664_ERZ773042 | MGnify/ENA primary metagenome ERZ773042 (study PRJEB29015, sample SAMEA2737984) | human oral metagenome | biome: human oral; feature: human-associated habitat; material: dental | place: China | collected 2036 ... | reverse complement strand
GCGGCAAAGAAGTGTGGCGGCTTTCGATGGAGCACTTCTTCAATACGGAGCCGCAAGCTGACGAAGGTAAGCCTATTACCATCGAAGCACTTACGGTAGAACCCGCCGCGGACACGGCCCCCAAGGCTGCCGATCCGGGGATGGGCTATATCTTTGAGCATACCCGCGGTAAAAAATGCCTCGTGTTTACCAATTCCCGCGAGGAGTGTGAATCCGTATGCCAGCACCTCCGGCAATACTGTGAGGTCAACCACGAACCCGACCGCTTTTTAATTCACCACGGCAACCTTTCCGCTTCGTACCGCGAAAGTGCGGAAGAAGAAATGAAGGATGACGACTCGCTTATCAGTGTGTGCGCTACTGCTACACTGGAGCTGGGGATTGATATCGGGAGACTGGAGCGGGCATTCCAGATTGATGCACCGTTTACCGTTTCCGGTTTTTTGCAGCGTATGGGTCGTACCGGACGGCGCGGTACTCCTTCGGAAATGTGGTTTGTTATGCGGGAAGATCATCCCGAAGCGCGGGCGATGCTGCCGGAGATGATTCCGTGGTATCTTATTCAAGGGATTGCACTTGTTCAGCTTTATATCGAAGAGCGCTTTGTGGAACCGCCGCGCACGGAAAAGCTGCCCTTCTCCCTGCTCTATCACCAGACCATGAGCACGCTTGCCTCCTCAGGTGAGATGACACCGGCTGAGCTTGCATCCAGAGTACTGACCCTGTCGGTATTCCGCCGCATCAGTCAGGATGACTTCCGCATCTTGCTCCGGCACCTTATCACTATTGATCATATCAACCGCACGGAAAACGGCGGGCTGATTGTCGGGATTACCGGGGAGCGGGTTGTCAACAATTATAAGTTTTACGCAGTGTTCCAAGAAAATATCGAGTACACGGTGCGTTCCGGTTCCGAAGAGCTGGGAACAATCGTCAAACCGCCGCCTGCGGGCGAGAAGATAGCCATTGCAGGCAGGGTGTGGGCAGTGGACGAGGTGGCTCACCAGCGCCGCGAGGTATACTGTACGCTGGTAAAGGGGAATATCCCTGCGTATTTCGGTGATGTGGCAGGCGATATACACACCCGTATCTTGGAACGGATGCATACTGTCCTTGCCGAACGGAAAAGCTATCCGTACCTGATGCGCCATGCCGTGTGCCGGTTGCAGGAAGCGCGGAATACGTTCACCAAGGCAGGGATGGACAGTCACCCGCTCATTTCCCTCGGCGGCTCTATGTGGGCGCTCTTTCCTCAGCTGGGCAGCTATGCCTTTCTTGCGTTGGAACGTTTTCTCAAGCTCCGCTGCGGTGCACGGCTTGGGCTCAAAGGCTTGAGTCCGTCCAGGCCATACTACCTACAGTTCACCATGCAGGTAAGCGCACAGGAATTCTATCGCATTATTGCCGAAGAAGCCGCACAAAACTTTGATCCGCTCGAGCTTGTGTACGAAAGGGAAGTCCCCGTCTTTGACAAATACGACGAGTATGTTCCCTCTGAGCTGGTACGCAGAGGATTTGCCTTAGGTGTACTGGATATCGCCGGCATGAAGCAGCGGGTGCTGGGATGGAAGAGGAATGCGGAGAAAGCATAATATGAAATACAGACCAAGCTATACGATATGACTATAATATACAGCAAAAACGGTATCGGATACTCTTATGAATAACATTACAAGACAAATTTTTCGTGCAGTATATGAAGGAAAGTGGCTCTATGTTGAATACTGCAATAAAAAAAGTGAGCAAGTTTCTCGATTCTGGATAGGAATAAAAGACATTCTCAAAAATAAGGACGGAACATTGTATACTTTACAATGCAGTGGACTCCATCTTCATACGTATACACTTGCAGATAATATGTTGCTTTCTGTAGAACGTATACTATCGGCAAGTATTGTAAATGGTACATATATGCCGATAAATCAACATCTTGTTGACGATATTGATTGTAATCCTGCAAAGTATGAATTACTATTTGATGGCTCTGCAAACTTCAAAATTCTCAATTACCTTGCGGATTGCAATAAATTTGAAAGTATTCCGTCATTAAACAATGATTTTTGCCTCATAGAAAATTTAGATGACAATGTCCTCCTCAGTAATCCACAAGAATATCGCTTATCTGATACGCAGTATCGAGAAATTGTTGATGCGTTTAATAAAAAACTGAATATAAAGCAGAAAAAACATCAAATGGAGGGGCAGCTGTGTCTAAATAAACTAAGCCTTTATACCCGGAAAGGGCTATATGTACTTGCGTATCGTGAAATATTTTTAAATGTCGAAAAACATACATTAGAAATATCAAACGAAATTTCTTTTAATAAAGAATTCTATATGAATGCCGATTCGGACGACGGTAAGATTGAAAGTATTCGTCGCTTTCTTGAACCATGTGAATTATATCTACTCAAAGATTTTGATAAAAACTTACAAAAAATTGAAAACATCATTCAGGAAAAAATTTCAAAAGAAAAAATAGATGATCGTCCGTATTTTTTATATTTACAACGAAATGTCAAAGTCAATCTTGAAAAAGAATACGAATCGATTCTGACTATGTATGAAACCGGTAAGGTCTCCATTCCAATACGTGCATTCTTCGGCGAACTGCATAGTATTGAAAAAAATGAAAATGATATACCTATAACATTACTGAATAAAAAAATAAATCTTGATCAGCTGCTTTCCATACACAATGCAATGCATAGCCCTGTATCGTATACACAAGGGCCGCCCGGAACAGGCAAAACCAATACAATAATAAACACTATTATCACCGCATTCTTTAACAATAAAACGGTTCTATTTTCTTCGTATAACAACCATCCAATCGATACTGTGTTTCAGACTTTAAGTTCACTGCAATATAAAAGGCACTCCGGAACTATCGATATTATACCATTTCCAATTCTCCGCCTTGGCAGTAATGAGAAAGTAAAAGAAGCATTAGGCTATATAGAAACGCTGTATCAAAAATGTTCAAACATTACAATATATAGTACAACACTTGAACGAAATAAATACGATACGATAGAGCGAACAAAAAAACTATCGACATTGTTAAAAAATCATCAAGAAACGGTAGAACTTGCCGAACGAAAAGATACACTTGAAGCAATGCTTGAAAAAAACACAAGTATGGAAATGCGGCTTGTTTTGGAAGGACAGCAGCTTAATGCAATCAGAAAGAAACTTAATGAAATCCCCAAGGTTTCCGATCAGGATGCTCTTAATCTTTTGGAAAATGATGAAAATGAGTTTCTAAAATATCTTTATTATATATCAGCAAGATATATCCAACAGCTATCAGAACCGGAGTATGATGATCTTCGTCTTATTTTAAAACTTGAAAAAGAGGAAGAACGCATTACGGCTTTTAATAAATATACATCTGTCGATGATAATATTTGCAAACTGCAAAAGATTTTTCCGATTATTGCAACTACTTGTATTTCGGCGCATAAACTCGGCAGTGGCAAACTTTGTTTTGATTGCACTATAATTGATGAAGCCAGTCAGTGTAATACAGCTCTATCGCTTATCCCGATTATACGCGGTAAAACGCTTATGCTGGTAGGTGATCCGCAGCAGCTTAATCCGGTAATTACCTTGGATGAGAACATCAACAAAGCATTAAGAACAAAATACAGTATTCCTGACGATTACGATTATATTACAAATTCAATCTATAAAACTTTTTTAGCAAACGATTCAATCAGTGAAGAAATCTTACTTCATAATCATTATCGTTGTAATAAAAAAATCATTCAATTCAATAATGAAAAATATTATAACAACCGGTTAAATATAGTATCAGAGTCTACGGTTTCGGAACCATTGGTATTTTATAATGTTGATAGTACAAGAACTAATTTTAAAAATACTTCCGAACAAGAAGCGGAAGCGATTGTACATTATATAAAAAATAATCCTGATAAAAGTATCGGGATTATTACTCCGTTTAGAAGTCAAAAGGAACAGATAGAATTTTCAATAAGGGAAGCTGGTATCAATCCCAAAAAATACAGTTGCGGAACGGTTCATGCATTCCAAGGCGACGAAAAGGATGTTATTCTATTCTCACTCGCATTGACCGATACCACTAATAATAAAACTTACGAGTGGTTAAAAAATAATGGTGAGCTTATCAATGTTGCAACATCCCGTGCAAAAGATCGCCTTGTGATATTTTCAAATAATACTGTTCTTAATCAGCTGCACCGGAATGCAGAGAAGACAAAATCAGACGATATCTATGAACTTGCGGAATATGTAAAAGCAAAGGGCTCATACAAGATAACAAACTGTACAAATGATTCGCGAGCACTTGGTACAAAACCGTATAAAACGGAAACAGAAGACGCTTTTTTGGAAACATTGAACCATGCACTTTCAATTATTTCTTTAAAAAATAAAAAATACTGCGTCGAAACAGAAGTACAAGCTTCGCATATTTTTAAACCGGGGACGGTTCATCTGGACTATTTTTTTCGATGCAGTTTTGATTTTGTGATTTATAAAATCGGCTACAGAAATAAGAAAGAACCAATCCTTGCGATTGAATTAAACGGACGAGAGCATTATAATAATGCGACCATAAAAGATAATGACACGAAGAAAAAAGATATTTGCAGAGAGCAAGGATTTACTCTTATTCCTGTAGAAAATTCTTATGCTCGGCGGTACAACTATATCAAAGATATATTAGTCGGATATTTTGGTCAGGCGCCCGATTCATATAAGTAGACAGATTGTTAATGGTGTATATAATTAGTCCATCGGTTGGTGCACCGAGTGAGACGGCGAGTGCGATTTTTCTTTCTGTCAGAGCTTTGCCTTTTGATCCGTATGCCCAGCCATTTATTTATAATCTCTATGCGAACATGCTGTTAAAAAAACAAGACAGCGTATAGGAGGACACAATGCAGAGCCATACAAAAAAAGAGCTGGGAGTTCATCCGTTTTTATTCCCGATGCCCGTACTCATGATAGCGACTTACGGTGAGGATGGAAAAGTTGATGTAATGAATATGGCATGGGGCGGTATCTGTGCAGAAAATATGGTTTTGATGAATCTTGATGAAAAACATAAGACTGCGGCGAATCTCAAGTACAAAAAAGCGTTCACCCTCAGTGTTGCGGATATCCCTCATATCGAGGAAGCGGATTTCTTTGGTATTGCAAGCGGAAATACGATGCCGGATAAATTTGAACGCAGCGGCTTAACGGCGGTTAAGAGCGCCAAGGTGGACGCACCGATTATCCAAGAGTTTCCCCTTACGCTTGAGTGCAAAGTAGTAGAGATAAAAAATGCAGTGTTCGGCTTTTACGTTGTCGGGGAAATCGTCGGAGTTCTTGCAGATGAGGCTGTTTTAAACGAAAAGGGCAAAGTTGAACCGTCAAAGCTCAATGCATTCATTTTTGATCAATTCCAAAACGGCTATTATGCCATCGGAGAAAAAGTCGGCCAAGCATGGAAGTCAGGCGTAGATTTGATGAAAAAATAGCTTGATGCGTTTACCTTCCTTTTGTGCAAAATTTTATCCAAAATTTCGCACATTTTTCCGGTAGACGGGTAAACGCATCAGGGAAATAGCTCCAATTCTGCAAAATATATAGGCTGGGAGACCATTTGAGCTGCGTAGCAGCGAAACTCTGGTTGAACAGCCTATATATTTTGCAGGGCTGTCACAACTACCTGATGCGTGTACCCGCAGCGTGCTGGCGTTGACGCAGTACAATCTTTGGGTTACACTCAGTCGTTATGAAAATTTGGTTGAAATATTTTATCGGTATTGTGTTGGGGGTAACCTTTGCTCTTGTCGCCGGTGCTGAAAATACGCTATTTGTACAAGCTGTAGACTTTTTATCAAAAGCAGCGATACAGTTCGGAAGGTATGCCCTCTATCCGGCAGTTTTTTTCGGATTTACGCTCAGTATCTTTGAATTACGTGAAAATAGAAGTCTGCTCAAAGTTGCGATTATTACAAGCCTCATTATCTGCGGTGCCGCATTATTATTGTCCTGTATCGGATTAATATCCGTACTTATTCATACACCCGCTCGTATACCTATTTTTGTAGAAGGCATATCCGATGTACAAGTTCTTGGTGTGAAAGAATCGCTATTACAATTACTTCCTTCCAGCTCGTTCGAAGCACTGATAAATGGAACCTATATCCTACCGCTTTGCATTTTCGGTGGGTTTGCAGGAGCCGGCTGTGCCGTTGACAGAAATATTGCGAAGCCGACCATCACGCTTATCGATTCCTTGGCGCGGATTTCTTATGCGGTACTGGTCTTTTTTGTGGATATGCTGGTATTCGGTATGGTAGCCGTTTCGTCCTACTGGGTAATTAAATTTCACGAAATGCTCTTGACTGCGGTTTTTGCCGATTTTGCAATTCTACTCATTGCCGATCTATTGATTATAGCCCTTGTGATTTATCCCGCATTATTGAAAATCTTTTGCCGCGATATCAATCCGTATCGAGTTCTCTATGCAAGCCTCGCACCCATGATGGCAGCTTTTTTTTCACAGGATACCCATGTTGCGCTCAGTGTATTGCTGCGTCACTCCAACGAAAGCCTCGGTGTACGCCGGCGCATTTCCTCCGTTGCCCTTCCTGTTTTCTCTATTTTTGGAAGAGCGGGTTCGGCTTTAGTCATTACCGTTAGTTTTGTTGTGATTTTAAAATCTTATTCGATTAATGTATTTAGGATAGCTTTTAGCGATATATTTTGGCTTGTGGGATATGCCTCTCTCTTTTCATGTTTGCTCGGACGGTTTTCTATCGGGGGAACATATATTGCGCTGACCTCCTTGTGTATGCTTTACGGACGAGGCTTTGAGTCTGGGTATTTGATTTTACGTCCGGCTGCGTTTTTTATCAGCTCCATCGCGGCAGCAATTAACGCATTAACTGCAATAACGGGAACCTATATCACAGCGTATCGATTCAACATGACCGGCAGAAAAGATTTACGATTCTTTATTTAACCGAAGACGGTATTGAAGTGTAAAATTATGGAACAAAAATTTCCCGTTTCTTCTCTGCTCAAAGAAATCAGCGGATATTTCCATGAAGCGGGCTTTTCCGCATATCTCGTAGGAGGGGCTGTCCGCGATTTTTTCTTAAAGAAAAAAGCAAGCGATTGGGATATTGCAACCAATGCGCAACCGCAGGAAGTAATGCGCTTATTCCGGCGGACAATTCCTACCGGAATAGAACACGGTACCGTTACTATCATCTATAAAAATAAGCATATCGAATGTACAACTTTCCGTACCGAAACGGATTATATCGACGGACGGCACCCTGCAGCGGTTGCATATACGGCAAGTATAGAAGCAGACCTTGCCCGCCGCGATTTTACGATGAATGCCATTGCAGTTTCTCTTCCTGACGGAGAAATCGTCGATCCCTTTAACGGCAGAGCGGATATCCGTGCAGGGCGGATTCAAACAGTCGGGAATCCGCTCGACCGATTTTTAGAGGATGGCTTGCGTCCCGTCCGTGCTGTCCGCTTTGCAGCGCAGCTCGACTTTACCGTCGATGCAGGAACATTGCAAGCAATCCCGCAGGCGCTGCATATCACCAAAAAAATTTCGATTGAACGATTCCGCGAAGAGTTTACAAAAATGCTCAGCTGTCAAACTCCGCTTACCGGCTTGCGGCTAATGGAAAGCACGGGGCTGCTGAATCTCTTTATTCCTGAACTGATAGAATGCCGTGGAGTCGGACAGGGAAGCTATCATCATTTTGATGTACTCGAGCACAGCTTTCTCGTGTGCAATGCCTGCCCAGCAGGAATGGAACACATCCATATCCGGCTTGCGGGACTTTTCCACGATATCGGGAAGCCCGCTGCCCGCAAGGAAACGGCGGACGGCAGCTGTACCTTTTACCGTCATGAAGCTATTTCCGAGAAAATGACTCGCAGCATTATGCGACGCCTGAAATACTCCAATGCCGAAATAGAAAAGACTGCTCATTTAGTTGCCGAACACATGTTCCATTATGATCCTTCATGGACTGACGCCGCTGTCCGCCGTTTTATCGTCCGCGTTGGGAAAGAAAATATCGATGATTTATTTGCGTTGCGAAAAGCGGATGTTTTCGGGCTCACCGGTACGTATGCAGAGCCGAACTTTCTTGTAGAATTTACGGCACGGATTGATACGCTCCTCAAAGAGGACGGGGCGTACAGCCTTAAAGATTTAGCGGTTAATGGAAAGGATCTAATGGCTATCGGTATCCCGGCGGGGAAATGTCTCGGTCTTGTTTTGCATGATCTTTTGGAAACGGTATTGGATGATCCTGCGCAAAACACTAAAGAGGCGCTCTTACCCATTGCCGCAGCGCTCTATGAGCGGATACAACGGTTTCAATAGGTATGGGTTAGCATTTTTTCCCTACAGTCTGTTTTATACCCTCCGTTAGATTTGAGAGGTGACAAGGTGCAAAAAACGGTATCAAAATTGAAAGATATTAAAGACATGACATCTTTCAATCGGTCTATCGTAAAACGATAGTTTCGGAAGATACCGATTAGCATTGGAGTACAATATGAACATATCCGACACACAGAAAAAAATATTGGAAATCGGCAAACAGGAATTTTTGCAGAAAGGTTTTAAGGATGCATCATTAAGGAAAATTGTAGCGGATGCCGGTTTTACGCAGGGGGCATTCTACGGTTATTACCCCGATAAGGAAGCATTATTTACCGCGCTGGTATCCGAAGCGGCAGACGGTTTGGTTGAACAATTCAAACATGCGCAAGAAGCTCATTTCGATTTAATCGAAAAAAGTGAAACGCAATTCAGCAGAAAATTGTCTACGGAATATCTGCAGATTTTCGTAAACTATATTTATGATAATTTCGATGCATTTAAACTCGTAATTTGCCGGTCTGCCGGAACAAAGTACGAGCACTATATTCACGATTTAGTTGAGCTTGAGGTATCCGTCACCGAAAAATACTACCGCCTTTTACGGAAGCAGGGAAAGCTTGAAGGTACCGTGAGCCGTGAACTGCATCACATGATTACAAGCGCCTATTTTACCGCCGTGTTTGAAACCGTTGCGCATGACATGACTCGCAAAAAAGCGCTTGAGTATGTAAAAGAACTGGCTGTCTTTTTTAACTGCGGTTGGGACGGTATTTTAAAGCTAACGTAAGATTGTGAAGTGGTGTCGCTGTAAGCAATAGTATTCTGAGATATGACCGATGATGCATATGCAAATGTCATCTGCAAATAACCCAGAGGCCATCATTCCTGTTTTAAACATCGATACGGATTTAGAGTTCCCATTCTCGTATATAGGATCAACTGAAGATTGACATGCGTAAACATCTGTGTATATACTATCATATATACGGAGGATTATTATGGTTTGTGCAAAAGTCTTTATGAGCGGGAACAGTCAAGCGGTGAGGATTCCAAAAGAATTTCATATTGACGATACAGAACTCTTTATCAAGAAGATTGGAACAACAATAATTTTGTATCCTCAAAATCGTCCCTGGGAAAATCTGAAAAAAAGTTTATCGGAATTCTCTGATGACTTTATGGCGGAAGGAAGAAATCAACCTTCATTGACAGAAAGAGAAACATTTTAATGTATTTGCTAGATACGAATATTTGTATTTTTCTCATTAAGAATACATTTCCCGTTCTCACTAAAAGGATTTTTTCGACAAGCGGTAATGATCTGTTTTTATCGTCTATTTCAATCGCTGAAATGGAATATGGCGCCTCAAAAAGTCAGAACAGAGAAAAAAATCGAAAGGCTTTATTAGACTTTTGTGTTGATTTTAATATTCTTGATTTTACGGCAGAAGATACGGAAACATATGGTATGATCAGAGCGTATCTTGAAAAGGAGGGGAGCGTTATCGGTCCGTATGATATGCAAATTGCAGCCCAAGCTATGACAAGAAATTTAATCGTTATAACAAATAATTACGATGAATTTGCTAGAATTCCCTGGATAAAAGTAGAAGACTGGACAAAGAAATAGGACAAACCAAAACAGCCGATTCAACTTAACATTGTGGTGCAATATCTAACGGCTAGTGTTATGAGGAGTACTATGCGTTTTATAATTGAAACAAAGAAATCAAAGGATGAGATTCTGCAAATCATACGTGGCAATACTTACATAAAAACTTCTGTATTTGATTTTCCCAAAGGAGACAAATATTTTGAAGGGAGCGTATCTGAAAATTCATTTAAAATTTGTAGATGTATACATTATCGAAATTCATTTTTACCTTTGATAATTGGAACTATTGAAGCACATGAGTATGGTTCAACAATCAACATCAGAATGAGAATGGCTATCTCTGTTATCGTTTTTTTAGTTGTATGGTTTACCGGCGTGCTTGCGGGATGTTTAATAGTTCCATTCGCCGGATTTCCTATGCCGGCTGCTTTAGTCCCTTATATCATGCTTGTTTTTGGGATTTTGCTTGTCATAATCCCAAATAGAATTGAAGCTAAAAAGGCAAGAGAAAAGTTAGAAGAGCTTTTAACATAAGCTTAAACGAGAATTTTTCCTACCACCCTCCACTCTCTTGACAAAACCTCTCCTTTTCTATTTTATATCACTGATATAT
>ERZ773042.2257-NODE-2257-length-10656-cov-6.999434_pt1 | contig 10656 bp, 9 predicted proteins | sample MGYA00511664_ERZ773042 | MGnify/ENA primary metagenome ERZ773042 (study PRJEB29015, sample SAMEA2737984) | human oral metagenome | biome: human oral; feature: human-associated habitat; material: dental | place: China | collected 2036 ... | reverse complement strand
GTCATCATATTCCTCGCCAAGCTCGTACGATCGATCATTCATAAAAACACAATACGAATCATCATCGACAATTTTTTCGTCCAACCACACGCGGCGGTCGCATGTTATCGGAATCACGCGACACCTAACTTTCTCTGTAAAGTTTTTGAAGTTACTCATAACTGTTTACGTCAAACAGACTAATACTTATTTCGCGCATTTTATTATCTTATCTCATCTGCACTTTTCAATACTAGTATACATCACTTCCACTGCCACACTTATATTTTTCCTTTAGCCGCCAGCAGATGATCAATAGCGCTTTCTATAATAAGTTTAGCGTATTCGTTGAGAATGAGACGGCGGCCGCGCTCGGTCGCTATCCATGTATCCGCTCTTAGCATTGAGCTAGGCTCAGGGCTTGCGGTAAAGATTTCCACTGGCCACGGCGTAAACTCATATACGTTCATTTCGGCGCGGCGAACATTAAATTCACTCGTTACCAACGTGATACGCTGCGGATACCACTGCATCGCCTCCCAAAGGTCAATGCTACGCTTCACATTATCTGGGATTGATATCGCCTGATCTTCAATAATGATATCGTCCGCTGGAACACCGTGCGTTATAGCATAATCTGCCATACGCTGCGCTTCGGTTATATTATTTTCACCCTGAGAAGCCGCCCAACGCGGTGCCGCACCGGTGACCATTATTTTGGAAGCGACACCGGAATGATACAACTCCACCGCTTTTGCAATCCGCATATTCTTTGCCGAACCAAACACAAAGATAACGTCGGATTGCTTGGGAGTATTTCCTGTTTTAAGAGGCTCATAGAGTCGCTCTGCCTTAATATTGTCGACATGTTGAGCCAAATAAGCCGAATATTCCGACACAAAAATGTGTAGCGCATCGACAACTTTATCAAAATCCCATGCCTGATATTGCTCAAAAACAGCCGCATCTATACCTGCCTGCGCCGCTACATGACTAAGTTCCGCAAATAACCATGGTCGTGTGGCAAGATAGTCCCTATGTACCGCTAATCGAGGCGACTCTTCGCTTATTATCGCACGAATCTCATCTGCTGATGGTAGTTCAACACTACTTGTGCGCATGCAAAGCTCCCTTTAATTCTTTTATAAAATACTTTTTCAGCGTCACCGTATCACCCACTCGCGCTTCACGCGTAGTCTTCAGGTTGGTGACGATGTAACCGATTTCGCCGGTGTCCAGCGACGGGTCGGGGATCATGCCAGGGCTGAGATGGCCAACTTCTAACGCCAAACCATTAGCACCAGTCGCTATCATGTGAATTGCTTCGCCTTTTTTAATCTGGCCGTCAACCACCCGCACATACAAGATCACCCCGCGATAATCATCATAATAACTATCGAAAATCAGCGCTCGCGTCGGGTCGTCCGGCTGGCCTTTTGGCGCTGGAATTCGCTCAACGATTGCTTCCAAAACCTGATCAACATTCTGCCCAGTTTTAGCAGAAATATGAATAATCTCACTCTCGTCACAGCCCAGCAAATTGATCACCTGCTTGGACACCCGCGGCACATCAGCGGCTGGCAAATCAACCTTGTTGAGCACTGGAATAATTGTGAGGTCCTGCTCCATCGCCAAGTAAACATTCGCTAACGTCTGCGCCTGAATACCTTGGCTGGCGTCAACCACCAACACCGCACCCTCGCAAGCCTGCAACGAACGACTAACTTCGTAGCTAAAATCGACGTGGCCAGGCGTGTCGATGAGGTTGAGGTCGTAGACAGTTGGCTGAGCCAGCCCATTCACGCCAACATCTGCACAAGCCCGAGAGCCAGACTGCGCTAAGCGGGTGGCAGTCGATGGGGTAGCGCCCGCTTCTGAAGAAATCTCTGATTTTTCAGAAGAAGGGGCGAATCGACTGACGGGACCCGCATCCAGCGACCGACGTGAAGACTCTGCAAGAGTCTTCGACGATGGGAGCGGTAATGCGCCACTCACTTTCACCTCCTGATATTCATATTTCATCCGCACCGGTGCAAGCTTAATAGTAATGCCCTTTTCGCGCTCGAGATCCATACTATCGAGCAGCTGCGATTTCATCTCGCGCTTCTCCACCGTCCCCGTCATCTCCATCATCCGATCGGCCAGCGTCGATTTGCCGTGATCAATATGAGCGATGATACAAAAATTGCGGATATTGTTCATCGCCACACGCCATCCAGCCGCCCAAACAGCAGCTTCTTGCCCTTCTTTAAGATCGGATCAACTTCCGGCAGACGCAACAACTTCGACATCAGCAGATAAACACCGAAGCTAACAATCGAAATAATAGTAAATTTTGGAAAAGCACTGAAAAAACTGCTGTCAGTATCGCGGAACGGCATCACGGAAACGCCGATATAGCATACCACTCCGGCTACCGCACTGGCGGCAATCATCTTACCGATAGCCGTGACAAACGCCCGATTAAACATCCTCGGCATTTGCTTGCTCATAACCAATAAAAGTATCACCACTTCAAACACTGCTACCGTTGACTGCGCCCACGCCAAGCCGTACGCACCCATATTAAGGTTCATCGTTAAAATAATCGCCAAAGCAATATTCAAAGAAATAGAGAATACAGAAATATACAACGGCGTTTTAGTATCCTGCCGCGCATAAAATGCCCGCGCCGCCATGTGATAAATCGTCCGAAACAGAATCGCCACCACCAAGCAGCCTAATATCCCCGCCATCAACTGATCGCCAGTATTGCGAATAAAGTGGACAATATAGCCGCGCGTGAAAAATATCACAACCGACGTCGGCAGCGCCATCCAAAAAATAATCCTCAGTAGCGACCGCAGATCCTTCTGGAACAGATCAAGTCTTCCTTCGCCTAGCCGCTCGGTTAGCTGCGGAAAGGCGGCATTAGAAATAGCCACGCCGATAAGATTAATCGGCATTAAATGCAATGTCAGCGCCTGCTGATAAGCGCGAATCGTGCCGTCCGCCAGCCGCGACGCCAAGTTAACCTCCACCAGGCTTACTACATAATCCATACCCTGGTCAACCGACCGCGCAGGCAATAGCGACAGCACTTTCCGAAAACCTCTGTTCCGACAATATAACTTAAAGTTATAATCAAAGCCTAAACCAACCAAACCAATAGCACTCACGATCAACTGTAGGAACGACCCCAGAACTACGCCCAGCGCCACACCCATAATACCACCGTCAAAGATCTGCCAGCCGAACAGATTGATGCCGTTAGTAAACCACACTGTACCAATGATAATGCCGATATTGTAAATCATTGGCGCTAAAGCACAGAACATAAACCGCCCGACCGCCTGCTGAATACTGGCAATTACCGAAGCAATGGCGAAAATAAATGGATTAACCGCAATTACCCGCATCATACTGACCGCCAGAGCATGGCCTGATTCGCTCAGACCCGGCGCAATTAGATATTTCATCAGCGGATCAGCAAAAATGATAATCAGTACGCTGGCGGCCAGCGTCACCAGCGCCATAAAATTAATCATGCTGGAGCTAATTTGCCACGCTGATTGTTTATTGCCCTTCATCCAGCGCTCGTTAAAGACTGGAATAAATGTCACGCTGAGCGCGCCGGACACCAGCACGGCAAACATGAAATCCGGTACCATGAAAGCGGCCGTATAAGCATCCAAACCGACTGGATACCCCGCCAAGCCAGCTTCTTTGCTCGGCATATAAGCGGAGTTGAGCAACCGGTCGCGGAAAAATCCCAGCAAGCTTGACAGTAGTGTTGAGCCAGCCAGAATGGTTGCGGCCAACTTGACTGTCAGCCGCTGATTAATCTTATCGACAGTTCTCCGGACGCGTCCCATAACAATTTACGCGTGTAATTTTGCTTCCTTTGGCAGTTTCGTTCCTTTAAGAATCTCATCCACCGCTGTTTCTTCTAATGTCTCGTCTTTTAGCAGCGCCTCGGCCAATTTGTCAAGGAACGTACGATTGGCTTTGAGCACCAGCATCGCTCGTTGTTTGGCCTCGGTGATCAGCTGCGACACTTCCTGATCGATCAGCTTAGCAGTCTCATCCGAGTACGGCCGCTCGCGGGTCATCTTATCAAACATCAGCCCGCCGTTGTCTTCGTGGAACACTTGGTCGCGCAAGCTCTTGCCCATACCCTGCTCAATCACCATTTCCCGGGCAATCTCAGTGGCTTTACGCAGGTCTGAGCCAGCCCCAGTCGTAATGCCGTCATCGCCGTAAATAATCTGCTCAGCGATCCGGCCGCCCATCGCCCGAGCCAAGATATCCTTGAACTCATAGACGTTGGTGTAGCTCTTATCCTCTGGCGGCAAGAACCACGTGACGCCGCCGGTACCGCCGCGCGGAATGATCGTCACCTTGTGAACTGGATCAGAATCCGGCAAGACATGGCCGACAATGGCGTGACCCGCCTCATGATACGCCGTCAATTCCTTCTCGTGATCGTTCATTACCTTGGCCTTGCGCTCTGGCCCGATCGCCACCCGCTCAAACGCCTCGGTTAATTCCTCGTTGGAAATCTTCTTTTTATTGCGCCGCGCCGCGATAATTGCTGCTTCATTAGCCATATTAGCGAGATCCGCTCCCGAGGAGCCAGCCGTCTTGGCCGCCAATTTATCGAGGTCAACCGTATCGTCGGTCGGCTTTTTCTTAAAGTGAACTTTAAGAATTGCCTCGCGGTCTTTGCGTTCTGGCAGGGTAATCGTCACTCGCCGGTCGAACCGCCCCGGTCGCAGCAAGGCTGGATCCAGCACATCCGCCCGGTTGGTCGCCGCCAGCACGATCACATTAGTGTCGCCGTCAAAGCCATCCATTTCCACCAAAATCTGGTTCAAGGTCTGCTCGCGCTCATCATGGCCGCCGCCCATACCCGAGCCGCGCTTGCGGCCTACCGCGTCAATCTCATCGATAAAGACGATACACGGCGCATTTTTCTTAGCCTTTGAGAAAAGGTCGCGTACCCGGCTCGCCCCAACACCGACGAACATCTCCACAAACTCTGATCCAGAAATCGAGAAGAACGGCACGCCTGCCTCGCCAGCCACTGCCCGCGCCAGCATGGTTTTACCAGTACCCGGATTACCGACCAGCAGCACGCCCTTTGGAATCTTAGCACCTAGCTCCTTGTACTTCTTTGGATGCTTTAAGAAATCGACAACCTCTTGTAAATCCTGCTTGGCGTTATCATTGCCGGCAATATCCTCAAACACAATTTTCTCTTTATCCTCGCCGTACAGCCGCGCCTTTGACTTGCCAAAGCCCATCGCTTGATTATTCTGCCCCTGCGCCTGGCGCATCATGAACATGAAAAACACCACGATAACCAGCACCGGCAAAATCAGTACTGCCAAATTCCACACCGTTTCGCCAGTAGTTGACGGCGGAATCACCTTTACCTCAACCTTAGCATTCTTATTCAGGCCCTGCTCGTAAATACTACCCGATTCCTTAACCGAACGCTCAGTCGGTTTGTTTTGATCTTTGCCAGTTACTTTTATGTCATTGCCTTGAATTTCCAGCTTAGCAATTTTACCCTCGTTTGCCCGCCGTACTACGTCAGACAGCGCCGCCTCTTTCAAGTTAGCAGCGGGGAATAAAACTGCATAAAAAATCAGCGCCACGAAAATTATAATCGCCCAAAACAACCCAAATCGCGCAACCTGTTTTATTCCGTTCTTACCATTTTTTTTCGGCATCTTAACAGCCATTCTCACATAATCCTTTCGCCTATACTAATCAACTTCGTCTATTATAACATCTCTTGCCGTCAATTTCATCACCGCGCCAGAACCAAGCTGCCATACTGTCCCGGGACGACCGGTTTTTATGGCGACAAGCATTCGCTCCAGCTGAGCAGTCATAAGCGACGCGCCGGCATGCCGCAAGACGTAATAATACAATAGCTCCAACGCCACATTTTCCTCGATTTGTATTAGAAAATGCCGGCTCAGAACTTGTTTGTCGAACCTTTTTAGTTCAGCTTCTATAATACGCCGCAATTTCCGCTGCGCCCGCCATAACTCATATATTTCAGACCGGACTTCCGGACTTATCTGCTGGTGTATGCGCCGGCGTAAAATGTTGCGCGTGTATTTCTCGCTGCTATTAGTCTCGTCCTCGCACCATTCTAATCTGTGTTTAGCAGCATATTCATAAATCTGCTGTTTCGTCCAGCTGCTCAGCGGACGCAGAATCCGCGAATCGCTCATGCCTGCCAAGCCGCGCCAGCGCGCACCGCGCCGAAGATTTAGCGCCACTGTCTCGACAATATCATCCTGATGATGCGCCGTCGCCACAGTACCGCCAAAATCCGCAGCAATATCGTTCAAAAACGCATATCGCCGTTCGCGGGCTTGCTCCTCGCTAGCATCAGCGCCCAGCTCTTCTCGCTGGCCAATATACTGCGCCCGATATTTTGCCGCCAAAGCCTCAACAAACCGCGCATCGGCAGCCGAATCTTGGCGAATACCATGGTCAAAATGCGCCACTACGATATCTTTTTCTGTCCGCGACATTACATCCAGTAGGACTACCGAATCAACCCCGCCGCTGATCGCTAAGACATATCTCACATAACCATTATCTCACAAATTACGCGCAGAGCCGAACGAAATCTACGTTGTAATGCCATTATCTCTCGGCGGAATCATAAAACCAGAAAAACACGCCAATGGCGGTTTGGCAAAATCAAGCACATCTGTTACAATCATGAGGCGTGGCACCGTAGCTCAGCTGGTTAGAGCGCAGGACTCATAAGCCTGAGGTCGGTGGTTCGGGTCCACCCGGTGCTACCAGAAATTATTAATATTCCTCGCTTAGCGGCGGGGATATTTTATTGATCTCTCTAAAATACTTCTTCCAAATCACTGTCAAAATTGTCAAATTCAACGCCGTCCAAGGCAGCCAGCCGCCGCGCTACGAAGCCGCTAAGTTCCCGCGAGCTACGCCCCTGATTCCAGGTTTCCAGCTCCTTCTTTTTTGTTGCTTCTAAAAATTCTGCTAGTTCATTGTCATTAATCCGCATGGTTTTTTTCCTTTTTTGTGTTAATTTTATTTAACCTACTTTCATGATATCACAAATTTGACAAAAAAGCAATAGCTTTTTATGAAAATCTTTCGTTTTTATGTTGCTTATGCTATACTGGCGGGGAAGGATTTATATACAAACATGACCCCTGTAATGATATCGTCTCTAGCCATCATCGTCTTCGCGGCGTTGATTCACGCTAGTTTTCAGCTCAGTATTAGCGTATTAACGTTGCTCAGCGGTCATGCCATTGGTAAAAAAACTGCCTATAAAAGAGTTCTGCGCCGAATGGGCGGATTTACCGCTGGCGTACTGTTATTAACTTGCCTGATTTTAAGCGCAGTTTCTTATTATTTTGCCCTATTTATTAATCATATTGATTCCGCCGAGCAATACATTGCAGCGATTTGCTGCGACTTGATGATCGCCCTAGGAGTTGCTATTTGGGTATTTTATTACCGCCGCGGACGCGGCACGGCACTGTGGATACCCAGAGGTTTCGCCGACTATTTGACCAAACGCACGAAAAAGACAAAAAACAGCGCAGAAAGTTTTGCGCTTGGCATGGCTAGCGTAGCCGCAGAAACTATTTTTATTATCGGGCCGGTTATCGCTGCCAGCTTGGCAATTATTACCCTGCCTGATTTTATGATGCAAATTGCCGGAGTTGGACTATATGTTATGGTGTCGATTTTACCGCTAGCAGTTATGGTGGCGCTGGTCGGCGCTGGTCGCAACATCGCCAGTTTGCAGCAATGGCGCGAATCGCATAAAAGGTTTCTACAGTTCGCCAGCGGCGGCAGCTTGTTAATCTTGGCTGGGTTTATGTTCGTGGACCGCGTCATCGGCATCGCCAGCTACGGAGGCGGCCTGTGGTAAAATCGCCGAGGATCGACGTGATAAAGCGAGGCAAACGGCCAGCCGAAGAATTCAGCCCGGATAAGATACATAATTCAATTATTGCTACCTGTTTAAGCGTTCGCATTCCCGAAGGACAGGCTGAAGATATCGCCAAAACCGTAACGCTGGGCGTTATGAACTGGTGCGAAACCCGCCCGGAAATTACTTCTGCCGACATCAGGCGGCGAGCTTGCCAAGTACTGAAAGGACTGCATCCGGACGCGGCATATTTATATGAAAATTACAAAAATATATTGTAGGGGGCAGTATGGCGCAGAAACCGACGTTTGACTATGATTATATCGTTATCGGCAGCGGGGCGGGCGGTTCGCCAGCTGCCAGCATCCTAGCGAATTCCGGGAAAAAGGTTGCTATCGTTGAGAAATCGACGTTTGGCGGCGAGTCGCCAAACTGGGGCGATGTTCCGGCAGGCGCCCTAATCCACGCAGCCAGCACATATTATAACGCTAAGATGGCAGCGAAGTTCGGATTACGAACTGGTTCTGTCGGTTATAACTACCCTTCCTTGTTATCCTGGAAAGATATCGCCATCAAACGCACTGGGGCGGGCGGAAACCGCCATTACTACGAAAAACAAGATATTAGCGTCTTCGCTGGCAACGCGCATTTTTTAAGCCCAAACGAGATTACGGTCAATCGGCGGCATTTATCGGCCCGCAAGTTTCTCATTGCCACTGGATCAGAATGGCACATTCCAGAAATTCCCGGATTGGAAAGCACGCCGCACCACACGCCAAAAACTATATTTTCCCTCGCCAGACCGCCGAAATCGCTGTTTATTATCGGTTCAGGAATAGAAGCCTGGGAATTGGCGCATTTATTCTCCACTCTTGGTACAAAAATTTACCTAGCTGAAGCATCCAAACACATCTTAGCTGATTTTGATAATGAAGCGAGCAGGCTAATCATTGACGATGCGAAGGAAAACCGCGGTATAAATATATTGATACAAACAGAAATTATCGCCGTGCAAAAATCTGGCTTGCAAAAACGGGTTACCTTTGTTCAAGGACGAGCCGAACGCTCAGTACGCGTCGATGAAATATTAATCGCCAGCGAGCGCCGCCCGGCAACTGATTTGGGTCTGGAAAATGCCGGCATCAAATATACCGCGGAAGGGATATCCGCCAATGCTTATCTGCAAACCTCGGCTCGGCACGTCTTCGCCGCGGGCAGCGTCGTCGATACAACTATACAAACGCACGATATTTTAGCACAAAGCCGCGTGTGCGCGCATAATTTGCTGCATAAAAATTCAATGAAGGCCGATATCCAGCCGCGCCTGCTGGTTGCCTTTACGCAGCCGGAAATCGCCCAAGTAGGAGTCGGCGAAGAAGCGAGCGAAAGGCAAGACTTAAGAATATCAATAGCGCCACTAACTTTAACAGCGCGCAGCAATATTACTGATCAGCGAACTGGTTTTGTAAAAATAATTACCGATAAAAAAGACACTATCATTGGCGCGTCCATCGTTGCCCCAAATGCCAGCGACATGATCGCTGAACTAACTTTGGCAATCCGCTATAAATTAACTGGCAAACAACTCATGGAGACGCCGCACTGCTTCACTTCCTGGTCGGAAGCCGTAAGAATTGCCGCTGGAAAACTTCTCTAATTATCTCTGATGCGTTATAATATTCTCTGGCGGGGGCGTAGCTCAGGGGTTAGAGCAGTCGGCTCATAACCGATTGGTCGCTGGTTCGATCCCAGCCGCCCCCACCAATCCAGATTGTAACTACCTAAAAACGCGGAATAAATATAACTAGTTTTTAGAATACCGCGGCGCCGGCTTTATGACCGGCGCTTTTTTTGCGTACTGCTTAGTTTGTACAGGCCGCCGCCAATAATTACTACAGCCGCAGCGCCTGCGATATAACCGTAAAAACTCACGCCAGTATCGGAAAGAATGCCGCCAGACTTTGTCGCTACTCTCCCCATCTGCCCTGAACTCGTTTGTCCTGAATTATTATGCGCTGGATTTGCAGCACCCCCGCGCTCGTACACAGCCACCGGATCTTCAATTACACCGTTTGCGGTTTTATCTTGGTCGCCAAAACCGCCATCGGTCACCGAATAGCTAATCGTCGTACGCTGCCCGTCCGCTGTAACACCGAAAGATACTTTGCTGGTTATATCAGCCGCGTCCGTGCCGGCACTGCTATATTTAACTACTTTTATGCCAGCTGTGTTTATATATTTTTTAGTTAATTCTAAGGTTATCTTCGTTGTATAGCCAAACTGACTACTACCATAGTTGGCGCAATCAATTTTGAACGCGACCGACTCGCCAAGTTGATAGCCCGCTGGCTTTCCCTGCTGCGACGCGGCGGTACTGGCGCTCGCTATGTTATAGCACTTGTCGCCAGTTGCATTAATGATCGTGTTTTTACCATTTGGCTGGGCAACAGCCATCCTGCTCGCTGAAGCCGGCACGATAACGTTATCTAAGCGCCGCTGCAGTTCGGCCTTCTTCTGCGGGTCTTTTACCTGATTAACTAAAGCTTGGGCATCATTTTTAGCTTGAGCGGTTTTATCGTTTTCTGCCTTAACGACAGCAGCCAACGCCGCTGATTGAATAGCAGCTTCACTCTGCTTAGCGGCAGCCACGGCGTCATTAAGCTTCTTAGCAGCAGTACGCACTACTGCGGGCGTCGGATTTGACGCAGCGTTGACAGCTTTTGCCTCCTGCAAAGCTTGCTTAACACCGC
>ERZ773042.2254-NODE-2254-length-10672-cov-12.278421_pt1 | contig 10672 bp, 8 predicted proteins | sample MGYA00511664_ERZ773042 | MGnify/ENA primary metagenome ERZ773042 (study PRJEB29015, sample SAMEA2737984) | human oral metagenome | biome: human oral; feature: human-associated habitat; material: dental | place: China | collected 2036 ... | reverse complement strand
GGGGTGGTCCAGCGCCTCCCGCAGACGCTCGTCAATGTGGCCGACGTCGACAAGACCCGCACAGAAACGGACGAGGAGGTCGCGGCCGCCGTGAGTGCCGCCGAGCGCGCTCTGGGCGAGACCGGGCGGGTGCTGCTCCGCCCCTCCGGCACCGAACCGCTCGTGAGAGTCATGGTTGAAGCCGCAACCCAGGAGGAGGCCGACGCCGTCGCGGCAAACCTCGCAGAGGTCGTGAAGTCGAGGCTCAGCCTCTGAGGGATCCTTTCCGCGGGATTCTTGTTTATGCTCTGCTCCACGGCGCCTCGATCTAGAGGGGATTTGCCGAAGGGCACGCCTGTTCACGTTTGCTCAGAGGGGCCAAGCCAAGCGCGCGGCCCCTCCGGCAGGGCTGAGCCAAGCGCGGCTTCTCCGGCAATTGGTTTCTGCCGGTCTCGGGACTCGGGTCGGCGCATCAGCTGCTAATCGAAATCGGCATGGATTCCTGGCGTCGGATCCGTGCCGCCAGCGGTCGATGCCGCACCGGCTTCGGGCATGTAACTCGTTCCCATGATGCCCTTTAACAATTAGGACGTAAGTTTAGCCTCTTTGGTGCAGATTCATTGTGTATGGTGAATCGCGTAATCTGCAATTTATGGCGAATGAGTCTGCGCTCGGCCAACACATGATGTGCGCGAATTGATATGTTTACGACGTTTGCCTCGTTGAGGCGCGAACGCGTGGATTGTTTGGACCGGCTGAGGATAGTGTCGAGTGGATGAGTTTGAAAGAAATTCTTCAGGCAGCTACTTACTTCTTCGTCATTCTAACACGTAACGCCGTGTGTGTGCGGCGCGAAACGAGGGTGTTTGGGGTAGTCTGTAACTGTAGCGGAATGGGATATCCTATTTTTGCTACTGTATATGCGTCAAACGCAGTTCTTACATATCTAATGCCAAGGGAGGATGATCGCGTGGCCATATTTAGAATGGACAAGGATCAGTTCAGACGTCAAATAGCTGAACTGGAACAAGCCGGCGCCGAGTACGAAGGGGCGAAGGCCTCTCTGAGCTCGGCTGTGGGCAATAGCTGCCAGGATCTGCAGAACACCGGGGCGTGCACGCCCTCTGACGACGACCGCTGGTCGGGGCTCAACGAGCTCCAGCAGTTCAGGGCGCCGGTGCACACCTCGCTGTTCGCGGTGGACAAGGAAATGAAGCAGCTTTCGGAGCTGCAGAAGGCGACGATTGAGGATTTGCGGTCCTCCTTGGACAGCTTCACTTATCGGGACGACGCCGAGCGTGCGGAGTTCGCAGCCGCGCTCGACAGACTCGATCGCCAGTTCACGTACACCCCGCCTCAAGGCATGGGGGCGATCGCGCAGGCTTTGTGGCGGGGGCTTCGCTCGTTTCCCCTATCCACGGGAGGCCAGTCGACTTCCCAATCTGCGGGAGGGCAGTCGACGATTTCTCAAGCGCTTGAGACCGGATTGTCTGGCGCTGGCTTGGGGCCGTCTCAATCGGGGGCTGGGAACTCCGGATCCTCGCAAGGCGCGACGGGCTCGGGAGGCGGTAAGTGATGGCAACCCCTAATGCTGATCGTCTGAAGATCATCGAAGTCTGGAAGACCGACCCCATCGAGCAGGCCAACGACGACCTCAGGGACGTCTCGGCCCGGATGCGCCGGGTTGCCGAGATCAATCGGCGCGTGGCGGCCGACTTGGGCTTGGAAGGCGAAACCGCGCAGGCGGCTTCTGCCCGCCTGGACGGCCTTGCGAGCTCCCTCGAAAGCCGCGCCCAGAAGGTAGATAAACTCGCGGAGATCCAAGGCAAGGCCGTCGAGAGCGGAAAAAAGGCTCAGACCGGCAGCCTGGAGATCCAGTCGAAGCTAAAGCAGATTGACTCGGTATTCGAAACGCAGGAAAAACGCGCGAAAACGTTGCCTAGTGCCGGACCTTCTGTCGTTGTACGAGTCCAAGCGGAGCGCGATGCTGCGCATGCGGAAGCTGATCAACGGGCAAAGAAAGTTCTGCACGTTCTCAGCGCCGAGACTAACGAGTTGATCGGTTCCCTTCCCGACCAGCTGAACATGAGCCCTCGTCAGGGCACGGCAGCGCGTCCACTGACTCTGCCAAAGCGGGACGAGGGAGTGGCGACGGTGCCGGGCAAACAGGTATTCATGGGGTTGCTTCTCCTGCTTATCAGGGGCCGACGCGGTCGGCTACGGAATGGCACACTCCCGGAAATGTCGCGGCTGGGGGCTCCGTCGGCGGCGGTTATGGTCCCGGAGGCGGGGATTCGGGTGGATTGACCATGCAGGGGTCGCATTATGCGCCTGGACAGGCTGGTGCGTTTGCGCCGGGAGGTTCGCGTACCTTGAATCCAACGACGGCTCCGCCAGCGGTGTTCAGTCCTTTGGCTACAGCCGCCGCCATCGGCGGAGGAACGGCTGTGGCTGGGTATAAGGCCTATCAGGCTGTGCGCGCCGCGCGTGCGGCGGCGACGCCCGCTTCGACTACCTTGCCCGCAAGGTCAGGAGCTGCAGTGCGAGCGACCGTGCCGAGTTCGTCGGGTATCCTGCGTGGGGCGACAACCGCGGTTCGGGCGACGTCCTCTCAGACAGGTTCCCGCGGCATGCCGGTTCGAGGCGGGGCCACGGGTGTGGCCAGACCCGTCTCGGCATCTTCGTCGGCGCGTTCTTCCGGCATCGTGCGTGGGGCGACGACGGCGGTTCGGGCGTCGAGCCCAGCCTCGTCTTCTCGAGGATCGGGCATCCTCCGGGGCACAACAACTGCGGCTCGAACCCCGACTTCGTCACCGGACTCAGCTGGGAAAGCCGGATCGTACGGCACTCGCACTGCGGACGGCGTTTCGAATCGAGCCGTCCAGTCCTCGACTCGGGGAACGGGGTTAAGCGCTTCTCGCGGGGTCGGAGCGACCAGCCAAACGGCGACGGCAAGCCGTGGAGCAAGCTCTTCCGCAACGCGTAGCGGGGCCTCCCGTCTTGCTGCTGGGAGGTCCGTTGAGCGATCGTCCGCCGAGAGCCGCTCGTCTTCTTCTTCGCGTGTTCTGTCTGGCTTGACTGGGCGCGGGGAGGCAAACCGCGCGAAAGACAAGCAGAGGAAACAGAGACGGGAAAAGCCGGTCAAACCTAAGTCGGTTTCTGCCTACGAAACCGACAAGAGGATTACCTTCCTCGAGGCGGGGTGCCGTAAAGAAAGCGACTAGAGCCCGGTTCGGAAAGGAATGGCAACGCGGGCGGGGGTCGACCAGGAACTCTGTTTCCTCGTCGACCCCCGCCCGCGAAATGTAGTGATTTCATCTTTGTCGCTGAGATCGGAGCGAGGAGGATCGAGTCGCCCGCAGACGGACAATTACACGTTTCTTTTCGGGAATCGGCGTCGTTTGCTAGCTGCGACTGCAGCAATGCCAACTATCGCGACTGCAGAGCCAACACCAATAACTAACCAAACCCATAAGGGGAGCCCGTTTTTCTGTGTTGATGGTGCCAAGCTGGTTTCCTTGGCTGAAGAACTAGGCGATACACTGGGGGAGGTCGCGGAATCTCCCTTTTCTGATGTAATTGAAATGCCTTCTTTTATGTAGCTAAATCCTTTGAAAGTTACTTTGTTTCCATTTATCGTTCCCATGTTGGTTTTTATGACTTTACCTGGCATAACAACCGTAATTGTAAGCTTTATGTAGTCGCCTTCCGCGACTTCTAGCGTTGATGGAGGGAAAATAAGCGAGTACGTATTCCGTCCAGTTTCGACTCTAACATCGTCATATAACGGTTTATTTAATTCAGCTTTACACGTCAGATGTCCTCCGGGCGGAGTGATATCCTCCATCGTCGCCTCTGCGAATCTGCCTACCAGGGCTGCGCGATTCTTGAGGTTATCACATTTCCTATTTAGGCTTGTCAATGTATCGTCAGTGTCTTCAAAAACCATAGCGGTCTTCACGCTCCCGTCGGTGTGAACTTCAACAGTCGCGTCTATGCGGCATGCAGTGAGGGCAAACGCGACTGCGGCTACCACCAGCGCAAGAAACCGTGATTGCCTTCTTTTATAAGTGACCATGACAAATCTCCCCATACTTCTCGGAAAGTTGCGAATGCCTAAAAGCCCGACAAGATAAGGATAATCGCTACATTGCTTTTTTGTCGGAGTTGACCGTTGCGCGGAACCGGCGCGCTCGCTTCAACTCTACAAGGTTCCGGAAGCATCGTGTGCATACGATGATCAACTCCTAGATTGATTCGTTCCCGCCATCAGGATTGCGCAAAAGCGCTGAGGCAGGCACTGAGCTCGCTTCGGATTCGAAGCTAGTTGCTCGGCAGCGGAGGAAGGCAATTGCGTCCAGACACGCAACATCTGGGTGCGCCTACTGATTGCCGTTGCGGGTGAAAGAGGGCTCTTTCACATTCTGGTTTATGGGTTCTTGAAGATTAGCCCCCTTCTTCCCGCGTCCAATCGCCACAGCGAGAACAGCACTCATAGCCTCCCTCGCGGGGAGCCACCACGGACTAGTGGGTTTAACTCGATGAACGGCATCTGTTGAAGCTCTTAAGTTGCCGGCTTTGATGACCAGCGACTAAGTTATTCGGTGCTTTGATCTTCGGGTTGCTAATTACTTTGTGGGTGACGTTTCCTGCGCCTTGTCGTAGCGGCGATTACAGCGCTCGCCGTTGCAACGACGGCTGCTCCAATGGCGCCCCATCCCCACATAGGGAATCCGTCATTGTCGTTTTTCGAAGTCGCAGTGTCCGATTTTTTGCCAGAGGCGGCAGTAGACGCGGGAAAGGGCGATGCGCTTCCCTCTTTCTCGGAAGTGATAGAAATGCCTGTAGAGAGATAGTCAAAGTTATTGATAATTACTTTATTGCCCTCAATTTTTCCTATGTTTGTTTTAGTTACTTTAGAGGGCATTTGAATCGTTAACTTTATCCTTATTCCTTCGTATGTTTCTGTAGCTTCCATCGGCGATTTAGGTACCGTAAAGGTGTAATGGTCACCGTTGTCAACTAGTCCATCTCCCTTGTTTAAAGGCTTGTCTGATGTGAGCTTACATGTGAGGGGGCCTCCGGGAGAGGATATGTCCTCCATTCTAGTGCCCTCCCCGTGCGCAAAACTGCCCATTCTAGGAAGATAGTCTTTTAGATTCTCGCATGTCCTGCCAATTGAGGCCATCTGCCCGTTGTCGTCTTCGAAAATGAGGACTTCCTTGGTTTTGCCATCGGCATGCACCTCTATGGTCGCCTCCGTGCGGCATCCCATGGGAATGAAAGCTGATAGAGCCAAGAAAGCATAGAGAACATTTGACTTTTTCTTTGAAGGGGTGGTCATGTTGAGTCTCCCTGTGTCCTCGAGAAACGGCAATCGCCTATAACGGTAACGGCCGGACCAGATTAGGATAGTCTTTCAAGCTCCCACTCTGCTCGATCCGACCGCCAACCGGAATTCACTTAGACAGCTACAGTTTTTCAGCAGGGTGCGTACAGTTTTCCAGCAGGGTGTGCGGGCGCGGCTGCGCATCGACCGTGTTCACGCCAAGTCGCTTACGAGGTGTGAAACCCGTGACGTTCGGGACGGTTTATCGGCGGTCAGCAGCGGCTGGGGCGCTTCCTTGGGGAGAATTGCTCTCTTGCCCCTTCATTGCCGGGTGTTAAGGTTGTCCAGCGTATTGCAGCGATTTCACCGGCGGAAAGGACAACGTGGATCTGTTTCACTCCATCGAGAGCTGGGTCTTGGATTTTGGGCCCTCACTGTGGACCCTGTTCTTTCTGTTCGTCTTTTGCGTGATCGACGGCTTCCTCCCGATTCTCCCGTCGGAAACCCTGATCATTGCGCTGGGGGCACTCATCGTTCAGAGCAACGGACCCAACGTTTACCTGCTCATCCTCACCGGGGCGCTCGGAGCGATCTTCGGCGATCAGCTCGCGTTCGGCATCGGGCACAGATACAACGTGGAGCGCATTCGCTTTTTGCGCGAAGGGAAGGGGCAAGTCGCCGTTCGCTTCGCCCAGAAGGGCCTTGCGAGGCGGGGCCCCCTCTACATCATCGCGGCCCGCTTCATCCCGATCGGCAGGGTCGCCGTCAATCTCATCGCCGGAGCAACCGGATACCCCCGCCACAAGTTCATTCCTCTGACGCTGCTCTCCGGGCCGATTTGGTCTACCTACTCCGCGCTGATCGGCATCGTCTCCGGGCATGTCTTCAACGGCCATCCCATTCTGTCCATGCTCGTGGGCGTGAGCGGCGGAATCGCCCTGGGTGCCGTCATCAACATCGTCATCGAGAGGACGACGTCGGGGCCTTCGACTCCCGAAGAGGTCTTCGGCGATGCGGCCCGAACGCCGGACGATGTGCAGGATGACGGGTCAAAAGGCGACGGCACGAAGGTCCGCGACGTCCAAAGCGGCGACGCCCGAGACGAAGCCAGCGACGCCCAAGATGAAAAAGGCGAAGCGGAAAACGCCCAAATGAAATAGGCCGCGCAGGTCGAAGCGGACCGCGCCGGTCACAATTTTCTGATGATGACGTTTTCAATCAGATGGTTCGCGCCCTTGCGCAAGACGATGTGGGCTCGCGAGCGCGTCGGCGCGATGTTCTCCAGGAGGTTCGGCAGATTGATTGTGCGCCAGATGTATTCGCCGCGTTCGCGCAGCTCTTCCTCGCTCATCGTCGCGAATTGCTGAAAGTAAGACTCGGGCTGATTGAAGGCCACCTCGCGGAGCTTGAAAAGCCTCTCGATATACCACTGTTCGATGTGCGTGGCTTCGGCGTCGACGTAGATTGAGACGTCGAAGAAATCCGAAACGGCTTGCAGGTCGCGCCCGCTTCCGTCGGTTTTGGCCGGTTGGAGCACGTTGAGGCCCTCGATGATGAGGATGTCCGGCCGGTTGACCTCGATCGAGGCGCCGGGGACGATGTCGTAGATGATGTGGTCGTACACGGGGGCGCGCACGGCGCTCCGTCCTGCCTTCACGGCTTTGAGGAAATCGACGAGGGCCTGGCGGTTGTATGACTCGGGGAATCCCTTGCGCTCCATGAGGCCGCGTTCTTCCAACACCGCATTGGGGTAGAGGAATCCGTCGGTCGTCACCAATTCGACGCGCGGGGTTGCCGGCCAGCGCCGCAGCAGCTCGCGCAGCAGGCGCGCCGTCGTCGACTTCCCGACCGCCACCGATCCCGCGATTCCGATGACGAAAGGCGTGCGCTCCTCGCGCAGACCGAGGAAATGCGACGTTTTTCTGTGGAGCGCGCCGACCTCGGCCGTGTACATCTGCAGCAGGGCCGACAGCGGACGGTAGATGGCGTCTGCCTGTTCGAGGTCGATGGGATCGCCCAAGGCGGAAAGGCGGCGGATGTCCGACTGCGTCAGCGGAAGGGGAGTCGATTGCGCTAGCCTGGCCCACTCTTCGTAGGAGAAGTCGATCACGTGGGAGGCGGGCGGTGTGGCGCTCGGCCCGATGTGCACAGGGGCGATCATGGATTCAATTGTAACGGCGTTTTCGCTGCCTCTGCGCACACGTCGTACGTTCCGAGGCCCGAAGCGAAACATACCGAATGGGAGCCTTGCGCGGAGGTGCTTGGTTGGGCCGAGCCGGTTTGGAAATGCCGTCGGCGATGTCCCGGCGGGCTGCAAGCGAACGGGGCGGCTGACACGAGGGGGTCAGGCGGCACGAGGGGGCCGGGCGGCAAGGGAGGAGGCTGAACGGCCCAGGCGGCGGCGAATATTCGTCTTTGGAAAAACGTAGCGCACCAGGCTTAAAACCCGGGCCCGAGTGTGGTTAGATTACTGCCATGTGCGGAATCGTTGGATACGTCGGTCATGGTCCCGCGGGCTCCCGCCCGCTGGACGTCGTTCTCGAGGGCCTCGCCCGCTTGGAGTACCGGGGGTACGACAGCGCCGGCGTCGCCGTCGCCGGACCAGAGGGGATGAGCGCGGTCAAAAGGGCCGGTCGGCTCGACAACCTCCGGGCGGCGCTTGCTCACAGCCCGCTGCCCCCGGGCACAGCCGCCATCGGACACACCAGATGGGCAACCCACGGCGGCCCCACGGATGAAAATGCGCATCCTCATGTCAGCTTCGACGGCGCCGTCGCCGTCGTCCACAACGGAATCATCGAAAACTACCCCGAACTGGCGCTCGAGCTCGACCGTCGGGGAATCTTTCGCCGGTCGGAGACCGACACGGAGATAGCCGCCCACCACCTCGCCCTCGAATACGCGAAGGACGGCAACCTTCTTGCGGCAATGTGCCGCTTGGCCTCGCGTCTGCAGGGTTCCTTCACCCTCGTGGGGATGGCCGGCGACTCCGAGGTCGTCGCAGCGCGCAGGAACTCGCCGCTCGTCGTCGGCCTGGGGGAGGGCGAGAACTTCCTGGGGTCGGACGTGGCGGCGTTCGTCGGCTCGACGTCGGACGCGCTCGAACTCGGCCAGGACACGGCGGTCAGCATCACCGCCGACGAGGTCACGGTGGTCGACTTCGAGGGCAGGCCCGCCGAGGGCAAGCGCTTCGAGGTCAATTGGGACCTCTCCGCCGCCGTGAAGGACGGGTACGAGACGTTCATGGACAAGGAGATCCACGAGCAGCCCAAGGCCGTGGCCGAGACGCTGCGCGGGCGCACGAGCCTCGACGGGCGCCTCCACCTCGACGAGCTTCGCATCGACGAGTCGGTTCTGCGCTCGGTGGACAAGATCATCGTCGTCGCCTGCGGAACCGCCGCGTACGCCGGGCACGTCGCAAAATACGCGATCGAGCACTGGTGCCGCGTGCCGGTCGAGGTCGAGCTGGCGCACGAATTCCGCTATCGGGACCCGGTCGTCAACGAAAAGACCCTTGTGGTGGCGATCTCGCAGTCGGGCGAGACGATGGACACCCTCATGGCCATTCGCCACGCCCGCGAGCAGGGCTCGAAGGTGCTCGCCATCGTCAACACCCATGGATCGACGATCGCGCGCGAATCCGACGCGGTTCTCTACACTCACGCGGGGCCAGAGGTGGCCGTCGCCTCGACAAAGGCGTTCATCGCCCAGATCACGGCCTGCTACCTTTTGGGCCTCTACCTGTCCGAGCTCCGCGGGAACAAATACGTCGACGAAGTCGCCACCTATCTGGACGAGCTGGGCAAAATGCCCGGCCGCATCGAGGAGGTGCTGGCCGAAGAAGAGCAGGTCCGCACGCTCGCCCGTTCGATGGCCGACGTCACCTCGGTTCTTTTCCTCGGCCGCCACGTGGGCTTCCCCGTCGCCCTCGAGGGCGCGCTCAAGCTGAAAGAACTTGCCTACATCCACGCCGAGGGATTCGCGGCCGGCGAGCTCAAGCACGGCCCCATCGCCCTCATCGAAGAGGGATTGCCGGTGTTTGTCATCGTGCCGACGCCGCGGCGGCCCCTCCTTCACTCCAAGGTCATCTCCAACCTTCAGGAGGTCAAGGCCCGCGGCGCCCGCGTCATCGTCATCGCGGAGGAAGGCGACGAGGAGGCCGCAAGCTACGCGACCCGCGTCTTCTGGGTGCCGCGGTCGACGCCCACCCTCATGATGCCGCTCGTGACGGTCGTGCCGCTGCAGATTTTCGCCTGCGAGCTGGCCTCGGTCAAGGGATACGACGTCGACAAGCCGCGCAACCTGGCGAAGTCCGTGACGGTCGAATGATCCGGGCATTCGGCGCCCGGAAGGTCCGCGAGGCCGAAGCGCCGCTCCTGTCCGCGGGCGTTCCCCTCATGGAGCGGGCTTCGGGCGCCCTCGCCCTTGCGGTCTTGCGGCTTCTCGGCGGATCCTACGGCAGGAGGGCCCTCGCCCTCGTCGGACGCGGGAACAACGGGGGAGACGCCCTTTTCGCCGCTGCGTTCCTCGCCCGGCGAGGCATGGGCGTCGCTGCGGTCGTTGCCGAGGGCGCGCATGGGGCGGGCCTTGCCGCCGCCCGCGCCGCAGGCTGCGCTGTGCTTGACGTCGCCGACATCGACGCCGTCGTCCGGGAAGCGGCCCGCGCCGACGTCTGGATCGACGGAATTCTGGGCATCGGAGCCCGCGGCGGGCTGCGCGGGCCTTTTGCGTCGCTCGTCGAACGCCTCGAGGGCTCGCGGGAAGGCTCCGCGCGGCTGCCGGCAGGACGGTCGGCCGGAGCCGGTCCCCTTGTCGTCGCCGTCGACGTGCCCTCCGGTATCGGAACAGACGACGGCGCGGCGCCCGGCCCGATCCTGCGCGCCGACCTCACCGTCACGATGGGCGCGCCCAAACCGGGCCTCTTTCTCGACCCCGCGCGCAGGCACGCGGGGCGCGTCGAAACGGCGGACATCGGGCTGGGCCTCTCAGCCGCAGGCTGCGCGGCGCCCGACGACGCCGACATCGACGCCGGCCTTCCCAGCCCCGACCTCGTCTCGATCGAGCGCGCCGACCTCCCGCTTCTGTGGCCCGTTCCCGGGCCTTCCTCGCACAAGTACACGAGGGGAGTGGTCGGCGTCGTGGCTGGCTCGACGAGCTACCCGGGGGCGGGGCTCCTGTGCGTCGACGCGGCCTTGGCTGCGGGGCCCGGCATGGTCCGATACGCCGGGGCGCTCGGTTCGACCGTCGTTTCCTCCTGCCCCGAAGCGGTCCTGGGAGAGGGCCGCGTCGATGCCTGGGTCATAGGGCCCGGGCTCGACAGGGAAGCCCTTGCTCGCGCTGAGCCTATCGTCGACGGACTCCGAA
>ERZ773042.2253-NODE-2253-length-10677-cov-2.624270_pt1 | contig 10677 bp, 10 predicted proteins | sample MGYA00511664_ERZ773042 | MGnify/ENA primary metagenome ERZ773042 (study PRJEB29015, sample SAMEA2737984) | human oral metagenome | biome: human oral; feature: human-associated habitat; material: dental | place: China | collected 2036 ... | reverse complement strand
AGAGCACCCACTGGCGGTCCAATGCCGAGATGGTGCCTACCTGGTCGTCGATCAGCTCATCACCCCAGCTGGCAAGACCGTCTCGGCTGCCGACTACCTCAGAGGCTATCCGCTCACATAAATAAACAGCAGGCGCCAGAGGCGAAGCAACTCAGCACCTGCCTCACTATGATTTCTCACTGTTGTCAAAGTTACATTATGAATCACCAAGGATCGCCTGGCGGTTCGCGGCAATCTCTTGCTTCAGCTCGTCCATCACCCGCGCCACGACTTCACGGTAGTCTGGCCGGTTGACCTCCAGCCACTTGGTTGCTGCGTACTCATCCTTGAGGCGAGGGTCATCAGCCGATACACCAGTCGCTTTGACTAGCTGCTGAAACATGACATCATCGCGGTAATTCGGAGCATACTTTGTCAAAAACTCATCAACCGCCCCTGGGGTTTTATCGATAATATTAGTAAATTCATTGACCTGAGCGTCGCTCAGGCCCTGGCTCAACTGGCCACCAACCCGTAGCTCTAGCTCTTTGTAAATATGCTCCAAGAATGGTCGTTTTTGCTCGTCTGGCAGATTATCCAGGCCCAGTTCTTTTAGGAAGTTATCGTCTAGTTGGAACATGTCGTCTCCTTCTCACCTGCTAGTTTCTATCCCTATAGTATACCAGCAATCAGCCCAAATTACTACCGGCCGCCTGGTGCTGACGCTGCCTCGGTCGGCGAGGCGGACGATAGCCGATGCATCAGCTCAGTCATATAATCATCAAAGATCGCCAGATAAAGCTTGTCGGTGCCGGGGATATGCTGCTGAAGCCAAGCATGAGCAGCTGATGGATCATCCGGCGATAGCTGCGCAAAGGCCGCCGCCTGCTCAGTAGTCATCAAATCCTCGACCGCCGCCGCAAACCGCGTCTCGACTGTCTGCACCACATCAGCCACGACCGACTGTTGCACTTCGGCTGGCGCGTCAGTCAGCGCGAGGCGCCGGAGTAGTTCCTCACTAGTCATGTCATTTGTTGTCATAACTACCACAGACTGCGCTCAGTCATCCATTGCTTAATTTCCTCAGAGACACCCGGGCTCCACTCGGCGTTACCCGGCGCACCGATCATCAGATCGCCACCCTTAGTGTAGGTCGGCAACCCTTGAAGTATCTGATCACCAAATTGACCACGCAGGTGGCTGTAGAGCTCGTAGGATTGCTGTGGCGTCAGGCTCTTGCCATTTGCCTGGGCAAATTCTTGTAGCTCATGGGTCAAACCATGACCAGGCTCAACCGAGAAATGCTGGCCAAGCAAAGCTTCTTGGCTAGTCGAATCAGGTGCTTCTGGCGAAGCCGCTGGCGCAGCTGGGTGGATCGCAGCGGTCGTACTCTCTCCACTACCGCCAGAGAGGTTCATCAATCCACGAGATACCATCATGACTGCCAGCGCACCGATCACCGGTCCGGCAACCCGCAACTGATTTTTCCTAATTTCTTGCTTGGTCTGATCGTTTAGGGCGTCCACCAGGTCGGTGGTGGTGAGATTATCCTTTGCCTCAGCACTGTCAATAAATGAGTCCGCCGCCTGCTCAGCCGCCCGATCAGCCGGGCTGTAGACGCTGTGGTTTTCTTGATCGATTATTTCGGTGTTGGCGTTGAGCCGATTCGCCCGCATCCGAATGCCGGCTGCCCCGCTAGCAGCCACCGCTGCCCCAAGTGGTATCGCCACCGTAGCCGCGGCTGCTCCAAGTGCGGCCGCCGTCAGATAACCAGCTCGCCGCAGCCACTTACGCATTGGCTGCTTCTTATCAGCCTTTTGAATCTCGACAACTGCCCGGGTATCCTCGCCGTGCTGCATAATGATAAACTGCCGCTTCCGCTGCTCAGACATGTCGCTTTCTTCCAGCAATTTATCCATCGCCTCCGCATATTGCTGGCCACGCTGCTCAACCTCATCGGACCGCCGGCTGGTCAAGTCCATCAGCCGGTGGCCAAACTGGCCACGCAGCAACCAGTTAGCCGAGGCGCTCTCGCGGGTGCCCCAGTGATGCCCCTTCTGTGCCCGCGCCAGCGCGTCAAGATATGCCTGCCGAGCTATCTCGAAAGCCTCTCGGAGAGCCTCGGGCGCAGAATCATTCTCTGGTATAATCGTATCAGTCTCGGCAGTCGGTGCAGATTCCTTCGTAGATTCACCTGGAGCAGCCGCCTCGGGTGCTTCAACGGATGTCGCAGATGGTCCGTCGAGCAGGTTGAGCAGGTCTCCTGTTTCTCCTGTCATTCCTGTCAGTCGCTCAGCCGCTGCCTTCATAACCGGATGAGGCGTTTTCCTGCGATCAAGCGGCCTTATTGGCTCTACAGGAAGCTCTTGTAACAGACTCGCCAAGAACTGGCCAGTCTCTCGACTCGCTAGCTCTGAAGTAGTTTTCTGACTATGCCGGTAGGATCTCTCAGGCGTAGCAGATTCATTGAGTTCATCAAACACACTAAGTGTCTTAGACTGGCCAGGTTCGTTCAACTTTTCCTCGTACCGTTTTGGTGCCCAGCCAGTTATCTGCTCGAGCAGCCGCATCCGGCGAGCGATCTTGGTCAGAGCCTTTGTTTCTTCTATAATGTCCTCGCGCTCTTCCTTCATGTTGTAGAGTTCTCTCAGCTCAAACAGATCAAGCACCTCGTCTTTCGCCTCAATCTCATTCGACTCTTTCAGCTGACGAAGCGCCCTGATAAATGTCGGATTGTCGATAGCTAATAGCTCGTCAACCGTCTCAACACTCCTGATCTTGTCTGCAGGCGAAGACTCCTGTATACTGCTAAGCTCCTTGCCCGGCTGCTCTTGCAATCGAGGCGCTACCTCGTTCGCGCCCTCGCTGCGTAGTGGATGATCTGGCTCATTACTCGGGGCTCCCGCGTCTGGATATTCGTCTGGCGATGGATCGGGTACAGCATGCATCCCACGCCGAGAGGTTTCGTCATCAGCTGAGCCGCGTCGCCCATAAACACCCTCATAAGTGCTAGGGGTGCCAACCCCTTCCCTATTATCATTACGTCTATTAGTACGCAGCGCTTCGACGCTCATGTGTGGTGAACCCTTCTTTAGATTATATCGAATATACCTCTGTATCCTACCACAAAGGCTGTCAAAAGTCAATTAAGCTATAGTGTTTTCTTAACCAGTTCGCGCGTGAATAGCTCCAGCTTATCGCCGACCTCAAGCGTCAACTTCTTGGCCGTCTTCATGCTGATGCCACACAGCTCACCAGTAAAGACTTCTTTCGCCTCCTGCTGTTGGCGCTGCACACTAGTCACTTCGACCTCGGCGATCTGCTGGTCACCCCGCTTGACACGAGCGAGGACGCCCTTTGTCACTTTGCCATGTAGTACCTCGCCGCCAGCAATCACCTCTTCTCGCATCGTCCGGAAAACCCCCTTGACCGCCAGCGCCCCAACTTCTGTCTCGACGACCTCTGGAGCTAGTAATAATTCCATCGATGCTTTGGCGTCGTCGAGTAGCTCATAAATCACCCGGAAACAGCGAACTTCAACCTTTTCACGCGCCGCCAACCGCTTGACTGCCGGTGGTATGTCAACATTGAAGCCATAAATCACTGTATGCTCACCGACCGCCATGTGGACGTCATTCTCTGAAATATTGCCGACACCACTGCCAACGACCCGCAAATCAACCTGGCCGTTGGTTTTGATCAGTTTGAGACTGTCAATCACCGAAGTCAACGAACCCTGCACATCGGCCTTGACGACCACATTAAATTCCTGAGCATCGTGCTTCTGGTTCATCATCTTTAGGATGTCAGCGCTGGTCACGTTGGTGGTGGCGGCAAGTTTCTCCTGCTCAAGCTTGGTGTGTGAGGCCTTGTGGCGAGCTTCTTTTTCGTTTTTGGCTATCTCGAACGCCTCGCCAAACTGCGGCAACTCTTTGAACCCAGTCACGTTGACAGGCATACTTGGCCCGGCCGATTTGACCGCCTGGCCCCGGAAATCTTGTAGCGTCCGCACTCGACCATAGGAAGTACCCGCCACGAGATAGTGACCAGGTTTTAATTGGCCGTGCTCCACCAATAGCCCGACCACCGCACCGCGGCCGGTCTCCATATGTGCTTCGATCACCAAACCTTCGGCTGGCACGTCTTCGTCTGCGCGCAAATCTTCCATATCTGCGACAAGCAACACCATGTCGAGCAGCTTATCTAGATTCTGGCCCGTCTTGGCACTGACCTCGACCATCACCGTGTCACCACCCCACTCTTCTGGGTTCAAACCGTGCTCACTGGCAAGCTGTGTCTTGACCAGTTGCGGGTTGGCAGTATCTTTATCAATCTTGTTGATCGCAACAACGATCTTCGCATGCGCCGAGCGTGCAAATCGAATAGCCTCAATCGTCTGCGGCTTCACCCCGTCATCGGCCGCCACCACGATGATCACGACATCGGTCAAGGTGGCTCCGTGCTGACGCAGCGCCGCAAAGGCCTCATGCCCCGGCGTATCCAGCAGAGTGATCATCCGCCCGCGCCGCTCAGCTTGGTAGGCACTAATATGCTGAGTGATGCCGCCAGCTTCTGACTCCACCGTCTTTTTATCAAGAATCGCATCGAGCAAGCTGGTCTTACCGTGGTCGACATGACCCATCACCGCCACAATAGGCGGCCGGACCACTGCATGATCTGATAGCTGGTGAACATGGCGAAGGCTCTCCGCGGACGCCTGTTTGCGCTTCAGCTGAGCGTCCAACTTTAACTCTTCGACAATAATTTGCGCTGTCTCAAAGTCAAGGCGCTGATTAATCGTCGCCGCGATGCCGTTCTTAAATAATTCACCGATCAACGTGGTCACCGGGAGACCGAGAGTTTCAGCCAATTCGCCAACAGTCACCGAATCCGCAATAGTGACGATTTTTTCTGCCATAGTTAGCTCCTCTCACCTCTGGTGTGCACCACGCCTCAGGGGTTTTGTGTATTATTTTTTCTTTGTGCCAAGCGATAGAGAAATCTTGCGATTGTCTTTGTCAATATCCAGCACGACAAACTCTTTGCGCTGATTGAGGGTAAAGACCTTCTCTGGGTCAGTGCCGTCGCCGCCAAGCTCTGAGACATGCACGAGCGCCTCAACCGCTGGGCTGAGCTGGACAAAGGCGCCAAACGGTGTGATCCGGGTGACAGTACCCTCGACGGTGTCGCCTGAGCTGAATTGCTCGACCTCATCAAGCCATGGGTCTTTGGTGAGCTGCTTCATACTGAGCGACAGGCGATCTTTGTCGATGGCGATAATCTTCGCCTCAACCGTCTCGCCAACCTTGACATAATCGGCCGGATTATTGACCCGCTCCCAACTGATTTCAGAAATGTGAATCAGCCCTTCGATCCCTTCAACATTGACAAAGACACCAAAATCAACCACGCCAGTCACCACGCCCTTGACGGTATCGCCAACCGACAGCTTCTCGAACCGCTCAGCCAGGCCTTCTTTGATCGCCTCTTTTTCAGAAAAGATAAGCTTCTTTTTCTTACTCTTACGATCAGCATCCAGAATGCGCACCTTAAGCTCTTTGTCTACCAAGCCATTCAGCCGCTGCATAATTTCTTCTTTGTCGTTTGAGGCAACTCGCGGATAATGCTCGGCCGACAGCTGCGACACCGGCAAGAACCCATGAATCCCCTCATACTCGACCAGCAAACCACCTCGATTTGCCTTATGCGGTTTGACAGTAATGATATCACCATTTTTCAACCGCTCCATGATCTCATCCCAGCCACGATCCTTGACCGCCTGGCGCACACTGAGGAGTGAATAGCCGTCCTCGAGTTCTGTATTGATCACACTGGCCGACACTTCATCGCCGACCGCACAGCCCTCTAGGTAAGAAACTTCTTTGCGCGGCACCAACCCAACACCGAGTGGACCAAGGTCAACCAGTATCTCATACTTCTTGATCGACAGGATTGTGCCATGCACGATCTCGTCAGTCGAAATTTGCTTAATATCGTCGCCTGCTTGCGCCAGCAGGTCATCCATTGTGATTGCGGCAGTTGCCATAAGTCTTGATAGACTCCTTCCTTACGTTTGCTATTTCGTGAAGACAACATAAAGTATATCTTCACAGACTGGCACAATCATACCACAGAATAGCAAGGCAAGTCAAAATAGCTTCATCCGCTGCCGCGAACGTAGATACGCGATCAGTACCGCCATCACACTCCCGACCGCCAGGGTGGCGGCGACTGCATCAAGTGGCCCAGTTTGTGGCAAAAGCTGCTGCGATTGGATTGTCCCGATCTTTGGGCCAGTGGTCGGTGCTGGCTGCTGAGTCGGTGTGGATGAACCGGCTGGCTGGCTGTCATGCGTCGCAGCCGGAGTCTGTGTCGCCTTCTGGCCAGTCGTGGTCGATGAGGAAGACTCAGACTGAGTCGATTGTTTCTGCGGTGTCTCGGCCTGCTTGGTTGAGGTGTTCGTAGGCTCTTTCTGCTTCTGACCCAAGACGCCTTTGTGGATTGTCTGGCCATTCTTATCTTTCTGGACCGAAGTCGGCGCGACAGACTGGTGAGCCATATACTGCCGTGTCAAGTAGAGTGACACCAGCGATACTACGACCAAAATCGCACCAATCACCGCAAACACACCGACCACGCCGCCCTGCTTTTGCTGCTTCTTAGGATATTCCATACGTTATTTCTCCATAACGATTACACTCTGCCATATTATAGCATAATATAGCCACATTGGTAAAGCGTGGTATACTATTAAGCGGTTATGATTATCGCAGTAGACACTGGCGCCACAAAAACCATCGTTGGCCGCTTCAATGCCGACGGCGAGCTGCTCGATTTTCGCAAATTCCCGACTCCACAAGACATCAGTGACTACTGCCAACAAACTGTATCGCATATCAAAAATCTGGCAGGTGATCAATCAATCGCCACGATAGCCCTCGCGATCCCCGGTGTTGTGCGAGATGGCATAGTAGTGTGGTCGGCCAATCTCGGCTGGCGCGACTTGCCGATCCAGGCGACCTTCCAGCGGCTGTTCCCCGAGGCAATGATCTTTGTCGACAACGACGCCAACCTGGCGGGTATCGCCAGTATGCGGCGCTTAGCCACCGTGCCGCGATGTGGACTCTATGTCACCATCGGCACTGGCATCGGTACTGCCGTGGTGCTTGATGGGCAAATCCACCCCGCTCTCCGCGAGTGCGAGGGTGGCCACATGATCGTCTCCTATCAAGGGCATGAAGATTCTTGGGAGCAACTGGCAGCCGGCCCGGCACTGACCGAACGCTTTGGCATGATCTCCGACGACACTGCCGCCGAGGCGTGGCCAGAGATCGCCGAGCGGATCAGCATCGGCCTGAGCGCCTTAGTCGCTTTTATCCAGCCCGACGTGGTGGTGCTCGGAGGCGGTATTGGCAAATTTACTGATCGATTTAGTAGTCTACTCAGTGGTCTACTCGCTGAGCGGCTCCCTGCTCACACTACACTGCCACACATTGTCAGCGCGCCTCATCCCGAATTAACCGTTATTTATGGCTGCTATGACCGCGCAATTGCTCGCTGATCAGCTTGGTCGGGATTTTCCTGCCTTTCGCTACCAAGAAGCACCTACCTTCTCGTGGTCACCCACCACGCACACCATCACCTATCAAGCAGAGGCTGACGCTGGCCATTTGCTCCACGAGCTCGCCCACGCCATCTTGGAGCACCACACTTATCAACGAGACATTACACTAATCGATATGGAGCGCCAAGCCTGGGAGTATGCTGCCGCCACCCTCGCCCCACGCTACGGCATATCGCTGACGATGGACGACGACATTGTCCAGGATGCGCTGGATAGCTATCGGCATTGGCTGCATGCCCGCAGTACTTGCCCTGACTGTAGCGCGGTCGGCATCGAGATACGAAAGCAGCACTACCGCTGCCTTCACTGCAATAGCGAATGGCACGTCAACGACGCCCGCAATTGCCAGCTCCGTCGCCGTCGCAAAAAATAACCCCTCCGGTAAAGAGGGGTATTTTTTTTCTTCTTCGGCATTGTTACTATATGCCGCACAATTAGAGAGCTATGCTGCGAGCGCGTAGTCGTCGTTAGCTGGTGGCGTCGTTGGGTTATCTGGGGTTGTCGGCTCGTCCTTCTTGCGCCGGCGAGAAATACGGCCACCCTTTGCCCCAGCGACTCGCGCCAAATCTGGGTTTGCGGCAAAGCCACCAGTCCGGCCATTCCGCCCACCTTTGGCACCGATCTTCGCATAGAACGACGGATCTTTTGCTAAGTTCTTGGCAGCTGCCTTGAGTCCGCCTGCTTTTGTTCCTGCCATAGTTTTCCTCCTGTATTTAAAAGTTTTCCACATATATTTTTATGGAAAACATCACTTTATATATCACACATGATATGTGTTATGGATTCATATTATCATACTGCTCATACTTTGTCAATATTTACATAAGTAGTTTTATGTTGTGAATAAAATATTGCATTTTAAGCATAACTGCTCTATACTAGAGAGTGTCATGAAAATGACGCCAGGAACTTTCGTGTAGCACTTCTGTAAAGTTCCACCACCAAAAAACCACCCTCATGCGAGATGGGTGGTTTTTGCTAAGTAGGCGACATACAGGCAAATCTGACAAACAAGCGCCGTATCAAAAAAGACCGGGCGTCACACGCCAGAGCTGAATATTTGTAGCGAAGGCGAGCTGGCACAACTACACAATACCCGACGACTTCAGCCACCAGCTCATTCAATGGCAGCGTAGTACTTGCCAACCGCTTGGCTTCTCGATAAATCTAATGCACCGCCAGCAGCTGCGCGGCCGGCCCGGCACCAGCCGTCATCGCTATGAACTGGGCGCGCGTCCAATAGAGCGAGCCCACAATTGGATCATGCACATAAAATCCGAGCGGGTCATCCGGCTCACCATGTACCCCAATGACTAACCGCACATGCATCGGGATCGGACCGCTCACCACTCGACCAGTTGGTGTACGCCAACTATCAATCTTGGCACCGATCCGCCAAACTCCCCAGGCAATCACCGGGTTGCCCTGGTGGATCTGCTGCGCCACAAAATTGGCATTAGCCCCATACGCCACCGATGCTCCACGGCCATATTGGCCCGCTGCCCGTGCGACCGGCCCGGCGTACACACCCCAGCCCGTACCAGCTGCTTGGTCGCCATTGACATCGCCAACGAACTGACTGGTTGGGTCATCCCAGGTATTCGCACCTTTGTCGCGCGGGTGCGGGTGATAGCCAAAACGCTGTAGAATATTCCAATCGTTATCATGCACCCCGCGGTAGGCGAGCGCCATCCGCAACGAGGCAGCTTCACAACTCTGAGCGTATGCCTGGCGGTATAGTGGCACTGGCAGTTTTATCGTCCGCGAATGGGTCGTAAATGTGGTGGCAATTCGCTCGATACTCGGCAAACCAAAGACCGGCTGCACCCCTGGCTCGAGCCACACCTGTACCTGCCGCTGAAAGCCCATGTTAACGAGCCGCGCAATCATCGTGTTACCTTGCCACGAAATACTTTGCACCGTACCAGACGATACTCTCAAATGAGCCTCGGCACTTTTGTGGTCAATTGCTTGGTCAAAACGAAATTGGACATCCTGCGCAGCTTGGTCGACTGTCTTTCGCCACGGCGAAACTCCCGCACTCCGCACGTGACCATTTGTGGCAAACGTCTTCTTGAGATCATCCAGCAAAATACCGCCACGAGCTGTCCGCAAACCTTTTGGGATCGTGTAGGCATACGTCTTGCCTGGCTCGAGCTTGTCAGGCTGAAATACATACTCGTGGTCGCTTCTCCAGGAACCGCGCCCAGCCGTAGCCACCGCAATATCGGGCCGGTTCTTCGCCTCAATTGCCTCCTGGAATGTCAACTTCAGCTCGTCAGACGGCGTCACCGCCTGCTCCTTGATCGGTGAGGCCACCGCAGGAGCCGGCGCAGTCTTGATGGTGAAACGCTTCAGCTCCTCCTTTTGAGCCTTATCGTACAGCGTCAAAGTATATGCTGTATCCGCCGCCAATAGGCCATCATACTGCCACGAAAATGTCTGATCATCAGACGAATGTCGCCGCAATGCCAGCGCTGGCTCAGCCTTCAAAACTAAATCACGCAGCCTACCTGCCCGTGAACCCAACCGAATTGTCAGGGGCGCATCCATCGCGAGCAGTGCCTTATTGTCCAACGAACTCGCCACAACTCGTGGCGCTTTCTGCGTCTTGAAAGAAACATCAGGAATTGCTGCACCGCCAAATAATACCCGCTTCACAGTCGGAAATGTAACTGTATACGTAGTATGGGCTGCAAAAGAGCGGCTCGGTCTAAACTCTAGCTCAGCGATACCAAACAGCCGCCGTTTCTCCTGCCACGTACCTGCGATCGCCGGGGTAATTTTGGGAGACACTCCACCAAGCTGCCGATCAAAAGCAAGCCGAACTGGCTGATCAACCACCTGTAAAGCTTCATTCGACAGCCATTTGACACTGACACGGCCACGTGTGGTGATAAGAAAAAGAGTTGTAATAGAAACAACAATTATCGCAGCCAGCCCACCACCAATAATTAGCCACGACGTCGGCCGCCTCAGCCATGCGACCACAGCCGCCACTGTCTTCTGGTAGCCCTCACCCGTGTGATAAGTACCCCGCTTCGATGGATTGTCTGTCTTCACGTTGTTTCATT
>ERZ773042.2252-NODE-2252-length-10683-cov-8.716692_pt1 | contig 10683 bp, 10 predicted proteins | sample MGYA00511664_ERZ773042 | MGnify/ENA primary metagenome ERZ773042 (study PRJEB29015, sample SAMEA2737984) | human oral metagenome | biome: human oral; feature: human-associated habitat; material: dental | place: China | collected 2036 ... | reverse complement strand
AGAGTGCCGGGGCGCCTGCCGTCCGCCATAATCACCGCTTCTTTCAAACCTTGTTACGGTCTTATTGTACCTACATGTAAGAAAACGAACGATTTTAAATTATATGTATTTATAAAATTATTGTTTCATAGTTGCGTAGGGGAGCGGAATAACAGAAATTTTCATAAAGGTATTATACTGATCGGAAGCCGGATCTTATCAAGACAAACCGGACAATACAACCGTTCTTCTGAATCATTTCTCTTATTGCTCAATAGATTTTAACGCCGCATTTTGAGCATGAATCAGTGCAGTGTCAAAAAGAGGAACCGTTGTATCACTCTGTTTGACCAGAAGGCCGATCTCCGTGCAACCCAAAATGATACCCTGCGCCCCCTTATTTGACAGTTCTGAAATGATACGCAAGTATGCGGCTTTCGATTGCGCCGATATTTTACCTATGCACAGTTCATCATAGATTATGCTGTTCACAACTTCAATTCCCGCATCGTCGGGCACTATGACCTCTATGCCGTTCGCCTGCAAAACATTTTTATAAAATGCTTGCTGCATCGTATATTTTGTACCCAATAGCCCCACTTTCTTGATATTTGATTTTTTCAGTTCAATGGCCGTCATATCAGCAATATGCAAGAGCGGCACAGTTATCTTCCTGCTTATTTCCGGCGCCACTTTATGCATAGTATTGGTACATATTACGATAAAATCGGCTCCCGCTCTTTCCAAAGCGCTCGCAGCCTGAGCAAGAACTTCCGCACTTTTATTCCATTCCCCGTCGGATTGATATTTTTCAATTTCATCAAAATCAACACTATACAAGATACATTTAGCAGAATGTAACCCGCCAAGTTCTTTTTTTACAGTTTCGTTAATCACCTGATAGTATGTTACCGTACTTTCCCAGCTCATACCGCCAATCAATCCTATTGTTTTCATATAATCACCTCTGCCGGTATTGTATCATTGCCATATTATCAGGACAATAATGTAATTGTACGGAAGACAATGTTACAGAGGAGATTCAATTATGCCGATAAATTCTTTTGAAAACTATCCAATGAGTTGGAAACCCGTTATTACAGATCGCAAAGGGGCTATTTATACTCAACTGGCAGAGCAACTTGCAGGCGATATTCGTAACGGCCTGCTAAAACCCGGTGACAAGCTCCCGCCACAGCGAGAACTTGCCGATTATTTAGATGTACACTTGAGTACCGTTACCAGAGCATATAAATTGTGTGAAGAACAAGGTTTAATCTGTGCAAAAGTAGGACAAGGGACATTTATATCTTCTGACGTAAACACAAGTGACACGCTGCTCTATTCAAATGAAGAAGCGAATGTTGTTCAGTTAGGAACAGTGCTTCCTCCCTACAATGGAAACGTAAAAGTGATTGAATTTATAAAGGAGCTTTTATCTCAGCCGGACATTCAACATTTTTTAGAATATAGATCTCCCACGGGTACTTATGTGCAAAGAAAGAATTTTTCGACATGGGCTTATACAGTAAATATCAACGCCGCGCCCGAAAATATTTTGTTTGCTGCCGGAGGGCAAAATGCCATATGTGCAACTGTCTTAGGACTGTTTCGCCCGGGTGATCGTATAGGAGTCAACGCATTAAGCTTTTCCGGTCTGAAAGCTGTTGTCAAAACGATAGGCATCCAATTAATCCCGTTGCCGGAAAAGCGGGGGCATATAGATTGGGAAAAGATGGAACAATTTTGCAGAGCCGAAAATTTGAAGGGTTTATACTTTATTCCGGACCATCACAACCCTACAACATATACGATGAAATCGGATGAGCGGAAATTTATCGCGAAAATTGCTGTCAAAAATAATATTATAGTGATCGAAGACGCAATCAACCATATGTTTGCCGGCCAAAATATTCCGCCTATTTTTTCGTATGCGCCAAACAATACTGTTTATATTTTCAGCACATCGAAATTTTTGTGTGCAGGTCTGCGCGTGGCTTATATTGTAGTTCCGGATCAATATCATCAATCACTTGAAAACGCGCTCTACAATATGAACCTTATGGTATCGCCTTTAAATCTGGAAATAGTGAACCGCATATTTAATTCCGCATTACTTCAAGAATTGATTGCCGAGAAAAGACAGGAGTTAATTAATCGCAATGCATTGGTAAACTCAATTCTCCAAGGATACGATATATACGGCGAGGCTACTTGTAATTTCCGTTGGCTGCTTTTACCCTCCATGTGGAGCGGCCAAGATTTTGAAATAGAGGCCCGAAAAAAAGGCGTACAAATTTTCTGTGCAGATCGTTTTGCAATAGGAAATATTACACCTCCGAGGGCTGTCAGGATCTCCATATCCTCACCGCCAAATAAGACCGTGTTGGAAAACGGGCTGACTGCATTGAAGGCGTTATTATAATCCGACGCAGGAACTAAATAAAGGCGAAGAACCTGTTGTCACGGAGTCCCCCGCCGAAGTATTCAAAAAATCCGGAGAAACGGCGGTTCCGGACGGAAAATAAAGCCTCACTTACGGGATAACCGGCGTTGTCAGCCGCAAAGGCAACCGTACCCCATACAAGACCTCCCCATACACAAGCCGATATAATCTTTTTTTTCATCTTCCGTCCCTCCTGTCATGAGCTTCGATAGTAAGTTTATTTGCACTCTACATTCTTATGGTATAATTGTAAATAAACAGGCCGGACCGGCCGTTAAGGAGAAACCGATGAAAAGCGCCGTCGTTATATTGACAATCATATGTATATCTATAATCGGTTCTGCAGGCACATTCACCGCCTTCAGTTATTTCACTGCCGACAAAAACAGACCTTACGGGACCTGTGCAGACGGGATCCGCCGTGACGGCAGGAATCCGTACAGTCAATGTGACGGTACAGGATATTGCACAGCCCCGGGAAAAAACAGCCGCTGCGGTTGCAGCCGGCAATAAGATAAACTCCCTGCGATACGGTCTTTAAAGATTATCGCAGGGAGTTTTGTATTACTTTCCCCACTCCGGCAATACACTATTATAAATGATATTGATTTCCATTTATTGATATCCTAGTATATAATTTAACCAGCAGATCCTGCCGTGTATATCAAGCCGTTCCCACGTAAAGGAGGGTGAACTGACATGCGTCCCGATTATAAAAGCTGGATCCCCGTGAACTTTATCATAATTCCGCTTCTGAGTACCGTCATCCTGTGCGGCATCCTCTTATACTTATGTACCGGCACCGTATTGTCCGGTACATATCTGTATTGGGCCGCAGGGATCTGCAGCATTCTCTTCTTTCTTTCAGGCGCGCTCCTCATCTGGTCCGTACTGGCCCGCCGTGCATTTTCCTATCACGGCGGCCGGCAGCTGATGAAACGTATTGTTGAAGGAATTGCCGCATATGTACAAATCCCCGCCGGCGGAACATGCCTTGACGTAGGCTGCGGCAGCGGAGCGTTAACCGTTGCCTGCGCTAAAAAAAATCCGCAGGCACGACTGGTCGGCGTAGACGTCTGGGACTGGCAGTACGGCGGCTCATTTTCTCAAGCCCTGTGTGAGCAAAACGCCCGTGCCGAAGGCACGGACAACATCCGCTTTCAGCAGGGCGATGCCAGAAATCTTCCCTTCCCCGACGAAACTTTTGATGTGGTAGTAAGTAATTACGTATACCATAATATTTTCGGCGCAAATAAACAGGACCTGTTAAAAGAAACACTGCGTGTCCTGAAAAAAGGCGGTACCTTCGCAATTCATGATCTCATGTCAAAACATTGCTACGGAGATATGGAGCAGTTTATGGAAGACCTGCGCAGGACCGGCTATGAGCACGTGGAAATCCGCCATACTGCGGACGGGCTTTTTATGAAACGGCGGGAAGCAATGCTCCTGCAGTTAAGCTCTTCCGCTCTGTTGACAGGGAAAAAATAAGGCAGGCGCAAAACGAAGAAACCGACTGCCCGTTCCGACAAAAAGGGATGCCGTGCAAATCATGCACAGGGCATCCCTTTCTGTTGCCGTATTTACTTTTTCCGCGGCGTAATAGCCAGTGCACGCACGGGCAGACCGGTTGCGCCTTCAATATTCGGCCACGCCGCAAAAAGCAGCGCCCCCGTCGGAGCAATCCTGTCCAAATTATTCAATACCTCAAGCTGTACCTTCCCGCTGCGCAAGACATAGCGCTCACAGATGAGATCCCCTGCTTCGGCAGCTACTGCGGATGCGTCCGTATCCAGCGTTTCATGGCCGTTTGCCGCGGCATTGCGTACTTCATAGATATATTTCAGGGCTTCCAGCGACCAGCCCGGCGCATGTTCCGTACCGTCCGGCGCGATGCCTGAAATCTTATCCCGATCCGGCCAGTTTTTTGCCCAGCCGTTATACAGGGCTACAAAGGCTCCCTCCGGAATTTCCCCGTACTTTTCCTCATGGGCCTTAATATCCTCCGCCGTTACTGCATATTGGACATCGGCCGCCACCTTGTCACTGACATCCACTACGACCATCGGATAGATCATATGTTTTACACCGTACTCTTCCGAAAGCGCTTTGCCTTTGACGAAATGACCGGGAAAATCAATATGCGTACCGAACTGTCCGGGAAATTTAAAGGTCTGAATGAGGCATTCCACAACGGGATTACCCCAGTCAAACACAGTCCTGCAAAGCTCGACGGAGCCTGCGGGGATTCCGGACCAGCACGGGCTCTCATTATTTAACCCATGGCTTAAATCTACCCATTCGTACTGTTCAGATTTCAACTCTTCCAGAATAGACCATAATCTGTTATCCATGACAGAACGCCTCCTTTTATATGTTTTAATAATATTATTTATGATATTTTATCATGAATATGTAACTTTATCAATCGCCGAAAACAAAAGCAACGCATATCGGTTTGACCCGAATATTAAATTTAAATTGTAATTTAAATTTATCTATTATATAATCGAATATAATATATTGCTCATAAGAACGGAGGAAACCTCATGATATCCAAGCTGAAACAATATAAAAAGCAGTTTCTGATACTGATACTTTTTATTGCGATAGTAACGGGAGCCGGGATATATTTCCTCCGTCCGGTAAATACAACGCTTACACTATACGGCAACGTTGATGTCCGCGAAGTATCGTTATCGTTCAATTCCAGCGAACGCATCTCGCAAATGAACGCGGAAGAAGGCGACATCATCCATAAAGGCGATGTACTGGCCGTACTTAACACCGTCCCTCTTGAATTATCAATCGCCCGGTGCAAAACCCAGCTTGCCCAGCAGCAGGCGGTTGTCGACAAAATGCATAACGGCTCGCGGCCCGAAGAAATTCAGGAAACGGAAGCCGCCGTTCAATCCGCCGAGGCGGCCGCTGATAACGCGGTTGCGGATTATACTCGCATGCAAACATTATACAATAGCGACGCAATCAGCAGGCAAGCACTGGATAATGCCGAAGCCCGGGCCAAAGCGGCAGTTGCCGCCCTGAACCGGGCCAGGGCGACGCACCGTATGTCTGATATCGGCTTCCGCCGGGAAGATATTGATGCGGCGGAAGCACAGCTTGAATCTCTACGGGTCCAGCTGGAAAATGCGGAATATAATCTGGCTCAGGCCACACTTATCGCCCCCGAGGACGGCGTCATCCGTTCTCGGCTGTTGGAACCCGGCGATATGGCCTCCCCCGCCGTTCCGGTTTACACGCTCAGTTTAAACACAAAAAAATGGGTTCGCGCTTATATCTCGGAGGCCAATCTCTTCCGGATCCATGAAGGACAGGCGGCAAAAGTCACCATCGACGGAGTTTCTTCTCCCATTGACGGGCAGGTAGGGTATATTTCCGGTACGGCCGAATTCACGCCTAAAACGGTGCAGACAACGGAGCTGCGGACGGCGTTGATGTATGAAGTGCGCATCTATGTGGATGATCCGGATAATCTGTTGCGCCTGGGCATGCCTGCAACTGTCACGTTTTAATCGTATGTACTCAGCATTATATGGATAACGAGGTATGCCATGGATGCCGTTAAGGCCAGTCAGCTTACTAAAACTTTTATCAACTCCGCAACGAATAAACCGGTCACAGCCTTATCCGGTATTTCTCTTACGGCAAAAACGAATCAATTGACCGCATTGACGGGACCTGACGGCGCCGGCAAGACAACCTTCATGCGCCTTGTCTGCGGCCTTGTGAAACAGGACGGGGGAGACCTTTTTGTCCTCGGCCGTGATGTATCGGCCGACCCGCAAAGCGTGCAGGATCGACTCAGCTATATGCCTCAGCGCTTCGGTCTTTATGAAGATCTGAGCGTGCAGGAAAATCTGAATCTTTACGCGGATTTACACAGTATTCCCGCAAAAGACAGGTCCGCACGCTTTACAAAGCTTCTCTCCATGACCGGAATGCTGCCGTTTACAGGCAGATTGGCAGGAAAGCTTTCGGGAGGGATGAAACAGAAGTTAGGTCTGGCATGCACGCTTGTGCGCATCCCTGAATTATTGCTGCTGGACGAGCCGAGCATCGGTGTTGACCCTTTATCGCGACGGGAATTTTGGGAAATTCTCCATACGCTCGTTGAAGAAGAACATGTTTCCATTTTAGTAAATACCTCTTATATGGATGAAGCGGAACAATGTGATTTCGTTTATGTATTGCATAAAGGCAGTATACTGGCTTCCGGGTCTCCTGCGGAGCTGCGCCGGCACAGTTCCGGTAAATGCTTCGTTATACAGCCTCCGGCAGCCGTGCCGCCGCGCATTATCCAGGCGGCTTTGCTGGACGATGCGGAACATGTACTCGATGCGGTCCCGGAAGGCGGCGGCATTCGTTTCATTACGGCCGATCCGTCTAAGCTCGGTGAGCTGGCTTTATGGAAAAAATTCCCTTCCGTATCGGTTCATGCCGTATCGGAACGACTGGAAGACAGTTTTATGATGTATCAGCGGGAAGCGGCCGGTACGGGCGGAGAAACCGTTTCTCAGCCTGTCAACACGCTTTCCGGAAAACCGCACGGACGGGAACGGATCATCGAGGTGCACGACCTGGTACGGCGTTTCGGGGATTTCACGGCCGTCGACCATACCTCTTTCAATGTATATAAGGGTGAAATCTTCGGTCTTCTCGGCCCGAACGGTGCCGGAAAATCCACTACCTTCCGTATGCTCTGCGGTTTACTTCCCGCCTCTTCGGGAACGGCTTCCGTTGCGGGCGTCAATTTGCGCACGGCACGGGCACAGGCGCGGGCCCATATCGGGTACGTCGCTCAGAAGTTTTCTCTTTACGGCACGTTATCCGTAAAAGAGAATCTTTTCTTCTTCGGCGGGGCGTACGGATTACCGTTCCGGCAAATCAAGGAACGCGTCGAAGCGGTCACGCGTCAATTCGGTCTGGAAGCAGTTGCGGATGCCGATGCGGATACACTTCCCGGCGGCTACAAACAGCGGTTGTCCATGGCCGCCGCCTTACTGCACAACCCGCCCATCCTCTTTCTCGACGAGCCGACCAGCGGCATAGACCCGCTGGCACGCCGGACATTCTGGAGGCAAATTACGGCGTTGGCTTCCAAAGGCACAACCGTAATCATCACGACACATTTTATGGAAGAAGCCGAGTATTGCGACCGCATGATGATTCAGGATCAGGGGCGGATGATTGCCATCGGCACGCCGGATGAAATCCGTCATCAGGGCGGTGACAGCCCGACGATGAATGAGGCATTTATCCATATTGTCGAAGCCGGACGCCGGAGACAGGAGACTTCATCATGAACATATCGCGTTTGCGTGCGTTAATCCTCAAAGAATTCAAGCAGATGACGCGTGACCCCAGCAGCTTTCTCATCGGGATTATTATCCCGCTGATGCTCATCTTCCTTATCGGTCACGGTCTGTCCATGGACGTAAAAAATATTTCAGTCGCCGTCGTCTTGGAAGATACGTCACCGACAGCCCGGGACACGGTCAGTTTTCTGGACGGTTCACCCTACTTTATTCCCCGCTATGAAACCTCCATGCAGGACGCGGAAAAACTGATGAGTAAACGAAAAGCGGACGTCATCCTCTGCATCCCGCCGGACTTCACTTCCCGGCTTTACCGCGGCCGGGCCCCCGTGCAGGTCATCCTGTACGGTGTGGACACGACAATTGCCAATGCCGCCGATGCCTATATACAACAGGGGCTGCAAGACTGGGAAACGGCCCATGCCGCCGATTTTATCCGTTCCGCTCCGTCCGGCAAAGGACGGATTACGACAGTTACGCGCCAATGGTTTAATGATGCCAATACCAGTTCGTGGATGTTCATTCCCGGACTCATCGTCCTGGTCATGACCATTGTGGGCATGTTCCTCACCTCCCTGGTCATGTCCAGAGAATGGGAGCGGGGAACGCTGGAATCACTGTTTGTCACCCCTGTGCGGCCTTTGGAAATTATTCTGGCCAAAACCATCCCTTATTTCTGTGTCGCCGTCGCGGGGCTGTGTCTGTCTCTCCTCACCTCCCGCTATGTATATGAGGTCCCGCTTCACGGAGAACTTTTTCTCATTCTCTTTTCCTCTATGGAATATATTTTAGCAGCTATCGGCATGGGACTGACGATCTCCTCCGTCGTCAAAAGCCAGTTTCTGGCTGCCCAGCTTTCTCTTATCTTCAGCATGCTGCCCACCGTAATGCTCAGCGGCTTTATCTTTGACCTGCGCAGCGTCCCGGCGGCTATCGGATATATCGGGCATATTCTGCCGGCCACTTACTATATGGAGCTTTTAAAATCACTGTTCCTCACCGGTACCAATTGGCCCTTAATTCTGAAAAACTGCACTGTTTTAGCGGGATATGTAATTCTGTTTTTACTGCTTACACTGAAAGTGACGAAAAAGGAAGTATAACTGATGAACGCATTTCGCATAAAGCTGCATAAAATTTACTATATTGTCTATAAAGAACTGCTTACCACGCTCAAGGATCCCAAGAACCGCATCGTTCTCATTATCCCCGTGCTTATACAGGGACTGCTTTTCGGGTATACGGCCACATATAATTTAGAGCATATTCCGTACGCCGTCCTGGATGAGAGCCACAGCAGAGAATCAACGGAGCTGCTGGCTCATCTTGACGGCACGGGTATTTATAACCGGGTCGCCACCTTGCAGAGTACAGGGCAGATCGCCCGACTGATCGATTCCGGCGACGCCATGCTGGTCATTACGATCCCGCCGGACTTCGCCCGTAAACTGAACACCGGCAAAACCGCTCCCGTGCAGCTCATTACGGACGGGCGCAACCCGACTACGGCAGGACTTTCCTCCGGCTATACGACAGCCGTCATAGCGGGCTACAACGCCGCATACGGCGGCCCGCCCGTACTGGATATTCAATCCCGCACCCGCTATAATCCCAATCAAATCACGCGCTGGATGTTTCTGCCGTCCCTGATTGCCATGCTGGCCCTGACACAGGTCATGGTCCTGGCGGGATTATCCGTTGCCAGGGAGCGCGAAAACGGAACTTTCGACCAGCTTCTCGTCACGCCGCTGACCCCCATGGAAATTCTGATCGGCAAATTAATCCCGCCCGTTATTATCGGCCTCGTCCAATCCTCAATGATGTTGTCCATCTGTGTATTCTGGTTTAAAGTGCCCATGGTCGGCTCTTTACCGGTACTGGGACTGACAGTCTTTATTTTTCTGTTAAGCAGCGTCGGCATCGGCTTGTCTATTTCCGCCGTATCCAAAAATATGCAGCAGGTCATGGTGTACTGTTTTCTCTTTCTCCTGCCCATGCTGCTGCTTTCCGGGCTGGCCACGCCTGTTCAGAATATGCCCGAAGCATTGCAGTACGCGACTTACATCAATCCGACACGGTTTGTCATTGAAGCGATCCGCCGGATTTATCTGGAGGGGGCGGACCTCGCCGCTATCGCCTACACCTATCCTCCCATGCTGATCGTCGCCGCCGTGACAATGCCTGCGGCTGCCTGGCTGTTCCGCCACAAACTATCCTGACAGGAGCATACTTATGTCGAAAAACACGGAAATAATCTCCCGCTCCAACCGCAAGGACGGTGAAGCGACCAAGACCCGCATTATCGAATGCGCCGGCCGGCTTTTTGCCGAAAACGGCTACGACGGAACCACCGGCAAAGACATCTGCCTGGCTGCAGACGTGAACGCCGCGGCGGTCAATTATTACTTCGGCGGCAGGGAACAATTATATCTGGCCGTCCTGGAAAAGGTGCACGATTATCTTCTGAACATCAATATTATAAAGGAAATATCGTTGCAGAACATTTCCGCCGAACAGAAACTGGATAAAATCCTGACGGCCCTTCTGAAATACGGCTTCGACCGTAAGGACTGGCATATACGTCTCTGGCTGAAAGAACTGCTTCATCCGTCTCCGTGCATTGATCGGATCATTCTGCACAACTGTCTGCCGAAAATTTATATTTTATCGGACATACTCAAAGAGGCTCTGGGTTATGACACGGGGAATATCCGCTTCCACGGCGCATATTTCTCTCTGTTCGCACCGTTCATACTCGCTTTACTGGCCCGGAACAGTCCCGTACTCTCCTCTGTCCCCGTCCATTATTCACAAAAAGAATTTATTTCAATCGTTAAGGAAAATTTCTTTACAACACTGGCGGCACTGAAGAAAACTGAAATCCGATAAATAAATACCATGCAACAGCCGGCGGGGTACAGG